>SXGR01019974.1_pt1 | contig 55151 bp, 34 predicted proteins | sample 3174711 | NCBI WGS metagenome assembly SXGR01 (sample SAMN11356860, study PRJNA531348) | freshwater metagenome | isolation source: freshwater sample F1-60 | place: China: Fuxian Lake, Yuxi | collected 2017-12-25 | reverse complement strand
TCGGAAGCGATGACCATATCGCAATGCATCACGAGCTCATGGCCCCCTCCTAATACAAATCCAGAAACAGCAGCAATTAAGGGCTTTTTGAGGCGACGAATCTGCTCCCAGGTACTGAACTGATCAATGCGTAGCATGTCGATGGCCGTCTTGTCGCTCATTTGGTGGATATCAGCTCCGGCGGCAAAGGCTTTGTCATTACCCGTAAGGACCATGACACGGACAGCAGGGTCTTGGTCAAGGGCTTGCAATGCATCTCTTAACTCAGCCATGAGTTCCAAATTCAGGGCATTGAGCTCTTTGGGCCGGTTAAGCCGTATCAGAGCCACACCAGGCCTCACTTGATTTTCGACGAGAACAAAATGATTTTTCATACTCAAAATTAGGAAGATTGTTCGAAGGTTAGCCTTTTGTTTGGCTTAGAGGTTTTGGCTTCAAACCAATTAGCGGGTCAGGGGGTTAGTTTTGTGAATCTGGATTCTTTAGCCCAATTCGGCCTTTCGAAATTTTAAACCAATCCTTAAAATTTATTTTATGAATACCAAATTATTACGTCAAGCAATTTTAGTCTTCTCGTTTATTTGCTTTTGGAGCAACAGCACATGGGCTCAATTGGTGCTGCCACAGCCATCTCCTCGATGTGGAAGCAGGCTCACCATGGGGGTGACCGATTTGGAAATTGACTTTGGCTCACCGGCTGTGAATGGCAGAGTTATTTGGGGTGGATTGGTGCCTTACGATGAAATTTGGCGCGCTGGTGCCAACGCCGCGACCTGGGTTTCATTCAGCACGGAGGTGAGCTTCGGGGGAAAACCCGTGAAGGCTGGCAAATACGCCTTGTATATCATTCCCAGTGCTGGCAAGGAATGGGCCGTGGCCTTGAATTCCAACGAGGGACAGTGGGGTTCCACGTCATTCAAAGAGAATCTCGACATCGTTCGCATAGAAATGTCCCCTTCCAATGCGGTCCCCTTAAGGGAGCGTCTTTCCTTTGACTTGGAGTATCTGAATTCCTCATCGGCCAATCTTCGTTTGCATTGGGAAAATATGCAATTGGTGATTCCTATAAGTGCAGATGTCAAAGCATTAGGCATGAATAATGTTCGTAAATTTTTTGTAGATCGCCCCAGCGATTGGTACCCCTGTGCCAATGCGGCCATCTTTGCTTTGGAACAAGGCAATGACCAAGCCTATGCCTTGGATTTGGCGCTCAAAGCCGTTCGCCTGAATGGAGAACATTTTTATCCGCTTTGGACCTTGGCCAGGGTGTATGCGGCCAAGGGTGAATTCCGTGAGGCCTCGGAGCAGGCTGAACAAGCAAGGCTCAAAGGCGAGGCGGAGAACTCCGATTGGTACCAAGGCAATGCGGCTGATATTGCTGCTCGCAAAGCTGAATGGACGGCCAAGGCGGTTCCGGTATCGCCTACAGGGAAGAAGAAGGGGAAATAAACCTCACGGATTATGCGGACATTTTTCTTGGGGGTCTTCGCGTTGTTGGGGTGGCTGAGCAGCGCATTTGCGCAAGGAGGCTTCGGGTATCGTCAAGGCTGGTCACAGGATCGAATTCGGGAAGAGATTCGGGGTTTGGGTGTTACAGGCTCGGTCCTGTACGTGGCGGCACACCCTGATGATGAGAATACCCGCTTATTGTCCTGGCTCGCCAACGAAGCGCGTTGCCGTACGGCTTACCTTTCGCTGACCCGCGGCGATGGAGGACAAAATTTGTTAGGAGAACATACAGGCTACGACCTTGGTTTGGTGAGAACTCAAGAATTGTTAGCGGCTAGAAGGGTGGACGGGGCAGAACAGTTTTTTACACGAGCCAATGATTTTGGGTATTCCAAAAGTCCTGAGGAAACCTATACCCATTGGGACAAGGAACAAATCCTGAAGGATGTGGTCTGGGCGATTCGCCTGTTCAAGCCGGATTTAATTGTGACACGATTCAGCCCCCTTCCTGCCGCAACCCATGGTCATCACACCGCCTCAGCTCAATTAGCCGTGGAGGCCTTCTTTGCAGCAGCTGACAGCAGCCGCTTTCCTGAGCAATTGAAAAGTGTGACGGTATGGCAACCCAAGAGGTTAGTATGGAATACAAGTTGGTGGTTTTACGGACGTCAGGATTACGATAAAAGTCAATTGCTTCGGCTCAATGTGGGAGGATTTAACCCGCGCTTGGGGGTTTCCTATGGAGAAATGGCCGCCGAAAGCCGCTCCATGCATCAAAGCCAAGGCTTTGGATCTGCAAGGCAGCGGGGTAGTGAATGGGAATATTTCCAGTGGTTGGCTGGAGATTCGGCCAAGGTAAGTCCTCTAGAGGGTTGCGTTGGAGTATTGGGAGCAAGCCCTGATAATGAACAGTGGCCGGCTTATGCGAGAGAATGGGAAAAACTGAATGCCCTAAGCCAAGGAGCTTGGTCTACTTCATGGGCTCATTCGTTAATACAAATGCGTTTGTTGTTGGATTCGATGTCCAAGGTCAATGTTTTGAATGCAGAGGATGAACAGTGGCTGAAGCAGCGCAAGTCGCGAATCGACAAGATTTTGTTGGAATCGCTGGGAATTTGGGAAGAGGCTGTAGCCACGAGTGCTAAGGCAGTTCCGGGGGATAGTTTGGAATTTGAATGGCATAGCCTGCGACGATTGCCTGTCCAAGACATAGGCAGTTCGCTTCGCTCTTTGAAATTATGGGGCCTGGATTCTAATTTTCAGTATCGTATTCTGAGGCAATGGGATGTGGGGCCTTCCGAGTCATCCGAGGGGGTTTCATCGAAAGTGGGACTCATAGAGTTCCAGGAAGGTGATTCTCTCGTGAAAAATAAATTCAAGGCTAACTTGCCAAGCTTTCTGCGGTATGCGGGTCCGTTTTGGAAGGCAAGTACTAATGCACCAGTATTTTATGATGCTCCCGATTCCATGGCACATCGTAGTGAAACACCCCCTTCCTTTATCTTTGAAACCGTGAGAACCTTGGAATACCAAGGAAAATTCGTGGATATTGTTAGCAAATTACCCTTGAATTATAAATGGACTGATCCAGTCTTGGGCGAACGTTACAAGCCGGTGGAGTCTGTCCCGGCCTACCAAATAAACCTGGATGCCCCTAGGTATTATATCTCGGATACTCGCTCAGAAATTCGAATGCAAATCGCTCTTAGAGTCGAACCCGGACTGCTTCGGCAACGTTATCCGGATACCCTTAAATTGGATTTGTGGTCATGGCCATCGGGATGGGTTGTAATGTCTGGGCCTATGGTATTGGAATCTCCTCAAACCGATACCCTCTACACGTTGGAGATAACCCTTATGGAGGTATCCAAGGGCAAAGGAGAGGAAGGTCTTTTGATTCCCGGTCTTTGGCGCGCAGAACAAGGTTCATGGTGGCCAATTCCTCTGAGTGGCGTTCAGCGTATTCAATACAACCATATTCCTGTTTTGACGAGAACTATGGAAGTCTCTGCGTCGTTGATTCGCCTGAAGGTGGTCGAGGCCAAAGGAACGGTGGGCTATCTACGCGGGGCAGGGGATGCTCTCCCTCAATCTCTTAAGGTGATGGGGTACAAGGTTGCCGATTTGGATCCAGCTTCGGTGACCCTTAATCAATTGAAGGCTTGCCAATCGATCCTGATAGGTGTCAGATTTTTTAACACCGATATTAATGCGGGGTATCTTCACCCATTGTTGATGGAGTACGCCAAGCTTGGCGGCCATGTGATAGTCCAATATCAAACCACCTCTAATTTATTATGGAAACAAATGGGTCCTTTTCCCTTCAAGATTGGCCGAGGACGAGTGACCGAAGAGAATGCTGCGGTGACCTTTCTGGATGAAAAACACCCGTTGTTATGCATGCCCAATAAACTTTCTTCTTTGGATTTTGAAGAATGGGTCCAAGAGCGGGGGCTGTATTTTGGCGAGACATGGGATGCTCGTTGGAAGCCCTTGTTACGAATGCGTGATAGCGGTTCTGCTGAATTGGATCAGGATGGCTCCTTGCTTACCACGCGCTATGGGCGTGGTGCAGTGACTTATTGCGGATTGGCTTTGTTTCGGCAATGCAGCGAAGGGGTTAAGGGGTCCTATCGTTTGCTTCAAAATCTAGTATCCTATGTCCCAAGACCCTGAGCATCAAGCTCGTCATCTTTGGTCACGAAGATACCTGGCCTTGTTGCTCTATTGGGCTGCCTTTATTGTATTGCTTTATGCTCTAACCACGTAATACAATGAATGGCTTGGATTGGTGGGTACTCTTGGGTACTCAGGCGCTCATCCTGATTTACGGATTATGGTCCATGGGCCATAAATCCGGTTCTGAGAATTTCCTGAGAGCGAGGACGCAGAGTGGGTGGATGGTGGGTTTGAGTATTATGGCAACACAGGCCAGTGCGATTACCTTTCTTTCGGCACCTGGTTTGGCTTATACGCAAGGCCTTGGGTTTATTCAGTTTTATTTGGGCTTGCCTTTGGCGATGATATTGATTTCAGCCTTTATTCTTCCGAAGTATTATCGTTTGAATGTGTACACGGCCTATGAGTTCTTGGAATCGCGATTTGATGGCCGCGTTAGGCGCATGGCCGCCTTTCTGTTTCTTACTCAGAGAGGTCTGGCGGCAGGGTTGACTATCTACGCGCCGGCATTAATATTGAGCACCGTCTTGAATTGGAATTTGATATGGACAAATCTTTTGACGGGACTGGTGGTGTTGGCATACACCTTAAGCGGTGGATCAAAGGCCGTTGCCAGGACCCAAGTTCTGCAAATGGGGATCATCCTCATGGGCATGGGTTTGGCGGCTTGGTGGATGCTTCGTGGGCTGCCTGAACTATGGTCCGTCAAGGATGCTTGGGATTTAGCTGCCCTGGGAGGCAAGACGGAAGCCTTGGTATGGCGTTGGAATTGGGAAGATAAATACAGCCTTTGGACAGGTTTGTTAGGTGGTGGTTTTCTGATGTTATCGTATTTTGGGACCGACCAAAGCCAGGTTCAACGTTATTTGGGAGGGCAATCCTTGGAGGAGAGTCGTAGAGGACTTGCACTCAATGCAGTGTTCAAGTTGCCTATGCAATTGGCTATTTTGATGATAGGGGTACTGATGTACGTTTTCTATGTCATCGAAGTACCCCCTGTGAATTTTAAATATCCTGAACTTGAATCTATCGAACACCGCAACGTGGCCTTGCAGCGTCGTGCATTGGCGATGAGCTGGCAAAGTTCTTCAGAGGGTTTACAGAGGGATAGTTTAGCGAAGGCCTTGATTGTAAGCAATCATAACTTAGATTCTATTCGCATGGCTTCGCAGTCTCAAAGGGCCAAGGCCGCTCCTCAAGGAGATTTCAACGATACCAATTTCATTTTTATTCGTTATGTTTTGAACCATCTCCCGGTAGGTTTGGTGGGTTTGTTGATTTCCATGGTTTTCTGTGCCTCCATGTCCTCAACCTCGGCCGAATTAAGTGCCTTATCCACCACCACACTGGTGGATTTCTATACCCGCAAAGCTGGCCACAAAGAATTCATGGAAAGCCCCAAGGCCGTGACTATGGGAAGGTGGTTCACCTTGGCCTGGGGCTTCTATGCCATCGGATTTGCTATGGTGGCCCAGCATTTGGGCACCTTGATCGAGGCCGTGAATGTGCTCGGATCCTTGGTATACGGGACCATCTTGGGCATCTTTCTGACGGCGTTCTTCACCCAAAGCGTTGGCTCTACGGCTGTGCTTCTGGCCGCTTTGGGAACGGAATTGCTTGTACTTTTTATGTTCTGGGGGATGGATGTACCATACCTCTGGCTCAATATCGTTGGAGCCTTGTCGGTTCCTATACTTTCCCTTGTTTGGGAATTTTGGATGTCCAAGGTATCTTCACGCAGTTCATTCAAAAGTAGAACTAACCTTGGCCCGTAAGAAATCTGATTCGACCCCGGCGTACATAGCGCCTCCTTCTACCATGGATCCGGAGGCCTATCTTCCGGTTTCTGGCATGTACGAGAATTGGTTCTTGGAATATGCGTCTTATGTTATTTTGGAGCGTGCTGTTCCTGCGCTGGGGGATGGTTTGAAACCGGTGCAGCGTAGAATCCTTCATGCTATGGAGGTGATTGACGATGGTCGCTTCAACAAGGTCGCCAATCTCATAGGGCAGACCATGCAGTACCACCCGCACGGTGATGCGGCGATCGGTGATGCCTTGGTAGGACTAGGGCAAAAGGACTTGCTCATTGATACCCAAGGTAATTGGGGTGATGTCCGTACCGGGGATGCAGCAGCGGCATCGCGTTATATCGAGGCACGTTTGAGCAAATTCGCACATGCCATCCTGTTCAATGCACGGACCACGTCATGGCAGATGACCTACGATGGCCGCAAAAAGGAACCGGTAACCTTGCCCGCCAAATTTCCTTTGCTCCTAGCCCAAGGCGTTGAGGGTATTGCGGTAGGATTAGCGACTAAAATTCTTCCCCATAATTTCGTGGAGTTGATTGAGGCTTCCATCAAAATATTACGCAAACAATCCTTCACCTTGTACCCGGATTTTGTAACCGGAGGTATGGTGGATATAAGTCTATACCAAGACGGTAACCGTGGAGGGAAAATCCGTTGCAGGGCGCATATCGAAGAGAATGACAAGAAGGCCTTGATTATTCGGGAGATTCCTTACGGTACCACCACCGGCGGCTTGATTGATTCTATTCTGAAAGCCAATGACAGTGGTAAGCTCAAGGTGAAGAAGGTAATGGATAATACGGCCGAAAAGGTTGAAATCGAAATTCAATTACCTGCCGGAGTTTCAGCGGACCAGACCATTGATGCGCTCTACGCGTTTACGGATTGCGAAGTTTCGATTTCACCCAATGCCTGTGTGATTGAAGGACATCGTCCCATCTTCATGGGGGTTTCCGATATCCTTCGGCGCAATACTAGTCAAACGGTGGATTTGCTTCAGCAAGAATTGTTGTTACGGAAGGCCGATCTTGCTGAACAATGGCATATGGGATCTTTAGAGCAAATCTTTATCGAAGAGCGTATTTACCGAAAGATCGAAGAATGCGAAACGTGGGAGGCGGTTTTGGCCGCGATTGATTTGGGTCTGAAGCCTTTCAAAAAGCGATTTCGCCGCGAAATCATTCGCGATGATCTTGTGAAATTGACTGAAATCAAAATCAAGCGCATCAGCAAATACGATACCTTCAAAGCTACCGAACAACTCAAATCCCTTCAGGAACAAATTACCGAAACGGATCATCATTTGTCAAATCTAATTGCTTATGCAATTGATTTTTATCAAAAACTCTTGCTGCAATTTGGTAAAGGTAGGGAGCGCAAGACCGAGATAAGGGCGTTTGATACGATCCAAGCTAATCAAGTAGCCTTGGCTAGTGAAAAGTTGTACGTGAACCGCCAAACAGGTTTTGTGGGCACAGGTTTACGCAAAGAAGAACTTGTAGGAGACTGCTCCACTCTTGATGAAATTATTGTGTTTAGAAGAGATGGTAAATGTTTGATTACCAAAGTATCGGATAAGGCGTATGTAGGTAAGGATATCGTGTGGATCGACATTTTCAGGCGGCAAGATGATCGTATTGCTTACAATATGGTCTATACAGACGGGGCCTCCGGGGTCAGTATGGCCAAGCGCTTTCAAGTCAGTGGGGTGATCCGGGACAAAGAATACGAATTAACCAAAGGCACGGCCCATACCCGAGTTCAATATTTTTCATCCAATCCCAATGCTGAATCTGAACGTGTTCAAATTCAATTGCATCCCGGATGCAGAGCCCATAACAAAAATATCGATTTTGATTTTGCTGAAATTGCCATCAAAAACCGTTCAGCGCTTGGAAATATTGTGACCAAATATCCAATCAAGAAGGTGGTTTTCAAGGAGAAAGGAAATTCAGAGCTAGGGGGGAGGCCGTTTTGGTTTGAGCCTGATGTAGGTCGTTTGAACCGCGATGGGCGTGGGATATTCTTGGGGCATTTCAACAACGGGGATTTCCTCATTTCTGTATACGAAGAAGGTTCCTACGAACTTCTAGAACCAGGGGTACAGTACCGCTTTGAAACCGAAGAATTGTTGCTGCTGAACAAGTGGAATCCGGAAATGCCTTTGAACGTATGTCACTATATTCCTTCGTCCAAAGCCTGGTACATCAAACGTTTTCTCATTGAAACTATTACCTTGCATAAGAGATTTTCCTTTGTGGTTGATGAGAAAGGAGCCAAGGCTGCTTTTTCTTGGCAACATCCCGCACCTAGGGTGGCATTCGAATGGGGAACCACCCGCAAAAAGGATCGCAAGGTCCTCGATTTGGATCAGTTCATGGACGTCAAAGGCTGGAAAGCTATGGGGAATCGCCTCACAACGCAGCCTTTGCTTGGTGCGGAATTGTTAAATCCGTTGTTAGGAGAAGAATTGACCCCTGAAGCCAAGGGCCGGGTTGAAGATTTTCAAGAAGATATTTGGCAAGAGCATGAAGTGCCTGGGCCGTCCAGGACAAGGAAAAGCGGAGCTTCACCCAAACGGGATGGCAAAGGGAAATCTGCTGCTAGAGGAGGAGGGGAACAACAAAAATTATTTTGATGAGACGCGACCCCTCGATGCTGTTCTTGTTGGGGTTGCAGGTTCTTCTGGGGTTACAATTTCTTGATTTGGATCGTTCGAATGAAGGCAAACCGAACCTGAGACCAATTTATTGGGATGTCATTTCATATTACGCGTATTTGCCGGCTTTATGCATTGAGGGGGATTTGTCCCTTTCGTTTGTGGGGGATCCGGGTCGTTCCGATGTTCATCTGCACCGTGACCGCTATTGGCCCGAAACCACTCCCGATGGGCACAAGGTGATCAAGACCTCCATGGGGGTGGCGCTGATGATGAGTCCCTTTTTTGGAATGGCCCACGTTTTGGCTCCTCGGTTGGGCTACTCAGCGGACGGGTTCAGTAGGCCTTACCAATTTGCGATGGCGTTGGCGGGATTTTTTTGGGGCTCCTTGGGGCTATGGGTACTCCGATCTTGGTTGCGGATTTTTTGGGGTTCTTGGACCGTTGCGATTGCCTTGTTGCTTTTGGTGGGGGGGACCAACTTGGGGAATTATTTGGTTTATGAGCCGGCCATGTCGCACAGTTTTTCTTTTTTTTGGATGTCGATGTTGCTATGGTGTTCTCATCGCACCTTTCGACCCCCTTCCATCCCGCTGCGCTGGTTTTTGGGCCTGTCCTTGGCTTATGGGATGTTGGTTTTGATTCGGCCGACCATGTTGATGGCTGGTCTTTTGCCGCTTTGGTACGGGGGATGGCCTGGTTTGGTGGCAAAGATCAAACGAATTTCGTCTCAACCGTTTTCACTTCTCGCTGCTTTTATGGTTTTTCTGGTGCCCATCGTTTTGCAGGCGTTTTATTGGAAGTATGTTACGGGGCAATTGATTTTTTACTCGTACCAAGGCGAACGATTTTTTTGGAAGGACCCCCGAATCCTTGAATTTTTGCTCAGTTACCGCAAAGGTTGGTTACTATACAATCCAGTCATGGTATTGGTTGTGCTTGGATGGCTATGGGCTTTTATTCGTTGTTTTTGGAAAGGCAAACGGGATTGGCCTACCTGCGAGCCTTATCCTTTGGCTACGGCTGTCGTTATCCTCCTGCCTCTGGTAATTTACGTCTATTCTTCGTGGTGGTCATGGTGGTTTGGGGGGTCCCTGGGGGGGAGGGCTATGGTGGAATGGTATCCGGCCTTGGTGAGTGCAGGTATCGCCGTGGTGCAGGCTTTTTTGAGATGGTTGCATCGTTCGGTACTGGGGCTTCCTCGCTTGTTGGACACCTTGAGGCGCTGGTCCTTGTCCTTAGCTCTGCTCTATGTTATGGGGTATACTCTAGCCCTTCAATACCATCAAAGTTGGCAATACCGCATAGCTATGCTGCATTGGGATTCCACGGGTAAGGATTGGTTCAACGCCGTTTGGTGGCAAAGCACATTCCCTAGCGGTTTGGAACGCATGGCAAGGCCGCCGGACGGAGAAAGAGTCCGCCTTGGTTGGGGTCGCGATGCCGAAATTTGGACACCTTAGAGCTGGAATCGCTGCTGGTACTTTAAGGCCGAGGGTGGTAGGGGCGCAAAGCTGTATCGGATAATCTTCAACAAGATACCGACGCCGTCCATGGTCCGGAACTTTTTGCCTTCCCCCTGATGCCTTGCAAAATAATGAACCGGTATCTCCACAATATGATTACGGCGGATACGGGCGCTTTTGATAAGAATTTCGGACTCCACCGCGAAGCGTTCTTCCCGCAGGTCCAGGCTTAGGATGAGGTCTCTTCGTAACAATTTGTGCCCGCAGGCCATATCCGTGATGCGGATATCGATGAGTAGAGATGTTAGCCAACTAAAAACTTTGTTGGCAATATACCTGCGATAACTATGCAAAGGCCGGTAGAGACCCGGCAGGTAGCGGGATCCGTTGACCATCCCCATTCCAGGTAAAGCCAAGGCTAGAAGCATGGCGGGCCAGTCCGAAGGCAAGAGTTCCATGTCGGCATCTTGAATCCCTATGGCATCCCCTACAGCGATGCTCAGTCCTCTGTGTATGGCTGCCCCTTTCCCTCGGTTGGTTTCCTGACAGAGGTAATGGAATTGGGTATGCTTTTGGCACCAAGCCTTGAGAATCGCCGGGGTATCGTCTGTGGACCCATCATCCACCAAGATGAATTCCAGGTGCGTAAGTTCAGCCGGCCAGCGTACGCTGATCAAAGCCTCCAACAAGGCTTGTACCCGTTCCGCTTCGTTGTACACGGGGACGATCAGGCTCAGCGAAGAAATGGGTTCAAGTTTCACCATTCTCGAATATAGGTGGTGGCCGATTTACGCCAAGCAGGGTGAACCAAGGCATGGGCATGGCGGACAAGGTCTTCCACCAGGCGTTCGGGCAGACTAGCATCCATGCAAATGGTATTCCAATGTTTTTTGTTCATGTGGTACCCTGGGAGGATCGCGTCGGGGAATCGTTCCCGAAGCGCCAAGGTCCATTCTGGATCGCATTTGGCATTGAATCGATCCGATTCCACCAAATCAGTAAGCACAAAAATCTTGCCCAGAGCCCTGAAGGCAAGGGTATTTTCGTCAAAAGGCAGGTCCTCGGTACAGTCTGGGAGGCTAAGGCAAAGATTGCGAAGGCTTTCGAGGTGCATAGAGGCTATGGGCTGAGGAGAGAGGGCTTGTACCTTTGTGGTCTAAATATCGTGTATGTCTTTTGGAATCTTCTCGGTACCCACTGCCGTTAATGAAAAAGTTCGATCCTACGCTCCAGATTCCCTGGAAGCCTTGTCTTTGAAACAAACCCTGAACGACCTTCGTCGACGAGAGTTGGAGGTCCCCATGATCATTGGAGGTCGAGAGGTGCACAGCAAGCAAACCCGACGCATGGCCCCGCCTCACGACCACGCCCATACCCTCGGGCATTTTCATGAAGGTGACGCAACGCATGTTGAGGAGGCTATCGAAGCAGCCATGGCCGCTAAGCCTGCTTGGGAGGCCTTGCCTTGGGAACAAAGAGCCGCGGTCTTCCTGCGCATGGCGGATTTATTGGCCGGTCCATACCGTGACATCATCAACGCGGCCACGATGCTGGGCCAAAGTAAAAATCCTTACCAGGCCGAAATTGATGCGGCTTGCGAGTTGATTGATTTTTTTCGGTTCAACGTCCGGTACATGACCGAGATTTACCGTCAACAACCCGAAAGTTTGCCGGGATCGTGGAACCGGGTGGAGTATCGCCCCTTGGAGGGCTTTGTTTTCGCCTTGACCCCCTTCAATTTTACGTCAATAGCTGCTAATCTCCCTTGTTCCGCAGCCTTGATGGGTAATACCGTGGTTTGGAAACCGGCCAATACCCAGGTTTATTCTGCATATTGGTTAATGCGTCTGTTCCAAGAGGCGGGTCTGCCCGATGGGGTTATTAATATGGTGCCCGTGCCTGGTCCGGTGGCCGGTGAGGTCATTTTCAGGCACCAAGATTTTGCGGGGATTCACTTTACGGGCTCCTCCGGGGTCTTTAACCAGATTTGGGAACAAATTGGCCGTAACATTGGCATATACAAATCCTATCCTCGTATTGTGGGGGAGACCGGCGGCAAAGATTTTGTGGTGGCCCATGCCTCGGCACCTGCCGACGTGGTGGCCACCGCCTTGTCACGAGGTGCCTTTGAATATCAAGGCCAAAAATGCTCTGCAGCATCCAGGGCCTATATTCCGGATGTGTTATGGCCCGAAGTTTTGAAACGCATGCAGTCCGACCTACAAGATATGAAAATGGGCGGGGTCGAAGATTTTGGGAATTTTATCAACGCCGTCATCGACGAAAAGTCCTTTGACAAACTGCAGACTGCAATCGAAGAAGCCAGGCGGCATCCCGATTGCGAAATTGTAATCGGTGGCCACTGCGACAAATCCCAAGGTTATTTTGTGGAGCCTACCCTGATTCAAACCACCAATCCCAAGTACAGTACCATGTGCGAAGAATTGTTTGGCCCGATTTTGACGGTGTATGTTTATCCTGCCGATCGCTACGAGGAGGTTTTGGAATTATGCAATACAACCTCACCCTATGCCTTGACGGGAGCGGTTTTGGCTACTGATCGCTACGCCTTGGATTTGGCTACAGCGCGCTTAAGGCATGCCGCAGGTAATTTTTATTTGAACGACAAGCCGACCGGGGCGGTGGTTGGACAACAGCCTTTTGGGGGGGCAAGAGCTAGTGGAACCAACGACAAAGCAGGTTCATCCCTCAATCTATTGCGTTGGGTTTCGGCCCGTACCATCAAAGAAAACCTCTTGCCGCCAACATCGTACCCGTACCCGTTTCAGGGCTAGGCGTTCTCGAAAAGATTCTAATAAATTTGTTTCCTAACTGTTCGGATTTAGCAAAATTCCTGAGCGACCACCAGGTCTTTGGAACCTGCTTGATAGGAGTAAAATCCTTTGCCGGTTTTGAGGCCCAGGTTTCCTGAGGAAACCATTTTGACCAAGAGGGGGCAGGGAGCGTATTTGGCTTGGCCAAAGCCGTCATGCAAAACCCGCAGAATGGCCAAGCAAACATCCAAACCAATAAAATCCGCTAGTTGGAGGGGACCCATTGGATGTGCCATGCCCAGTTTCATCACGGTGTCTATTTCGGCTACGCCGGCTACACCTTCATAGAGGGCATGAACAGCCTCGTTGATCATGGGCATGAGAATACGGTTGGCGACAAATCCAGGGTAATCGTTGGCCTCCACAGGAATTTTACCCAGTTGATGACTGAGCGCCACGATGGTGGCCGTGACCGATGGGGTGGTGTTATAACCCTTGATGACTTCGATCAATTTCATGATTGGTACTGGGTTCATAAAGTGCATGCCGATGATCTGTGCTGGGCGATGGGTTGCGCCTGCAATATCGGTAATCGAAATTGAAGAGGTATTAGTGGCCAGGATGCAATGGGAAGGGCATAACTGGTCCAATTGCCTGAAGAGCTCGAGTTTGATTTGTCGATTTTCGGTTGCTGCTTCAACCACCAAGTCGGATTTCTGAGTGGCTTCAGCTAATGAGGTACTGCAATGAATGCGGGCCAGGGCGGCGTCTCTAGCTACTTGATCCAAACCGCCTTTGGCTACCACTCGATCCAAATTGCGGGCGATAGTGTTCATGGCTTTTTCCAAAGCCGGGGCAAAGAGATCCACCAAATTGACGGAATAACCGCAGGTGGCAAAGACCTGGGCAATGCCGTTGCCCATGGTACCGCAACCCACCACGGTCACGTGCTTGATCTCGATTGAGGCCATTGGGGTAGAAGATGATTGTTCCATACGAGCAGGTTCTTATTTTATCGGATAAAATTACACGCATCGCCCCTAATTTGGAGGTTGAATTATATCGGTCTCCATGTTTTCTTCCTCTTCTCTGAACCCTCCAAATCAAGGTCAGCTTCTTACGGTGTCCGGTTTGAATGAGTGGATTCGGGATTTTGTGGAAGGACATCTGGATTTCAAACATTTGGTGGTGGAAGGGGAAATTGCAGGTATGACCAAGGCCCGAAGCGGGCATATGTACTTCACCCTCAAAGACGCTTTCAGTCAAATCTCTTGTGTTATGTTTCAGGGCCAACGAAGGCTACTGGACTTTGACCCTATGGACGGCGACCGTGTTCAGGTTGCTGGAGAATTGCGGCATTATGCACCAAGGGGTTCTTTGCAATTGCAGGTGATGAGTATTTCGGCCACCGGTCAAGGGGATTTGTTCAGACGATTTTTAGAACTCAAAGCGCGCTTACAATCTGAGGGATTATTTGAGTCTTTTCACAAAAAGCCTATCCCTGCATACCCGGCAATGCTGGGGGTGGTGACTTCTCCCGACGGCGCGGTGATTCATGATATTCATCGTACGGTGGAGAGGCGCTTTCCGGGGATTCCTATCCTGCTTGCTTCAAGTTTGGTACAAGGTGAAGCGGCAGTTAACCAACTGATTTTGGCGTTAAGGGCTTTGGATCAACGACATGAGGTGGAGGTCATTGTCCTTGCCCGAGGCGGAGGTTCCATGGAAGATTTGTGGTGTTTCAACAACGAGACACTGGCTCGGGCTGTCTTTGCATTGCAAACCCCGGTGATCACGGCGATAGGTCATGAAACGGATTTGACTTTAGTTGATTTTGTTGCAGATCTAAGAGCGCCAACCCCAACAGCGGCTGCAGAATTGGTTACCCCTGATCAAGAGGAATTACGAAAGCAGATTCATCACAACCAACAAATGGCGGGAAATAGTATGCGTCGCCAATGCCAGGTCTTGGAACAAGGTCTTGATGGCCTGGAGGAATCTCTTGAGCGGAACTATAGCTTCCTTATTGAGCAATGCGAATCCACTACGGTGGATTTGGAACAGCGCATTCGTCGTGGATTGTTGCAGAAACTATTTAACCAAGAACAGTCTGTACATGATTTGACACAGCGGCTCGCTAGGGGAATTTATCAGCAATTGGACGCGATGGATCAAACCTGCATGGCCCTTATGCGGCAGGCTTCGGCCCTAGACATTCAATCGGTCCTTGAACGTGGATTTTCGGTGGCAATGGTGAACGGTAAGGTGCTCCGAACTTGCAAAAATGCTCCGACAGGGGCCCTAATCGAAACACGATTAGTGGATGGGAAGGTCTGGTCCAAAGTAGAGGCTTCCTCCACATATGGAGCGGACGGGTCCGAGGTAGAGATTGCCTAAGGTGAATGTGCGATGGATATCACTGGATTCAAAGCTTTGGAATATTCCATTCCCGAAACCCCTGGCGTTTACCGCTATTATGATCGGAACGAACACTTACTTTATGTAGGCAAGGCCAAAAACCTCCGTAAACGTGTTTCCCAATATTTTGCCAATAGGGTTGATACTCATCGTATACGGCTTATGGTTCGATTGATTGAACGCATTGAATTCACCGTGGTCGATTCGGAACATGATGCGCTCCTACTCGAAAATGTCCTGATCAAGAAACACCAACCTCGCTATAATATTCGGCTCAAAGATGACAAGACCTATCCCTTTTTGGTCTTGCGTAATGAGCCTTTTTCAAGGCTTGAAGTCACGCGAAAAGTTCAACGAGACGGGTCTAGGTATTACGGTCCCTATTCTTCGCCGACCACCATGTACACGTTGTTGGATTTGATACGGAAATTGTACCCATTGCGTACCTGCGCATTGAATTTAAGCGAAAATCGAATTGCCAAAGCAGGATATCGCCCCTGCTTGGAACATCAACTGGGTAATTGCATGGCGCCCTGTGCAGGTCTTCAAAGCGTGATGGAATATTCTCGATACACGGACGCGGCGCATCTTTTGCTCAAAGGAAATCTTGGAGGATTGCTGCTCAATCTTCGTAAACAAATCAAAGAATGTGTTGCACGTTTGGAATTTGAGGAGGCTCATGCGCTCAAGGTCAAGGTGGATTTGTTGGAGCGATACCAAGCACGTTCGACCGTTGTGAGCACGACTATCAAGGAATTGGATTCTTTCGCTTTGGCTCAACATCAGGATAGGGCAGTGGTCAATCATATGCATGTGCGCAACGGTGCGGTGATGCGTTCCTTTAATTTGGAAATACATTTGGGCTTGGAGGAAGATCAGTCGAGCATAATGGCTCATGCGATGTTGGAGATCTGTAACCGTTACGAACATCAACCAATGGAAATTGTCTGTAACGTCATGCCCGAAAGCCTGCCTTTTGTTCGCATACCCTGCAGGGTTCCTTCCGATGGCGATAAGCGTAAGTTGGTAGATTTGAGCCTCAAAAACGCCTTTTTTTGCTTGCAGGAATTGTTACGAAAACCTGAAGAAAGGCAATTTGCATCCCGATCGGATCGTCTATTGCAGCAGGTTCAGAAGGATTTGCAATTACCTCAATTGCCACAACATATCGAATGTTTTGATAATTCCCATACGCAAGGTAGCCAGACCGTATCGGCTTGTGTTGTTTTCCGAAACGGCAGGCCCGCCAAACGCGATTACCGTTTGTTCAATTTACGGGATGTGGAAGGCATTGATGATTTCGCTGGAATGGAAGAGGTGATTACCAGACGCTATCAAAGACTACTTTCAGAAGGGCATACTTTACCAGATCTCGTCGTGGTTGATGGTGGCAAGGGGCAGTTAAGTTCAGCCCATTCTGCCTTAGTCGCTCTGGGCTTGGGCCATATGCCGTTAATGGGGATTGCCAAACGCTTGGAGGCCTTGTTTAAAGTAGGAGATCCGCATCCTTTGATGTTGGACAAAAAGAGCCCCACCTTAAGGCTCATCCAACAAATGCGCGACGAGGCCCATCGCTTTGGTTTGCAGCATCACCGTAACCGGCGACAAAAAGCAGGTATGCAATCTGCATTGGATAAGATCAAAGGCATAGGCCCTGAGAACACTCGTAAGTTGTTATCAGCCTTTGGATCAGCAGAACGGGTGTTTTCGGCATCTGAAGATCAGCTTATTGCCGTTGTTGGGTCTGCCAAGGCAGCCCTAATTGTAAAGCAACGCCTTGGCGGCGGTGGTTAGCGCAGAATTTATTTAGTTAAATTCTTGAAAAAAGATTCCTGTCGATAGTTTGCAAATTCGGGATCCGATAGGAGGCTGTTTTTGACCTGTGGGTTGATGGACATCAAGGCCTGAAGGTTTTGCTCTAATCCGGTGGCATCTTTGGTTCTTGCCGCAAGGACGGAGCCGATATACAATACCGTTGGGTCTGTTCTATCCAGTCCACTTAAGGATTTGGATGCGTCAGAATAATCTCGGCTCAGGCATTGGGCCAAGGCAAGGAGTTTACTTGGACCTTTGGCTACTAAAATGCTAGTTGCCTCATCATATTTACCTATTACAATGGCGGATAGGGCTTCAAATTCTGGCATTTTAATATCGTTGGAGCGTGCCCTTTTGAGTACAATTCCAAGCTTAGACCAATCCTTGATTAGGCTGGCAAGGTGAGCTTGGTTATGTAGAATTTCAGAAGAATTGGGTGAAGCTTCAGCAGCGGCATCTAAATTTCTGGTTGCAGTTTGCAAATTACCGTTTTGGATGTCCATCACTGCAATGTTGTTGTAGGAGCGATGATCCGCAGGGTATTGGCGCTTAGCAGACTCCAAGATTTCTGCTTTCAGGATTGGGTCGGAGGTTTGTTCTGAAGCAGCAAGCATTTCTGATGCCGAAATATCGGTTGATTTGGCGCGAATCAATTCTAATCTCTCTTCGAAAGTACGTGGAGCGACTTTGGTGTTGATGATCATATTCGCTCTGCGAAGGGGTGGTAAATAATCTTCTGAGATAATTTCCCAGGATTCGCTCATACTTTGTAGCTGAGCTTGTTTCTCTGTGCTGTTAAGACCGGTGTTTTCAATTATACTTTTGACGCGGTCTTTTTGAGGAATATGGGCAAATTCAATTCCCCTCAGGAGGCCTTTCCAATCTTCTGTTCCTTTATTTTGAACATAAAGATTTGTGTTGCTGAGATCGTACTGAATGTCTTTGAGGCCTTGGCTTGACTTCAATGAACGTACAACGAACTTTCCTGCCTCGGTTGCCCTCTCGTCGGCAAGTTCATTGTTGAATTGAATTTCTCCGTCGGGAGATGCGTAGCCGTTAACTTCTATTTTCAGAATTTCTTTGGTTTTGCTTAAGAAGTTTACTAATTGTTCGATTTCTTTTCTTTTCCTTTCACTTTCTCTAATGATAGATTTATTAACCTCAAAATAAATGGTGGCTTCAAAAGGCTCTATGGTATCCGCAACAAAAAGTGCAGCGATGCCTTTGGGTGTTGTATTGTGAGTTGCAGTGCGTGATAATTGGCTAACCCCGTTGGTGATTTTTACCCTAAAACTGTGGGTGTTTTCTGGAGAAGGCGTATAGGTTGTACCTTTTTCAAGTAATTTTTGGGCGGCGTCAATTAATTTTTTGGAATCGCCAAATGAACTGACTTCCAGCCAATACTCCAACCCCGTATTTTCGCCATTATAGGCAGCAGAAAATCCAATTTCACCATCGCCACCTGCGGTCTCTTCAATTTTACGACCTTTCACGGATTTCACTTTGCTACCGGTCAACAATTCGCGGGCTAATTCGGCCTTTTGATCCCCATCGGTTTGAATCAGTCGAACCACGGCGATTCCTTTGGGAGCGAATACGTTAGGGGCGATTTTATATTTCACACTTAGTCCAATTTGGTCACCGTGCACCGTGACGGGCTCGGAAGGATTTTGAAAACTTAGGGCTGATTGATCAAGTTTAAAATTGGGGGAACAGCTTCCAAGGCCAATAGAAAAAATTACAGCAATGAGAATTTTGGATAAAAAATCTGAAACTTTGGTTTTCATTTTTTTAAATTTGGACAAATTTAATGCCATTTGGAACATTTTAACTTTAAAATTTTGCTTAATTAAGGCTAATAGTAAGCAGCCAAGGCTTGCAGAACATGGGTAATTGGTCCGCCATATTCAGGTTGATTGGCCATTATTTTATGGATTCCCTTGGTCGATAGATTATCCACACGGACCTCACCGGATGAGTGAAGAATTCGATCCCCTGGGAGCACCAAGCCGACGTGGTTTATTTGGTTGGGTTCCGGCCCAAAAAAAGCTAGTTGACCGCTTTTTATTGATTCTTGGTCAAGAATAGACACTTTTTGAGGCGCTTTGGTAAGTTGATCTCTTGAATCACGCGGTACAGGTATTCCAATTCGCGCCATAAGCATTTGGACAAAACCTGAACAATCAACACCGAAGCGGCTTCGGCCTCCCCAATGGTAAGGCGCCCCAATCCATTCTTTCCCAAGTGTCCAAATCAAAGTGTTAGATATATCAGACGAACGGACTGGCGTTTGGCCTATTTCGCCTCTATTTATGGTGTAACCGTTCGGGAATAGGGTAGGGCGTAATATGCTACCCATGCTCAATAAAAGGGTAGAACCATTGTTGAGATCCGTTACGGATGCGTAGTCGCTTAGAACGCAAAGACTCGTTTCTTGGAGGTCAAGATTTTCTCTGAGGGAGATTAAGGGCACCCAGCCTGTGTATTCATCCCAAGAACATTGTATGCGCGCCCATTTCCCAAATAACTCAAGGCAATGAACGGATTCTCCCAGTAAGACTTGGCTAATCTGTTCAGATTCATGTTTGAATTCTGCCCGAACAGGTACGGATGGGACTTGGCAGAGGAACACCCCAAATCAGAGCTTAAGGGTTGGATCGCAAATAATCTGCCGGTAGTTTGATGGACTCTCTGAATTTAGGATTGATTCGGTAGGGATTGAATTCCGCTTCTTTTTTGGCAAAAGCTCTAAGTTGAACATCCTTTTGGATTGCGGATTTTAGTTGATCGCATACCAAAGCAATATCATTAATCCGAGCAGCAGCGATTGCCAATAAATAGTCGGCTTGTGGGGATCGATTTTCAATATTGGAGAGCAATTGGACCGCTTCAAGGGGGCGATTCAGACCCAAAAAGCAAATTGCCCGATTGATTGGGTAAGCGTCATCATTATATTGGCGAAGAGCTCCTTCAAAATCTCCTTTTTGAGCGGATGCATACCCCTTATTAGAGGAGCTAGGACGATTAAGAATCTCGGCTTGTTCAAAATTTTTCAGAGAGGAAGAAAACTTATTCAACCTGGCCTGAGCTGCTCCTAGGTTATTGAAGGATTCTGCTGATTTTGGGTTTAAAACAACTGCTTGCTGAAACGAGCGCTCTGCGTCGAGGTGCATGCCTTCTTGATATTGAATTATTCCAATTTTGAAATGAGCTCTGTAGTCTTCAGGGTAGGTATTTATAACTTTTTTGTAGATGGATTCAGTCTGATCTTGGGATTCAGCGGCCAAGGCCATTTGGATAAGCCTTGTACTGCTGATGTTTTTGGCAAGTGTTCCTTTATTGAAGGCCGTGAGATCAGACATTACACTTTGGTCTGAGGGTGTTGTCAAAATTTCAACGGTACAACTACGAAGTTTTGGGAAGTAGGTTTCTGTGATTGAGGGAAATTCATTCATTAATTTTTCCAATTTTGCTTTTTGGGAAGAGGCATCTTCGTCGCTGTTTAATATGGAATTTAATTTCTGATAAGCTTTTCCACTTTTTGGAGAAATAAGATTTAGCAAAGAGTCCCAGGGTTGTTCATTCCATCGGGCAGTGATGAAGCTATCGGAAAAAACTTCGGTGGAAGTTAAAGGGTTAAGCGATCTGGTTAGTAGTTCCCGAACAATTAGTTTGTTCAAGGATTCCATTCGTTTAAAGGCTAGGTTTTCGTTGTTTGAGGATTCACCTTCAGGAGATGCGCTACCGAGTATTTGGATTTCCAAAATTTCTTTGGAGCCTCGAAGAGATTGGAGTAGGCCGTTGACGGCTGCTTTATTTACGGCATCATTTAGTTCAAATTGGCCAGCAGGATACAGGATTGTGTAAATTTCTTTAACACATAGCTTTTCCTTTTCGTAATCGAGATCCATTAACTCAAGAGTGGGCTCTAGCATTCGGCTATAGCTGGAGAAACCATGATCGCTGATACGAATGAGAGGAATTTCTTCGCTAACGGAACCTTCAATAATAGTGACTCTGCCTTCTAATGTTGCCGATTCAATGCCCTCATCATAGGGTAAACTAACTTCATGTTCAAAGGCATAGTTTCCACGCCGGGTTAGGAGCGCAGTTCCTTCTTCATATTCCGTTGGATTTATTTGGGTTTCATTTGGAACTGCCAAGAACCGCATGGTTTGTAGAGCGACAATTTTCTTGTTGTAGTGTACCTCAGGACTAATTACCAATTGGGTGTTTTTTTGGAAAGGGTAGTTTCTAAATTGAATTTGTATCTTGAAGGGTATGCTATCACCAACTCGATGGGGCAATTCAGGCACAGTTTTGATGATGGCGTTTTGGCAAGCTTCCTTAACGGCATTGGATACGGTGGCCTTGGTTTTGGTTCCTCCGTATCCGGGATGAACCTGGCAGACCAAGGCTAGAAAGAGGAAAAAAGGAGAATAAAAATAATATTTCATAGAAAGAAGGTATCCAAAAATTAATTAGCCTAAAAAGATGATAAAGTTCAAAAATAAACGTAATCCCGTATCATTTAGCGGATTTTTGCAGAAATTTGGGAATTATGAAAGCAATTGACCTGCAAAATACAAGCCTCTCCCATGGATCTGTCAATGTTTTGGATCATGTTTACTTGAGCGTTGAACTTGGGGAAATGCTGTATTTGGTAGGTAAAAGCGGGGAGGGGAAGTCCACATTTATCAAGACACTTATTGGCGATATACCCCTTCTTGGGGAAAGAGCTGAGGTTTTGGGCTACGATTTATTGTCCTTAGATCGATTAGAAAGGTCGTCACTAAGGCGCAAAATTGGCGTTATTTTCCAAGATTTTCAATTGCTTACTGATAGATCTGTCGAAGGAAACCTGGATTTCGTTTTGACGGCCACAGGTTGGAAGGCCGAGAGCTCTAAAGTCCAACGAATGGAGGAAGTCTTGGCCCAAGTGGGCTTGGAGGGTAAACAAAAAGACATGCCGCATCGGCTTTCAGGGGGCGAGCAGCAAAGGCTTTCTGTGGCAAGGGCACTTTTGAATAAGCCGAGTTTGGTATTAGCAGACGAGCCAACAGGGCAGCTTGACCCAGAAAGTTCAGAGGAAATACTCAAATTGTTGGTTGAAATTCATCAAAATGGAACAGCAATGATTATTTCAACGCACGATTACCTCACGATAGACCGTTTTCCGGCAAGGGTGGTTCGCTGCGCGGGAGGAGCCTTGACGGATTTGGGGGGAATCTTGTTTGAGTCCCCCAACAAAGGTCAAGCGGGATATTCGAGCAAACAGTCTGAAGCCCAATCCGCGGACTTTTTATCTGACCCGACTCCCGGCGATTGAATGCAGCCTGCCCAAGTCCTGCATTTGGTTTGTTTTGACCTACCATTACCTCCTTTGTACGGGGGGACCGAAGAGGTGGATGCCAAAATCCGTGTTTTTTTAGAATTGGGGGTGGCCTTGCATGTTCACGCCTTCGTTTGGCCCAAGGATATGCGTTCAGGAAAATTACCGGACTGGCATAAGAGGGTTGCTTCCCTACGTTGTTATCCCAGGAAATGGCTCGTAGGCCCATACGATACCAGACCTTGGGCGATGGTTTCCCGTAGCTCCTCCCAACTGATTGATAACCTTGCCTCCGAGCCAGGCTCAATCCTTGTGGAAGGCTGGCAATGTGCAGATTTGCTTTGCGCTCCCGCCTTGAAAAACAGAGCCATCTGGATTCGATCCCATAATATCGAGTCAAATTATTATCGTATGCAGGCTGAATCGGCAATAGGGTGGGCCCGCAAAATACACTATTGGTTGGAGTCTTGGCGATGGACTTTGTACGAGCGGCTCTTGCCTCAACGATTGCATTCAAGGCAGCAAAACGGTATACTTAGCATTTGTCCTGCAGAGACTTTGATATGGTCAAGCATGAAGCTTTCTGCGCATTATGTTCCAGCTTTTGTGGATTTGAATTCAGGCCAGCAATCATTCAATGAGGGTTCTGAACCGCGACCGATGGAAGTTCCTTATGCCTTATATCACGGCCGATTGGATATTGCGGAGAATATTAGAGCCCTACGTTTTCTCTTATCCAAAGTCGCCATCACTCATGCAGTCCCGTTGGTGATTGCCGGATCGCGTATTCCTGATTCTTTGCGAAAGGCCGTCTTATTCAAAAGCGGTTGCTTCTTGGTGGACACTCCAAATTCAACAGAAATGCAGGTTTGGTTACGCCACGCCGCAGTCCATTGTATTCCTTGTTATGGTATGGCAGGTCTTCGGTTCAAGATCATCCATGCTATGATGGGAGGTGGCCATGTTTTGGTAAGCCGCGAGGGAGTCCAAGGAATGCCCTGGGTCTCTTGGGTTACCGTGGTCGAATCGGAGAAAGATTGGGAAGATCAGGTGCGCAAGGCCCTGGATACCCCTCTACAGGCCGCCCAAATCAAAGCGCGTCATACCTGGGTTATTCAGCATTTTGATCAGCGGGGGAATGCTCTAAAAATGCTTGATTTAATGGGTATTATACCCTAGCTGATAGGTTGGAGGGAATTACGCAATTCAATTAACTTAGATTGCAGGGCAGCAGATTCATTTTCCCAGTTCCAATGCACAGCGGCTTGGTGGCAGTTTTCTCGCATGGCTTGGTAGTCTTCAGAATCTTCGATAATGCGCTTGCACTGTTGAATGATCGATGAGGGTTCGGTGTCTTCAATGAGCCAACCCACACGGTATGAGTTCATGTGATGGCGATATTCCGGAAAATCGATGCAAACCTGAGGTATCCCTGCGTGGATATAATCAAAAAACTTATTCGCCAGGGAATATTTGTACGAAAGTGAGCGTGTTTCGAGCAGGTTGAAGCCCAGGAATGCGTTCTTGGTCAGTACACGGAGTTGGTGCGGACTCTGAGGTCCCGTGAGGATCACTTTATTTTCTAAATTTTTGCTCCTGATCAAAGCATGCAGATGCCCTTCAAGGTCTCCTGACCCTGCCATCACCAAAGGAAATGGAAGTCCGAGGTCAGCGGCTTCAATCAAGGACTCCAGGCCTCTGCCCATGTTTAAGGCACCTTGATAGAGCAGATAAGGGCCTTCCAGTTCATGGAGGATGGAATGGCGAGTATTCAACGAGTCTTGGAATTCGGCATTCGGATCCACCATCTTAGGGCCTTTCATAGAAGGCATATTTCGAAGGACTTGGAAGGATTTTCCCCAGCTATTCCTGAGGTGTGAAGCGAGCTCAGGGCCCACGGTATAGCATTGAATATTTCCTTGAAGGAAAAGGCGTAAAATAAGATGCCAAATTATTCGGGTGATGGGTCGGTTCAAAAGTTCAGGGACCTCGGTAAACCATTCATGGGCATCGAACCACAGGGGTTTCCAACGGAATATAGATGCCAAACGAAGTCCGGGGAGGGTATCAGCATCCACGGCGAGAAAGGCATGAGCAGGTAAGCTCATCGCCTTACAAAATAATCGCCAATTGAAGATTGCATAAAACAAAAGCCCAGTACTTGGAACGATTTTCAAACGTTCATAGGCAATCCAATCTGTATTGAACAGGGGTACATGTCTCCCACGATCTATACCAATCCAATGCACTTTCCAACCTGATTCCACCATAGTCATCGACCAACGATGCATGCGTTGATCTTGCCACTGGTCGTTGGTGGTCGCCATCACCATAAGAGGCCTCATGGCTTGATCCATAACAATTTGTCGTTGATTTCTCTTTGGATGATCCCCTGATCAACTAGCCATTGCAAGGCAAGGGTTCTCCGCCGGATTTCGCCCTGTGAAGATTGAACAAGGCCTTGGTCCAATTGTTTCATTAATTCGTGGACATGCGTTGGTTTTTGCAATAAAGGACGAATTCTATTTTGGAAATCCCGCATTTCATGATAGTCGAGTTCGCCTCTGGGAGTCTGATTTTCAATGCAAATGTCACATAGACCGCATGGAATGGAGTCTGTTTCGCCGAAATAATGCAGAAGCCTTTGACTGCGGCAGTATTTGTGCACGTCTGCTTCACCGATCGGGTCATCCATTGTCATCATGCATTCCAGGGCTTGAAGACGATTTAGCCGGGCATCTTTGAGCAGTGTGTATGCCGAGGCTGGAATATGGATATGCGATAAAGGAAGCCTTTCGCTAATCCAAACGATACCCTGCTTGTCGGAGCGTGATACAAAGTCCAAAACCTGCAAGGCCTCCAATCGCCGAACAGCCTGGAGGATAGAAACTGCAGTAATCCCACTTTGACGTGCAAGGGCTCGTTCATCAAAGCGAACACCTCGGTCGAGTATGCCCGGGTAATTACGTAAAAGCAAATCAATATAGGGATCCAAAACCGGCTCTTGAACGCGTAGGTCATACAGCTTTCGTGCCGAAACCACAAAGCGTATCCTCGCGGGTAACATGAGTTCTTCTTGTATTCGTATAAGCTCGGCACGATGCAGGATTTGCATGGCATGGTAGACTTCTTTTTCTTGAAGGTCAAAGCGATGGCAGAAGGCTGATGCATCAAAATCAAAACGTTGATCCAGGCCAGATCCTACCGCCAAATTGCACCACAGGCCCAAGGCTTGGTAGACGCGGTGAATGCGATCGATAGGAGGAAAGGCCTCTTCTATCCGATCCTTGGCTTCCTTGAGGTCTTCTAGTGTCCACGGCATCATGCAAACGGCATCGCCTCCGTCCCTGCCTGCTCGTCCGGCCTCCTGGTAATAAGCTTCAGGCGATTCAGGGATATTCCAATGAAAGACCAAACGAACATCGGGCTGATCAATACCCATTCCAAAAGCCGAGGTGCAGACCATTATGGAGAATTCATGGGTCATCCAAGATTTCTGTCGTAAATCGCGTAATTCAGGCGTTAGGCCCGCATGGTACGCTTGAGCCAGATACCCAAGTTTGGATAACCATAGGGCGATTGCTTCGCTTTGTTGTCGTGAGCGTGTATAGATCAAGGCCTTCCCTTGCATGGAGTACAAAGCATCTTCAAGAGCTTTGTGTTTGGAATGAGTTTCAGGCCAACGATACTGTAATCGTGGTCTTGCAAAAGTTTGCCTGAAAATCACAGGCCGACTCATTCCTATTCGCTCACAAATTTCGTCACAGACTGCTGGTGTTGCAGAGGCTGTTAGGGCCAGTGTGGGAATTTCACCACCTTGGTGATGGTTTTGAGAAGAAATCATAGCTCGGAATTCTCCAATTCGCTGATATTCAGGGCGAAAATCATGCCCCCATTGGGCAACGCAGTGGGCCTCATCGACTGCTAACAGGGTCATTCTCCATGGCCTGCAACGGGTAATGAAATCCTGGTTGCCAAGGCGTTCTGGTGAAACATATAGAAATTGCAATTGACCGGAATCAGCCTTGCTTAGAATCTCCTCGGATTCTTCTCGTGTAAGACCTGAGATCAAAGCCTCTGCCGAAATACCTAGGCGGTGCAGCGCACGGACTTGATCTTTCATTAAGGCAATAAGAGGAGTGACCACGATGCAGAGTCCGCCCAAGGCAATTCCGGGAATTTGATAACACAACGATTTACCACCCCCTGTGGCTAGCAGTGCCAGGGTATCCCTTCCCCGAAGAACCGATTGAATAATTTCTTCCTGACCTGGCCTGAACTCTTCGTATCCCCAATAATGTTTGAGAATTTTCTTAGGTTCAGTGTCTGGGCGTGTCATGGTGTAGGTCGGACGAAGAGATTTCACTCAGAGTTCCTCGCTCCAGCCGGAATACGCGATCGGCTTCCACGGCCAGGCTCGGGTTATGGGTCACTACCAACAGTGTTTGGTGAAACTTGGAACGCAGTTCGCCAAACAAATGATGTAAATCATTGGCCTGACTTTGGTCCAAATTACCGGATGGCTCATCAGCCAGAATCAAATCAGGACGGTTCATCAAAGCCCTGGCCACAGCAAAACGCTGTTGCTCGCCACCAGATAGGGCCGAGGGTTTGTGGCTCAGTCGCTCTGCGACACCCAGGATTTCAGCTAATTCATGGGATCTGGCTTTGGCCGTTTTGTTATTATAGCCTGCGATAAGGGCGGGGATCATTAAGTTTTCTTCTGCGGTGAACTCAGGCAGCAACATGGCTTGTTGAAAGACAAAACCCAATTTGCGATTACGGAAATCAGCCAATGCATTACCACGCAAACCGCTTAGTAACTGTCCGCCCAAGCGAATCTCGCCAGAATTGGCCGGTTGCAGACCCCCTAACACATGAAGCAAGGTGCTTTTACCTGCACCAGATGGCCCTACAACCGCAACGAGCTCCCCAATACGGAGTTCAAAAGAAACATTGCAAAGCAAATGAAGATCTCCATACGCTTTGGAGACGTGCTTAACCTCAACGGCCAAGGGGGCATCTGCTAGCATGTGCTATTTAATCAAATATCCAGTTTGGCGTATCGGGCGTTTTGTTCGATGAATTCTCTGCGTGGTGGGACCTCGTCTCCCATGAGCATCGAGAATACCCTATCAGCCTCGGCAGCACTTTCGATAGTGACTTTGCGCAGCGTGCGTGTATCGGGGTTCATGGTGGTATCCCACAGCTGTTCTGCGTTCATTTCGCCCAAACCCTTGTAACGTTGAATATTAACGCTGCTCTCAGACCCGCCTTTGGCCACTTCTTGAACTGCTTGAATGCGGTCTTCTTCGTTCCAGGCATAACGCTGCTGATTCCCTTTCTTGACCAAATACAAGGGCGGGGTGGCGATATAGATATGCGAGGACTCAATGAGCGTCTTCATGTAACGGAAGAAGAACGTGAGAATAAGAGTCGTGATATGCGATCCGTCCACATCTGCATCGGTCATGATGATGATTTTGTGGTAACGAAGTTTGGAGATATTTAGGGCCTTTTGGTCGTCTTCGGTGCCCACCGTTACTCCCAATGCGGTGAAGATGTTACGGATTTCTTCATTCTCGTAAATCTTGTATTCCATGGCTTTCTCCACATTGAGAATTTTGCCTCGAAGAGGCAGGATAGCCTGAAAGGCTCGGTTACGACCCTGTTTAGCCGTACCACCCGCCGAGTCACCCTCAACCAAGAAAATCTCGCAAAGCGAAGCATCCCGCTCGGAGCAGTCTGCGAGCTTGCCGGGCATGGAATTTCCGGAAAGGACATTTTTACGTTGGACAAGCTCCCTGGCTTTGCGTGCGGCATGCCTTGCCGTTGCGGCAAGAATGACCTTGGCGATGATTTGCTTGGCCTCGCGAGGGTTCTCTTCCAAATAATGCGACAGGGCTTCAGAAACCGCGGAATTAACTGCACCCATGACTTCGTTATTCCCCAGTTTGGTCTTGGTTTGCCCTTCGAATTGCGGTTCTGCTACCTTCACGGAAATTACAGCAGTCAATCCTTCGCGGAAGTCATCCCCCGCAATATCAAATTTGAGCTTGCTGGTCATCCCCTCCTTGTCGGCGTAGCTTTTCAAGGTTCGGGTTAGGGCTTGTCGAAAACCGGCAATATGGGTTCCTCCTTCGTGGGTGTTGATGTTGTTTACATAAGAATGTACATTCTCAGTGAATGAGGTATTGTATTGCAACGCCACCTCCACAGGGACAGGGCCTTTGGGATTTTCGATATAAATGGGTTGAGCAAGGAGGGATTCACGGGTTTGGTCCAGGTAGGCGACAAATTCTTGTAGGCCACCTTGCGAGTGAAAGTCTTCTTGGCGGAAAGAGCCATCTTCGAGGGTTTGACGCTCATCGGTGAGGCTAAGGTGTATCCCCTTGTTGAGGTAAGATAATTCACGGAGGCGGACTGCCAAGATATTGTAATGGTATTCGGTATGTTGGAAAATCTCGGCATCGGGTTTGAATTCCACGATGGTTCCTCTGTAATCGGTGTTACCGTTTTCGCGGACTGCATAAAGGGGTTTTCCGCAGCTGTATTCCTGCTCGTAAACGGTTCCATTGCGATGCACAATGGCATGCAGATGGGAACTTAGGGCATTAACGCAGGATACACCAACTCCGTGAAGACCGCCTGATACTTTGTAGCTGTCTTTGTCGAATTTACCTCCAGCATGCAAGACCGTCATGACCACTTCCAAGGCGGAGCGTTTTTCTTTGAGGTGCATGTCGGTAGGGATACCGCGTCCATTGTCCTTGACCCGAATGCGGTTGCCTTCCAAAATATTCACCTCGATACGGTTGCAATGTCCAGCTAATGCTTCGTCAATGGAATTGTCCACGACTTCGTATACGAGGTGGTGCAGGCCTTTGACCCCTATATCGCCAATGTACATGGCCGGTCTTTTGCGGACGGCTTCGAGTCCTTCGAGGACTTGGATATTTTCAGCAGAATATTGGTCGTTAGATGGGGAGTTCATCGAAGGTTTAGGGATTAGTTGCAGGGCAGAACGAAGGATTCGTTCATTTCGTTCGAACTATAAAAATACAACTAAAAAGGCCCTCAAAAAAGGGCAAAATCGTAGGATGAATTAACTCAAGCCAAAGGCTTATTTACGAAGGTACATGACCTCTTTTACGGCCTTTACCACTTTGTCCACGGAGGGCAGGTATGCGGCCACCAGAGGCATGGAATAAGACATGGGTACATCGGCACCGTTGACGCGCAAAACGGGTGCGTCGAGGTGGTCGAAGGCGTCTTTTTGAATTCTATAGGCAATTTCGGAAGAAACGGAAGCGAAAGGCCAACTCTCATCGATCACGACCATGCGGTTGGTCTTGCGAACACTATGCAGCAGGGTATCGTGATCCAGGGGTCGGATGGTCCGCAAATCAATAACCTCGGCATCGATGCCTTCTTTGGCTAATTCTTCAGCGGCGGCGAGGGTAACCTTCATCATCTTGTTGTACGAAACCAAGGTCACCTGGGTCCCAAGGCGTTTAATGTCGGCCTTTCCAATGGGGATGAGGTATTCTTCTTCGGGGACTTCGCCTTTGTCCCCGTACATCTGTTCAGACTCCATGAAAATAACCGGGTCTTCATCACGAATGGCGCTTTTCAGCAAGCCTTTGGCATCATAAGGGTTGGAAGGGGAAATGACTTTCAGCCCAGGAACATTGGCATACCAACTTTCGAAGACCTGGGAATGTTGGGCGCCCAAGGAGCCCGCTGAACCGGATGGACCACGAAAAACGATCGGAACGGTGAATTGTCCACCTGACATATTGAGCATTTTGGCGGCTGAATTCACAATTTGGTCAATGGCCACCAACGAAAAATTAAAAGTCATGAACTCAATTACAGGACGCAAGCCGTTCATAGCTGCACCCACTCCAATACCGGCAAAGCCCAACTCAGCGATAGGAGTATCAATGATTCTTTTGGGGCCAAATTCGTCCAAAAGGCCTTGGCTGACCTTGTAAGCCCCGTTGTACTCGGCGACTTCTTCCCCCATCAGGAAAACCCTGTGGTCGCGGAGCATTTCTTCTCGCAGAGCTTCTCGCAGGGCCTCTCTGAATGCAATTTCCCTCATGTTTAGTTTTTAAGCTGGCAAAAATAATCTTCTTTAGGAGCCGAAAGGGGGATTATATGATTTTTTTGCAAGGAAACTGGCTCAAATTAATTCTTCTAAAGCTTGATCCCGTCAGTTGGGTTTATTGAGGATAAATTGTGATGCCATGAACCCTTTTCGTGTTCGGCTAGGTTTCAAAGCCTAATTTTACACCATGAATTCGATCCTTCATGCAGTTGTGCTGCTACTGCTTATTGCCGCAGGTGGTCTGTTGACTTTCATGGCGCAGCGCTTCGAAGATGAAAACCCTTTGGCTACGGTTCGATTACTCACCCCTGAGCAATGGTCTCGGACGTCTGTTCCCCTAGAGGTTAGAACGTTAAGGTCACCTGCCCTTGTCATGGATTATCCAGCCCATCCGTCTTCTCAATCGAAACTGCACAGCAGTTACCGCCTAGAAATTCCATTGGATTCGGCTTTTTGGTCTTCGGATTCGTTGGTTAGGGCCTTCAGGAATATCCCTGTATTGCCTGTCGATACCCTTCGTTGGCGTTTATGGAATCAATGCTGTGGCTTTGATTTGCGGTACCCAGTGAGCCTCCAATGCAGTGCCCTCCTTCATAGCATTGCCCAAAAAGGAGCTGCGGAGTGGGTCGTAGTGGTCCCTGAAGTTCATCTGAGCACTTGGAGGCGCATTTTGAAGCGCAATCCACTCATAGAATTGCATCCTAAAATGTAACTTCGTGCGTTCATTAGAAGGTGTACTCGCCTCTAAGACGACGTTTTAAACCTGCAAGACCTTGCCTCTGCCTTATTCCCTGAAATTTCCTTTGCTTTGGCTAGCGGTATGGTTGTCTTTGACGGCTTGGCAACCGTTGTTGGCCTCAAAAAGTTCTCAGGGTTTTGTTGCCAATCAAGGGCAGTGGCCGGATCAAGTTATCGCTAGGGCTGATTTGCCAGGGCTTAGGTTGTTTGTGGAGCGTGATGCCTTGGTCTGGGTTGCCTACCAATCGGAAGGTTGCCACGGGTCCCCCAAAGGGGAGGATAGGCATCTGGAAGGACATGCCTGGAGAAGCAAATTTCTGGGATCACAATGGACGGGGCAGGGCATTCAGTGGACCGATAGTTTGCAATACACAGTAAATATTTTTATCGGTAACGATTCCGGCCGTTGGGGGAGCAATATTGTTCCTGTTCGTGAAATTCGGGTACCTAATTTTTATCCTGGCATCGATTGGGTATTGAAGTTGGAAGAGACATTCAAGTACGAATTCCATGTCAAGCCAGGGTCAGACCCAAATCTTATTCGAATGGCTGTAGAGGGTGTTCGTGCTTCCAAGGCTTCGGACGGTAGGTTAATTTATTCAAGTTCGGTGGGTACGTTTTTTGAGGATGCGCCATTGTCTTGGACCCAGCAGGGGATGGCATCCCAAACCAAGACCCCTGTACCTTCAAAGTGGCAGAAACGTAACGGAGCTTGGAGCTATGCCTTGGATTCATATCCGAAGGAGGAGCTTCTGGTGATTGATCCCCGCATGGTGGGGGCGACTTACAGCGGTTCCCAGGTGGATAATTGGGGCTATACAGCAACCTACGATAATGCTGGCAGCATGTACCTGGGGGGTATCGCCTTTGGCCCGGGCTACCCAAGCAGTATGGGTGCTTTTCAGGCCAACTATGCTCCTGGTCAGCCCACAGGAGGCGCATCTCATTATGATATTGCCATTAGCAAATTCTCGGCCAACGGTGGTCAACAACTCTATGCCACGTATTTAGGAGGTTCCGGCCAAGAGAAGCCCTCAAGCATGGTCTTTGACGAAAACAGTCAATCCTTGTTGGTATTTGGCAGAACCAATTCAGCTAATTTTCCAACTACCGCCGCGGCCTACCAACGATTTGTGAGTGGGGGTTACGATTTGTTGGTGACTCGATTGTCAACAACGGGTGGAATGTTGGCTTCGACTCTGTTGGGCGGAGCAGGTAATGAAGGATTAAACCAAGTTGGAACACATTACACCACAAGTTCCTTGCATTTCAATTACGGAGACGATGCGCGTGGCGAAATTGCCTTGACCTCATCCGGGGAAGTTTTGTTAGCCTCCAATACTGAGTCCAGTAATTTTCCGGTCACCACTACTACGGGTACTTTGCAGGCCTCTTTGGGTGGATCGCAAGATGGCCTCATCGCCAAACTTTCGCCCAACCTTAACCAGCTTTTGTTCTCAAGCTATCTGGGAGGGGGAAGCATAGATGCAGCGTATTCCGTAAAAGCCGGAGGAGGCGATACCGTTTTTGTGTTAGGGTCTACATTTTCAGCGACCACTTTTTTTCCTGCAATTAGCAGAGGCTACGATAATACGCACAACGGATCTTCGGATGGGTTTGTTGTGGCCTTGAAATTAGGTACTCCACCTTTTAGTGGTCCTGGGATTATTTCCAAGACCTTCTGTGGTACAAGTGCTTACGATCAGAACTTCTTGCTGGAAAGAGATTTTTCTGGAAATATTTATGTGAGTGGTATTTCAATGGGAACTATACCGCGTTTCGGCACTCGCTATTTTCAGGCCGGAGCCAAACACTATGTTCAGAAATTCAGCCCTTTGTTAGACACCATGTTATGGTCGGCTCCATTTGTTTTACCATTTATCAACGGTATTCCACAAACAGCGGGTCCAACCTTATCACCCACGGCTTTTCTCGTGGATCGTTGTGGGAAAATCTACCTCTGTGGTTGGGGAGGCATCGTGAACCAGACCTTTAACACCAATATACAATCGATGAACGGGCTCTCGGTAACGCCAAATGCGTACCAGTCCGGTACCACAGGGAGTGATTTCTATTTGATGGTTCTGGGTCCTGATGCAGATACTCTAGTTTATGCGACCTACATGGGCGGCTCCATTTCCAGCGAACATGTGGATGGGGGAACTAGCCGTTTTTCACCAGAAGGTATTGTTTATCACGCGGTATGTGCAGGCTGTGGTGGCAATCAAGATTTTCCGCTCAACAATTTTTTTGCGGCATATCCGTCCAACTTGTCAAATAATTGCAATGCATTGGTTTTTAAGCTGGACCTGGAGCTTGTTCGTCCCAGAGCTGTTTTGCGAATTACTCCGGGGGACACCAATGTTTGTGTGGGTTCACCTATTCTGTTCGAAAATCGGGGCACAACCGGAAGCTCCCAACAATGGCAAATTTCTCAAATCGGACAGGCGCCCGTTCATACTGCTCAATCTAATAACACATCTTTTACTTTTACCACATCCGGTGTTTACACCATACGATTGATTGTGGAGGGATGCCAGCGATATGATACGGCCTCTCGTACGGTGGTGGTTTCCGATCCTCCCCTGATACGTAAATTTTCACCTCCCCCTGCATGTCCAGGCGATACCGTTTGGTTGAGAATAGATTCTTTGGATGCTATATCTAATCCATTAACAATCAATTGGTTATCAAATAACTCACTATTACCTCCCTCTACATCTCCTTATCGTCGTCAGGCAGTTATTACCGGAACGCGTTGGTTTTATTTTGATGTATATTCATCCTCGGGATGTGTTTTGAGGGATAGTATTCAAGCACTCATGGCTCCGCCTAAACCTGTATTTGCTGAGGACACTTTGCGTTGGTGTTGGGGATCCTCGGCAAGTTTGAGCGCATTGCCTGGATACTCATCGTACCGGTGGGTAAGCGATACTGAAATCACGAATATCAATCAGGCGAATCAAAATTTCGATTTGTTGCGTCCTCGATGGGTGTCCTGTCGAGTTTATGACGACACTTGTTTTAATGTGGATTCGGTATACCTCCTTCCTGAAATCAAATTATCCGTGAATTTGGGCCCTGATATTTATTTTTGCGGTCAGGTATCCCGTATTATTATTCCCGTTGGCGGCAATTCCTACGCCTGGTCAGATGGTAGCGTAGGGTCGTCTTATTCCCTCAATGTAAGTGGGAATGGTTTGGTGTGGGTAATCGCTACGGATGTCAACGGCTGTCGCAGTTTGCCGGATACCCTCAGGTACTTTGATGATCCAGTGACCGCCTCTGTTGATTTTCAACCATCGGACACGGCCTACGCTCCTCAAGGGGTTTCATTTACCTCCACAATGACTTCCAATATCGATTCGGTGTATTGGTTTTTTGGAGATGGAAATTTTGGTTTTGGATCTTCCATTGTCCATATCTACACGGATACGGGTACCTTTTATGGATATATGATAGCTATTTCGAGGAGGTCTGGTTGCCGGGATAGCATACCTTTCCGATTGGTAGTTGATACTGTGATTTTGGATTATCCTAATGCCTTTATCCCTGGTTCTGATGGTTTAAATGCCGTTTTCCGTTCATTTTATCGAAATTTGAAGGAGGTACAGTTTACTGTTTTTGACCGTTGGGGGCAAGTTATTTTCGAAACAAATGATCCCGAAGTTAATTGGGATGGTTCAAGCAAAGGAGGTCTGGTCATGTCTGGGACCTATGTGTTTACTGCCAAGGGAATTGGCAAAAATGGTGCTGAATACTTCAAAAAAGGCTTATTGCATCTTGTTCGTTAAGGGTAAAAATCGCATAAGACCCTCTATATTTGCGCACTTTGGAGGTTGAGGCTTGAGGTCATTTAACCCTTCAAATGAATAGATCAAACTGATTCCGTAGCTCAGCAGGTAGAGCAATACACTTTTAATGTATGGGTCCTGGGTTCGAATCCCAGCGGACTCACGCGCCTAGAGGGCCATATCCATAGGCATGAAAAATAAAAAGTTCTCCATTTTTTGGGACTTAAGAAAAATTAGTTATATTTGAAATTCATCGACGGCAATTTATAGTGTTATGAATGTTATCTGCCGAAGGTTTTTTATTTTACCTCTCGTATTTCTTGTTTTTACAGGATTTTTGGGAAAGGTCAGGGCACAGACTTCTTCTTTTAGGCTGATTTCCGATAGTACCTGCAACGGAATCGTTCAGTTGCACATGGTTTCGTATCAGGTCTCGGCTATAAATGCGCTGACTATTGCAATTCCGTACGATACGCTTTCTTTGAATTTCGATACGATAATCAGAAAGCATCCCAGACTGGCAAACGGATCCTTTAACCCCCTTAATCCGTTAAGGGGTATGGTTTTTTCTTGGTATGTGATTGACTCTGTCAATTTCGGTACCGATACGTTATTGACATTTCGATTTAGGGCGGCTCCTAATAGTGGTGGCGCTTTCAATTTTGACCCGAACTTCTTTTTTTGTGGGCTAAACAATAATCCTGTACCTGTATCCCGATTTGGGTCCATTTGGCGTTCTCAGAGCACGGAGCCTCCTGTGGCTACGGCTCCACCTCTTGCTCAAGGTCTAATTGGTAGAACATTTTCATTTGCTTATAGACCGGGGTACTGTACAGATACGATGATTTTTCAATGGAGTCGAAGCGGGTTATTTCCATCCTCGGTAACCTACTCCAATTTTGTAGGAAGGTCACAGCGTATTCCAGGTAATTATGCTACCACTTTTTTGGGATTCAACGTTGCTGCAGGAGACTCTGTTTTGTTCTGGCGTTGGGCTGCTATTTTACGGGGGGATACGTCGTATGGTCCAATCAGCAGGTTGGTTTTACCGCCTTGCAATGTTCAAAATATTCCGTCCATAGGGTCTTCGGGGCCTACTTCATTTTGTCAAAATAGTTTTGTCACCTTGTCGTTGCCTCTACAACCTTTTTGGACCTACCAGTGGTTTAACGGAAATATGCCCATTATTGGGGCTGTATCCAATACCTATACAGCATCAATGAGTGGAAATTATTCGGTACAAATAATTGATGAATTAGGTTGCAGAGGGGTTACGCAGTCTGAGGGCGTTGAAGTTTGGCCATTGCCAAACCCTATTGTCAGTCCATCAGGTAATCTTACGATTTGTCAAGGATCGTCCCAATTGCTTACTGCGCAGGGCGTACCTGGGTCAACCTACCAATGGTTCTATAATAACAATTTGGTAATCAATGCGACCTCGAACACTTTCCAGGCAACGCAAAGCGGTGCTTATTCGGTTCGTGAAACCTCTATTCGTGGGTGCAGTTCCTTGACTTCGTCTATTCAATTGTCGGTTAGTCCTAATGCCAATTCCTCCCTAGCTGCTACGATTTGTCAAGGCCAGGGATATGCATTCGGAACACAGTTGCTCACAAATTCCGGAATTTATACCCGGACATTGCTATCTTCCAACGGTTGTGATTCGGTAATAACGGTTAGCTTGAGTGTAATTCCAACCAGTACGAATTCGCTGAACGCAACGATTTGTCAAGGACAGTATTATGCTTTTGGATTACAGACGCTAACTGCATCAGGAACCTATATTCGAACAGTTGCAGCATACAGCGGATGTGATTCTATCATAACCCTTAATTTGTTAGTGATCCAACCGAGTAGCTCCACCATTTTCGCCTCTATTTGTCAAGGCCAATCTTATGGCTTTGGTTCTCAAAATATTACGTCATCGGGCACCTATACCCGGACTATTCTTGCATCGAATGGTTGTGATTCTGTGATTGTGCTGAACTTGCAGGTCCTATCAAATCGTGATACCTTGCTATCTGTGATTATTTGCGAGGGACAGTCGTATTTGTTTGGGCAACGGCTTTTAATGGCCTCAGGAAATTATTTTCGTATGATTCCTGCATCCAATGGTTGTGATTCGCTAGTTCAATTGAATCTTCTCGTTAGGCCACCTGTAACAACGTCTATTTTGGTTTCCATTTGCTATGGCCAAACTTTTAATTTTGGCAATCAGGTTCTTTCATCCTCAGGAAATTACAGATTAATTGGCATTTCTACAAACGGATGTGATTCCATTATTGATTTACAACTGTTTGTACGTCCTATTATTGTTTCAACACTATTTGCTTCAATTTGCCAAGGCGATGTCTATATTTTCGGGGCAAATAGTTTATCTGTTTCCGGGAACTATACAAGGACGGTATCGGCCGCCAACGGTTGCGACTCTGTAATTAATTTAAATTTAGATGTAAGACCTGTTCAATCCTCATTGTTTTCTTTTTCCTTGTGCTATGGTCAATCTTATATGTTTGGAAACCAGTTTATAAGTACAGCTGGAAACTATACGCGTACTGTTCAAGGAGAAAATGGATGTGATTCCACAATTACTTTACACTTACTTATTTTGCCGTTGTCAAATACTACGTTAACGGCAACCATATGTCAAGGGCAAGGTTTTAATTTCGGGTCATTAAATTTAACTACATCGGGAACGTATATTCGTTCAATTTCTGCTTCGAATGGGTGTGACTCTGTAATTACACTTAATTTGTTGGTGAGAGACATAAGCAGCACTACCATTACCGCAACAATTTGCCAAGGTCAGTCTTATGCTTTTGGACAACAGATTTTAACGGCATCAGGTATTTACTCAAATGTTGTTCCTTCGGCTAACGGTTGCGATTCCTCGACTGTGTTAAGTCTATTTGTGCGGGCGGTTAGTAACACATATTTGAGCGCATCGATTTGCCAAGGCCAATTTTATACATTTGGACAGCAGGTATTAACGGCTTCTGGAATTTACCCAAAAGTGCTTACATCGGTAAATGGTTGTGATTCGGTTATTGTTCTTAATTTAATGGTTAGGCCAAACAGTTCGGGGGCCTTGACCGCTACTATATGCCAAGGCCAGTCCTTTGTTTTTGGTCAGCAGGTCATCAATACTGCAGGAATATACTCGCGCATTGTTTCGGCCTCAAATGGTTGTGATTCGGTTATCACCCTAAATCTTAATGTTGGTCCATCCTATGTCACTTCACTCAATGCGTCGATATGTGCAGGTCAAACCTTTTCTTTTGGTGGCATTGTTTACAGTTTATCAGGAACTTATCAAGATACCCTCTCCTCTATTAGTTCTGGTTGTGATTCAATTGTTGTTTTGAATCTGACTGTTCTTTCGATGTTGACCCAAACGATAACGGATTCAATTTGCCAAGGGCAGTTATATTCTTTTGGATCACAGTTGCTTAGCCAGCCGGGTTCATATAGCCGATATTTGATGGCGGGGAATGGTTGCGATTCAATGATTAGCCTGACTTTGATTGTTCGACCAGTGAGCAATTCTGCTATTTCGATTTCACTTTGTGAGGGGCAGGTTTATTTTTTTGGGAATCAGTTGATCAGTACCGCTGGTACGTATACTCGTTCTTTGGTTTCCTCGATTGGTTGTGATTCTGTGATCATTCTGCAAGTTTTCATGGTTCCTCGTAGTTATACTTTATTAAATGTTAGTATTTGCCAAGGCCAGGGATATAATTTTATTGCCCAAAATTTGATTACATCAGGGGTATACACGGATACCGTTCCGAATTTTGTTGGATGTGATTCGATAATTACACTGATTTTGAATGTGATATCTAATAGTTTTACTTCTATTTCAGCATCGGTGTGTCAAGGACAATCTTATATTTTTGGCTCTCAAGTTTTGATATCAAGTGGGGTTTATTCGTTAACACGGCGTTCATTTAACGGCTGTGATTCTGTAGTGCTTTTGAGTCTAACAGTCAGGCCCAATAGTTCGACGATAATATCCGATTTTATATGCCAAGGGCAAACTTATAGTTTTGGCTCCCAAGTTTTAAGCAATTCAGGGACCTATTTGCGTACCCTGCCGTCTTCCAGTGGTTGTGATTCGGTCATTACCCTTAATCTGATGGTCAGGTCAAACAGTGCAGCTTCGATTAGCGAGCTTGTTTGTGAGGGGCAAACATATACATTTGGTTCCCTCTTCTTAACTTCAACAGGTATTTATACAAGGGTGTTGACCTCTTCGAACGGTTGCGATTCTGTAATTACATTATCGCTTGCGGTAAGGCCAAATAGTTTGACTTCTATGACTTCTATTATTTGCCAAGGTCAGGCCTTTCAATTCGGACCACAGACGCTTACTGCCGCGGGGTTCTACACAAGGGTTGTTCCTGCAGCGAACGGTTGCGATTCACTAATCACCTTGACTTTGACTGTGAGGCCAAATACCACATCCTCTTTGACGGCTGAAATATGCCAGGGTCAGTCTTATTCTTTCGGTACACAATCTTTGACTACAACGGGCACCCATGTGCGAACGATTTTAGCTTCGAACGGTTGTGATTCAACGATAACATTGAATTTAATAGTGAGGCCAAACAGCCTTTCGGCGATTTCAGTTTCGGTTTGTCAAGGTCAATCGTATGCCTTTGGTTCTCAATCATTAAATGTACCTGGAACTTACACCCGCACCTTAGTCGCTGCGAACGGTTGTGATTCCGTGATTACCCTCAATTTGTCGTTCCGACCAAACAGCACGACCACGGTTGAAGATAGTATTTGCGTAGGTTCTGTTTATTTATTTGGGGCACAGGTTTTGACAATTAGTGGAATTTATACCCAAAGCCAACAAGCAGCGAACGGTTGCGATTCTTTGACGGTTTTGACCTTAACTGTTTTGCCAAGCAGTTCCTCTTCTTTACAAGCTTTTATTTGCCAGGGTGATTATTATTGGTTTGGAGGAGATACCTTGAGAAACGCTGGATTTTATACCGATACTTTGGTTGCTGTTAACGGTTGTGACTCGGTTGTTTTTTTGCAACTGAGGGTGAATGCGACTCCTCAGGTAAATATTACTCCTTTAGGAAATACGGTGTTATGTCAAGGGGACTCGGTCACCCTTTTGGCGGGGGCTGGTTTGAATTTAATTTACGTTTGGCGTCGAAATGGTATAATAATTCCTGCAGCTTCCTCATCGACGTACAGTGCAACTTTGGCGGGCTTGTATCAGGTTTTGATTACCGATACCAGCGGCTGTTCATCATTGTCGAATACCCTTAATATTTTGGTGAATCCATTACCTCAGCCTGTGGCAACATTGAGTGGAAGGCTGCTTAGTCTGAGTGGTGGTTCATTCGCAAGCTACCAATGGTATAGAAATTCGGTGGCGATAATGGGCGCGAATTTAGCAACCTACACTGCCGATTCGGGTGGCGTTTATGCTTGTTTGGTTTCGCAAGGGCCCTGTAGCGCATTATCGAACCTGGTAACGGTTGCCGGTGTTGGTTTAGAGTCGCTTAAGCAAACGCAATGGTGGTTTTACCCGAATCCTAACCGTGGATTGTTGATGTTGAGAGGGGCGGCTGCCACCAAGGCCAACCTCATTGACTTGGGTGGTCGTCGTTATTTCCTTGATGTTCAACCTTCCTCGTATGTGGGTAATTCTCTTGAAATGCAGGATCAGGCTCTGGACTTGGGAGATTTACCAAGCGGAGTTTATTGGCTGGAATTGTACGGAGAACGAAATCTCTTTTTGGGTCGAAGGAAAGTAATTCGGATTTTGGACTGAAGTTAATTCAACCAAATGGGTTGTTTGTTATGAGTTGGGAAATTGATTTTATAATCAGGGGTCAGTCTTTGTCGATGGTTGGGGATGGTTTCAAGGTTTTCCATCTTTTCCCGGGGGCCAAGGCGAGTATGCAACGCATGGACCCTTTTCTGATGTTGGACTACAATCCACCTTGGGAAATTCCACCTTCCAACAGACCTCGTGGTGTGGATGTGCATCCTCACCGAGGTTTTCAAACGGTCACTTTCGTTTTCAGCGGAGCGGTATCTCATGCGGACAGCTCGGGGAACTTTGGGACGATCGGACCTGGAGAAATTCAATGGATGCATGCCGCTTCCGGTATTCTCCACAAAGAATACCAATCCGAGCAATTCACCAGGGAAGGGGGTGTCTTTCACATGGCTCAATTATGGGTGAATCTCCCATCCCACCGTAAGAAAGACGCCCCAGGTTATTGCTCCATACTTCGTGACCAAATCCCTGTCTTAGAACAAAGGTGTGGCAAAATGGCGTTGGTTGCCGGGAGCCTTGCAGAGGGCGATGAAGGGGTCTTCCGCTTCATGTACTTGCCATCTCCTGATATGAATGCGATCCATGGGCCTGGGCCAGTTTGCAGTCCCATCCTTGCGGTCATCATGGATTGGGACTCCCTAGAATATAAGCCGGTCTTGGACATTCCTTCCCATTATACGGTCTTGGCCCTGGTGATGAATGGAATCTTGGAGGGCAAGCATGTAGGGGTAAATGCGGGTGATCTGCTTGTTTTTCATTCTGCTGGGGCCCATACGGATTCGGAGGAAGGGAATGAATTTGATCATGGACATGTTCTTTTGAGTCTTGAAGCAAGGGCCGGCACCAAGCTACTCTTGTTGGCAGGGGAACCGTTGGGGGAGCCTATTGCCGCCTATGGGCCATTTGTGATGAATTCAGCTGACGAGATTCAAGAGGCCTTTGAAGACTACGGGAAAGGGCGTTTCGGTGACTTGGTTTAGTTTTCCACAAATTGCCGTTGTTAATCGTTTTGTAACGTGAGGAAGGCAGATTGAATTCTACATTTAAAGAATAAAATTTTATCCTTATGAATGCTCTTTTTACCCTAATTTCAAGCCGACTGGGCCTGTTTTTCCTCCTGACGCTGTGGTCAGTGGCCCAAACCAAAGCTCAAGGCACGGATACCCTCGCGACCTGGGAATTGAATGGAATCCCAACAACAACACCGGCATGGGGTTTTTCTCCTCTGCCAGCTCAGGTAGTTTCGTCTTCTGTATCAACATCGGGTTGGACCAGGGGTTCCGGCGTACTCTTTACGGCGGCAGGGGTCGCCACAACGGGTACCCCTGCGGGCAATGCATGGGGCGGAAATGGCTGGGACACCCTTCCGGGTGCGGGTGATTTAGCATCAACCATTGCGCGCGGTGATTTTGTCACCATTGAATTCACAGTGGCGAGTGGAACAACGGTGAGTTTTAATTCAATTCCAGCCTACAATGTCCGCAGGTCATCCAGCGGGCCTGCTACAGGACAATGGCAATACAGTATTGGACCGGCCGGAACCTTTGTGAATATTGGTACCCTCATCACTTGGGGAATTGTGACGTCAGGTACAGGGAACCCCCAAAGCGCTATTGATTTATCCACAATCTCTGCGTTACAGAATCTGGCAGGCGGCACGACGGTCACCTTCCGAATCGTGAATATGGGGGCTACATCATCTACCGGAACATGGTATTTAAATCAACTAACGACAGCGGGCAGGGATATCACCTTCATGGGAACTGCCAGTACAGGCGGTGGCGGGCCCTCGGCTACCTTGAGCTTGGGTTCAATTTCGGCAACCACCTTTTGCGCCATTGGAAATGCTACGAATTCATTTACAATTTCCTACACATCAACGGGTGCTTTGACTGCTGGGGTTGATCTAATGTTATCCGATGCAAGTGGTTCTTTTGCTTTTCCAACGAATTTGGGCTCTGTAAGTGGTTCCTCCGGAACGTTCACTGCGACTTTGCCTTCCGGATTAGCGGCGGGTACGGGTTATTTGGTCCGTGCAGTTTCAGGGACTGTGGTAAGTCCGCCTTCCGCTGCACTCACGGTGGTTACTGTGGTTCCTGAGGCGACAGCCTTTACTGCTTCACCATCGAGCGGAAGCGTTACCCTGACATGGGCGAATCCATCGCGTTGCTTTGACCAGGCGCTGGTAGTGGCGGATACCGCCCCGATAACGGCCCAGCCATCCGGTAATATTTTTCTTACCAATTCATTCTTCGGGCTAGGAGCTCAAATTGGTTCCGGTTATGCGGTCTTTGCTGCAATGGGTAATTCGGTAACGGTGACAGGCTTGACCAACGGTACGACCTATCATTTCAAAGTTTTTGTTCAAAGCGGTAACACATGGAGTGCGGGTATATCCACTCAATCAACTCCGTTTTCGACCCAATCATTTCCCTTGAGATCTATTGCCTCCGTTACTGGTGTAAATAGCGTCGGCGTTTTGGATTCATTGGGTATACGTGTGCGGTTAAGTGGCACCATTTATGGCATTAATCAATACAACAGTTCCACAACGCCTACGGGTGTTCAGTACGTGATCATAGATCAGACCGGGGGCATCATGTTCCGCAGGGCAGGCACCAATTTTGGTTACAGTGGAGGTGCTGCCTTGGTTCAGGGAGATTCTGTGGAACTGGTTGGGGTTCTTGAGCAATATAATGGCCTTCCCCAAGTCAATTGCGATACCGTAATCAGGGTTGCAACGGGCAGGACATTGGCTACTCCTAACGTGGTTAGCGCATTGGACGAATCGACGGAGAATCGTTTGGTTCGATTGAACGGACTTGTGTTGGTTAGTTCTAATTGGCCAACAGGGACCATCACCTCCGGGGTTAATGTGAATGTCTCCAACGGTTCAACCAACTTTCAAATGCGGATTCTACCACAAACCGATATTGATAGCACGCCTGCCCCAACAGGGTATTTTGACTTGGTGGGACTTGGTTTGCAGTTCGACAATTCCAGTCCGTTCACCTCAGGCTATCAAATTGCGCCAAGATCTTTGGCTGATATCATCGCTGTGCCTTTGGTGAATACCGTTGCAAATTTTACGAGAAACGACACTTTAGTATCCAACCAGACGGGAGCCATTGGCATGAATATCTCCATACTTAACCCTAATCCTGTTGCTCAGATACTGAAGGTTAGAATCAATACTTCACCAGGTGCAGTTTACGGGGCGACTTACGAAACATTCCCAACCCCCGTTAACGACACCATTACGATTAATGTACCGGCTAATGCAACTTCAGCCTCTTTCTCGGTTCTTTTGTATCCTGCGGTTCCCTCCGGCAGAACCGATACCCTTGGATTTACCCTGACAGGCGCGAGCTTGGGTATTTCTGCGGGGATCGTTAACTATTCCGCCATTCGGGTTCAAACCTTGTCTATACCGACTTATTCGATCGGGTTGTTGCGTGGCAACAATGTTTCCGGCACGGTGGTGGGGATTCCTGATTCCAATGGGGTTTATGCCAAGACAACGGGTATTGTTTTGGGAGGGAATCGTAGGGTTCTGCCTTCAGCAGGCTTGGAATTTTTCATTTTTGATCCGGCATCTAATGCAGGGATTGGCGTTTTTCGTTTAGCCAATTTCACATCATCATCCTATCAGGTTACCCAAGGGGATTTGATTCGGGTCATCGGAAGAGTTGGGCATTTTAATGGACTAGCGCAGTTCACGGCTGATTCCATCGTAGTTATATCAAGTGGAAACACATTGCCTGCACCGCAAGTGGTTACCGCCATGAACGAGAATACAGAGTCCAGCCTTATCAGAATCAATAATTTAACATTAGTTCCCGCAACCCCAAATTCCTTAGGTGATTGGCCTGTTACCGGTGCTATAGGGTCAGGTCGAACTCCTCGGGCAACTAACGGGGTAGATACCTTCGACATTCGAATAGACAACGATGTAAACCTCTTCAATTCACCGGCTCCTACTGGAACCTTCAGCATGATAGGGGTGGGTAGTCAGTTTGACGCAACCGCTCCGCATACTTTGGGTTACCAATTATGTCCTCGTTATCTTGCTGATTTGGTCCAAGTGATCACCAACTCGGTAAGTGGAACCTTGACGTATAACAACACTGCTGCTACCCCGATGACCAATTCTGTGGTGCGAATCAAAGATGGATTAGGCGCTGTGGTTGCCTCAGATTCCACGGACGCATTGGGCGCCTATGCAATGCCCGCTGTTCCTTCAGGATCCTATACCTTGGAAGCCATTACCTCCAAGCCTTGGGGTGGGGTCACCGCATCGGATGCCTTAGGGATAAGCAGACATTTCTCCGGTTCTGTGCCTTTGACAGGTCTTCGGCTGTCCGCTGCGGATGTGAACGGTAGCTCATCGATAACATCAGGTGACGCCCTTTTGGTGAACCGTCGATTTAGCGGTAGCCTCTCTGCTTTTACGGTAGGGAATTGGCTCAGCGAAAGGCCCGCATTGAATGTTGTTTCTGGAAATGTCACCCAGGACCTCAAAATGCTTGCCTTTGGTGACGTTAACGGATCGTATGCCCCGAACACCGCCCTGCGTGGGTCTGCATTAGGGCTGATGCAAGGTGCAGGGATTTCGGAATACAATGCTTCAAATGGCCAGTTGCGGGTGACATTGCGTGCAGACCGGGCCATGGAATTGGGTGCGGTTTCTTTGGAGTTGCCATTGCCTTCCGGTGTTCAAGTACTTGGGATGGAACCGGGGACCCTTCAAGGCCAATACAGCTGGGGTCAACGTGAGGGTATGTGGTGTTACGGTTGGTTCGATGAGTCCGGTATGAAGCTCGCCGAAAACGATGCCGTGGTCACGGTGACCTTAAAGGCGAATCGCCCTGAACTTCTCGAGGAATTGAATTGGACGGCCCTTCGATTGGGTGGACTCAGTGCGATGACCGACGTTTGGGGTCAGGAGATTGCGGGTCATTTGAGGGTTCCTTCGCTTAAGTCTTCGACCAATGGCGTTAGCATGTTCCCGAATCCAAGTTCAGGAGACCTTCAGCTTTCTTGGGGTCATGCAAGCAGTACACCTTCCGAGGTGGTAGTCCGTGATTTGGCTGGTAGAGTGATAGCCATGGTCAGTCCTGTACAAGGCGTGCACAATCTTCGTGTGGATTTGAGCGCTGTCCCTGCAGGTTCTTATACCGTGGAGTTGCTTTGGGTCCCTGCCAATGGTTTGGCCCGTGTTGAACGTTCAACCTTGGTTCTGCGGCCGTAAACGGCTTTATGTTCTTGGTTTTTAATTTTTACGAAACCAAGGTTCCTGATTTTATCTTTTCCAAAGGGCGTCTCGAAAGGGGCGCCCTTTTCCCATATGTTATTTTCAAAGGTATCCTTCAATTGCATCAAGAGGGGAAGTCCATAAGGATCTATTGCCTCATAGGCGATGCGTCAGTTGAGCTAGAATATCGGATTTCCATTCTGCAAAATCCCCTGCCAAAATATGTTCTCTTGTGACTCTTGTAAGATCCAAATAAAAATGCAAATTATGAAGCGTTGCCAGCCTTGGCCCTAGCATTTCATGACATTGAAAGAGGTGAGCGACATAGGCTTTGGAATATTGGCGGTCCTCTGCCAATGCACTTTCTGGGTCAAGGGGAGTCAAGTCCGTTCGCCATTTGCGATTTCGGAGGTTGATGATTCCTTTCCAAGTGAAGAGCATCCCGTTCCTAGCATTGCGGGTTGGCATAACGCAGTCAAAGAGATCCACACCGCGTGCAATACTCTCCAGAATATTGGCGGGTGTGCCCACGCCCATCAGGTAACGGAATTGATTTTCTGGCAAAATGGAGGTGACTTCTTCGGTCATTTGGTACATGTCCTCGATAGGCTCGCCCACACTGAGTCCTCCGATGGCGCAACCGTGGGTGGCACGCTCCGCAACGAAGCGAGCAGATTCAACGCGAAGGGTAGGGTAGGTGGAGCCTTGCACAATGGGGATTAGCCTTTGGGGATGCCCGTACAGAGGTTGGGTCTGTTCCCAGGCCTTCAAACTGCGATCCAACCATCGGTGAGTCAGCTCCATGCTTGCCTTTGCATCCCTTTGGGCGCAAGGGTATGGGGTACATTCGTCAAATGCCATGCAGAAATCCGCTCCAATGGAGCGTTGGATGCGCATGGATTCCTCGGGACTGAACAAATGCTTGGATCCGTCAATATGGCTGGCGAACTCCACACCGTCTTCCCGGATGCGTCGGCGATCGGCCAAGGAAAAAACTTGGTAACCTCCGCTATCAGTAAGGAGAGGTCCGTCCCAGCGCATGAAGCGATGCAATCCCCCGGCTTCTTCCAAAAGGTCCGTCCCCGGCCTCAAATACAGATGGTAAGTATTCCCCAAAACGATACCTGCTCGGATACTGTCTTGGAGTTCGGCAGAGCTTATGCCCTTAACAGTCCCTTGGGTACCCACCGGCATGAACAAGGGCGTTTCCACCACACCGTGAGGTGTCTGCAGCAAGCCTGCTCTCGCAGCGGTCGAAGGGTCTTTGGCCACAAGGTCAAAGCCGGTCCCAATGCTGGATTGGCTGATCAAATTGGCAGGAGGCTGGAAGGGCATGTGGACAACGGGTGGATAATCTGAGGCCAAAATTCGCCCCTGACTTCTAATTTCGCACCTTATGCCCGTAATGATCATGAATTTTCCTTGGTGGATGTTTTTTGCTTTGGCTGGACTTTGGCATTTTTATTACCTTCAACGCTATTGGTGGCCAGTTATGCTGCAAGCCAAAGCCAAACAAATATCTAAGGGCTCTGCAAAATCTGTGAGTCTAATTATCGCTGCCCGCAACGAGGCTGATAATCTTCGCCGTAACATTCCAGTATGGATGGCCCAAGACCACCCAGATTTTGAAGTCATCGTGGTCAATGACAGCAGTTGGGACGAAACAGGGTTGGTGCTCAAGGAATTTTCCGAGGTCTATCCTCGCCTCAAAATCGTTTCCGTCGAGGAACAAGACAAATACCCTACAGGCAAGAAGTTTGCCCTTACTTTGGGAATCAAATCGGCATCCCATCCCTATTTGATCTTTACCGATGCGGATTGCAGACCTGCGAGCGAACAATGGCTGTCCCTGATCCAAGAAACTTACAAGGATGCCACGGAGTTGGTTCTGGGTCATGTTCAATTGGAAAAGACTAAAGGGATCTTGGGATGGTTTCAGCAATTCGATGCTTTGTTTACCAATTTGCAGTGTTATGGTCATGCCATTGCCGGCCAGGCTTTCATGGGAAGAGGTGGAAATCTTTCTTACTTGCGTAATTTGTTTTTCTACCACAAGGGTTTCAGTGCTCACCTCAAGCACGTTTCGGGAGATGACGGTCTGTTCGTCAATCAAGCGGCGACCAAGAATAACGTCAAGGTTGTCCTTCAACAGGATGCGTGGACCTACACCGAGGCTCCATTAACATGGGGCGCATGGTTCCAACAAAAGAAGCGGCATGTCAGCAGTGCTGCATACCTTAAGTTTGGGCATAAATTCCGGATTGCCTTGTACGGGATATCCCTGTGGATGATGTTGTTATGGCCTGCATTAGCATGGCTGTGGCCGTTGGATTATTCCGCGCCTTGGGCTTTTTTGTGGATGTTTCGCTGGGGCACTTTGAGTTGGGCAGCTGTACGGTTCAAACAATCCGGGCTCTTACCACTTTTGCCCATCCTTGATCTCAAGAATCTGATCCTTCGTACCGTATGGGCGATGACCGTCACCCAGCCCTCCAAAACCAGGTGGTAGGCATCAAAGGGATATGATGGCAACCGTCCTTAGGGAATCCATGTCAAGTAACGATTACTCCGTGGATTGGTTGCGTTATTTTCCGGAACTCGAGGTAAATCAGGTTCAAGCCCTGAATTCACTCCCTGAACTTTACAAGGCCTGGAATTCCAAAATCAATGTTATTTCCCGAAAAGACGAGGAGGCTTTGTCAATTCATCACGTGTTGCATAGCCTTGCTATTGCTAAGATCATGCCATTCTTGCCGGGTATGCGTGTGCTGGATATTGGGACAGGTGGCGGCTTTCCGGCCATCCCTTTGGCAATTGTGTTTCCTAAGGTTCAATGGGTTGCGGTCGATTCCATAGGCAAAAAAATCAAAGTTGTGCAAGATATAGCCGTTCATTTGGGTCTTGCTAATTTGGAGGCTGTGCATGGCCGAGTGGAGAGTGTGCATGGATTTTTTGATTTTGCAGTATCAAGGGCGGTGGCACGGATGGCGCTTTTGGTGGAGTGGACTGAGGCTTTGCTATCGAAGCAATCGCGGGGCCCCAAACCCAATGGTTGGGTGGTGCTCAAAGGTGGCGATCTCCAAGGAGGGTTGGGCAAAGAATTGAAGGAGCTTGGAAGACCCTTTGAGGTCTATCCTGTCCGGGATTTCTCGGATGATTTGTTTTTCGACCAAAAGTATGTGGTGTACATGAAGGCAATCCATTCTTTACCTAAATTTAAACGAAATTGACCCTTAGGCTCTGATATGAAAGTTTACCATGATTTGCTTGCCAAGATCCTTGCCGAAGGGATCCACAAAGAAGACCGTACTGGAACGGGGACCCGCAGCATTTTTGGCCCACAGATGCGATTTGATTTGCAGAAAGGTTTTCCGTTAATCACCACCAAAAAGGTGCATTTTAAGTCCGTGGTTCATGAATTGTTATGGTTCATTAGCGGTACGACCAACATCGCTTATTTGAAAGAAAACGGGGTCAGTATCTGGGACGAATGGGCAGATGAACACGGCGAACTCGGTCCAGTGTACGGTAAACAATGGCGCCGATGGTCTGGCGCCGATGGGAAAGAAACCGATCAACTGGCGGAGCTTATTTATCAACTTCGAACCAATCCTGATTCGAGAAGATTGTTATTGTCCGCTTGGAATGTCAGTGATATTCCCCAAATGGCTTTGCCGCCTTGTCATAGTTTTTTTCAATTTTATGTAGCGGAGGGATACTTGTCATGCCAATTGTATCAGCGCAGTGCCGATGTTTTTTTGGGCGTTCCCTTCAACATTGCATCCTATGCTTTGCTCACGTATATGATGGCGCAGATCTGTGGTTTAAAAACAGGCGAATTGGTGCATACGATGGGAGATGCTCATTTGTATTCCAATCATGAGGAACAGGCGAGGCTCCAGTTAAGTCGGGAGTCAAGATCCCTTCCAACACTTCATTTGGATCCAACGGTCCGGGAAATAGACGATTTTCGCTACGAACATGTCTGTTTGGAGGGGTACGATCCCCACCCGGCCATCAAAGCCCCTGTAGCCGTCTAGGGTTCCTTCACGCTCATCGCCCATGAATTCGCCCACGCCCTTAAGTTCCGTTGGTTTACTCCTGGCTTCTTCCTTGGATGGAGCCATCGGCGATGGAAATGAATTGTTATGGAAATTGCCGGAGGACTTGTCCCGCTTCAAGGCTTTGACAATGGGCCATTCTTGCATCATGGGCCGGAAAACTTTGTTGAGTATTGGCAGGGCTTTGCCGGGAAGGCAAATGGTGGTCATGTCCAAGCAATCAATTCTTCTGGAGAACGCCGTGGACTCGGTTGATGCCCCTGCCTATTTCTATCAATGTCTTTGGGCGGGTAGTCCTCAAGAGGCCCTAGCCTTTTGCAGTCTGCCTGATCCCGTTTGGGTCATAGGCGGTGCAGAGATTTACAGTGTTATGGAGGAGCACGCCCATTTTATTGATCGAACCGAGGTGGAGGGACTGTGGCCAGAGGCCCAGGCCCGCTTTGTAATCGACGCCAAGCGTTGGAAGCTGGTGAACTCAGGGGAATGGATGACAAGTACTTCCGGCCTCAGGTATCGCTATCAACGTTTAGAGCGTTCGACGATTTAGCTTTCGCTCATAAAGCCTAGACGTTTGGTGGTTTTGTGTCCTGAACTCCCGTTTTCCAGAAGAAATTGACCTAAGGCGACTGCATTCACCTGCTCGTACGGTGGCACCATCAAATCCATGTCCAAACAATATTGCACCGATTGCAAGATAATTTTCAACAAGACCTCTTGGTTGAGAATTTGTTTTTCAACATCGTTATAGAGAAAACTAAACTGTTGTTTTCCTTCCACCAAAAAATGACTATCCCGATCAACAAAGATTCTAGCCAACAACAAACCCTCATCCCCTAATCGATTGTATTTGAAACTATCGGAGAGAAAATTATATATTTGTATCTGTCCAAAATACCCCAACATGGGATCGACAATCACCCTGGGGCTTTGTTGAACAAAATGTTGCGGGGGAAATGCGAAAACATTGGTGTGCATGCAAAGGCAGAGTGTATCTCCAGAGAATTTGAAATCACATTCAAAACGATTTTTGTCTTTGAAAACAATTTCTACAGAAGGGTCTTGGGCCTTTATGACCGAAGACCAAGACTCTGCTAGGTTTGCAAGGATTCCTTTGAGGGATTCAAAATGCTGTAGCGTATTGCGGTAAATCGCTTGTTTGGTGGAGGACTTGGTTGCTACTGCGGCCATGAGTTGATCAATGTTTTCGCTGGTCATAGGATTTGAAATGTCGATTAATATGCTTTGGCGAACAGCACCCTACCTTGGGAAGGTTGGCCCGAATAAACGCATTGTCCCGCTACGGGTTTTTGATCCAAAGGAATGCAACGAATGGTGGCTTTGGTAGCTTCTTTGATGGCAGTTTCGGTGGCGTTGGTCCCGTCCCAATGCGCTGCAACCAGTCCGCCGGCTTCGATTCGCGTTTGAAAGTCTTTCCATGTATCGACTTCAAAGGTCATGGAGCTGCGGAAGTCCAAAGCTTTCTTGTAGAGCGACTCTTGCACCTCGTTCATTAAGTGTTGGCAATACGCTGCAATCCCTTCCCTGGTCACGCTGGTTTTGGTTTGCAAATCTCGACGGGCCAGTTCCACTGTTCCATTCTCCAGATCCCTCATTCCAACAGCAATACGGACTGGAATGCCACGCAACTCGTGATGGGCAAATTTCCACCCAGGTCTGGCGTTGTCCTCAGCATCAAGTTCGACTCGAAGCCCTGCCGCCTGACACTCGTGGACTATTTGTTGGCAAGAATCGCGCAGAATCGAAATGGTCTCAGCCCCCTTGTAAATAGGGATCACCACCACCTGAACCGGAGCAAGCATGGGCGGTAGAACCAGGCCTTGGTCGTCCGAATGAGCCATTATCAAGGCGCCCATTAAGCGGGTGGAAACGCCCCATGATGTGGCCCAAACATATTCTCTGCCGCCTTGGGCATTGGCAAATTGAACATCGAAGGCCTTGGCGAAATTTTGTCCCAGAAAATGCGATGTGCCAGCTTGGAGAGCCTTGCCGTCTTGCATCAACGCCTCGATGCAATAGGTATCCACTGCCCCTGCAAATCGTTCCTGTTCGGTTTTGACACCTTTGATGACGGGCATAGCCATCCATTGTTCCGCAAAATCTGCATACACTTCCAGCATTTGCTTGGTTTCGTGGATGGCCTCCTCCGCAGTTGCATGGGCGGTATGGCCTTCTTGCCAAAGGAATTCGGTAGTCCGAAGGAATAGACGCGTGCGCATTTCCCAACGCACCACATTGGCCCACTGATTGATAAGCAGGGGCAAGTCACGGTAACTTTGGATCCAATCCCTGTAGCTGTTCCAAATGATGGTTTCAGAGGTAGGGCGGACGATGAGTTCCTCCTCTAATTTGGCTTGCGGATCCACCTCAATTTGTCCATCCGCCCCGTTGCGCAAGCGGTAATGCGTCACAACGGCGCATTCTTTGGCAAAACCATCCACGTGGGCGGCTTCTTTACTGAAGAAGGATTTGGGAATGAAAAGGGGAAAATAAGCGTTTTGGTGACCGGTAGCCTTGAACTTGGCATCAAGGGCATCCCGCATTCTTTCCCAAATGGCGAAGCCGTAAGGCTTGATGACCATACAGCCCCGAACAGCCGAATAATCAGCCAATCCTGCCCTTATAACCAAGTCTTGATACCATTGGGCGTAGTCTTGAGAGCGTTGTGTAATTTCTTTGGCCATTTTACGTTAAAAAATATGAAACAATGAAAAGGTGCTCCATTGAAATATTCAAGCAAATAAATCAGTTAGAATGCATCAAAAACACACCAAAATCCGCAACATGGGTAAATTTCTTGAAATTCATTCTTTTTATTAAACCTTCAACAAGGAACGTTATCCAAAATTTTAACAAATAGAAGCGTAAATTTGCATTAATCAGCCTTTTAAAACCATTGGCCATGAAAAGTTCCTTGAGTTTGCCGAACCTTGTTTGGATTTTGATGTTGCCGGCCTTGCTTTCTTGTTCCAAGCAAGCACTAACCGTGTCCGGCGCGGATGATCATTACAATTCAGATACATATTATATCGCTGGGGGTTTTGATGCCGAAGAAAATCGACTAGTTCAGGCTTCCCGATACAGTGGTTCGGGTTCTACTAATCAAAACACGGGGAATCGCGATGAAAGTGCAGATCGCGACGGAATTAATTACAATAGGGGCAATAATGACCGCGGCCGAGGCGATCAATTAAGTGAATCCCGGGGATCAGGGTATTTGGACGAGGGTAATGATTTTCTGGGAGATGATCTGGGATTGAATATTGCAGATTACCGCAGGTCCTACCGCCGTGGATACAGAGATGGGCTAGGGGACGCTAGTTCCTTCACAGGTTTATACAGTACGAATTATGGAGGTTGGGGATGGGGAATCGGACCAGGCATTGGATGGAACGCCCCTTGTTGGAGTTGGGGTGGGGGATGGAATTATCATGCCTACTGGAACAATCCATGGAATTCTTGGAATAATCCATGGGGATATGGCTGGGGTGGAGGATACGGTTGGGGCGGGGGATACGGCTGGGGCGGAGGATACGGTTGGGGCGGTTGGAACCATTGGGGCGGCTGGAATCAAGGGGGTTGGGGTGGTTGGAATGGCTGGGGTGGAAACACTTTTGTTTGGATTCACAACCAACCGCGGTATCGTTCAGGGCCTCGAAGGGATCGACTCAATCAAATCCATGTAAGGAATGGTTCGGGAAATCGAATGACCCCCTGGGGTCAAGCCAGGGTGAACGGGACTTCCCATCGTCATGGCGATTTTGTGAGCAGGGTATCTGCAATCAGCGGCGATAGGCGGAATCCATCTTCTGGAAATGTGGTAGCCAATTCAAATTCCAATGATCAGCGTGGGCGTCGAATATTTTCATTACCGTTTGCGCAAAAGCGTCATGTGCAGCGTGAAGATGGTGATTCCAGAACCCGAAGTGGGGTTGGCTATACACGAAATCCATCAGGAACATCCAAAGAACGAAATTATTCCTTCAGAGATCGTTTTTCGGAATCCAGTACAAGGCGTGGATCGTATTACGACAAGGGAAGTGAAAGGACATACGGGAACGACAGGGTTAGTGGTGGCACTTGGTCGGATCGTAGCCCTAGGCCGGAATATCGTTCTCCACGCTCAAATTATAACACAACTCGTACGGAATCCAGCACACCGCGCTCTACATACAGCACACCGCGCTCTACATCCAGCACACCGCGCTCTACATACAGCACACCGCGCTCCACTTCCAGTGCTCCTAGCTCTTCCTCCGGTTCGAATCGTTCATTTTCGGGTTCCTCATCGGGTTCCAGTCGCTCCGGCTCTTTTTCTCCAAGGCGTTAAGGATTAGTTTTTTATGAAATTGACACCATCGGTTCGTGTTTATTTTTGGGGGTTGTGGGTATTGTTATGTGCAGGGCTAGAATTGAGTGCTCAAGGATTGAATGACGTATGGTTGTACGGTAGGCCAGATATGGCAGTCACAGCCAGATCTGTGGGCATGGCTGGGGCGAATGGAGCGCTTGCTGGTGACTATGGAGCCGTGTTGGTGAACCCTGCGGCTATGGGTGGAATTCGTAAACTAACCTTGGGCGGCACGATTGGTTTGGCGGTCAACAATCGTTCCAACGCCTACCTGGATCGTGAAACGCCCTCTGGAACGGCTCGCTTGCCTTTATCTGATCTTTCCATCATGGTACCCATGAACGCTTCGGGTTCTTGGCAACATGCTTTGGGCATGGGGTACAGCCAGAACAGGAACTTAGCGGACCAATGGGAATACAGTGCCTACAATACCAAAACTTCGTTGCTTTCCCATTGGGCAGATGAATACAATGCGGGCGCTGACTTGGATAATTATGGCTCAGAGCTTGCGTACGATTGCGCTCTCATCCGCCCAATCAACCCCTCCAATCCTAATTCCACGTTTAGAACGGTTATTCCCAATGCCAACATTCAACAAAGCGAAATC
>SXGR01527648.1_pt1 | contig 55353 bp, 47 predicted proteins | sample 3174711 | NCBI WGS metagenome assembly SXGR01 (sample SAMN11356860, study PRJNA531348) | freshwater metagenome | isolation source: freshwater sample F1-60 | place: China: Fuxian Lake, Yuxi | collected 2017-12-25 | reverse complement strand
GAGGGCGCTTTGTGATGTCGCGAGACATAGGAAACAACCGAACCCTCATTGGGGTTTCCCAACGCAGCGGCTCACCGACCCGTTGCATTGGGAATAGTCACGAATCGTCGTTGACGATCGTGATGGAACCGGGGCCGTAAAAGCCACCGACAGTCGCGTTCGTCGCGTTGTGCACTGAGACACCGATCACTTCGTCAGGTTCGTTGGCGCTATCGCCGTTGATCGCGATCACGATCGATGCAGTGGTAGCAACCGCTGGGATCGTGATGGTGCCCGCAGCCGAGGCATAGTCCGTGGGCGCGACGGCGATCGCGTCGAACGTCGAGTAGGCGAATGTCACTGTGCGGTTCGTCGGGCCCACGAGTTGGACCTTGAGCGTGACCGACTTTGTCCCGGGGACTCCTTCAGTCACCGATGCTGTGTGTCGCCGACGACGAACCGGTTCGTCGCAACGGGTTGTTGCATGATCACAGACGGCGGCGAGTCACCGGGATGCACGACGACGAACGCGCTTGCACTCAGTCCGAACGGATCAGTGACCCGAACCGCGACATCGACCGTTGTAGCGGCTGTGTACTGACGGCTTGCAGTAGTGCCGGCCGCATCATCGAACTGCCCGTCTTCATCGAGATCCCACGCGAATGTGAGGGCCCCACACCCTCGGGGTCGAACGACGACGCCGTCGAGAAGGTCACATCGAGCGGGAGCGGGCCGTACGTCGGTGTCGCCGTCACCAACGCGGTGGGCGGCCCATCCCCAGAGTCGCAATGGATGCGACGAATACACATACACGACGAGCGACTGACGTACCACAGGTCACCGCCAGGGCCCTCTTGGAGATCGGCAATACTGTCAACCGCGCTGGCAAACACGCTACGCGTCGACGGATCAGGTTGGCCGTCGACGCCGGGGAACATGACGTAGATGCAGTTGCGCACGTAGTCGGCAAAGAACAGTGCGCCGCTGTACTGCGTCGGCCCCGCACATGAACAGGCCGCATCGACTCGCATCTTCCCAATCCTGCGATCCGCGCGCCGTGTCGGCTCCGAACAACACCCAACGAGTCACCGATTGACCGATGGCAGCCGTGATGCGGACACGGTTTTCGAATTCCTGGGAGGAAGACATGAGCGAGAAGGAGGGTCGAACGAGGCAGCGAACACAGCCGTTTACTCGTACAGCGTTGCTCTTGATTGCCTCGCTCGTCGTTGGACTTGGTGCGGGGTTCGGACCCAGACTGTGGCGCGATAACGGGGTTGCGGCAAAGTCATCGCAACGCTTCGACCGCGAGTATTCAGTCCAGCGGCTGCGACTTCCCACTTCAGGTCGCGCGTTGTCGGAGACTGAACTTCGGGCTCGACTGAATACAAAACCAAGCGGTCCTACAACAACTTCGCAGAACGCGTTAGCCGCCGTTACGACTTTTCTCGATGCTCAGATTGCATCGGACCAGACGACTGCATACAGCACGCTCAGTAGCCAAGATCAAAACACTTACCAGACAGCTGCAATGTGGCGAGAGCTTCGCCAAGGCGTGCTCCCCGATGTCGTGAACTACACCGCGGGCGAGGTGTCATTCAGCACGGCCACAACCGCGACCGTTGCTGTGCAGCTCGGCCTGCGTCCAGCCCTCGACGAAACTATCGGGCTAGTACCGGCGTCCGCGAAGGCATCGATTCACGCCGTTTTCGAACGCGACTCATGGCGGGTCGCGATGCACCGCAGTGAGGTCGCCTTCGTGTACCTCTCGGACGCGTCCCTCTCGGATGCGGCCCAGACATGGGTTCGGGCACGCCAAGCGTGCAAAGTCGATCAACAGTGGCGTTCGACGATGTACGGCGAAGGCGCAGAGTTTCATGCCAAGGCTCTGTGCAAGAGACGTGGAAACATTGAGGTTTCTACACCTCAAGCACTTTCGGACCGCAGCGATACCGAGGCATTCATCGCCGCGTTCGGGCCAAAGGTTGGCCTCTGGGCCCGCGTCGTATCGGTTGGCGCGCCCGCTGAATTCGATCTCGTTCTTGCGCCAGTCGATCAACAGTGGTTGGTCGTCGGCGTGCTCCTAAATCCGTCGAGCTTGGGTCAAGGATGATTCCGGCTCGTGGAAACGGGGGCTGTGGCCGGCGCGCTGGCGGCCACACCCTCTCCCGGCGCGACCCAATACCGGCGTTCATTCAAGGAGTGACAAACTATGCAACGTAAACCCAAGCGCGCAGCTCGGGTTCTTGGATTAGTTGGGCTTGCAACCGCGGTTTCGATATCGAGCGTATCGCTCGGTAATGCGTCTTCGCACCGAGAAGCACCCCAGATTTCCCAGGATCCTGTCGCTGACCACACCGACGTATACGCATTCGTCGCGCCAGACGCGCCGGACGCAGTGACGCTCGTCGGCAATTGGATTCCGTTTGAGGCAGCCGCGGGAGGCCCAAACTTCTACCGCTTCGGCGATGACGTACTCCACACCTTCAACGTCGACAATAACGGCGATGCGGTATCAGACGTCACGTACGAATTCCGTTTTCGTACCGTCGTCAACAACCCAAATACGTACCTTTACAACACCGGTCCGGTGACATCGTTGACGGACCCCGACCTCAACATCCACCAGTACTACAGCATGACCGAGGTCAAAAACGGCGTACGAACCACGCTCGCAGAAAACCTCGAAGTTGCGCCGGCAGCTGTCGGGCCGCGTTCAACGCCGGGATACGCCGCGAATCTCGCCAAGCAAGCGACCTACTCGTTGCCAAATGGAATCAAGGTCTTCGCTGGCCCTCGCGACGATCCGTTTTACGCCGACCTTGGGTCGATCTTCGACCTTGGTGGTCTGCGCCCGCTCAACCAGGCTCACCTGCTCAAGCTGCCAACGAGCGCTGGTCGCGACGGGCTCGCTGGCAAGAACGTGCACAGCATTGTGTTGCAAGTTCCCAAGGCGAGGGTCGTGAACGCAGATCCAGTGATTGGTGTTTGGTCAGATTCATATCGCCGCAAGGTTCGTGTGCTCTCCAACGATGGTGCAGGAACAAGCAGCGGCGAATGGGTCAAGGTCTCACGGCTCGGCATGCCATTGGTCAACGAAGTTGTTGTGCCAGTTGGAGCCAAAGACCGATTCAACGCGTCGTTCCCAATCGCTGACGGACAATTCGCGGCTGGAGTATTGGACCCCGAGCTCGCTCGTCTGATTCCGATTCTCTACCCTGGCGTTACTGTTCCGGCAGCGCCAAGAACATCGGACATCGTCCCGATATTCTTGACGGGTATTCCGGGCCTGAATCAACCAGCCAACGTGAAGCCTTCGGAAATGTTGCGATTGAATACATCGATTGCACCGACTCCATGGGCGCAGCAAAACCGCCTTGGTTTGTTGGCAGGTCAAAACGACGGCTTCCCGAACGGTCGCCGACTCAGTGACGATGTTGTGGATATCGAGCTTCGCGCAGTGGCTGGCGGTACGCCGTTCACTCCCGACTTCAACAAGTTCCCCACCAATGCGGTAACGGACGGGGTCAATGGCAACGATCGTCCGCTGTTGACGTCGTTCCCATACGTTGCTCCACCCTTCGCCGGCTACGACCAGTAACCCGGTCGATTCGGACGAAAGAAAATACTGATGGCGACACCTTTACACCCACCTGCGCTTGCGAGCCAGGGCCATCAGTAAGCGTGGCCGGGGAAGGTGGGTGAGCACCGACCTCCCCCGCGCCGACGGCTCAGCTTCACCGCGGCATGCCTCACAATCTTGGGTCTCGCGATTGGGAGATTCGCGACGACGCCGAGTGGCCAGGCCGCACCGGCGCCGAGTGCGAAACCAGTCCAATCTCTGATCGCGGTCAGCCCAGACGCGGTGCCCAGCTTGGAAGCTGCTGTGAAAGCAAACCCGGCCGACGTGCGAGGACTCCAACAGCTGGCAGTCGCGTATACGCGCAGAGCAGCGGAGGGCGACCCATCAAATTACGACCTCGCCGACCGCACACTGCAACGAGCCGAGGCCATCGCAGCAGATGATCCTCTCACGATGGTCGCGCGCGCGACGCTTGACTTGAGCCTGCACGAATTCGATCGCGCCCGAGAACAAGCCATCGCGATCCAAACACAGAACCCAGATCTGAACGACGTTGACACGGTGCTCGTCGACGCGTCGGTGGAACTTGGCCGATACGAGGAAGCACAAAAGTATCTGCAGAAACTCGTCGATCGACGCGCTGCGCTTCCCTCCTACGCGCGAGTTTCGTACCTACGAGAACTCCACGGAGATCTCGATGGCGCGGCAACGGCAATGCAGCTTGCAATCAACGCTGGCCAACCTGGCTCGCCGGATGTCGCGGCGGTCACAACGCTGCTCGGAGACATTGAATTCAGTCGCGGTCGACTGACCGCGGCACGCACAAACTATGAGCGGGCGCTGCGCATGAAATCGTCGCTTCCACTCGCAACACTGGGAATCGCGCGCATCGATGGCGCGCAAGGGCAACTCGATCGCGCCATCGCAGACCTCAAGAACATGACCCAGGTATACCCACTCCCAGCTGCCGTCGTGTTGCTCGGAGATTTGCAGCAACAATCGGGCGACCTTGCGGGCGCCGAAGAATCGTTCGCCTTGGTCGACGCGATCACCACACTGCAGCAAAACGCGGGTGAAGTTGTCGATCTTGAAACGGCCCAGTTTGACCTTGACCATGGTCGGCTCGAAACTGGCGTTGCCTTCGCTGAGACCGCTTTCTCCGAGCGCCCCAACAATATTTTCGTGGCAGATGCCCTCGCGTGGGCACGATTCCGACAAGGTAAATTCACCGAGGCAGCGGCGCTAAGCACTCAGGCAATTCGCCTCGGCACACACGATGCCGGCATGCTCTTTCATGCTGCCGCAATCGCGGAGGCCAACGGCAAACTCGAAGCAGCCGTCAGACTCCTCAAACGGTCGCTGTCGTTGAACCGATACCAGCCGTTTTCGGTGCGTGCCGAACGCGACGCGTTGGCTACCAAACTCGGCATCAAGATCTAGCGCGCTAGTGACCGCTTAAACCCAAAATGAACGACAAGATCGAAAACGCGAAACGATGCGCGTCGGCAGCGCCAACTTGATACTGCAACATCGTGTCTTCCAACGCACCTACCTCGGCCGCACTCCACACAACCATTGGAGTCGGACTCGCCAAAGGAACCAACGGCGCATCGACCACCACCGGCGTCGGGCCAGCCGGCGGCACAATCCCATTGATATACGCCAAAAAGCCAATCCCAGCTTTCAACGCACCCGCCGGATCAGTACCCAAATACGATTCTCGCTTCGAGCGCAAACGATCCACTCGAACATGTAATCGCGCAGGCCCGCTCGCTCGCTCGGGTGCCCCGCGGGCGTGTGCTCGCGGGCGCAACCGTCGGATCTTGGGCCGATGACTACCTGCGCGAACGCCGCGAGGTATTGCTGCGAACAATTGGCATCGCCGCATCAGTTGCGCTGCGCGCGGGTCACGGAGACCTCGCAGCACAGCTGGCAGCGATCGGGTTAGACGAAGATCCCTGGGGCGAGCGACTTCACCAATTGGCAGTGCATGCATGCATGGCACGCGATGACCTTGACGCAGCACGTCGGGCGATGCGCCGCTGCGTTTCGGCGCTAGATGAACTCGCAATGCGGCCAGAAGACGCGACCGCGGACCTTGCCTACGACCTTGGCATCCAACTGCAGTAGCCGTTGTTGCGCCAACCTCGCATCTGTGATTAGACGTCGGGGATGAGGTTGCCAGGGTTCATGATCCCCGATGGATCGACGGCTGCCTTCAGCGAACGCAACAATGCCACTCCATTTTCGCCAAGATCGTTCACCAAGTAGGGCTTTCGAAGCCGCCCGGCACCGTGATGGTGTGCGACTCCCCCGCCGTGTTTAATGGTTGCTTGCATCACCCGGTCCCAGCAATCGAAGTACATCTCTTCCATCGCTTCGGGCGCACACACCGCGGCAAAGGAGAAGTAGTAATTCACACCGGAGCGGTAGGCGTGCGAACTATGCGCCGAGGCGTTCACGACGCCATCGCGTGATCGCAGCGACGCCACGGCGTCGCTGTAAATCGCGTCAATCTTTGACCATGGTGCAGAGATTTCAATCGTGTCGACCACAACGCCGCGCTCGAAAAAGTCTTTCCACGCGACTACGTGATTGCGCTTCCCCATCCACTCCTCGGCAACCGCACTCGCGGCGGGAGTCAGACCCGCTTCACTGGCAATGCGCGCAGTATCTGCAATCTCCACTGCAACGCGCGCCGCGGGGCCTTCGTGCACCATAAACAACAGCGCTTTGTCAGGCTGCGCGTGATCAGGAAAGTTGCGCTTCACTTCAATGGAGTCGTACTGCCGCATCACTGGTGGGCGCCAGTCGGCGTGCATGATGCGGCGTTGGGCCTCAATCCCTTGGGGCATCGAGTTCGCGTAGAACGCGCTATACGCCCGCGTTTCCGGGGCTTTTCTCAACGACAACGTCACGCCCGTAACCACCCCCATCGTGCCTTCCGCGCCCATCAGCACATGACGGAGATCTGGACCTGCCGCGGCGCGAGGAGCCTTACCGAGCTGCACGAGATCGCCGTTGGGCAAAACGGCTTCGATTGAATACACGATGTCTTCGATGTTGCCGTAAGCAGTAGAGAACTGGCCCGACGCGCGGGTCGAAATCCAACCGCCGACGCTGCTGACTGCGATCGACTGTGGCCAATGGCCGATAGTGAGCCCGAGCGCGGCAACCTCCTCTTCGGCCTCCATACCGTTTTTTCCTGCTTCGAAGGTGGCCAAGAGATTGTGACCATCTATCTCTCGGGTCTGGTTCATGGTCGATAGGTCGAGCAGCACCACATCGTGAGTCGTCAACACTCCCCCGCACACACCGCTACCAAGCCCGAAGGGCACGACTGCAATTCGGTTCGCAGTGGCATACCGCAGCAACGCCTGCACCTGCGCGGTTTCGGTTGGTTGCACGACGCAGCGCGGCGATTCCATGGCAGTGTCGAGCCACTCCCGCAAGTGACTTGCGGCCCAATAGTCGTGGCGTCGTGCCTGAAGAATCTCAGCATCTGTGCGGACAATCTCGCCCAATTCAATTCGCAGTGCTTCAACGATTGCGTCACTCATACAACGACCTCTTCGAATTCAAATAGATACGGCAAACAAAACTGTTCTAGTGCCCGGCAAGACAGGCCAGGCTGTCGCTATGGCGGCGGTTGACCTCGGCAACTTCGTCAACGCGGCGTTCCGGCGACCACGCGAGCAAGTCGCCAGCGATTTCGGCAGCTGCCGTCAGTTCGGCGCCGACTGGGTCGAGCGTGAACCACGAACGCGCACCTCGGCGCACCCAGTAATCGGCCAATGTCAATGTTCCCTCGTGCACGACCGCCCGCGTCACCTCAGCACGCAAATCACCGCCGTCAGCCACGATTACTTCCGCCTCCGAACCGAACAGATTCACAAGACGATCCGCATCAGCATCATCGTTGAGCAGCGCCGCAAGTTTCGCTTTGACTTCAACAACATCCAGGTCGCCGCCCACGATGAGATCGGTAGCGGTGGAACATGATGCCACATTCACGCCAAGGTCAGAAACAATGGTGTCGACCACGCGCTCCGCCATCGTGCGATACGCCGTGAGCTTGCCACCGGCGATGGACAACACGCCAGCAGGTCCTTGCCACACCTCGTCCTTACGCGAAATCTCCGAAGGGTTCTTTCCGGATTGGCTGATCAGCGGGCGCACGCCAGCCCACATCGAAACCACATCGCGGGCCACGATCGGCTCGATAGAAAAAGCCCGCGCCGTCTCCGCAAGAACGTACGACACATCGTCCCAGTCGATCGCGGGCCAATCGTCATGATTCGGATAGAAGGTGTCGGTCGTGCCGAGGTACGTAACCGGACCCGACGGCACTGCGAACACGGTGCGCTTGTCCGAAGTTGTCCACGCGATCGTCCTCGTCAACGGCAGGCGTTCGTGAGGAACGACGACGTGAATCCCTTTCGTGATCGAAAGCCGTTGCGTTGCTGTGTCATCTTCGATCGCGCGAATCGCATCCACCCACGGCCCCGCGGCATTCACAATGCGTCGCGCCCTGATCGTTGCACCCAAAGACTCGCCGGGCAGCGAACCTTCGATCGACGCCCCGATCGCTCGACCCGACTCGATGATGATCTTCGTGACCGGCGCATAGGTAATCACTGTGGCGCCGGCCGCCTTCGCCGACCGCACATTCGCGAGCGTGAGTCGCGCGTCGTTCGTTAAGAATTCCGGATATACCACGGCACCGGTGAAACGATCGGCGCCCAACAACGGTTCATTCGCGCGCAATTCATCAGTACCCCACACATCGTGGCGCTCGTGCTTCGGCACTTTGCCCAGTTTCTCAAACATCTTCAGCCCGGCGCGCATCTTCGTGGTGTTGGCAAGTGACCCGGGAACCACGAATGGGATCATGCGAGTGAGGTGCGGGGCGATCGCGCGCAGGGTTTGTCGCTCGGAAGCCGCTTCGCGCACCAACTCAATGTCACCCTGTGCGAGATATCGCAGACCTCCATGGATCATCTTTGAGCTACGGCTGCTGGTCCCCGCGGCGATGTCGCGAGCGTCCACTAACACGACACGAAGCCCTCGCAACGCAGCGTCGCGGGCTACTCCGGCTCCAGTAATGCCTGCGCCAATCACCAAAAGATCAAACTGCTGGCTCTCCGCGGCGCGAAACGCGGCCGCTCGGTCTCGAAAATCCAAACTCGCGTCCGACATCCTGCACTCCTTGGTTCACTTACACCTTAGAGTCATAACTAATGCTTTGGAAATGAGTTCAACGCATAAGCTCATGTGCATGCAACTCCGCCAACTCGAGCATTTCGAAGCGCTGTACCGCCTCCGAAGCTTTACCAACGCGGCACAAGAGACTTTCGTGACGCAATCGGCGTTAAGTCGTTCGATTCGCAGTCTTGAAGTCGAGCTCGGCCACCCCCTTTTCGATCGAACCACGCACGCGGTAGAGCCGACCGAAACCGCCGATCGGCTCGTTCGGTACGCAGCCGACGTGCTCGCCGCAGTGAGCACGCTGCGCGAGTCTGCCGAATTGATGAGCAGTGCAGACGGCGGGCGCATCCGCGTCGGCACGGGCGCGTATCCGGAACAGCCGTTGATGACACGCGTCGTGCGGCAACTGTCAGCGTTGCACCCCACACTACGAGTTGCGATCGTGAACGGCTCCGCCGCCGATCTCCTTGCCGCGCTCATCCGAAGAGAGCTCGACTTCGTCGTGTGCGACATCAGCAAGTTCGAAGGCACTCCCTTCAGCGACGACATCACGATGGTGGAATTGCCATCCGAACCGTTGGCGTTCGTCGCGGGTCGCGAACATCCCCTTGCGGGCACCACACCAACCATGCGCAACGTCGCAAAGTATCCCTGGGTGCTACCCCCACCGGCGCCACTCGGCTTGGCGACGCTCTCAACGTCGTTCACGGGCAGTCGCGCTGGATGGAGTCCAAGCTACGAAGTGGGTAACACGATCGCGTGCCTCGAGGTCGTTAAAGACCAACGGAGTCTCACGTTGCTGCCGCTCTCATTGGCGCTGGCAGAATGCGAAAACCGCGGATTGTCATTTTGCCTCGCCCGCGAGGACCAACGCACCAACGACGGTATTCACTTTCTCAGCAAGCGATCACGCAGCGTCGCGTCACAGCTCGCAGTCGACGCAGTGCTCGCCGAAGCACAAAAAATCGCCGATACGAGCACTGCATGGGCCGAGTCAAATCGTCCAGGCTGGCACGCCGTAAAATCCTGATCGTCGGCGGGCGCTCCTCGACGATGCGAAAGATCATCTGCGCCACGCGGTCGAAGTGATCCTTGGTCTGTCAACGCGCTGAGGCGTCCGCCACGCCCTACTATGTCAAGGAATTCAATGACTTTTCACAAGATCTTCGCGTCCATCTTCATTGGCATCTTTATCGCTGCCTGCAGCTCCACTGTTCGCGACGGCGAGCCCACAAGTGCTCCCCGCAACAACAACGCCGTGACAATGGTGATCAATGCGAGGGTGTACACGCTCGACCCGAAACTGCCATGGGCAGAATCGTTCGCGTATAACTCCGTCGGCAAAATCATCGCCGTCGGCACCGAAGCCGATGTACGCGAAGCAGTGGGCGGCGATCCCAAGCTCATCGACGCACGGAACAACATGGTCATGCCTGGCTTTCAAGACCCACATGTACACATACCCGAAGCCGGTATCAACGAGACCCTTTGCATTCTGCCGCCCGACGAACCGCTCGACGCGTACGAGCAACTCGCCGCAGATTGTGCCGAGGACCAACCAGACTCAGAGTGGGTACGCGCGGCTGGCGTGTCGTTGTTCAATTTCCGCACAGGCCAAAGCGAACTTCCCATCGAGGTGCTCGACCGAGCAATCCCCGACCGGCCCGCGATCATTCTCGACGACCTCGGTCATTCGGCTTGGACCAACACGCTCGGGATGAAAGCGGCTGGCATCGGGCTCGATGATCCCGACCCCCAAGGGGGCGTGCTGTACCGCGACCCGACATCAGGTCGCTTCACTGGCTTGCTCTTGGAGAGTGCCCAGCAGCGCGTCCGCAACGCCGCCGCGCTCACCGACGAAGAAAACTACGAAGGGCTACTTCTTGCCCTCCAAGAAGCGGCTCACAATGGCATCACTACGGTCAGTGATGCCGGAGGGTTTTGGGGCCAGCACCACCCCGAAGCATGGCAACGAGCACTCAGAGAAAACAAGCTAACGGCGCGCGGCGTGAACGCGCTGTACTTGTATCCCGACCTCGACTTCGACACCCAGCTCGCAGAGTTTGAAGAGCGATTCACCGACGACGATGGGAGCCTGCTGCAGTTTGATACTGCGAAGATCTACGTCGACGGCATTCTCGACCTCGGCACTGCCTCAATGCTCGAGCCGTACGACAACCCTCCTGATCCGCTGCTTCCTCAAGGCTTCAACTATTTCACACGAGAACAATTGTTGAAATACGTAAACGATCTCAGCACTCTTGGGTATCGAATGCATTTCCACGTCATCGGCGATGCTGCAACCCGCTCGGCGCTCGATGCCGTCGAGGCAATCGACGCTCCTGCCGGCGATGTTGCATCGCGTCGACACCGAACCACGCACACGTACCTCGTCGACGATGCCGACATCGCGCGCTTCAAGGCGCTTGGCGTGGTGGCGGACTTCCAAAAAGGCCCTGATTCCACCGACACCGCATACCATGAAGATCTGTCAGAAATCATCGGGGATCGTGCCTTCGATCTCATCCCCACAAAGAAGCTGCTCGACGCGGGCGCCCACGTATCGCTTTCGAGCGACTGGGACGCCGACCCCCTTTCGCCATTCGGCACCATTCAACGAGCAGTGAATCGCGAGGCGAACGCGGTCGCTGACGTTGAGACCGCAATTCGACTTGTCACGCTCGATGCCGCCTTCGCCCTCGACCAAGATCGAGTCACCGGCTCCATTGCGGTGGGCAAGTACGCCGACTTCATCGTCATCGACCAGAACTTGCTCACGATCGACAGCAACGACATCGAAAACACCCAAGTATTGCTCACATTTCTAGCTGGACGCGAGGTCTACAGTTCTGGCGAGCTGTAGGTCAGCGAACCCGCAACGGCAACACTCACAACACGATCGAGTCAGGGTCCTCGCGTGGGCGGCGACCTATGACGCTGACCCCAAGCAGGATGCACGCCGTCATGCCAGTGACAAGAAGTCCGAGGCGCTGCTTGGGTGGTGCATAGGTGAGCACCACGGCGTGGCGTCCCTTCTCCACCCGGACCGCAACCATGGCGTGATCGGCGCGTAGTAATGGCGCAGGCTTTCCATCGACCGTCGCCTTCCAACCATCTGTGAGTGCATCGGCAACCACGACGTATCCGGATCCGAGCGCGTCGACCGTGATGCGCCGTTCGTCGCCAGTTTCACTACCTCCGACAACCTTGGCCGGCAATCCGTCGGTAGGAGTTTGAGGTTCTTGCAATACGACGACGTTGGCATCGTTGGCCGCTTCCAGCCACTGCAAACGATCGCGATCATCTGCGACGACACGTGCGACGGATGCCCAACGGACTCGTGGGAGAGCGCCCCTTCGACTCCAGATATTTGCTGCGCCCGCATACACAAGCTCGAGATCGTCGTCCTCTGGCCGCACGAGTCCCAACGAGGGCGACGGGCCGTCGCCCGCGACCGTGATCGAACCTGTGGAACCCTCGATGCTGAACCTCGCAATGACCGCAGCTCGATCGAGAGCTTCAGCGGCGACTGCAATCGTAAAAGCACCTTGATCAAACGCGGCATCGACTCGGCGCCGATTAGTGGTTAGCACCTCTCCGGCAGCATCCAAGATGTCTGCGCGAATCCAAGCTGGTCGCGCAATGTCTCCCAAAGATTCCACAGTCAGCGTCACCCCGCGCAACGGTCCAGCGATCGGCGCTGCAAGAAAGGACCCAGAGTTCAATGTCAGTGGGTCGTCCGCTGTTGTTTGGTCAATCACTGCACCGTAGAGCGCCACGCGAGGGTCGGTTACCACGTACTGCACCGCCATGCGGTCAAGTATCGGAGTAGCAAGTCGCTCAGCATCGAGCCCGGCACCAAAGGCAGTAAAGGTCGCCGTGCGAGCGACATCACGGTCCACCGTTTTCAGGAGATCCATCCACGAAGGGTTCGTGAATCCGTGCCCGTTCGGCGTTGCGAGCTCGTAGAACACGTTCGTTCCAGGGAACATCGTCAGGCCGGTCGCCATATGCCGTTCGCCGTTGTTCGAATGTTCGTTGAGAAACTCATGCACCGGCGTCGTCGGGTAGAAGTGTTCGGGCGCGATGCGAGGCCAAAATCCACGCGCGAAGCTCGCTGATTCGACCAGAATCAAAATCGGAATTACTCCAAGAATGCACGTGCTCCAGTTACCAGAAAGCTTGTCGCCCCAACGCGAAAGACTCCAAGCAACAATGGCCGCAGTACAGAGCGCGGCAACGACCGCGAGTGTGTAGTCCGGGAACTCATAATTGACAGCAACCCGGTACGCGCGATGGTTATGCAGAACAAGGACGAGTGCTGCACATGCAGCCATCACCATCGCGCCAATTTCCAGGCGTTGACGACCTTGGCTGTTGGCCTGCGGGCGGCGTTGCAGCCGGTCGAATCCGATCGCTGCAAGCACCGCGAGAAAGAACCCGAGCACCGAGCGCACCCGAAAAATTGCGTTGTCGGAAAACACCGGCAACTTTTGAGCAAGTTCCAGCGGAAGGTGGCCGACCCAACCCAGCGCGATGACAGCGCCCGTAGCAACAACGAAGTACGCAGTTATCCCGCGCGGCACGCGCGGCGCAGCGCCGCGAAAAATCGCGACGCCGATCAACACCAATGCGGCAGCGCCCACGAAGGCACCGGTCTCGATCTCATTACCAGGACCGAAGTAGCCCGGGCCGCAGTGCCCATAGGCTTGGGGTGCAAACATTGTGACCAGCGATGCAATCGGGAGTTTGGCATTCGGGCTTTGGGCCCGTTCGAGGTCGAGCGACGATATCTGCGCAAGAAACGGCAACAGCTGAACGCCCGCAAGCGCAATGCCCGCGCCAACGAAACCGAGCCCGGTTGCGATGCGCTGCGCCGCAGCCAGCCGTGATGACGTCAAACACGTTCGTACGACAAAGTACGGAACGACCGCATACAACGTGTAACCCGCGACTGACGGAAATCCTCCAAACATCATTGCGGCGATTGCAACCGCGATCGGCACTGCTGCCCGCAACGTGCGGTGCTGCACGTATCGCTCCACCGCCCAAAAAACCCAAGGAATGCACGATGCGGTTCGGGTTTGTGGCCAGTTCGACCACGTAACCATGAAGCCGGTCGATACGAATATCAGACCACCGAGAAGTGCGGCAGACCGTGTGAGTTGCAGACGCCGCAACAGCAGCAGCATCCCAGTGGCTCCAAGCAATACTTCGAGCAACTTCACGTAGCCAGGCGCGAGTCGCGGCGGGAGCAAATACGTTGGGGCAGAAAACGGCGACAGAGCCGCGAAATTCGGGACACTCGCCAACGGAGCGCCCCCACCCGCATAGGAGTTCCAATCAGCAAATTCGCCGTCCAACGCGCGCCGTCGCATTTCCGTTGACGCTGGCAAGACGTTGTCAACCGTGTCCGAGACACATTCACGCGCCGCGACAAAGTTCTCCGGAGCGGCGTCGCGATATGGCGCGTACGAAAGCATCAAATCGGCACCGTGGAACACACGCGCGCCCCACAGCGCTGAACCAATGCCCACTAACGCGAAGCAAAGGATCGCGATGCCGACGACCGCGGCAAGCGGATCGCGGCGCAGTGAAAGCCTGATACGAGTGCGCACTACCTAGGGTTCGAGCAGTACAAGAGGAATCTCGCGGTCGGTTTTGGTTTGGTAGCCCGCGTAATTCTTGTACTTGGCCGTCACAAGCGGCCACATCCGTTCCCGTTCCTCGGCGGTTGCGACTCGCGAAGTCATCGGCCGCGTCACGCCCTTCATCGTGACTGTCACATCGGGTTTGTCGCGGAGGTTGAGGAACCAAGCGGGATGAGTATCTTCGCCGCCCTTCGACGCGACAATCACCAGCGTGTCACCCTCCTGCAACGGAGACGTCAGCATCACCGAACGGGGTTCACCGCTTTTTCGGCCCGTCGTAACCAACTCGATTACCGGCATGCCACCCGCGTTCCAGCCAAATTTGCCGAAAGAGATTTTCAGCAACGACTTGTGGGCAGTATTCATGAACTTCAAAAAACCATCACTCGGCATACACCGATTCTGGCATGCCGTCGACGATCAAACGCGATCATTACTGCGCAAAAAGGGCCACCCAACCGAAAATTCGAGATTTCTCGAAATATTCGCGAAATTTCTGAAAGTTCCAGGCTGCTTGGTGCTCTCCACTGTGTCCGCAACACCAAACACAAGGAGAACCCGATGACTTCTCAGCAAACTCCCATCCAAAAATCCGCAATGACACGGCGCACGAAGCACCGCATCGCGACGATCGGCACGGCTTCACTGGCCGCCGCCATCGTGTTCGCTAGTTGCGGCCTCAACACCGACGGCCCAAACCGATCTGGAGCACAGGAGTCGCAACGAACGGCTCGCCAGGCGGCCCAAGACTTCGATCGAGACTCCGAGGACATTGCCAGCACCGATGCCGACGAAGCCGACCTCGAACAGGCCGACAATTCGCAGGGCTTGGCGGATTCCAGCGCGACGCAACCGGTTCCCGATGCTGAGCCACAACATGACGGCGCGGTGGAACTCCCTCCCGTCGACCAGCCAGCACCGACGCCCTGTGATGCCCACCCGTCAGCTGGACCCCAGTTGTTGGTCACGCCCGACCCATCGACCCTGGCATCAGGAGTCATGAAGTCTTCACTGAACATCACCAATTGCGGTGACGCCGACATCAACTGGACTGCGGCGACCAAACCGTGGGTCTCACTCGGTTCAGCCGGCGCTGCACTATCACCCGGTGCTTCAACCGAACTCGGTTTCACTATTGATGACGATGTGGTCGGACCCGGCGCGGTCGACTTCAAGATCAAGGTGAGTGAACCGAACCACAATCACTACGTCGATATCCACGCGTACGACCCATTGCTGGGCAGCGACATAGTTCATCCCGGCGGTGGACTGAGCGGAGGGCCAGCAGTAACAGGTTGTGCCAATCAGTGCATCACCAAGGCTTGGCTGACACCCAATTTGCAATCGCCAAATACCAAGCTCGAAATGAAGACCAACACCCCGGCGACGATGCGGGTGTACATCTCGAAGAACGCGCCCCAAATGAACGGCGAGATCCCAAATTTCCCCGGCGTATTTGCGATGGCAACATCACCCGCGAACTCAACAACGTGGACAACGACGCTCAAGCCGTTGCAATCAGCAACCAAGTACTACATCATCGTCAAAGCCACCGACAGCAACGCCAAATCGTCATACCGCTCAAGTCATTTCACCACGATTACCCCGCTGGAAAACCCTGGCGGCGTCGCGAATCCTGCAGGGCCCGCGGGCTGTGCGGTGCAATGCATCACCTCGGCAATCGTTTCGCCCGGAGATCACACGACACGGAAGCTCAACGTTGCCAGCAACACCGACGCTCAGTTCCAAGTGGCGGTCTCGACCGACACGCCTTCTTGGAGCGGCACGACCCCGAGCTTCGGTGCAACCGCATTCTGGGGTAACAGCGGCCTCGCCTTCGCCAAACAGTGGAACAACGCCACCATCTCAGAACTCAGCCCCGCGACGAAGTATCACATCATCGTTAAGGCCACTGACAAAGACGGTCACAAGGCGTACCGCGTCGGGGAGTTCCGCACCCCTGCCGCTCCAACAACCGACGTCGCGCTCAAGATCGAAAATCTCCACGTGATCAACGACGGCGATAAGCACAGCAAAGGAGAGCTCAGTTTCGCTTGGATGGTCGGGGACACGACGATCGCTACAAAGGGAGAGAAACGCGTTGACGATGGTGCTGACATCAAGTTCGTCGGCTTCGCAGCTTCCTTCATCGCCACCGACATCACCACCTTCCTACCGACCGTTTCTGTAAGTGCATTCGAGCGTGATGCCGACGGCTGGGCTGAGTTCTGCACAATGGGCACCGGCGGCGCCCAGACCAAAGGCAGCGACGACGGTTGCGACATGAAATGGAACGCGGCTGGGTCGGGCCTAGTGAGCGTGGCTGGCATCAGCGCATTGCCCACATGCGTGTCACTCGGACTCGGAGCGGAATTCGGCGACACAAAGTGCATGAAATTTCAAAGTCAGTACGAAGGCAACGACTACCCGCACATCAACGCCATCGTTTCGGTCCGGATTGTCTGAGGTCCGGACGCAAGCAGTCAGGAGTGAACGGCTCGGTGCCCGCGCCGGCCGTTCACTCACGGCCTTGCAATCGACCATAATGACCATGAACGATGAACGACTCCCGTACCGATTCCGAATTAGTGATCGCCCACCTTGCCGGCGATCGCAGCGCGTTGGCAGGCATCTACGACCGCTACGCCGATTCCCTCTACGACACCGCGGCATCCATGCTGCACAATCGCGACGATGCGGCCGACACCACCCAGGACGTCTTCCTCACCGCGGCCCAACAGTTGGGGCAATTGCGCGATCCCCAGCGTTTGCGGCCATGGCTGTTTGCCATCCTGCGCAACGAGGTGTACCGCAGCACCAAACGGCGTCGCCGCATGCAACCGATCGACTTTTCAGCACCAGGAACCGCTGAGATGGCAGCTCCAACCGACCTCCACGCCGAAGGCGCCCGCGTCGCCGAACAGGAACTCGCCGAAATGGTCCGCAGCGCGGCCTACGGACTCGACTCCCGAGATCAGCTTGTACTCGAACTCAGTATTCGCCAAGGCCTGACTGGTACCGACCTAGCCAATGTTCTCGGCGTCAACGCGCAACAATGTCATCTGCTCGTGCATCGCATGCGAGAACGAGTCGAGCGGTCACTCGGTGCGCTCACGGTGGCGCGTATGGGGCGCAAAGACTGCGACGAGCTTGCTCGGTTGCTCATTGATTGGGACGGCACATTCAGCGTATTGATCCGCAAACGCGTGGCCCGCCACATCGACGATTGCGACCTCTGCGACCACACCAAGCGTCGTTTCGCAGTCATCCCACTCCTCAGTGCCGCGCCTGCGTTGGCGGCGCCGGCCGGGCTGCGCGAACGCGTGCTGGGCTCAGCGAGCGCTTCCGGTGCTCCCGATGCGGGAGCAGAGTCGACGCGCCATCACTTCGATCACGGCGAGGGCTTCCCAAAGCTCGCTCAAGCATCCCGACGGATCGCTACTGTCGCTGCGATCATGCTGCTCGTGCTCGCATTTGGGAGTGTGGGTGCCGCACAATGGCTCACCGACGACACCGATAAAACAAAGCTACCGCTCACCGCAGAGGTCGCGACCACAACGACGCGCGGCATATCGACCCTGACGATCTCGCCTACTGTCAGCACTTCGGGGACCGATTCAACAGTTGCCACGACGGCGCCTGGCACGAACACGGTCGCGACGACTGCACCGGGAGGCACCCAGACCACGCGAGCTCCTGCAACGGTCGGCCGACTCGTTGCGTCGACGACCTCGCTCGATTTCGGCTCGAGCGAAACCGCGCTGTCGCTCACACTTTCAAATACGGGCAACGCGACGCTTGACTGGCAGCTCACTGGTGCAGCAGATCCGTTTATTTGGTCTACGACCTCGGGTTCACTTGCTTCCGGCGCAACCGTTGAGATCCGACTCGGCCTTGACCGCAACGCCGCCGACGAAGGCACGGTCACGAAGCAGTTTGAGCTCATTAGTAGCGGCCAAGGGGGTGCCACGGTTACTGCCACCACAGCTGTCGGACGCTCACCCGTTGTGACCGTGGTGCGCGCAGGATCGACAGTCACGTGCCCATGGCCGGGTGACCCTGCGATCGTCGTTACCGTCTCCGATGAGTCGACGCTTTCCAGCGTTCGTCTGAGTTGGAGCGGGCCGGGGCGGTCAGGGAGCGTCGCGATGACGCAACTCAGGAGTGGCGCGTGGACCGCGAGGGCTGCCGTTCGGCATCTGAACGGTACGTGGCGTTGGGTTGTCACCGCCAGCGATGTTCTCGGCAACGCTGGCACGGCTACCGGCACAATTGTGGTTGGCGGCTGTTAGCGGTCGTGGGCAGAGGCCCGGCCCAAAGCCAACTTTTCCGGTTAACACCGTTAACTATTCCTTGACAGAACCTCCCAATGGGTGTCACCATGCACGCAGAATCTCTACGTGCGGCAGCAGATCTGGCTGGTGCCCACTGGGCCACTGAGGAGAAGCTCCACATGAAGGTTGTTTCACACGCAGTTCGCATCGCAGTTGCTGGCGGTCTCGCAGCGGGGGCCATGTCCATTGCCACCCCTGAAGCCGATGCAGTAGTCACAAATGTCGGCAACTGCAGCGGGCATCGCGCAGTGGTCAGTATCAAGAGCACCTTCTTGTGGCCCGGAGACGGCAAAGCCGCGGGCATTACTGACAAGAACCACGACGCGTCCTTTTCAAGTAAGGGCGTGCACGCAGTTGGTGGCGCACCTCTGACCATCGGTGGGACTTGTACCTTCACCCAAACCGTTGCAACCGGAGCCCTCACCACGGCTCTTTCCGGCACTCGGTCGCTGCTCAAGTGGAGTGCGAAGTCCACCACGCCGGTCACCGACTGCATTGGTGACCCCGACGCCGCCGAATGGCCCGCAAACGGCAAGATGGGATTCTCCTACACCGATCTCACTAAAACTGACGTATACGTCGCGACGATCGCGCCAACGGGCCTGCCTCTCGACATCAGCGCCTTCAGTGGGATCGTCACCAAAGGTGTCGCAGTCGGCGCGCAGGTCTCCGGTCAAAACGGTGCCATCCCGGCGATCAAAGACAAGACCGTTGTTACAGACTGGGACGGTACGGAAATGCTGACCGAGCTGTTCTCCGGCGGCACTCCAGCCGCACGGGCACTGATCCAGGGCTATTCGATCGACGGTGCAGCACTTGGTTGCGGTGCAGTGGTTGAGCCTGGCGTAGAAACCGCGAATCTTCGCACTGTCGTGCAATTCGGCGGCGGTCTTTCCCCGCTGACGCTCTCGCCAGTCACTGGTATGAATTTCACTATCGGCGCTCCGTAACCTCCCTCTGTTACTTCCAAGAAAGGACCGGACGGCATCCGCCGTCTGGTCCTTTCTTTGTTTCGCCGATAACCCTGGGAGGTCGGTGGCAACCTCGATCCATGTGAACAAGTTCGTGGCCAGCAGGGCTTCAACCGATAGGTGGTCAATCGTTCTTGACAAGGTGCCTCGAATTTCGGCAGTATCTTGTCTGTGTCGGGAACTCGGCACAGGCCGGTTAGGCAGCCCGCTACTTCCAGGGCAACTACAAAGGGAGCAAGATCATTATGAAAGTTGTTTCTCACGCAATTCGGGTCGCGCTGGCTGGTGGGCTCGCAGCGGGCGCCGTAGCAATCGCCGCACCGGAAGCGGATGCCGTGGTGACAACCGTGGGCTCTTGCTCCGGCCACCGCGCAATAGTGACGGCAAAGAGCACATTCTTGTGGCCCGGAGACGGTAAAGCTGCCGGCATTACCGACAAGAACCACGATTTGGCCCAGTCGTACAAAGGCACGCACGCACACAATGCAGCCCCGCTCACAATCGGTGGAAGCTGCAACTTCACGCAGGCGGTCGCGAGTGGCGCACTGACAACCGCCCCGTCGGGAACGCGTTCGTTGCTGAAGTGGAGTGCCAAGACCACGACCCCCGTCACCGACTGTGTCGAAGATCCCGACGCCACTGAATGGCCCGGCAACGGCAAGCTTGGATTTGCATTCACTGACTTGACCAAGACCGATGCCTACGTCACGACCGTCAAACCAACGGGTGGCGCGCAAGACATTGTGTATCACCGGGGCATCGTGACCAAGGGTGTGGGCGTCGGCGCACAGATCGCACAAGAAATTTCGGTTGTGCCTGCGTACAAAGACAAGACCGTCGTCACCGACTGGGACGGCACCGAAATGGTGACGGAGTTCCTCACCGGCGGAACGCCTGCGGCTCGCGCCGTGATTCAGGGCTACTCAATCGACGGTTCCGCAATTGGCTGCAACTCAATTGTTGAGCCCGGAGTGGAAACCGTCAACGGTCGAAGCTTCGTGGCCTTCGGCGGCGGATTGTCTCCGATTTTGGGAACCACAATTAACGGCGTGACATTCACCATCGGCGCTCCGTAGCAACACTCCATTAACTCAAAGGGTCGTATTGCTTGGCAACTCCAAGCAATACGACCTTTTTTTTCTATCGCTAGGGCAATGGTGCTAGCTCAGTGTGCCCGTAAAACATCCTATGAAATACGGGAATTCGAGCGTGGCGGAATAGTGGTAAAGCGTCACGACTTCACCATCGAGAAATACCGGTGATGTACGGCCATGGCATTCATCGAGGTCTGCGTTTGTCGGCAATGCTCCTGCAGCGTCACGCTCCACAACGATCGGAAATCCGTCTTTCGCCCATCCAACGACGGTTGATGGACCACTGGTTGCATTTCGAATACACGACGGCACGTTGTGATAGTGGTACGTCGTCATTGCTGGGTGGCCGTCGCAGGAATCCTGCGACTCGTGCGCCACTCCATCTTGACCGCGTCCATCGAGAGAGCTAAATACACTCACTCCATTCTTGAGCATTCCAATGCTTCCGAAGGCAAGGCAGCTTGGCGTTGCAGCTACGGTTCCCGTTTCGGGAAGGGTGAACGTAATCAACTCTTGTTGAATCGTGCCGGGATTGCGGTCGTAGGCATACGACGGATCGTCGCTCGCAATCGGAAACGTTCCAGTCTTACCGTCAACCGGCAGGTTGTTGCTCGTCAACACTCGAGTTCCATCACTCACCGTCTCGGTGTACTTCGCGGACTCCCAGGTGACCTCTCCCTGCACTGCAAGTTTCGTCGTCGAGTCCCATGTGGCGGTACTAATATTGAGCCAGGGTCCGTGAGCCGCAGCGCCGCCAGCATTCGGATTCCCGGCTTGCCACGTCCAGAGCCCACCCACGGCTGCTGCCGTTGTCGACACCTTGTCACACTGTTGCGTTTCCGCGCCAGCCACGTATCATCGGAGCCCACTATGACGCGTCTTGGATATCAGATTCCGAACTTCAACTATCCCGGTGTCGACGATGCAAGTCTGTTCGCATGCGTCGTGGAGCAAGCCAAAGCTGCGGATCGCAGCGGGTTCGACACCGTAATGGTGATGGACCACTTCTATCAGTTGCCAATGCTCGGCCAGCCTTCGGATTACATGCTGGAGTGCTACACCGTCCTTGGTGCGCTCGCCACGACCACAACGAATGTTCGCCTCAGCGCGCTCGTCACCGGCAATACCTATCGCAACCCCGCGATGCTCGCCAAGATCATCACCACAGTCGACATCATTTCGAGCGGTCGAGCGCAGCTGGGCATCGGAGCGGGTTGGTTCGAGCTCGAACACGATTCGCTCGGCTTTGAATTCGAAACCTTCACCCAGCGCTTCGAAAAACTCGAAGAGGCTCTACAAATCATTCTGCCCATGTTGCGCGACGAACGCCCAACATTTGCCGGGAAGCATTATCAAGTGACGGACGCGATCAATCAGCCGAGCCCAATTTCAAAGATCCCGATCATGATTGGCGGCAGTGGCGAGAAGAAGACGCTGCGACTGGTTGCGCAGTACGCCGACGAATCAAATCTCACCGCATCGGCAGACGAAATCCCTCGGAAGCTCGACGCGCTTGCGGCGCACTGCGAACGGCTCGGACGCGACCGTGAGCAGATCACCGTTTCCAAGGCACTCAACGTGTGCGTTGCCGAAACACACGACGCCGCGTACTCGGCAATGGCCGACTTTCTCGGCGAGCGCGGTCTTGACCTGACAAACATGGACGATGCGACCCGCGACATGATCCTTGCGATGGTGGTGTGGGGCAACCCCGATGAGGTTGGAGAACAAATCGAAGCAACAATGGCACTCGGGGTCGACGGCATCACCTGTTCGCTGCCTGCCAACGGTTGGAATCCAGAATCGGTCGAGCTCCTCGGTGCTACCGCGACGAAAGCCCTGCGCTTGTAGATCGGTGGCCATTTGTGAAGGTGGCGACCCGGTGGCAAGGGAACGCAGGCGACCGCTTCGCTAACCTGCTGACACGCGTGTCAGACAGCGTGACACCAACGCAAAGGACTCCCCCATGGCCGTTTCTGCACCGAGCGCACCCGACGACCGCTACACCATCATCTCAGCTGATTGCCATGGCGGCGGTTCCTCGGCGCAATACCGCGAATACCTCGACCCGAAATATCGCGACGAATATGACGCATGGCGAGGTGGTTACAAGAATCCGTTTCGTGATCTCCAAGGCGATAGTCGCACCCGCAATTGGGACGATGGTCGTCGTTGGTCTGATCTCGAAGCCGATGGCCAAGTAGCCGAAGTGATCTTTCCCAATACAGTCCCACCGTTTTTCCCCACCGGAATCGTGATCGCCCGCCCACCCACCGCGGACGAATACGAACTGCGTTGGGCCGGCATTCGCGCCCACAATCGCTGGCTCGCAGACTTCTGCGCGCTCGCGCCCGATCGACGTGCAGGGATGGCGCAACTGTTCTTAAACGACATCGACGATGCCGTCGCAGAAATCCAGTGGGCCAAGGAACACGGTCTGCGCGCTGGCGTACTGATTCCCAATTTGCCTCCCGACTACAGCGCCACCCCGCCGATCTACGACCCGTGTTACGACCCAATATGGCGTGCGTGCGAAGAACTCGATATGCCAGTGCACAGCCACGCGGGCACGGGCCTCCCCGACTATGGCACCTACCCTTTTGCGCAAGCGCTGTGGGTGATCGAAACGCCATACTTCGCACACCGGCCGCTGTGGTTCATGATCATGGGTGGGATCTTCGAACGATTCCCAAGGCTCAAGTTTGTGATGACCGAATCAGGCGCCTCATGGATCCCCACGCAGCTACGACAGCTCGACGGCCTACATATGGCAATGCAAATGGGCCGCACCGGCGAGGTTGGCTTCGACCCTGCGTCAACACTGCCGATGGCTCCAAGCGCATACTTCGAACGCAACTGTTGGGTCGGTGCGAGTTTCCCAAGCCCGAGCGACGGAAAATCGCGACTCAAAATCGGCAACCACAAATTCATGTGGGGCAGCGACTATCCACATCACGAAGGCGCCACGCCATTTTCAAAAGAGAGTTTGCGTAGGGCCTTCGCAGGCGTTAACCCCGCGGAGCTTCACCAAATTTTCGCGGTCAACGCGGCGGAACTCTATGGATTCGACCTGGAAAAACTGGCTCCACTTGCCGCAGTGCATGGCCCGACGGTCGCCGAAATCAACGAGCCCTACGAAGGCGTGCCGAAAGGTGCCACAAGCCCGTGCTTCTACCAACCATGACGAGCCAATAGGCCCTAGGCGCCGCTGCTATTACTTCAACCAGCGGCGCTTCGGTCGACGATTCAATGGCCACATCTTCGTCCCGGCCTAGCTCTTCGCTTACACCAGACGGCGCAGCGACGCCGAGGTTGCCGCCGCGAGAGCAATCACCACGAGCAAAGGTGCCTTGCGCCAGACTGCGACCGCGCCTGCAGCGATACCAGCCACTCGAGTACCCATCACCTCAGATCCCGCGCTTCCAAAGCTCTGTTGCACGATGATGCTCGCAAACAATGCGACCGGTAGGAGCTGCGCGACCGAATCGAACGGACTCTTCAGCGCAACTCGACTCAGTACTTCCAAACCAAAAAGTTTGAATCCGTAGGCAGCACCGGCCATCACAATAATGATCCACCAACTCACCATGACCTCGCGCGTCGCGATGTGAATACAGCCCCAGGAACAACGCTCAGGGCGGCCACAAGGATCGGCACACCAATGGGAACAAATGGAATCGTCGACGCCGTCACTACGGCAGCAATCGCAGTAGTCAATCGGGCTGGTTGACTGTGCAGGTGCGGAGCGAGGAGCGCGATGAACACGCTGGGAAACGCCGCGTCCAGACCCCACGCTTCTACGCTGCCGACCACATCTCCAACCAATGCGCCCAATAGCGTGCCTAGATTCCAAGCCACGTAAACGCCAAGTCCAGCAGCAACGAATGAATGACGACTGCTTTCGACATCTGGTTGAGCGGCACCAACGCCGGCTGATTCGTCAATGACGATTTGAGCCAGCAACACTCGCGTCGAGGGCCGCTCCGCGAGCAACCATCGATGCACCAGTGGACCGTAGAGCGCGTTGCGCACGGCCAGCAGAACCGCGGATCCCAGCGCGGCAACACCCGAACCGCCGCCGCTGATTACCGCGACCGCAGCAAATTGTGAAGCACCAGTGAAGACGCACAGCGACATCACGCACGCTTGACCCACCGTCAATCCCGCCGTGCGGGCAAGCACGCCAAACGCGATACCCACTACCCCGACGGCAGCAGCTAACACGAAGGCGTCACGACGAACGTTCGCTACGGAAGTTCGCCGCGCCGCCGTGTCGTCATTCACTCGCCCAAACTAGTGATCAATCGAAGGCATGTCTGGCTGAATCGACGCCAGCTTCAAGATCCTCAAGTGCAACTTGTGCGCCCATTGAGACACCGTCACGGGCCTCGACCAATTCAGAGCGCAACTCCACCAGGGCAGCACGTGCGTCCAGCGAGCGATTGCGGAGCGTCTCAACAACACCCGCGGTCGCATCGCGAGCTTCGAGTTTGCCGAGAGCAGCTTGGACTTTGAGGTCGTCGAGCTCGCTGCGCAGCGTTTCCAACGAGTGTTCGACCCGGTCAACAAGATGGTCGAGGCGACTCTTGCCTTCAACGCGGGCGTGGTCCAGCTTCGCCCCGACGTGACTCAATTTGTCTTCATACGTATTTGACATTGAAAATCTCCTTAGTTATGCGATGAGTGAGGTTTCAGACCTGGTCGTTCATCGGATTGACGAGTTCGAATGCGAAATCTTCCGTCCGGTAATTGCAGTCGACCGAATCCGAACCCAGTGTGGTTTTGGGCCAGGCACCCACGTGCCCAATGGCAGAGATTCCAATTCATGAATGAGCACTGAATCAGTTTCCTCATGCATCGTGCCGAGCAGCAACACGCTCCAGCCGTCATGGAACAGTGCATTAGAACCATCTATTTGGAACGCAACCCGTTGATTGACGGCTTGCGACATCTTGAGACCATCGTCGGAACGGAACACAACGTCGGAACCCGACATCGAATAGTTCAACGGAAAGACAAGCGGCTGATCGTCGACGACAAAGGCAAGCCGACCGAGGTGATGCTCCGCCAGGAGGCGCAGGCACTCACTGCGCTCCAACGGAACTAGGCCACCGATTCGGGACGCTTCCATACACACAGCATGCGCTTGCGGTGACGCACTAACTAGGGGCCAATGGCCTTAGCTTGATGTGGGCAGACCTACGAAGTCCCGAGGTTTCACGTACGAAATGCCCTACTGGCGCGAACTTGTGCGCTGCACAATTGCAACATGGAATCTCCACACATGCTGATTCGAGATCTTGATGTCGCGCACGTTGACCGAGTAGCTCCCGAAATCACGCTGCAAGACGCCGCTCGAATTCTGGCCACGACGGGCGCGGGTACCTTGGTCGTCGACACCCAACCGCTTTCTGAGTTCACCGAACATGATGTAGTACGAGCAATCGCGCTCGGGGCAACCTGCGACACGAAGCTGGCTGACATCGTCCGCCCGAAACCGGGGTTTGTGCGGCCGGATGCTCACGTTCCCGATATCGCAGCAGTTCTGCTGACAACGGGACGTCACAGCGTGGTCATCATTGACAACGACAACCAGCCGGTGGGACGTATTGACCTTGCCAGCATTACCGCAGCGATGTTGGGTGGACCGTCATGGATCGGGGCGCTGCGAGTAGCGCTGCGAGTTGAGCGTTCGCTGTAATCCCCATCCGTCGCTGTCCAAATCGCGGCTCACCATGGCCCCACAGTCGAACAACTTGCAACACCACCAAGTCGGCTCCGAGATAACCAAAGCCCTGCGTTCAATCGCCCTTGAACGGACCGGAACGATCGAACATCTCAGGCGCGGGTGCAAGGACTACTCAGGTTGCGATTGCCGACCGGCTCGACCGAACGCTCGGACTATGGCAAATCAGCTCTTCGCAAGTTTGCGTATCGAGCGCAACAATCGCCGATGCTTTCGCGTATCTTGTGAAAGCGAATCGACAAGAGGACCGAGCAGCGTGGAGTCGCCGAGTTTTCCCAGCTTGCGACGTAGGCGCCATAGTGCAAAGGCATCACGTCGTTCGAAGCGCTGCAACGTTCGAACGCGGTCCTTTAGTTCACGTTGATCGTGCACTTTGGTCACAAAGGGAATGCGATGCTGTCCATCATCGACATCGACGCCCGACTCGAGGTGGTTAATCATCCCCTGAATGATCTTGTGGTGACGCCGTTCATCATCAAGAATCATCGATGCGATGTAGCGGATGAATTCATTGGGGTACTCACCACTCACGGCCGCATACTCGGCCAGCAACTGCGCTTCGCCCTCCATGTGGCGCGAAAGAAGCTTGATCACTTCCGCATCATGCAAGCCGGGCGGCGCTGCGACTGCTCGTCGGGCAGTCACAGCCTCACGAATGTTGCTCTCGGAAAGATGGCTCATGCTTTCTCCAATCCGCCGATAGTGCCTCTAGCGCGCACGGAGTCACCGAGGTGCCGCGTTTTCGGACAAAGAACCTTCATTCCCCAGCCACATTTCGGGCAGCTCCACCCGGAGTCATGGTCATGTGAACGCCACAACGTCGTGCCACAAACGTCACAGACTTGTTGCCAAATCGCACAGTCAACTTCAGCAAGTCGGTTGCTTGTCAATGGGCAGCCGCGCCCCTGGCATACTGGCCATTGTGGATCGGGAACAATTGCACCCTCCGGGCACAACGGTACGCACTTTTCACAGTCGTCACAGGTGTAGGGATCAATAACGAACAAACCCAGGAATGAATCTGTTTTTGTCAGTGCATTCGTGTGGCAGGAGTAGTCGCAAGCACCACAACCGATGCACGCATCTTCAAGAACTCGAAAGCTCATGGTCGCTCACCGAAACTTGACACGAGGACGAGCTACGAGACCGTGCTCACTGGTCGGATAGGGCGGGCAGGCGCGTAGCCGTGATCCTGAGGGTGGAACTCTCGCAGCTCTCCCATGCAGTCATAGTGCACCCATGGAGCCACGTCGACAGTTCCTTTCGCCGCGGTGTGCATCGTGTACCGCGCTCCATCCCACTCCCACCATCCGTAGGGAGCGTCAAGAGCCCTGGTGATCGGCTCGTTGCAGTTTGGACAAATTGGTGCAGTCATTTAGATCACCTCATGGTTTCATTGTCGACGCAAACGCGACGACAGCACCGTCAAGAAATTCCTGCAGCGTTTGGTTGAATCGTGAGAATTTGTCAATACCCATCGGGTCGGAGCCAACGAGCTTGATTTCCTCGCCAAGCAACGTGAGTGCATTGATAGTTTGCATACCGGTTGCCCTGCCGTTTTCGACGATGTCGGAGAACATCGCACGCCACGCCGACAGAGAGCCCTCAAGGCAGAAGTCTGCAAGGTGAACCACGTCGGCGAGTACCTCGACGACTTCATCGCACCGCATACCTTCAAAGCGGAGATTGATGCAGAAGTCATGATCATCTGATTGCATTACCAGGACGGCATCCATCTCGGCCTCACCTAGCACTGAAAACCGATCCGGGTTTGCGTTCATCTCGTCGGCGAGCGCCGCAAAGAACGCGACGGTGTCGATAGCTGCTGCATTGGCGTGTGCCACCTCGAGGCTGTACGGGCTCATGACGCACTCGCGTTTGCACCCAGGCTCACGCCACCAGCACGACGGATGTCGTCGGGGTCAATACCCAAGAAATCCAGGGGAACCGTTGTTCGTTCAAGCCGGGATACGCCCGCTCGTTCGCAGCGAGCAAGGTACGACGTGAATTGTTTCCTATTCATCTCAAAAGCGAGTGGGAATCCCTTTTCCTCAATGTATTCGACGCCACCACCAAGCAGCACGGCGAGTGCCGTCGCTACATCTGGCGAAGCACCGAAGTCCATCAAGACCTGCTCGCCGTGATCAAGCGCTTCATGAATTTCCTCCGCAACATCCGGATCTTGCTGCACCGCATACCGCAGATGCATCGTTCCGTACGCAACGTGGCGGGCTTCGTCTTGCATGGCCATCCGAAACATCCGTTTCTCCACGTCGGTTGGAGAAATCATTTCGCCCATTCGGAAAATATCGAGGATGAAACCTTCGCCGAGCAGATGCAACAGCGCGCTTGCTTGCGTGTACGTCTTCGCTTCCATGATCGTGCGCAGCAGGCTGGTGGGACTGCTTCGGCTCACCAGCAACCCGCCTCCGTTGGAAAGGGCCCGCTTGCGAAATACCTCCGCGTGGCGTGCCTCATCCATAATCTGCGTGCAGAGAAACATCTTCGCTTCGATGAAGTCGTGGTTCATTCGCCACATCCATTTGGCGGGTAAATCGGCAGCAATCATTTCAACTTCGGTGAGCAACGTGCAGAGCTGACACATCGCGTGTTCAATATCGTCGGGGAGCTCCTGAAGCTCACCCCACGGAATGTCGCGCGTTGCGGACCATTGCCGAGCAACGGCTTCTTCATATAGCTCACGAACGTTGTCGGCCCAAACATCGGTCTTTCGGTTGAGGATGTAACCCATGTCGACAGTGTCAGGATCGATATCAGCACCACGCGGCGCCATCGACCGATGGGTCGGATGTTCTGGAACTTCGCCATACTCCCCGACCGCGATGTCGAGCATCGTGAGGCCTCGAGGGCTGGGCTTGGGATGCACTCCCCATTCGCTCTTTGCGCCCCGCAGCCATTTCCAGTCGAGCGCTGAACCCAATGGTGTGACGTCAGGCAGCGATTCGTAAGTACCCGGATCCACCTTCATCGCGGCCTCCTCACTGTGCCGACATTTACAAGCCGGATAGTAAAAAAGTACGACAACATCAATGCCAGCATTAGGGCCATTGGACCCTTACTTATTGTCAAAGAGGCATTCTTTGTATCTTCACGCCAAAGCGACCAGTCGGCCTTCTCGGTGCTCAGCAATGCCAGCGTCTACAAGCGATTGTGCAACGTGGCGATGCACCGAACGCGCTGCAAGGAACCCCATGTGTCCTCCCGCGTACCAGCACACCTCAGGTTCACCCCAGTGCGTACTGAGTCGGCGTACTTGCGTTGGTCGAACCAATCGATCGGCCGTGCCAGCCCAAATAGAACGAACCTTCAAATTCGCATCAGGAACGGGCAGACCGAGTGCTGAAGTCACTTGATCGAGCTTTTGGGAAACCGCACAAAACTCTTCGAACAGGGGGTGGTTGATGAACCTTGAGGGAGCGTGAGTGCGCATCAGATCTGCAATATCGACTACAGGGACACCAACGATGACGCCAGCGAGGGTTGGTTCCAGCGCGGCCACAGCGCTCGCTATATACGCACCGAGTGAAATCCCATACAACACGGCAGGCTCATCGCGCTCGCCGATATACGCCAACATCGCACGCACGTCGGCAATCGCTTGCGCCGCACCGTGAAGATTCACTGCACCATCCTCAGACGGAAACGCAACTTCGAATCGACCAGCGCCACGCGGACCGTGGTGGGGCAATACAGGAATCGCGACATTGAAACCGCATCTGTGAAGGTGCACTGCTCGAAACGCGAACAAGTCGGCGAGTGGGTCACCCATGCCAGCTCCATGAAGGCACACAACCCACGGCGCCCGCTCGGCCTGTCGCAACATCCAAGCATGCACCAGATGGTTGTCAGTTTGCGCCGCGAAACGAAGCGCGCCAGGAGTATCCGGTTCGGGGCAGTACAGGCTCGGATAAATAGCGTGTCCGAATCGCGTTCGGCCGACCCGACGCATCTTGGCCTCCATCACGGCTGGCGGCGGAGCCCGATGAAACATCTCAGGGCCAGCAAATACCCCGTTTGCCTCGAGGTATTCAACGAGACTCGCGGATTCAGCAAGGCTCTCGGCGAAACCATCATCACTCGTTGGTGCTCGCAGCTGCCGAAATGTCGCCAACAGCAGTTCATCGGTCAACGCAGCAGCGGTCAAGCCCGCGCGTTGCGCGATTGTCTCGGCATTTGGCTCGCGGCTCAATCGCCGGGCAAAGCCCACGGTTCGATTCGCGGCATCAGAAAGATCGGACCCGATCGTCCATACTCGACGTGTCACATCGACGAAACCGTTCATTCATCGATGCTGTGCCTGCTATGTCAGCGGGAATAGGGCCAGAAGTCCCGTTGTGCGTTGACCATCTCCATTCGCGTGGGGCACACCGACACCAGCGAACGCGAGTTAGGGACCTTTGACCCTCGTCGCGCCTCAGTCAAGGTTGCAAGAATTGACTGCAGATCTCACAATGGGAGGCAACGATGCGACGACTTGCGGGCACCGACTCGCTATTTCTTGCGGGCGAAACGCCGTCGTGGCATCAACACGTCGGCGGGCTCACGATCGTGGACCCCAGCGAAGCTCCAGAGTTTGGATTCGACACATTGGTTCGCACGGTGAGCGAGCGTCTGCCGCTCATTGAGAAACTCACTTGGAGGCTCAAGTCTGTTCCACTCGACCTCGACCGTGCGGTATGGATCGACGACCCCGACTTCGATATAGCAAATCACATCTGGCGCACGACGGTGCCGTCGCCAGGCGGCCCACGCGAAGTCGCCTCGTCGGTATCGCCGATCCTTGGCACTCAACTCGACCGAAGCAAGCCACTCTGGGAAATGTGGTATCTCGACGGAATCGTCAACGGTCGCATTGGCATCTTGATGAAATTTCATCATTGTCTCCTCGACGGCGCAGCGGGAGGTTCACTCGCGGCGTTGTTGCTCGACCTCGAACCGTTTCCACCCTTGGTAGCGGGGCCCAACGAATGGCTTGCACCTCATGAGGTCGAACCCGAGCCGAGCAACGCAAGACTTGTTGTCGACAGCCTGATCCCGATTGCAACAACGCCGCTGCGAGTCGCTCGCTACTTCGGAAGCCTTGCGCTCCGCGGTATCGATCTTGGCAGATACGTGGCATCCTCACGGCCAAAACCCGATATGGGAGCTATTCTGCAAGCACCGAAGACGTCATTCAACGCACCAATCGGCCCGCGTCGCGAAATTGCGTTCAGCAGCGTTTCGCTCCGCGACACTAAAACTGTGGCCTCCCATTTCGAAGCAAAGGTCAACGATATTGCGCTCGCCTTGATCTCGGGAGCCCTTCGTGCGTACCTTGTTGATCGTGACGAGTTGCCGTCAACGTCACTCACGGCTGGCATTCCAATTTCCATCCGAGCCAAAGGCGACACATCGCTCGACAACCAGTTGTCATACACGACGGTACCGATCGCAACCGACATTGATGACCCGTCGGAACGAGTACGCGCGATCCTGCGTCACACGGCAGCGGCCAAAGAAGTCAACCGCGTGTTTCGTCAGCACCCGATCGGATCAATCGCCGACACCGCTCCGCCTTTCGTGCTCAGCGGACTGTTACGATTGGCCTATCAAACACACGTCTTGTCGTACGTGCCCGGCATGATGAACACGATCATCTCAAACGTCCCTGGTCCGCCGGTGCCGTTATATCTTGGGGGCGCTCGACTGACTGGCATTTTCTCGGCGAGCGTATTGCTCGACCAGATGGGCATCAATGTCACGCTGTTCACGTTCCAAGATCGGGTCGATTTCGGAATACATGCCGACCCCGATCTGGTTGAGGACCCATGGCTCATCGCGGATGCGATTCCGACGCAACTCGCGGAACTCATGGCGGAAATCGAGCTCGGAGACCCGACCACTGTCGAGGACGCGTTCGGGATCGCAAGCCACGTCGAACTGCAACAAGAGATCATGCGTGCTTCGGCGATTCCCGCTGCAGGACTTCCGCCGCGTCGGTGAGTTCTTTCAGGCTCAACTGCAACGCTGTCGAGAGATCCCAGATATCGGGGGCGCGTTCGCGGCATGCCATCACTGCGATCGTCATCTCCCCGGCGTAACTCCAACCGGTGAAGTTGATGCCGATCCCTTCTACCAACGGACCCATTGAGATCATGTGTACCAGCCGTGCGCCGTGACGATACAAGGGAACCTTCGGCCCGGGGACACTTGATACGATCGCGTTGTAGCTCGGTCGGCGAATGAAGGGGCGGGCAATTTTCGGAACACCGAACGTGACGAGCCGAAACAGGCGCCAATACTCCGCCCATGCAGACTGCAACTGGGCATCGCTCGCTTCCATCTCCCGGCGGGCAGCGTTTGTACTGCGCATGATCGTCTGGAAGCGCTCCGTTGGATTTTGCACGGAAGTCGCAAGCGTGACATACCAAGTTGTCGTGTGATTGCCCCACGCCCGTTCTTCGTCGGGGGCCCGCACTGATACTGGGATGGCCGCGGTGAGCGATTTCTCCGGGAGTTCGCCACGTGCCATCAGGTAGTTGCGCAAGGCGCCTGCGGCCATCGCCACAACGACGTCGTTCACGCCCGCGCCGAACGTTTTGGCTACGAACTTGATCGCCGCGAGATCAAACGTTTCGTAGGCAAGCCACCGATTCGGCGTGAGTGCGTCATCGAATCGCGTATGTGGGCCAGCGAATGGCTTCACCGGCACCTCGTTTTGACGTCGCATATGTCGACGGCTTCGTTTCAACGCGCGCGCGGTTCGTACAAGCAGTGCAGGCAAAGCCGCGACCATCTTCGCGACATCGATAAGTCCAATCCAAACGAGATGCCACCTACCCGGTATACGTTCTGTTTCGAGTGGCTCGGTCGACCCCATCGGCGTGTCCTCAGGACGTTCGCCAAATGCGTCTGCAAGTAAGCGTTCACTCGCCATACCGTCGGCAAGAGAATGATGGACCTTCGTCACGTACGCAACGTGTCCGTCTGCGATCCCGTCGACAAACCAGACTTGCCAGAGCGGCCGATCGCGTTCAAGCCCTACGCTGGCGATCTCCGAAATAACTTCTGCAAGTTCGCGCGGTCCTCCCGGTGCGGAAACGGCAACCCGCTGTATGTGATAGTCGAGATCAAGCAATGGCGCGTTGACCCAAAACGGATGGCCGAGATCAAAGGGCACCCGCACGAGTCGCCAACGAAATGGCTCGAGTAACGGCAATGCTTCGCGAATCTGATCACGAAGCGAGTCGTATGTCACCAGAACGTCAGCACCACACGGGTCAATCACAGCAATCTTGAGCGTGTGTTGGTGACGATTGCGATTCTCCGAGAAAATGAACATGCTGTCTGAACCCGAGAGCCGACGCACAGCTATACACCCGCGCCGACGCACTCCAATGCGGTTTGCAGCGCCCATCGATAGTCCGCTTTGCCATTGGGGCTGCGCACCAAGGAATCGACGACACAAAGACCGCGCGGCAGTTTGTAACCTGCCAGAGAATTTCGACAGTGCTCGCGGAGTTCTTCAAGATCAACGGTCGAACCAGACCTCAACGCAACCACTGCCGTGACCTGTTGCCCCCACCGGTCATGAGGCAGGCCCACGACAACTGCGTCGTAAATACTCGGATGATTCCTAACGACTGCTTCAACTTCTTCGGGGTACACCTTTTCTCCGCCGGTATTGATACTCATCGAACCGCGCCCGAGGAGAACGACCGTGCCGTCCGACTCGACGGTTGCCGCGTCTCCGGTCAGTGCCCAACGTTGACCTTCAACCTCCACAAACGTGTCCGCAGTCTTTTCTGGGTCGTTGTAGTAGCCCAGCGGCACGCGACCCCGCCTTGCCAACTGACCGACCGCGCCGGAACCCGGCAAGACCGGACGGAACGCGGCATCCAATACGGCGCTGCGATCGTCGAGCGTGAACCGAGCACCGTCAGTGACCTCTGATCCAGGCATCCGAGCGCGGGATCCGCTCACTCCGGTCTCGGTTGAGCCGAGACCATCGACAATGATGACGTTGGGAAGCAAGGTTGCGATCTGATTCTTCGTGGCTCTCGACAACGTCGCGCCCCCTGACGCGAACACGAACATTGATGATGCGTCGTAGCGCGACGGTTCCTGCGCGAATGCGTCGAGTATCGGTCGTGCCATCGCATCACCAACGACTGTCAAAATGTTCGCGTGCTCGCGAGCAACCAACGACCACACTTCATCGCCATCTAGGCTTCCGGGCGACGTGAGCACCACAGTTCCTCCGCCGAACAAGATCGACAATGCTCCCCATTGCGCGCTGACGTGCATCAACGGTGGCGCGAGCAACATGACGACACCAACTGGCGTTATCCGATCAACGATTTGTTCTGGTTGAGAAATTGGCCCCAAAGCGGTAGTCGGATCTCCGCCCCCCGTGGCGGCGAAGAAGATATCTTCGTGGCGCCACACGACGCCCCTCGGTAAACCGGTCGTACCGCCGGTGTACGCGATGTAGCGATCGTCGCCGCTGCGCCCAACAAAATCACGAACCGAAGATCCCAAAGCAAGCGCGGCGTCGTAAGCCCGCGCGCCGGGAACTTGTGCGCCACTTCCATCATCGACACAAAGCAAAGGGCCAGGTATCGGACACTGCAGCAACGCCGCATTGATTTGGCGCGCAAGTCCTGCGTGAAAAACCAACCCTTTCAGATCAGCGTCTTCGTACAGCCGGGCGAGTTCCGTGTCGACATAGCGATAGTTCACGTTCACCGGAACTGCCTTCAACTTATAGGCAGCGAGCATCGCCTCCAGATACTCCACGCCATTGTGGAGTTGCAGACCGATGTGGTCGCCCGCGGCGACGCCAAGGTCGGCGAGCGCGTGGGCGAGCTGGTTAGCTCTGTGGTCAAGCTGTGCATACGTGCGCCTCGCATTAGGAGTGACGACGGCCTCCCGGTCGGGCACTGTGTCCGCAACCCGCTCAAACATCTCAGACAGGTTGTAGGTCACCACTCAAGGATCCCCATCCTTGCTGCTTGCGTCTAGGGGCGAAAGACCTTCGTCGCGGAGGCGCTCTGACCTGGCAAACGATCGCAAGGACGACCAGGCTTCAGATCACGCGAAACAACCCAGCTGACACCATTGGAGCAACCATGTTGATGAATGTTCATCCGATTCCAACCGTCTCCGAACGCATCAACGATGTGCGTGCACTGACGGCGCAGATCGTCAACAAAGAAATCCTCCCCAACGAAAATCTGCTGTGGGCGAAACGGGCAAACGCCCGGCTCGCCCCAAGCGATATCGAGGCCTCACGAAAGTTGCGCGAACACATCAAGACCGTCGTGAAACAGACCGGACTCTGGGCACCGCATCTACCAGCTGAATACGGCGGTGCGGGTCTCGATTTCCTCGAACTTGCATATATGAATGAAGTTCTTGCCTACGCGATAGGGGCCGCGTCGCTCTTCGGCGTGGTCGCTCCCAACTCGGGGAATCAATCGTTGCTCGTCAAGTACGGGACCGATGCGCAAAAACAGAAATGGCTCATCCCGCTCATTAATGGCGAGCTCGAATCGGGTTTCTCAATGACCGAACCTGATGAGCCCGGTTCGGATCCGCGTTCGCTCAAAACAACCGCGCGCCGTGACGGCGAAGAGTGGGTCATCAACGGCCACAAGTGGTTCACGTCGAACGGGTTCAAGGCCGATTTCTTTATCGTAATGTGCAGGACCGAAGACACTCAAGGCGGAAGCGAAACCAGTAGCCGTATGACGCAGATCATCGTGCCGAGCAGCGCTCCCGGCGTGAATATCGTGCGCGGAATCACAGTTTGGGGCGTCGAAAGTGACCACTGCGAAATCATCTATGACAACGTTCGGGTACCGATCGACAATCAACTCGGCAGCCGAGGCAGCGGCCACCTAGCTGCCCAGGACCGACTCGGAGCCGGTCGCATCTATCACTGCATGAATTCAATCGGCCAGATGTGGCGAGCGTTCGACATGATGGTTGAACGAGCAATGGCGAGAGAAGTCCACGGCGGTTTGCTCGAAACGAAACAATTCATCCAGGGATTCATCGCGGATTCCTACATGGACATACAAGCGGCGCGTCTCATGACAATTCACTGCGCCGAAAAGATGGCAGCGAACGCAGACCCTCGTACTGACATTTCAGCGATCAAGGTGTTTGTACCAGCGGCGTACGAGCGGGTGGTCGATCGCGCGATCCAGGTATGGGGCGCCGCCGGCGTTTCGGGAGATTTGCCGCTCTCTGCCATGTACCAAGGCGCGCGCACGCTGCGTATCGCAGACGGCCCAGACGAAGTCCACAGAATCCTCATCGCCAAGAACGTGCTGTCGCAGTATCACCGCGGGACTGGCTGGGATTTCGGAACTTGAACACGCGGCGACTCTCACTGTCGAGGGAATGTCGATGTTCATCAATTTCGTCGGCACAAACAGCGAAGCGGCGCGAAGTTCAGAGCAATCGGCAACGCCAGCGCCAGCCTGGAGATTGAAGGGCCGAGACAGGTCCTCTAGCGACTGTGCGCGGGTCGAACGGCCCTTCCGGCCACAAGCACCTTGAACGAACATGGCAGTGGCCGAGGTGCTTGCCTCGCCGGGGCGGCGCGCTGCCGCGCAACGCGAATTGAGCGAGCACCATGAAACTCATCAACGGATCATCGGGCATTGACCACACCACAGTAAGTAACACCCCCGGCGTGCTTCCCATTGAGCGCGTTCGGGACGAACGTCAGGTCCTGATTCGGGCAGAGATCCCGAGTGGCGCTGCCGACATTGATGTGATGGCTGAGGTGACACTGAGCGACGGCCTATTGGAGCTGTCGCTTTGGTACACAGAACTCATGCTGGAGTCATCGGCTTCAAACATTGGGCCCGTCGTGTTCCTCCGTCAGCTACAACGTTGGGTGGCGATTCCCGACGGCGTCGGTGATCGCGACATCCAATCGTCGCTTGAAGACGGGGTGCTTGAGGTACGCGTCGCCTTGGACAATCCTGCCGAAGGCCACCTATGGCACGATCACAAGCGGCCGTCGCAGATGCAACGCAAGCTGGTGGCTCGTACTCCCCAGCAGCAATTCCGCGAAACCTCCCCTGCCGCGCTTACCCACTACGACTAGATCAGCTCCGACTTCTTCAGCGGCAGCGATGATGGACTCGGCGGCCGTGCCGTCTCTGAGATCGGTACGGTCAACTCTTTTCATTCAAAGTGTCAGCGGCATCACCATGAGCACCGAGGTAGGCAACGCACCCACCAATTGTGCGAACCACTCCGTAGTCCCGCTCCGCAACGTCGACGCCAGTTGCGGCTTTGAGTTCGATCATCACGTTGAGAAAGTCGATCGAATCGAGGCCGAGCGCGTTTTGGAACTCCTCGTCGTCAGACAGCTGCGCGATTTCGGCCTCTGCGTCCGGTGCGACTTTTGTCAATGCTACGACAACGAGCGCTCGCATGGTCTCGTTCATGGGGTCTCCTTCATGTGCGGCGTGATCTCGGCAGGTCGTAGCAATATGTCTTGGATGCGCCGCAGCAGGCGTGCACCATCCATGCCGTCACTCACTCGGTGATCGCCCGCGAGCGAAAACTGCATGACCGGTCGCACCACGATTGTGTCTTCAGCATCAACGCATGCCTCGCGTCGGATACGCCCCATGCCCAGGATGGCAACCTGCGGTGGATAAATCACTGGAATCACACGATCGACGCCCTGATCTCCAAGACTCGTCACAGTGAAGGTTGCATCTCCAAGCTCACTTTGATGCAACCGACCGCTACGGACGCGTCGCGTGACGTCGCTGATTCGCGTCATTAGCTCGTCAACTGTCAGCGACCGAACATCACGGATCGTCGGAGCAACGAGCCCTCTATCCCTGGTCGACACGGCAAGGGCAACGTGTACGTTGCTACTGGTTTGAAATTCACCGTCGCGATAGGTCCCGTTACAGCTGGGGTTTTCGCTCAACGCAACCGCAACCGCTGCCACAACGGGCGCGATCATAAGCACACGCTGCTCGACTGGTCGACGGCTGTTCTCATGTTCAAGCCACGACAACAGACCACCGAGTTCAATACGATGCTCAACGTAATAGTGCGGGATTTCACGTTTGGAACGCGCCATGAGCGCAGCAAGGGCACGACGCGAGTTGAACTGCGGCCCGCTCCTGGCGAACGGGTCATCGACGGAGGTCATGTCTGTCGCCGTCGGACCTGAGATCTGTGCGATTTCGGAGCTAGTAATGATTTCGCTGACGGATAGGGCCGCTGCCGCATGTACATCGATACCCCGTTCGAACGCCAATTTGCGGGCACGTGGGGAAACCCGCAGTCGGTCCGATGGTTCCGCTATCTGCGGGGCACTAACCAACGTGTCTACTGTAGGTATCTCATTGGCTGGTGCCGCACTCGCCAGCGGCGCGCTCGCGGACATATGGGCGACAAGCGATTGCACGTCATGTGTCGCTTCGGATCGGAGCATGGCCAATGGCGTTCCTACCGGTACCGTCATTCCGACAGGCACCAGCAACTCAGTCAATGTCCCTGATTCAAAGACCTCTATTTCGATATCGGCTTTGTCGGTATGTACCACCGCAACGATGTCGCCCTTCTTCACCGCATCGCCTGCTTGAACGAGCCACTCAGTGACCGTGCCTTCGGTCATATCGGCGCCCAACGAAGGCATAAGGAAATCACTCATGTGCAAGCACCGCATGCACCGCGGCCACGACATCACTCACCTGGGGCAGGGCTGCCTCTTCCAATTGTTTGGCATATGGAATCGGCACTTCGGCACTACACACCCGAATCACTGGAGCGTCAAGTTCGAAAAATGCCTCCTCCATGATGCGCGCACTAATTTCGGCCGAGATGCTTCCGCTTCGCCAGCCTTCATCGACGATGACTGCGTGATGTGTGTGCGCAACCGATGCAACGATGGTGGCGGTGTCGAGCGGTCTCAGCGTCCGAAGATCGACGACCTCAGCGGATATCCCACTCGTCGCTAACTCCTCGGCCGCGCGCAGCGCGGTGCTGAGCGTTCCGCCGTACGCAAAGACGCTCACGTGTTCACCGACACGGCGTACGGCCGCATGATCAATGTCGGCCACCACTCGGGTGGCGTCGAGGTCGCACGTGACGTTGTACAGCCCGCCGTGTTCGAAGATCAACACCGGGTCGGGGTCCTGCAGTGCCGACCACAACATCGAGCGAGCGTCTTCAATCGTTGCGGGCACCAAGACCCGTAACCCAGGAATATGTGCGTACCAACCCTCAAGGCTGTGCGAATGTTGCGCCGCGAGTTGACGGCCCGCTCCCGTCGTCATGCGAATGACCAATGGCACGTTCACTTGACCGTTCGACATGTGGAGCAGTGTGGCGGCATTGTTCAGAATCTGATCCAAGGCCAGCAAGCTGAAATTGACTGTCATGATTTCCACGATCGGTCGCATGCCACCGATCGCGGCGCCGATTCCCGCACCAACAAACGCGGACTCTGACAACGGGGTATCTCGTATGCGGGCCTCGCCGAACTCCTCGACCAATCCAAGGCTGACGGCAAAACATCCGCCGTACGCACCGATGTCTTCGCCCATCATGAAGACACGATCGTCGCGCTGTAATGCCTCGCGAAGGGCCGAGCGAAAGGATTCTCGATAGCTCGTCGTTCCTGATGCGGCGTCAACTGACGTGGCGTTAAGCGTCTGAGTCGCGCTCGTGACGTATTTCTGCAACCGGCTGACGGGCTCAAGCGTGCCTGCTTGGGCCTGCGCGACAGCAACCTCGATTTCAGCCGCAGCATCTCGTTCGTACCGATCGATGTCGCCAGTGTTGATGACACCTTCTTCGAGCGCTTGCTTTTGGAGCAACGCTATGGGATCGCGCTCTTTCCACTCCGTGACCTCTTGTTTGGTCCGATATCTTTCGGGGTCATACATCGAGTGTGCACGAAATCGATACGTCTTGGCTTCGAGGAACATCGGGCCACCACCAGCGCGAATTGCTGCTACCGCGCTTACTGCTGTAGCCCGCACTTTGATGGCATCCATACCGTCAACACTGCATGCAGGCATGCCGTATGCCGACGCTTTGAATGCGAGGTTCGTCTGCGATTCTGACCGGGCAAGCGCGGTTCCCATTGCGTACAGGTTGTTCTCACACACGAAGAGCACGGGCAGCTTCCACAACGCAGCAAGGTTCATACTTTCGTGGAATTCACCCTCGGCAACTGCCCCTTCGCCAAAGAGGCACACGGTTACGGTCGGTTGTTCGCGAAGGCGCGCCGCAAGAGCGAGTCCGACAGCAATTGGCAATGCACTCGCAACAATCGCGTTTCCACCGTAGAAACGCCGCGACGCATCAAACAAATGCATCGATCCACCTCGGCCGCCGCTGCAACCCTCCTGTTTCCCGAACATTTCGGCATACACGCTTGCCATCGGAAGACCCCGCGCCAGCGCGTGCCCGTGTTCTCGATACGTTGACACCACCGCGTCATCCGCATGTAACTCCGAGATGACACCCGCCGCAACGGCCTCTTCGCCGATTCCGAGATGCATGAATCCGCGGATTGCGCCAGCGCTGTAGAGCTCAACGCAACGTTCCTCAAAGCGACGAATACGGATCATCGAGCGCAGCAACGGCTCCACGTCAATGGTTTCAAGGAGTTCGCTCCGCACAGTCATGGGTGTGATACCTCCAAGGTTGACAGGTCGCCTTCTGGAAGTCCGAGTGTCCGGGCTCGCAGCAATCGGCGCAACACCTTGCCACTACGCGTCTTGGGAATGTCGTTGGAGAACTCGATTGACCGCGGTGCAATGACTGCGCCCAGTCGATGACGAGCGAAAGCCATCAGATCCTGACGCATCGAATCACTCGGGTCGTAGCCATCACGCAGTGATACGAATGCCTTCACAACGTTGCCCGCGATCGGATCGGGAATCCCAATCACGGCAGCTTCCGCGACCGCGGGATGTTCGAGCAGAGCGCTTTCAACTTCGAATGGGCCGACGAGATGACCCGACGTCTTGATCACGTCATCACCCCGTGCAACAAACCAGTAATAGCCGTTGCGGTCTCGTCGCACAATGTCTCCTGTGAGATACCAATCATCCCGGAAGCATTTGTCGTAGCGCTCTTGATTATCGACGTACGACCTGAACATGGAAGGCCAACCGGCTCTGAGCGCGAGTTCACCCTCTTCATCAGGGTCGGAGATCTGCTCGACCTCGCCACCAGTGCGCGCAATCTCACCGTCTTCACGACGTCGCAACACTGCGGCTGTAATTCCAGGCAGCGGCCGCCCCATGGAACCTGGAAACACATCGCACGCGGCAAGGTTTGCAATCATGATGCCACCCGTTTCGGTTTGCCACCAATTGTCATGTATTGGTATGCCAAACGCTTCGACACCCCAGGTAACTGCTTCTGGATTCAGCGGTTCGCCGACGCTTGCTATGAATCGCAACGCCGAAAGGTCGAAACGTTGAGCCTCTGAGGCCCCGCTGCGCATCAGCCGCCGGATCGCGGTAGGCGCGGTGTACCACACCGTCACACGTTCTCGTTCAAGCGTGCGGTACCACTCAGTTGTATCGAATTCAGCTTCGGTGACAAGCACCGTTGCGCCAAGCGCCATTGGCGCCAAGATCCCGTAAGAGGTGCCGGTTACCCATCCGGGGTCAGCAGTGCACCAAAACACGTCATCGGGCTTCAGATCGAGAGCCACGCGAGCAGTCTCACGGTGCGCGCAGATCGCTGCATGTACGTGGAGTGCACCTTTTGGCACGCCAGTAGTGCCGCTCGTGAAATGGAGCAGCGCAGGGTGCTCTGGGTCTGTCGGCGCGATCGAGAAGCGAGTGTCAGACGGCTCAACGAGGTGATCGAATTGCAAAAGCCCTTCAGATCCACAGATGTCATCGGTGATGAGAACGTGCTCAAGATCAGTCGCGCGTTCGCGAATGGACGCGACCGTGCGGTCATAGAGTCGACGACTCGTCAAGAGTGCTTTCGCCTTGCCCCGGTTGAGCCGAGTGAGCACTGGTTCTGGTCCGAACGACGAAAACAGCGGGGTCACGACCGCGCCAGCCTTCAGCGCACCGAGGACCATGAAGTACAGCGCAGGGACTCGGCCCAGAAGTGTGTAAACATGATCACCGGATTCGACGCCAAGCTTCTGTAAGGCATTCGCTACTTGGTTCGTTCGTGCTTCGAAGTCACGGTACGTGAACTCAAGACGAGAACCATCCCCGCCTAACCAACGCAACGCGACTTCATCGCCGCGCCCTTCCAGGACATGGCGGTCGATCGCCTCGTATCCCATGTTGATTCCACCAGACGGCAAGAACGCAAGTCTTCGGAATGCTGCTTCCCATGAAAACTGGGCGCACTCAGCGCTGTAGTCGGCGACATTGGCCTGCGCCCGTGCACGAGCGTTCGCCGGGATCATCGACGAGATGTGCATTAGTGCTCATCGAAGTGCACGATGCGAGCGTCTGAACCAGGAAAGAAGATGCACTCCTGCCCGTCGTCCCAAAGGACACGAAAGTGCGCCGTTTCGCCTTCGCCCAGCACCTCCAAGATCTCGCCTTCGCGTGGAGGCGCCCCGACGTTGTGTCCGTCAATGACAATCTCATCGCCAACCTTTGCCGCAAGCTCCATCAGTAGACCTCCTCGGTCGTCATATCCGTCAGCATCCTGGCAAACGCGACTCCGCCAGCCAAGGGTCAACAGTCACGTGGCTAGTAGCCGTCAGACCCTTACATACTTACGCCCAGCGCTAGCGCGATGATGTCGTTCGCGCCACGTCACCTCGAAGGTAGACGAACCAATAGGCAAGACCCACAAGACCAGCACCGCCGATGACGTTTCCGATCGTCACGGGCAACAGGTTGCCAACGATAAAACCGCGCATATCGACGCTGCCAAATTGGCCCGATGCCCGGTGCGACGTACTCCAAAATCGATCGTCACCCCAAGCTCGAATGAACAGCGCTTCGGGGATGTAGTACATGTTCGCCACACTGTGTTCAAACCCGGCCGCGACAAACGCTGTAACAGGCAAAATGATCGCCACGAACTTGTCGGTGACGCTGCGAGCAGAAAACGACAGCCAGATGGCAAGGCACACAAGCGCGTTCGCCAGCACTCCGAGCAAGACCGCTTCGACGAAACTCAACGATGTCTTCGTCGCCGCTATCTCAAGAGTCCGGACACCCACCGATCCTCCACCAAGGCGATAGTGGCCGGCCCCGAATACGAGCAACGCCGTGCTAACGCCGCCAAGCAGGTTGCCCAGATACACAACGATCCAGTTGCGCAGCAACTGCCGAACGGTGACCCGGCGACTGGCTACCGCCATCATCACGAGATTGTTCCCAGTGAACAGTTCGGCGCCGCCAACAACAACGAGAAGCAGCCCGAGTGAAAAGGTCAAGCCGCCCAACAATCGGGTGACGCCCGGCGGCATTCCACCTCCGGCAGTCGCCGCAACTGAAAACACTGCACCGAGGGCAATAAACGACCCTGCGAGTATGGCCAAGGGAAACAACGACGCAAGGGGCATCATTGCCTTTGTTTCGCCGACGGCCTCCACCCGGCGGGCCATCGCAGCGGGCATTAACGCGTCAGGCGGGAAGCTTTGCGGTTGGTCGGCGAACGGATCCATTTGGGCGACGTTCCTCCTTCAACGGCGATATTGCCACGGCCGTGAGCTTGTACTCGGGCGCGTGCGTTTGACGATCTCGGTACGGGCTAGTAACGCGGTTGACTTCGGTGGTCGGGTCGTTGAACGTACAGAACAACACGCCGACCTCGACGCGCTCGGTGATTTCTACTGGCAGTATCGCTCGACCGTGTCGGCTATTGATCTCCACGGACTGTCCGTTCAGGATTCCGAACCGAGCCGCGTCATGCGGATGGATTTCAAGCGTGTCGGTTGGTCGGCACTGATGCACCAGAGATCGACGGGTCATCGTGCCCGCGTTGAATTGGTACAAACTCCGACCCGTCACGAGCCACATCGGCACGATGTCATCTCGTTGCTCCGGACTCGCGACAAACTCGATGGCCCTGAGCTGCGCTCGCGCTCCGATACCGGGAAAGTTGTCGACGTGCAACAGTGTCGTGCCAGGATGACCGGTGCTCGGACACGGCCATTGCACGCCACCGGGAGCGTCAAGTCGCTCGTTGGTGATACCGGCACCTGGCGCCCAAGCCTCACGAATCTCGTCCCAGATCTCTCGACTATCGCGGTACGCGAAATATTCGTCGGCTCCAAACGCATGCGCAAGCCCTTGGACGATTTGCCAGTCTGCGCGCGCCACACCGGGTGCATTCACCGCTCTTCGCACACGCTGCACTCGACGCTCGGAATTCATGAACGTCCCGTCTTTTTCGAATGCCGCGGCAGCGGGGAGAAAGATATTGGCGAATTCTCGCGCCGTTTCATTGAGAAAGAGATCAACAACTACGAGGCACTGCAACTGCGAGAGACCTCGCCGCGTGGTGTTCATGTCGGCCTGGGTTGAAGCGATATCCCATCCTGCGGCAATCAGCCCGTGAAGTTCGCCAGCGCCGGCAGCGTCAATCATTTCCATCGCATCGAGACCGCGACCCAGGGGCACCTCCACCCCCCACAGTGCCGAGATTCGCTCCACACCCGCGGCGATCGGCACGTATCCGGGAAGATTCGACGGTTCGCATCCCATGTGCGCGGCACCTTGAACGTTGTTCTGGCCGCGCAATGGATTCACACCAGACCCCGGGCGGCCGAGATTGCCGGTCAGCAGCGCGAGATTCGCAATGCAGATGACTCCATCGGTCCCCTGGTGATGTTCGGTGAGACCGAGCCCATGGAAACTGATCGATGGTGTCGCAGTTGCGTAGAGCCGCGCCGCCGCACGAATATCGTCAGCTTCCACTCCGCACACATCGGCCAGCTTCTCTGGTGACCACGCTCGACAGGCACGTCGGTACTCATCGAATCCTTCCACCCTCGTGTCGATGAATGCAGCATCCACCAATCCTTCGTCGACGATCGCCGACGCCATAGAGGCGAGGAGCGCGACCGTTGTGCCAGGTCGAGGACGAAGATGGATCGTTGCCGCTGCTGCCAACTCGGTCCGGCGCGGATCGATCACAATGAGATTCGCGCCTCGACGCGCGGCTTGCAGAATGCGTACGCCAACGACCGGATGATTCTCGGTTGTATTTGTGCCGCACAACATGATTGTGCCAGCTCGTTCGATGTCATCGAAGGAGCTGGTCGCTGCGCCTGTGCCGAAGACGGTCTTCAATCCGACTGCGCTCGGTGCGTGACACACGCGAGCGCAACTGTCGACGTTATTAGTGCGAAGCACAGCCCGAGCAAACTTCTGCCAGAGGTAGTTATCCTCATTAGTGGCCCGCGCTGAAGCGAGTACCCCAATCGCGTCGGGTCCGTGGCTTTCGCTGATATCTCGCAGACGCGACGCCACTTCGCTGAACGCTGCGTCCCAGGTCACTTCACGCCAACCATCGGCATCGCGGATCATGGGCTTACTCATGCGGTCCGGTGCTGATGTGAACCCGAAGCCGTAACGCCCCTTGACGCAAGCGTGGCCGCGGTTTACCGGCGCATCAATGGCAGGACGAACGGCGATGACTTCATTGTCGCGGGTGCCGAGCATCAGCTCACACCCGACTCCACAGTATGGACACGTCGTTCGAGTCCAATCCGTGGGCTGCGCCGCACTAACGAGCGACTTGTCGACCAACGCATCCGTTGGACACGCATCGACGCACGCACCACAGGCCACGCACGATGACTCCAGCAGCGTGGTGCCCGAATCAGCAACGATCCGCGAACTCGCGCCTCGCGACTCGACGTGCCATACCGAACGACCCTCTACTTCATCGCAGATGCGGACGCAACGCCAACACTCGATGCACTGCGACATGTCGACGTGAATCAACGGATGGCTGTCATCAATGAGCTCTGGTATCGATCCCGCCGCAGGACGGGCCACCATCAGCTCCAGCTCCGCGCGGACAGCCTCGATCAGAGGGGTCGTGGTCTCAACCGTCATGCCATCGACCACCGCCGTGGTACAGGCTGCAACTGGATTCAGTCCATCGTCCACTGCTACCACGCACATCCGACACGCACCAACGGGTTCAAGACGCGGGTCTGTGCATCTCGTTGGTATCTCGATACCAACCTGCAGCGCAGCCTGCAAGATGGTCAGCCCATCCGCCACATCGACATCGGTACCATCGATCACAAGATGTTGCACGGTCTGCTCCTCGCCTACGACGTGCCAGCGTCCAACACAACCGCGTCACAAGACAGCGGCCAGATTCATTGTGTCGTGCATCGATCGGTTCAGATAGAGAACAAAGTCCCATCGACAATCGGTTCCAAGTCGGGACCGAGAAAAAGACCGTCTCCCCTGTCAAGCGCTGCCTTCGAGTGCTGCAATGGGATCAGGGAATTGAAGATCGAGACACGGCGAGTCGGTCAATCTCGTGGTGGGCGTGAGAAGCCCGGAACCACTCTGCTGTGGCGCACTCAACCGCCGTTTCCGATCCGTCGCGGCGGTACTGGCGGGAGCATCACGTGGTGGCGAGCGACGCGCATCGGAGCGCGTTGCACTGCATGTGCGATATCCGTCGGCGTCACGATTCCTACGAGATTGTCTTCATCAAACACCAGCGCGCGCCGACCGGCATGCTGGGCCATTAGGTCAAACAAGGTGGCCATGCTGTCGTTGGGTGAAACTCGCGCGATGTCTTCGAGTGGTTGCGCGATGTGAGCGACTGAGATGAGCGTCCGATCTGCGGGCGATGTATTTCGAACGTCATCGAGTGAGACGAGGCCTTCCACTTGGCCCTCGTGTCCTACTACAGGGAACGCCGAGCAACGATGTGTCAACATAAATTGGTCGAGGACGTCCGCTACCGACGCGTCGGACGGCACGGTGATCGGATCTGGGCTCATGACCTCTCGGACGGCAACGCTTGCGAGTTCATTGCGCAGTGTGATGTCCAGTTCTTCGCTGCGCGCTGCGTTGAACACGAACCATCCAAGGAACACAAGCCAGACACCGCTGACGAGAGCTCCGAACGCGAACTCAAGGAGGCCCAGCGCGATCAGCACAATCGCAAAGCGACGGCCAGCGCGGGTAGCGCGTACTCCAGCAAGCGTGCGGTCGCCGGTTCGACGCCAAATCCATGCGCGCAACAACCGACCACCATCCAATGGCGCGGCCGGGGCTAGGTTGAAAACAGCCAGCACTAGGTTCATCGTGCCGAGCCAAGTCAATGCGGCCCTTGCGAGCAACGATCCATCAAAGGCGGCGAAGACTGCCACAGCGATCAGTGCAGTTGCACCGATCGCGGCGCTCATCGCGGGGCCAGCTACCGCGATCGCAAACTCGTCGTTTGGTGATTCTGGCTCCGATGCAATGGTTGCAATCCCACCCAGCAGCCAAAGACGAATATCGCGAACCATCACACCGCGGTGTATCGCGACCACGGAATGCGCCAGTTCGTGCGCCAGTAATCCCGCTACGAACAACACTGCCATCGCAGCGCCCGCAACCCAATACCACGCCGTTGGGTAGCCAGGAGTTCCGTCGGGGAACGCCCGGCTCGCGAGCGACCACGCGACGAGCCAAAGGATCACGATCACGCTCCAGTCGGCGTGGATATCAATCCCCGAAATTCGCCCGAAATGCAACCCATCAGCGAACCGCCCGGACTCATTGTGGTGGAGATGCGAAGCGTCGGCCATCCATTCACTCTGCATACAACGGCCCCATTGCGACAGTGCCAACTGTCGAACAGAACAGAGGAATTCGACCCGATATCGCGCGTTGGCGGAATACGGGGCGAGTCTTGTGACTTCCGCCCCTATTCAAAGACCGCCGGCAGTTTTACCGTGAATGTTAGAGACATACAAAAAGTCCAGTGGTGGTCACTGCCAAGGAGCATCCATGCCGTCACCCACAGTTCTCCGGCAATTCCCCGATTCAACCGACATCAACGGTTCGGACAACGTCGGGATACAACGTCCAATAGAGCGACCACTTCGACTTGGATTCGTTGGCACCTATCCACCAACACAATGCGGCATCGCCACCTTTACCGAGTCGTTGGTTGTCTCGATGCAAGCAGTGCAATCAGGGGTCTCGCCACTGGTGATTCGGCTCCGCGAAAGCGCCGCAATCCTGGAGCCTTCGCCAGCTCCGATTCTCGATTGGTATCACAACAACCCAGCATCATTTCAGAATGTGATCCATTGTCTGCACGATGTCGACATGGTGATTGTTCAACATGAATACGGCATTTTTGGTGGTAAGGATGGATCGGAGATTGTAGAACTTCTACAACACTCGCCGGTGCCGAGCCTCGTCGTACTCCATACTGTGCCCCAAGACCCGACACCGCACCAACGGGCGATCCTCCAAGATGTGCTTGAGCTCTCGGATATGTGCGTCGTGCAATCAAATTCAGCACTACAACGTCTGCTGCGCGAGTTCCCTGGGCAGACGCTGCGAGTGGTCGTCATACCCCACGGCGCGTGGACGACTCCCGCAACCACGCCCGAGCACGCGAGCGAGCGCCCACGAGTTTTGACGTGGGGATTGGTTGGGCCCGGCAAAGGGCTCGAACACGGAATCGCGGCAATGGCTGACGTCGTACGTTCGGTGCCAGAAGCCGAATATGTCATCGCAGGAGAAACCCATCCCAAGGTACGCGAGCACGAAGGTGAGCGATACCGCGACAGCCTGCAAGCGCGGGTCACCCAACTCGGTCTCGAGAATAATGTGACGTTCTGTGACCGCTACATGGACCGTCTGGCGTTACAACACCTCGTGGAAAGTGCAGACGTGGTTTTGCTTCCGTACGATTCGAGAGAACAAGTCACCTCAGGTGTTCTTGTAGAAGCCCTAGCAGCAGGCCAACCCGTCGTCTCCACTGCATTCCCGCATGCAATTGAAGCGCTTTCCACAGGAGCCGGATCAGTGGTGTCGCACGGCGATGCCCACGCGATGGCGACTGCGATCACACGAATATTGACACAGAGCGAAATCGCGCAACCCATGCAACGCGAAGCGCGCCGCATTGGGGCGCAGCTTTCCTGGCAAATCGTAGCCAGTCAGTATTTGAATGTCGTCAACCAGACCGTGCACCGAACGGCGGCGGCATGAGCATCCGGAGGCCGACGCTCGCCCACCTTCAACAGATGACCGATTCCGTTGGTCTGTTCGAGCATGCCAAAGGAGCGCAACCGCGCCTCGAACATGGATACTGCAGTGACGATGCGGGCCGGGCGATCGTTGTGGCGTGCCGCTCCGATGAACGGAACGCCGCCGACCTCACGAACAGATACGTTAACTTCCTGACCCGAATGCACCTCCACGATGGACGTTTCGCGCTTCGCCTTGGCGTTGATGGCGGATTCAAAGACCTCGATACATCAGACGACGCCTGCGGTCGCGCAATACTCGGCTTGGGATTCGCGGCTTCGCACGCGTCGGATGCACACGTGCGTGAATGGACCGGCGCGCTCTTCAGCCACGCTGCAAATTTTCGATCGCCGTGGCTTCGCGCAATGGCATACGCAAGTCTCGGGGCCGCAGCGGTACTTGAATCCCACCCGCATGACGCGAACGCTCAATTGATGCTGAGCGCAGCGGCCACCGCGATTGCCAATGCAGCTGATGACCAAGTGTGGCCAGAAGATCGTCTGACCTACGCCAATGCCCTGCTTCCGGAATGTTTACTTGCTGCAGGGCACCATCTCAACGACGTCCATTTCCGTCAGTTGGGGCTGCGACTACTTGAGTGGCTTGTGCGCCATGAGACCAACGCATCCGGCGAGTTTTCATTCACGCCAGTTGGCGGTCGCAACCTTGATGACACGCGAATTGGCTTCGATCAACAACCGATCGAAGCCTCGGCAATGGCCGATGCTGCAGCACGTGCGTACGACATGACCGGCGACAAACTTTGGAGCGAAGTGACTCTCCGAGCGGCACGCTGGTTTGAGGGCGCCAACGACGGTTCAACATTGATGTACGACCCCAGCACTGACGGAGGCTACGACGGTCTCTGCAAAAACGGACCGAACATCAACCAAGGCGCGGAATCGACAATCGCGATGATCAACACCTTCGAACGGGCACGCTGGGCAACCCGGCACGTTCCTTCCCCACGGCGTCTTTTCGAATCATCAACGCGATGACTGAAAACCAAAGCGGCACGCGATCGCGCGAACAGACGGGTATGTTCCATCGCCATCCGACCAATCCCATCTTGACGGCCGCAGACTTCCCGCAGATGGTGAATTCCGTCTTTAATCCAGGAGCAACTGTATTCAATGGCGAAACGCTGCTGCTTGTGCGCGTCGAAGATCGTAGTGGCCTGTCAAGGCTGACCGTCGCGACGAGCGCCGACGGCATCAGCAATTGGACGATCGACGCGAAGCGAGGGATGTTCCCCGACACCAATCGATTTGAAGAACATTGGGGCATCGAGGACCCCCGCATCACTCGGGTCGGCGACGAGTATCTGATTGTCTACACGGGATATTCGAGCGGCGGACCGCTCGTGTGCTTGGCCTCGACGCGCGATTTTGTGCACTTCGAACGGCGTGGGGTACTGCAATCGCCCGAGGACAAAGACGCGGCGCTATTCCCCACAACCTTCGATGGCAGATGGGCATTGATTCATCGGCCCGCATCTGCGATGCCTGGCCTCGGTGCGCACATCTGGCTGTCCTGGAGCCTCGATCTTCGCCATTTCGGTGACACGAGCATTCTGCTCCCCGCTCGCAAAGGCGGGTGGTGGGATGCCAACAAGGTTGGGCTCGGTCCGCCACCACTTCTCACCAACGAGGGCTGGCTCATCTGTTATCACGGAGTCAAGACCACCGTGTCTGGAGCCATCTACCGCCTCGGCCTAGCGCTCCTCGACCGCGACGACCCAACGCGAGTGCTGGCGCGCGGCAACGAATGGGTCTTTGGTCCGCACGCGCCGTATGAACGCGAGGGTGACGTCAACGATGTCGTGTTTCCATGCGGCTGGATTCTCGGCGACGACGGCGACACGTTGCGTATGTATTACGGAGCGGCAGACAGCGTAATAGGGCTTGCAACCGCAAGCTTGCGTGGACTCCTAGATCACGTGCTCACCCATCCGTGCGATAACTCAAGCGGTGAGATTCCTGGACTAGATCCGCGCACCAAACGACCCACGTAATAGTCCGATGACAGATCAACTCGCCGTGCGCAGCGAGAGCTGAGTAGCGGCGTGAGCTACCGCCGCCTCATGGGCGAGCGCGGCGAGCAGCGGTTTAATCAACACGACCGCGCTGCCAATACAACGATCCGCGGCTCCGTATGCGACATAGATCATCGTCTCGTTGACGCGATGCGCACCTTGCACAAACACCACACCGTCGACATCGCCTTCGATTTCCCAAGGCAGCTCCGGCACCAGCAGCGGTGCGGGAAGAATCGCTACTGGTCGCCCATGATCGAGGTCCAACAGCGCAACGTTCATCGTGTACACACCGTCGGCGTTGCGCTCGTGGAAGAACAAGATCAGCCCATGTTCAGTGGCGATCGGAGGCGCGCCGGCACCCACACCAAAGGCGGCAGGTGCGGGGCGGATAACCGTGTGAGTGTCAATTTCCGCCAAGTGTTCCACCCAGTAGCTGTCATCGGCATCCCAGAGCGCTTCAAAGTCATCGAATACTGCGAGCTGCATGTTCGGCGGTAAGCGGTGCATCAGTGCCGCGCGACCATCTGCCAGATTGAAGATCACTGCATCTTTGTTTTCCATGCCCTCAGGGCCAAGCAGGCGGCCACTGCCGTCGACGACATGAAATCGTTCACCGTCCCATCGCAGCTCGTGCGCTCCAATCCGCCACGGCATTCCGCTCTCTTCGCTCGGCAGGTTTGTGTACGTCATCACGATACGTTCGCCTGTCGTCGACATCACCCGCTGCACGCGCGGGTCTTCATAGCAGTGAACCGCATGCTCGCCCGCGGACACCAGCACGTACGCAAAGGAGTAGTCGACTCCGTCGAGGCTCTCGAAGACCAAGATGTCTGAGATGTAATCAAGAAAGCGGGGTCCGTCATCAGGATTCAACCGGTATCCAAAGCGAACGCCGCGCGCGAACAAATGATATCGGCCCTCGTGATGCAACAGACCTGGATTGAAGATCGGGCCGTAGCCGTCGACGATGCCCGACGAGATCACGGGCATATCGCGCATACGACGAACGATGAGGTCACTACTGTCACTCGCATCGTCGGATTCGTTGAAACTGACTGACATGGCTTGCACCCAAAGATCATAAACGCGCTCGGATTTAAGACACGCGCATACCCCAGAACATCGACCACCAAACCGGGGAGCTTAAGCACGCAACGGCTCGTCATCCCGCTGCGACTGCGCCCCTCCAAGCCGACAATCGCCTCGCGAAGCCGGGACGAACGGCCCTATTCGCAGCCCGTACGCACCAGTACATTCGCAATGCATGCCGCCGCTGATTTCGGGCCCGCCGAATATTCGCCAAGTCGACCTCGAGATGGGAAGCTCCTCATGATCAATGCAATCGCTGTCCTGGAACAGGATCACGAAGAGATCAAAGCTCTGTTCAGCGAGTTCGCCGATAGCCAAGACATGCATGTCGCTACGTTGATTTGCGACCACCTGATGGCACACATCCGAGCCGAAGATGAATTGGTTTACCCGATTCTCGCCAAACTCGACCCAGATCTCGCAGCGAAGGCTGCTACGGACCACACCCATGCGAAGTATCTCATCGCGCGGATCCAATCGAGCGCCGGTGAGGGCGACGCAGTCGAAGCGCTGTCACTCCTCGGTGAAGCCTTCCACGCTCACGTGGCGGCTGAGGTCGACACAGCCTTTCCGCTCCTCATGGCCAAATTGAGTCATCCCGAGTTGGGGCAACTCGGAGAGCAGATCTCCGAACGCAAACGCATGATCCAAGCGACATAGTCGCGCGGCAGATGTCCACACCGTGTTAGGGGGCTTGTCAAGCACCGAGGCAGCTTCTCGCCTCAGCCAGTTCGGGGCGAACGTACTTCCCACAACGAAGCACCACTCCGAGCTGCGGAAATTGATTGGGCAGATGACCCACTTCTTTGCAATCCTGCTCTGGATTGCCGGAGGCCTCGCCCTGATCGCAGGCATGCCGCAACTGGGTATCGCGATCTTTGCAGTGATCGTCATCAACGGCATATTCGCGTATGCACAAGAAGCGCGTGCCGAACGCGCCACCGAACGGCTGCGCGACCTCCTACCTCGCCGGGCGCGCGTCGTTCGCGACGGAGCAACTATTGAAATCGACGCCGCGGACTTGGTAGTCGGCGACGTGGTCGCACTTGAAGGCGGCGACCGTGTTTCAGCCGATCTGAGTATCGCTGAGGCTCGGTCACTCACCGTCGATACATCAATGCTCACTGGCGAGAGTGTGCCGATTCATGCGGAAGTCGGAACGGAGGTGGGGGCAGGTACATTCGTCGTTGAGGGCACCGCGCTTGCCTGTATAACAGCGACGGGCGCGGCGACTCGATTGGCAAAGATCGCACGGCTCACGCAAGACGAACCAAGGCGAGCAACGCCGTTAGCAGTCGAACTCAACCGGGTCGTGCGAATTATCGCTGTCATCGCGATCGGGGTCGGCGTCGGCTTCTTCGCGCTGGCAGTCCTGATCGGAACCCCTGCGGCCGATGGATTTCTTTTCGCTATCGGCGTCACGGTTGCGCTCGTTCCCGAAGGTCTCCTACCGACCGTCACGTTGGCGCTCGCGGTCGGAGCACAACGAATGGCGAAGCGCCGCGCACTGGTGCGCCGACTTGAGTCGGTCGAGACGTTGGGGTCGACCACCTGTATCTGTACTGACAAGACCGGCACCCTGACTCGCAATGAAATGACCATGATGCGAGCGTGGACGCCTGCCGGCGAGGCGCGCACAACCACGCCGGGGTACGCCCCCGACGGAACGACTGACATCGACTCCGCAGCGCTCGATGCAATGCTGACCCTGGCACATGCTGCCCGAGGTTGTTCGACCGGCTCCGTTCGGGAAGTTGACGACCGGTGGATTGCAATCGGGGACCCAATGGAAGCCGCGATCGACACGTTCGCGCGGCGTCTCGGCGCACACCCGCCGGCCGATGCTGATGTTGAGGCGCGATTTCCGTTTGATCCGAGACGCCGACGAAGCTCAGCGGTAATACATCGCCGGACTCCGACCGATCACCGGGACCGCTACGAACTCGTTACCAAGGGTGCACCCGAGGAACTACTTGCCTTGTGCCGCGCAGTGCCAGCCAACTCACAGCAGGTCATCGATGACTTTGCGGCGTCAGGTTTACGGGTCCTCGCTGTCACCCGCAAGCCCATATCTGCCACTGCGCTAACGGATCTGCAAACCACCGACGGGACCGAACTGGAAACTGATATGGAGTTGCTCGGTTTCTTGGCATTCGAAGACCCTCCGCGGACCGGCACGTTGGAAGCGATCGCAGCTTGTCGAGTCGCTGGGATCCAGATTGTGATGCTCACCGGTGACCATCCCACAACGGCAGCTGCAATCGCGGCCCAAATCGGGCTTCGTCGCGAGGGTGATCGCGTTGTCGATGGATCGGCGTTACCGCAAGACGACGAAGTATTGGGTGAACTCATCGATGCCGACGGTGTCGTAGTGAGTCGGGTGAACCCAGAAGACACGCTACGCATCTTGCAGGCTCTACAACGTCGCGGTC
>SXGR01432420.1_pt1 | contig 55563 bp, 51 predicted proteins | sample 3174711 | NCBI WGS metagenome assembly SXGR01 (sample SAMN11356860, study PRJNA531348) | freshwater metagenome | isolation source: freshwater sample F1-60 | place: China: Fuxian Lake, Yuxi | collected 2017-12-25 | reverse complement strand
TGCCGCCGGGTGTCGACTTCACGAATCGCGTGATCTACTACGTTGGCCCAGTTGCTCCGGTCCGCGAAGAAGTGGTCGGGCCGGCCGGTCCAACCACCGCCACGCGGATGGACAAATTCACGGAAATGATGCTTGAAAAAACCGGTCTCATCGCCATGGTCGGAAAGGCCGAACGCGGGCCGCTCGGGCTCGAAGCCATTCGCAAGCACAAGGCCGCATATTTAATGGCGGTCGGTGGCGCGGCGTACCTCGTATCCACGGCAATTCGGGCATCCCGATGTGTGGCATTCGAAGAACTTGGCATGGAGGCCATCTACGAATTCACTGTTGACGATATGCCGGTAACCGTAGCGGTTGATGCCGCCGGCAGCAATGTGCACGAGACCGGTCCAGCCGAGTGGAAGGAACGAATTCGGAATCTGCCGATTCTCGGCTGAAAAATAACGCAAACCATTGTCCCATATTGGGTTAGGCGTAAATTGTCGAGTTGGCACATTTCCCGGCGGCGAAGCTCTCGGGACTTAGAATTCGGACCAAAATTGATTATCTTCAAGTGGCTGTGCCGTTGACGGTTCCCTGAACTCTGTCGGCGCCCTTGAAGTCTCCATATGGATGGAGTGCAGATGCGCAAGCCACGCCCGGCCTCGTACAATCCCGCGCAGGCCCTGAACCTGATAGCAAATGACCGGAACGGCGCGCCCCTCTCGTGCCCATCGTGCTCCGGATCGATCGAGCGGGATCCGCTCGAGATTCCGCCTCCACCGCGATGTCAGGTGACCCTCCGCTGCACAAATTGCGGTCGGTTCGCCAAGTACCTCGCCGGCGCCGCCTAGCCCCTCCCAATCGCGGGAGGGACGCCGGTCGCGGTCAGTGGCTGATCGTGCCCTGTTTCGTTGTATCGACAACGTCACCCTGGCCCGCCTTGAACAGGAACGCTTCCATGTTCCTCGTCAGGTATTGGCGTGCCTGAGGATCCATCACGTTGAGGCCGTAGTGATTGATCAGCACGGTCTGCTGTTTCAGCCAGTCAGCCCAGCATTCACGACAGGTCGATTCAACAATCCGCGCACCGACCGCGCCCGGGAACGGGGCGCGGTCAAAGGCGTCTTTCGTTTTGGCGCAACGCGCGCAGGTGATCGTCGGCATCCCTGAAATTATCCGGTCGACCAGCGCGGTGCTCGCGTGGCGGCCATCATGGTGCCGTCGGCCGTGCCAAGGAATCCGGATGGCGCGCCAACCACTGGTCGAGCCCGTGCTCGCAGCGCTCAACCCGGTCGCGCATCGTGCCTTCGAAGATCGCGTGATTTTGGTCGAGCGAAGCCTGTGACCGCGTCGGGTGGTGCAAATGCCAGGCGACGGCCGAAAACTTCAAGTTCCGGCGTAGCACCCCGCTCTGTTGCAAGCGCGCCGCGAGTTCGCTGTCCTCGCGACCCCACCCCTCGATGGCTTCGTTGTAGCCGTTCACGCGAACAACGTCGTCACGCCAGAACGCCATGTTGCAGCCCCGTGTCCTGCGGAATGGATCGGTCGGCCCACGAATGATCCCCGAGAGCATGGGCAGGTGAAGAGCGTTCACCCGGTTTCGTACGCCCGCCGACCACGCAGCGGTTACGATCCGCCCCGCGCGCAGGCACTCGGCGGTACGTCCCTCGCTGAGCATCACGCGACTGCCTTGCACGTATGCGTAGGGGCGAGCGAACGCGAGATGCGACGACACGAACTCGGGATGCAGCACGAGGTCCCCATCAAGCTGGATCAGATATTCGCCGACGGCAGCCGCCATCGCCTTATTTCGGATCGTTCCGAGGCGAAAACCGGAGTCTTCATGCCAGATGTGTCGAAGCGGAACCGGAAAGGTCGCCGCCTCACGCAACACCAGTTCACCCGTGTCGTCGCGCGATCCATCGTCGGCGATGAGCACTTCTGTTGGCCACACCCGCTGGGCCCGGACGCTCGCGAGCACAAGCGCCAGCGCGGCCGGCCAGTTGTACGTGGCGATCAGTAAGCTCGACGACTTTGGTGTCACGAGGCCACGGACCACCGCAACAGCGGGCGCGCGAGCACGGCGCTGGTCACGACTTTCGTAAAAATCCGTGCGCGACTTGGCCGGCGATCCCGTCAAAATCGAGCGTGGTCTTGTAGCGTTCATGCCGGCCGTCGCCGGCAACCTGACGCGCCTTCTGGCGAAGAGCGTCCATTTCGCCAGCATGAAACGGCACGAAACCCGCAGCCAGTTTCAGATTCTTGCGTAGCACGGCAACACTGTCCATGCCACAGATAATCGTGCTGGCCGGCAGGGAAAAGCAGTAGCGGAGCGCCTCCTCTGGCCTGACGCACCGCGTTTCCGTCATCGCACCTCCGGCAATCGGCTTGCAGCCGAACACCGCCGCGCCGCGCCGAATGGTCTCCGGGAGCACCTGCTTCTCGAACGAGCGGAAGGTGGAATCGAGCGGATTCAAAGGCATGGCGACCGCGTCCCAGGCAAAACCACGATTCAGCAGCTTCAGGTGGATGTGCGGTGACTTGTGCCCGCCAAATCCGATCAATCGGACCCGCCCCTGCTCCCGCGCTTCCTGCGCGGCGTCGAGTCCGCCATGATCGTACAGCCAGTCGGGGTCGTTGTCGTAGTTCACGTCATGAACGCTCCACAGGTCGAACGTCGCCGTGCGGATGCGCTTCAGCGACTCCTCAAACTGCTGCATCGACGTTTTGTAGTCGCGTAGGGGCGCGCAGCACTGCCAGATGAGGGTCACGCGTTCGCGGTAGCCATCCCGCAGCGCCAGGCCCAGCCATTGCTCAACGCGCCCATCACCATACTCGTGACCGGTTTCGATCACCGTCACACCATGGTCGATCGCCTCGCGCACAATCTGGATCGCTGCCCGCTGACCTACCTTTGCCAGTCGGCGCGTGCCGAGCGCCAGAATGGCGACACCGTGCCCGTTGCGACCCAAGCGGCGCTGTTCGAGAACCTGTGGTGGCTTCGGCATTGAGGAAGTGGGAAAGGTGAAGGTCGCGAATCAGGCGTTGTCTTCAAATGCAGCGCGCGACGCCGCGATCAGGAGTCGGAGGCGACCATCACGGTCCGTCTCGTCCGTCGCGATACTACGTACGAGCACACTGAAATACCGCACCATCTCGTGCCGCACGAACGCGGCGCTGTGCGGCACGCCCAACTGCGTGAGTGAGTACTCGGCCAACAGCCGGAGTTCTGCATGGGTTGCCTCGTCAAGGTCGCCCAGCATCGCCAGATCAGTCGGCGTTTCCGCAGACGCACGCGGCCGGGAGCCCACGGGGCGGTCATACAACGCGCTCATCGGCGCCAACTCCACGACGCACGAGCCTGGGGTGTGCTCCACTATTCGCCCCACAACACCATGGCGCTTGAGTCTCGTCAGCAACTGATGTACGGCTTCGCGCACGACACCGACACCGACGCCGCCCGGACTCCCGCGCCCGCGCCCTGTGACGATCAGCACCTCTCCCGCGCGCGCTATCTGCCGTTCGCGCAGCCATGGCTCGACGCGTCGCACTGCCTCAGCGGCCGTTGGAAGGCTCGATCGCACGTCCAAGATGCGCGCAGAGCCAAACCGTGCCTCATCGAACGCGCGAACCAGGGCCGTGCGATCGTGGCTGGCCATGATCACGAGATGCTACCGAACGACTTGGCTGAGCACGCGGCCATCCAATCGCTCGGTCGGCTTTACACCGAGGAGCGCGGCAAGCGTAGGCGCCATGTCCACGACACGGACCACGTTGGCATGCTGTCCCGGCACAACACCCGCACCCCAGAAGATGATCGGTACATTCGCGTCGGAGTCGTGCGGCGAACCGTGGGTGGGGTATGAGTCGGACAACCAGTAGCTGTACGGCGTCAGCGTCGCGATGAGGCGGACGTTCTGGTCGGGGCGGAACATATGCAACCAGCGGCGGGCAATGACGTCGCTAACAGTGTCTGCTTTCGCGAGGTTCGTCATCAGATCCGCGCGCTGTACACCCTGCACTCGCAGGAAATCCCTTGCGAGTCCCGCGAGCAACGCGTCGGCACCACCCGTGACGTCCTTGAACGCCAGCGGATTCATCACAGTGACCAGACCCTCTTCAAGCGCGACCGCATTGGTGTCTATGCCAACACCCAGCAATCGCTGCTGAAACGCTCGCCACGGGGCATCCAACGCAACGCGCTTCGCCTCTCCATTCGGGTAGATCGTCGACTTGAGCGTCGGAAGCGGCGTGATCCCGTGATCCGCGGTCAGCGCCACGACGAAAGTTCCCGCTCCACGTATTGCCTCGAGTGAATCAAGGAAGGCATCCAGATACCGGTCAACCCGCAGCACCTGATCATGGACTTCTTTAGAGTCCGGTCCAAACCGGTGCCCCACGGCATCGAGCGTCGACAGCGAAATCGCGAGTACGTCCGTTCGATTGGGGTCAGCACCGAGTCCCTGCGCCCGCACACCGGTCAGTGCCAGACGAAGGGTGAGCTCATCCATCCACGGAAACCCGACGAATGCCGCCGCCGCACTAGCGGGATCTGCCGGGACGGTGTGCGGAAATGTTACATCGCCGCCCGTACTGTTTGCCTCGATCCCGACCGTATCTGCTTCAGGATACGACGCCTCTTCTAGTAGTGGTTCCCACGACTTTCCCGCATACGATTGCGGGATTTTCAGCGCGTTGAACGCACGTACCCAGGTTGGGAGTGTATCGGCGTAGTACGTGGACGTAGTAAACTCGCCCGTTGGCAGGTACCAGTAAACGTCACCCTTGCTCTTGCCGATCGGCAGGATTGCGCCGCGGTCCTTGCGACTGACCGAGAGCCATTTCGTGGACGGATTCGCGGCGCGCAACCAGTCAACAAGTGTCGTGCCTTTGAATCGGTCCGGCGATGCGGATTGGCCAGCACGCGCACCAAGCACCTGAGCGTTCGGAACGCCGCTGACGCCCTGACTGTTCGTTACGATTCCGGTGTGCACCGGGAATCGTCCCGACAGAATCGCCGCGTGACCCGGCGCCGTTTCGGTGATCGCGTGATCATGAAACCCGTTCTTGAAACTCGCCCCGCCCCTAGACAGCCGTTTGAGTCCGCCCGTCAGCTGGCGATCGAACCGGGCGATGTAGTCTGCCCGCATCTGGTCGGCCGTGATCAACACTATGAGCGTCGGCTTTTTGGAAGAGGACGCACGCACCGGCGCTTGGGCTGTCACGCCAGCCGAGGCGCCGGCGATGAACAGGAGTAACGCGGCAGCTCTCGGAATCTGACGAAACACAGAATGTGCAAATGGCATCTACTTGAGCTCACCTAGAGTGAGGGTGGAGGCTTGAGCTAGTCGCCGATACGATGCGCGCCCGGCTGGCGTAGCCGCTAGATGGCAGCCGGTTCGGCTACCAACAGCGGGGAAAATAAACGTTTGTGTGCTCTGGCGGAAAATGTCGGCCCGTCTGGGGTTGGGCGCCTGAGGCGCCCGGGGCGCGATGCTAGCCGATCGCGCGCGCGAGGAGGTCAATGCCACGTTGTAGATCACCGCGCGAGATCACCAATGGAGGCAACAACCGCAGCGTATGCTCGCCTGCCGAACAGATCAGCAGGCCGAGGTCCATCGCACGGGCCACGACGTCCTTTGCCGGCTCGGCGACATCGATTCCCCACATCAGCCCCATCCCGCGGACGGCTCTCACCTTTCCGTTCGAGGATTGCAAGGCGGGACTCATCGCGACCAGCGCGGTTCGCAGCTCGTCGCCTCGCGCACGTACGCTCGTGAGTAGCTCGGGATCGGAAAGGCGATCAAGCACGTGCAGCGCAACTGACGACACGAATGGGCCGCCGCCGAATGTCGTGCCATGATCCCCGGGCTGCATCACATCCGCGACCGCTTGCGTGACCAGAACGGCACCCATCGGCAGGCCGCCTGCCATCGGCTTGGCCACGGTGAGAATGTCCGGCGTAATTCCCGAGTTCTCGTATGCCCAAAACGAACCGGTTCGGGCATACCCGCACTGGATCTCGTCGAGGATGAGCAGGATTCCCCGCTCTCGCGTCAACGCACGCAGCTCTTGCAGGAAGGTGCGCTCGAGCACCCGCACACCGCCCTCCCCCTGAATCGGCTCGACAATCAGGGCGGCAACGGTTTCGGGGTTCAACGCAACTCGCAACTCATCGAGATCGCGCTCCATAATCGAAATACCACCAGCGAGCGGACGGAATGGTGCGCGATACTGTGGCCGGTCGGTCGCAGCCAGTGTACCAAACAGCCGTCCGTGAAATCCACCACGAAGCGCGACGATCTGATGCTTCGGCGCACCGCCGACTGAACGGCCCCACCGACGGGCCATCTTGAACGCTCCTTCGTTCGCCTCAGCACCGGAATTACAGAAGAACACGCGATCGGCAAAACTTTTTTTTACCAGCTGCTCGGCCAACCGCTCGCCTGCCTGCGTCCTGTACAGATTCGACAGGTGAATCAGCGACCCGTCGAGCGCATTGCGCATCGCCTGCTCAAGTCCCGCGTCACCGTAGCCCAGGGCGTTGACCGCGATTCCAGCGACGAAGTCGAGGTACGCCTTGCCATCGCTATCAAACAGCTCGACACCGGCGCCGCGAACGAACTCCACCGGTGGTTTGCGATAGACGCCAATAAGGGCATCGGTTGTCGTAGGCAGCGGTGCGGCCATCGGGGTCACGGAGCAGAGAAGGGAGAGAATGCGAGTCGCGTGCCCGCCGCGACGTCTGAGATACCGGCCACGCCGGCGATTCGCACCGAGGCAACGCCGCCCTTGAGGGCGAACGCCGTCGCTTCGAGCTTTGCCGCCATGCCGCCGGTCGCAACGCCGCGTTGAATGAGCGCGGCGGCGGCATCAAGATCCAGCGATGGAATCACCTTGCCGTCCTCGATCACGCCGAGGACGTCTGCGACCAATACGAGGTCGGCGGCACCAAGCGCGACGGCGAGCGCCGCAGCGGCGTCATCACCGTTGACGTTCAGGCCCGCGCCGTCTTGGGAGCCGGCCTCGCGAGCGAGTGGCGAGACCACCGGCACGTAGCCGCCGGCAAGTAGATGGGAAATCAGTGACGCGTCGGCTCTGATATCACCGCCGACGCGACCCATGCGCTCGGGATCGGTCGCGCGTGCCTGAAACAGCGACGCGTCTTCACCGGACACGCCGACGGCCCGAATGCCTGCGCTGATGAATTGCGCTACCAACCGTTTGTTGATGGCACCCGAAAGCACCATGCGAACCACCTCGAGATCTTCGACGCTCGTGACGCGGCGCCCGCCAGAAAACTTCGGCTCCATCCCGAGCCGCCGTTGAAAACTGGACACGTCATCGCCACCACCGTGAACCACGCAGACCGCGTCACCCTGCGCAACGGCGGCAGCGATTGCGCCCGCGAGCCCGGGGTCGCCCTGGGCGCGGCCGCCAATCTTCACCACCCGCATCATTCGTGGCGTCACGCCGGCAATCCCATCGTTTCTTCGAGGCCCAGCATGAGATTGGCATTCTGCACAGCCTGCCCCGCTGCGCCCTTCATCAGGTTGTCAATCGCCGAGAACACGACCACGGTCGGGGTCCGGACATGCGCGACCGGCACGACCCCAATGCGCACAACGTTTCGGCCGATCACATGCCTCATTTCAGGCGGCCCGGCAACCAGCTCGATGAACGGCTCGTTCGCGTAACGCTCGCGCCATGGACCGAGTGGATCGGCCAACTCGCGAACGAGCGGCACCGTCATCGTCGCAAGTATTCCGCGCGCCGTCGGCAGGAGGTGCGGAGTGAACAAGAGGTCAATGTCGGCTCCCGTCTCCGCAACGAGCGCGCGCATCTCATTGAGATGCAGATGCGTGTTGCCCACGCCGTAGGCCCGGAAGTTTTCCGTCACCTCGCCGAATAGCAGGTCGAGGCGTGCGGTGAGCCCCGCTCCGGTTACCCCACTCGCCGCGGCGATCGAAATCGTCGCGCCCGGCGCGACCAGTCCCTGCTCGAGCAGCGGCAGCAGACCAAGCAACACCGAAGTCGGATAACATCCCGGGTTGGCAACCACCTGGGCACCGCGGACCTGTTCGCGGCGCGCTTCGGTCAGTCCGTATGGAACACCCTCCACTCCGTTACCGATTCGGAGATCGTTCGAGAGATCAACAGCGCGAGCTCCGGCCACTCGCGCGCGGTCGACCCACTGCTTCGACGCCCCATGCGGAAGTGCGCTGAACACGAGCGCTGCGTCCGCCAGCGGAGCCTCGTCCGTCGGAATGAAGGTGACGCTCCCGCCCCCTTGTAACTCGGCGGTATTTCCGCTTTGTGCATTGGCCGTCGCGAACGCGAGCGATAACCGCGGATGATTCCGGACGAGGGCGCAAAGCTCCCGACCAGCGTAACCGCTTGCCCCTAGCACACCAACCGGGATATTATGCATATATAATGCATAAGTTTGCTGCATACTATTGTCAACTGGTATTACGTTCCCGGACAGCCGATTTACAACCGCGTTTTGGGCTGAGCCGATCCTCCGACCCTTCTAATGTCTGCCGCTAAACAGGACCGACAGCAGGTCATCCGCGAAATCGTCACCTCGCGGACCGTCGCGAGCCAGGAGGAGCTGCGCCAGCTCCTCCTCGAGCGGGGCTGGGAGGTGACGCAGTCCACGCTGTCTCGCGACATGCGTGACCTGCGTCTCGCCCGAGTACCCACCGCGGCGGGCACCCGCTACACCACTGCAGAATCGTCTTCTCCAAACGCAGAACGGGCAACCCTCGAGTCGATTTTTCCGCAGTTCTTCGCCCGACTCGACACCATGCGGGAGTTTCTGGTCGTGAGAACGAAGACCGCGGGCGCTCAGCCGATCGCCGAAGCAATCGACGCCGAAGACAACCCCGATATTCTCGGGACAATCGCCGGCGAGAACACCATCCTGATCATCTGTCGGTCTGAGGCGGCGCGCGATCGCGCCGCCAAACGTTTACTGGCACTTGCCCGTCGGTAAAAGGCCACAATTGAGCCACTTGTGGACCTTGAATCAGCATATTTATGTGATTATCATCCGTTCTGCTGAATAGTCATTCATTTGCGGGGAATCCGATGCGTACGATCGCGCTGGCATACTCTGGTGGCCTCGACACTTCGATCATCGTCCCGTGGCTTCGCGAGCACTACGATGCCAAGGTCATCTGCGTCGCCGCTGACATCGGCCAGGGTGATGAACTTGACGGCGTAAAGCAGAAGGCAATCGCTTCCGGTGCCGCGGAGTGTTACGTCGAAGACTTACGTACCGAATATGTGCGCGATTTCATCTGGCCGACGCTTCGGGCTGGGGCGATCTACAACCGGAAGTACCTGCTCGGCACCTCGATGGCGCGTCCGCTCATCGCGAAAAAGCAGGTCGAGGTCGCACGCGCCGTCGGCGCTGATGCGCTGGCCCACGGCTGCACTGGCAAGGGCAACGACCAGGTGCGGTTCGAGCTGACCTATATGTCGTTTGCTCCCGACCTTCCGGTTATTGCGCCCTGGCGCATCTGGGATCTTCGCTCGCGCGAGGATTGCCTCGCCTATGCGGCTGCGCACAATGTGCCAGTCGCCGCCACAACCACCAAGATTTATTCGCGCGACCGCAACATCTGGCACATCTCCCATGAAGGTGGCGTCCTCGAGGATCCGAACAGCGCTCCCCCCAAGGACCTGTTCATGCTCACCACCGATCCGGTTGACGCGCCGATGACTCCGGAAGACGTCACGATTGGTTTTGACGAGGGTATGCCGGCATCAGTGAACGGCGAAACACTCGATCCAGTCACGCTCCTGACGAAGCTGAATGAAATCGGCGGACGCCATGGAGTTGGGCGCGCCGACATCGTCGAGGATCGCCTCGTGGGAATGAAATCGCGTGGGGTGTACGAGACCCCTGGCGGAACCCTGCTCTACACGGCGCACAGCGAGCTCGAGATGCTGGTGCTCGACCGCCGCACGCTTGCGGCCAAGGACCTCATCGCGCCGCGGTATGCGGACCTCGTCTATGAAGGGCGCTGGTGGACCACTGAACGTGAAGCGTACGACGCATTCGTGAGCGCCACGCAGGGGCGTGTTACAGGAAGCATCACCCTGCGCCTCTGCCGAGGCACGGTCACCATCGTGGGCCGCCAGAGTGCGCATGCGCTCTACGACGAACGCTTCGTTACGTTCGGCGAAGACGACGTGTTCGAGCAGAGCGACGCCGCTGGATTCATCCGCCTTTTTGGCCTCGCCGCGCGCGTTCGCGCGCTCAAGGACATGGAAGCCGCAGGCGATGCCAACGCAGCATCGGCCGGCAAGATCAAAAACGCACGCACGCCGAAGCATGGCGAACTCACCAACGCATGAAGAAGCGCAGCGCCCGTGCCAAGTCCCACCAGCTCTGGGGTGGGCGCTTCGCCGCCGCGCCCCATCCCTCGCTCGAAGCGGTCAACCGCTCGATCGATGTGGATTTTCGGCTCTGGCCGCACGACATCAACCTGTCGAAGGCGTGGGCAACAGCGCTCGTGGGCGCTCGGGTCCTTTCGCGCGTCGAAGCAACGAGGATACAGCGTGGGCTCGATCGCGTAGCGCGGCGAATTCGCAGTGGCACAAAGCCGATCCGCACCGACGAAGATGTCCATACAATGATCGACCGCCTGCTGCACGATGAGTCCGGCTCCGTGGCTTCCCGCCTCCACACCGGGCGGAGTCGCAACGACCAAGTGGCAACCGCATCTCGCCTGCTGGTGATGCACGAACTCGACGCCGTCACGCAGCTTGTGGAAGAATTGCAGCGCACCTGCCACAAGCGCGCGGCCGGGTTATTGGACGCCATCATGCCAGCGTACACGCACATGCAGCGCGCGCAGCCGGTGAGCGCGGCGCACTGGATGCTCTCCCATTTCTGGGCGCTCGACCGCGACCGCGTACGCCTCCAGGCCGCGCGGGTCAGTGCCGGTGTCATGCCGCTTGGGTCAGGCGCGATAGCCGGCTCTGCATTTCGCGTGAACCGCACGCGCCTCGCCAAGAGGCTTGGCTTTCATTCGATTTCGCCAAACAGTATCGACGCGGTCGGAGACAGGGACTTCATGGCCGATACGTTGTACGCGCTGACCGGCCTCGCGACCCACCTGTCGCGCCTCGCCGAAGACCTAATCTTGTTTGGCTCGAGCGAGTTTGGGTTCGTACGATTCGCCGATGCATTCAGCACCGGCAGTTCGATGATGCCGCAGAAACGGAACCCGGACGCGCTGGAACTCGCCCGATCATCACCGGCGCGGGTCGGCGGCGACCTCTTCGCACTTCTGATGATGCTCAAGGGAACGCCGAGCGGCTACAACAAGGATTTTCAGGAAGACAAACGGGCGCTATTTGATGCGCTCGACGCTATCACCCTCCTGCTCCCCGCGGTCTCGGGATCAGTCAGAACCCTCCGATTCGACCGGGCAAGGATGCGTGCAGCGGTGTCATCGTCGATGATGGCAACAGACCTTGCTGATTATCTCGTGCGGCGCCGGGTCACGTTTCGTGAGGCCCACGGCGCGGTCGGCTCGCTTGTGCGCCAGGCTGAACTTGCACAGGTCGAACTCGACATGCTCGGCGCGAGTGTATTTCGCTCCGCCCATCCGTTGCTTGCTTCCGCAGCACGTCGTGAGGTCAACGCAGAATCGTCTCTGTCCCACCGTGAGATCCCTGGTGGAACAGGCCCGCGCGCTGTGCGAAAGCAGCTTGCACAGGCAGCAAAGAAAGTTCGGAAGATTCGCTAACACTCAGTACAACTAAAGACTACATACGTTTACTGGCTGATTGTTATCTACAGTAGATGTTTAGTTTACAACACACTATGTATTATCCTCAGCCAAGAGGATAATACATGAACTACACAACAAATGATGTTGCGGCGGCGCTCGGTACGACGACGAAGATGGTCGACAACTTGCTCGCCAGGGAGGCAAAGCACCTCCTCTCCGCTGGAAAAAGAGGAAGGTCGCGCCTGGTTGACGAGTCGCTGATCGAAATACTGGCCATTGCATTGCTTCTTCGGCGCGATCTCGGAACGTCGGCTCGCACCTCGGTAAAATTGGCCTCTGGCATAGCGGCCTCACCGGTGTCCAACGTGGCCGTTGGCACGCTCGGCGTTCTCCACTTTGACGTCGCCAGCCTCAGACTGGTACTCCGCCATGCGCTCGCCGATTCGCTCGAGGAGAGGCGGCCGGTTCGGCGCGGACGACCCTTACTTGTCGCACAACGGGGTACCTCGTTGTGAGGCACCCCGCCGTACAGCCAGGCGAGCAGCGCCGGGGCGTTCCCGGTACGGCAAGGGTCCCGCGGGCCGCCAAAACTAGCGGAGAACCGGCTAGCGCTTCACCGAAGCTACTCGATCGACAAAGTGGCCTGTTTCGCCGAAGCAGCTCGACGGAACGCCGCGGTGCTCCTCATACCACGGGGTTACCTGCGTGCCCTCCAGCCGAGTGACCTCTGCCGCGATCGAGTCGGAGCGCACCGAGAATGCGAAAATGACCGGCGCCACGCCAGGTTGTTTCGTCATGGCCATTTCGCCTTCCCGTGTTTTGCAGATCCAGCCCTTCTTCGACAGTTTCTGCACGAAACCCGTTCGGGTGCCCTCGGAATAGCTGTAGGACAGCGTGACTCCAGACCAAAAAAGTGAAGGCGAGCACGGGGACTCTGATCAGCACGGCCACGGTCGTACCAAGCCAATGACGCCGGTAAAACCCTGCCGGTTCCATGGTCGGCGCACCAGGAACACCAAGGGACGCGTTGGTCTTGCCTGAAGGCTGTTGGTCTGGCGTGTCGGACATGAACGAACCTCGCGGTGAAAGGCCGTACACTGCACAAGATCACCGGCGTAGGGATTAACTTCCACCTCGCCACTCCGCCTCAATCGCCAATCGCCCCGTGATCTTCAAGTCTCGCCGGCAGTCTGTCACCGCCATCGTTGGCGGCGTCCCCATTGGGTCGTCCGCCCCGATCGTCGGACAGTCGATGACCAACACCGACACGGCCGACCCCGAGTCGACCGCGGCCCAGGTCATCTCCCTCGCCGCCGCCGGCTCGCAACTGGTGCGCATCACGGTCAATACCGATGAAGCGGCTCAGGCTGTTCCGGAAATCGTCGCGCGGGTGACGGACGCCGGCGTCACCGTGCCTATTATCGGTGATTTTCATTACAACGGGCACCTGCTGCTCGTGAAGCACACGGCGTGCGCGCGAGCCCTCGCCAAGTACCGAATCAACCCGGGAAATGTCGGATCCAAGCGCCGCGACGAGAATTTTCGAACCATCGTCCAGGTGGCAATCGAGCACGGAAAGCCGGTGCGGATTGGCGTCAACTGGGGGTCGCTTGACCAGGACCTCCTGACGTCAATGATGGATGAGAATGCGCTGCGCCAAGCGCCGCTCTCCGCAAAAGACGTTTACATGGAAGCGATGATCGAAAGCGCGCTCCGCTCCGCGGCGCTCGCGGAAGAGACAGGACTTCCGCACGACCGTATCATCATTTCCGCCAAGATCTCACAGGTTCAGGATCTACTCGACTGCTATCGCCGCCTCGCCGCGCGCTGTGACTACCCGCTCCACCTCGGGCTCACCGAGGCTGGGCTGGGCATGAAGGGCACAGTGGCTACGACGGCCGCATTGTCGCTGATCCTCGCTGAGGGAATCGGCGACACCATCCGCGTGTCCCTCACGCCACGGCCCGGCGACGACCGCGCAGAAGAAGTCTTCATCGCACAGCAGGTCCTGCAATCGCTTGGCCTCCGCAGTTTCACGCCTCAGGTCAGTGCCTGTCCCGGGTGCGGCCGCACGACGAGTACGTTCTTCCAAAAGATGGCCGAAGACATCCAAGAGTATCTGCGTACTCAAATGTCTGTCTGGCGCGAGCGTCACCCAGGAGTCGAGGAACTGAGGGTTGCGGTGATGGGGTGCGTCGTCAATGGTCCGGGCGAAAGCAAGCACGCCGATATCGGTATCTCGCTGCCCGGGACCTTTGAAGACCCCAAAGCCCCTGTCTACGTTGACGGTACGCTTCGGGTCACACTCAAGGGAGACGCGATCGTCCCTGAGTTTCTTCAAATCCTGAACGACTACGTCGCGCGTAAGTACGCAACGCCGGCCAATACCTAGGCAGTCGCCTCGACCTGCTCGACGGTCGCCCGTAGTTCGTCCATGATCGGGGCGGCGAAACCAATCTCGACAAGCCGGTCATAGGCCGCTCAATAGTTGGCAACAGCCGCGGTCCGTCCGCCAGCGAAGCAACCCCAGACCGACATCGGATCGATCGTGCGACGTAGGTCGGCTAGTGTCGCATTGGCGTTGTGCACCTGATCGGCGGCGCAGACCCACCGGCTTCGGTCATCGGCGCTCGACAAGCGGGAGAGGTAGTCCGCATGGCGTTCGTCGCGATCCATTTCGTTGCCGTCGTCGTCGAGGCGACGCTTGGTCACCGCGAGCACCGCGACGAGCACATCCTCGCCAAACTTTTCAGCCATCCGCGACTCAAGCATCGCGTGAGTCCAACTCTCTTGCACGCAGTCTTCGATGATATCGTGCAGGATTCCCGCCACGACGATCGTTTCGTCGCAACCCCATAGCGGGTCAGGATCAGCGCGACATTCGCCGCGTGCGTCAGGTACGGCAGGCGCACCCCCTTCCGAACCTGCTGGTCGTGGTGTTTCGCCGCGAACGCGAGCACGTGATTGATGCGGTCTGAATAGCCGTTCATCGCCTGCGGCATCGCCTCCGAGTTGACCCAGAACTTACCCGTCAGCGAACTCCACCGATACAGGCGATCGCCAAAAGTGGTGTCTCAAAAACAGAGCGGGCGCCCGGTGATCCCGGGCGCCCGCTGCACTTCAAACCACCGTGTGCCTTACGGCGTAACCGTCAGCGTGCCCTTCATGTTCATCGCGAGGTGCGGCGTGCAGTTGAACTCATACTTGCCGGCGACCACACCACCCAACGACAGCGTGAACGACTCCCCTGGATTCATCTTGAGGCCGCTGGACAGTTCGCCCATGCGGTCGGTGCCAAAGTTCGCATCAAGCTGCGCCTTCGCGTCAGCCGGAACCATCGCGACATCGAACGCCATGTTGTGTGGGCCACCGGATTCCATGATGAACTTGATACCGTCACCGACCTTCGCCGTGACGTTCGCCGGCTCGAAGCGGTAACCCTTCGCATCGAGGAGCATCTTGACTTCAATCGTCTTGCCCGTGATCGGCATCGCCGCGCCGGTCGAAGCCGTGGTATCCGCTGCCGGAGCGGCCGCCGCCTCGGGCGCCTGTGTTTCAGGAGCGTTTTCGCCGCCGCCGCACGCCCCAAGCACCATCACGCTCGCTACAAGCACCACACCCTTAAACAGCATGTCCTAAATCCTCCAAAATCGTTCTGAATGAATGAGATGTGTCGACGCACAGGCGCACCCGTTTGTCGTATGTGAAATTATTCACAAACAATCCAGAAAGCAAACCTCTCCCGCTGGCTCAGAAGACAAGCAGCCTACTCTTCGTAACTCGTTCTATATCACCGACATACGCCCAGTGTGCGTTCTTGAAATACCGCCCCGCCACGCGCCGAACGTCTGCGCCGGTTACCGCGCGCAACTCGGCCACAAACCGCTCCCCCGCCGAGTAGTCGCCACGATAGAGCTGAGCACGGGCAAGAAAGTCGGCCTGCGCGGTCGATGTCTCGTTGTTCAGAAAGTATTCCGTGATGAACTGCTGTACGATCGGACGCAGAAATTCCGTCTGGATTTCGAATTGTTGCAGCGTCCGAATCTCGCCAAGCATCAACCCGAGCACGGAATCCGGTTCGGTGGTCGTCACATAAAGCCCGATCGAGGTCAGCGCCCGATCCCGATAGTTCGAACTGACGGCATAGGTGAGGTTGCGTTTCGACCGAATCTCGCCAAACATCCGACCGGAGAGCACGGCCGACGCCACTCGAAGTGCCGCGACATCCGGACTAGTGGCCGCGGGACCGCGGAAATATCCCTGGATGTAGTTCGTCGGAAGCGCACGCTTGGTGATCGCAGCATCGGCGCGCGATGACGCGAGTGTGTCGGGCATCGTCCACGCATAGGTCCCAGCAGGCAGCGTTCCGAGCGTCTTGCCAACGAGGCGCTCGACCGTCACCCGATCAACGTTTCCGACGACGATGAGGAGCAGCCGTGATTTGACGAACTGCGCGCGGTGATACCGCAACAGATCTGCGCGCGAAATACCAGCGAGCGAGCGTTCCGTTCCAACCGGGGAAAGCGAATACACATGTCCGGCGAAGGTGCTGCTGTCGGCGAGATGCTCAAGCATCGCATCCGGACTGTCGTCGCGCTGCCGGAGGGCGGCGAGCATCTGTGCCTTGACGAATTCGACGTCCGCCGAATCGAGCCGCGGTTGCATCACTCGGTCCGCAAAAATCGACCAGGTTGAGTCGAGTTCGGCGGGTGTGGTACGGATTCCGACAAGCGTCCAATCCTCGCGTGGATCAATCACAATTTCACTGCCGGTACGCGCCATCGACCGCCGCAGTACATCCCGTGCGTAGCGTGTCGTTCCGCGTTCACTGACCTGCAACAGGAAGTGCTCGAGTCCCGCCTGCCCGCCTGGCGCCGATCGCACGCCTCCGAGGAGATAGAGATTGGCGACCACTGTACTGATATTGGCGCGGCGATGAATCACTTTGACGCCAGCCACCGAATACGTACTGGTCGTCGAATCGGTGCGCGGCGCTGGTGCGCCGGGTTGGGCACCGGCGGCTCCCGAGCCACTGGCCAGCATGAACGCGAGTGCAGCGGCAGAGCGGATCACTTGGCAACCCCCAGCAACACGAGTTCGCGTTCCGTGAGATTGATTCGACGCCGATCACCAGGCGGAATCAATACGCCCAGGACAAAGGGTTTACCGACGATATAGGTCCGAGCATACCGGATAAGGTCGGCCGTTGTTCTGGTCGCCATTTCGTCGATGTACTTCATGTAATAGTCGAGGCCTGATACGCTCCACCAGAAGCCGATGGTGTGCGCGAACTCCGAACTCCGCTCCATACCGAACTGCGTGGTGACGGCGCGACTTGCCTTGGTTGCGGCCAGCTCGTCAGCCGAGAAATAGCCGGGTTCAACCGATGCCCTCAGCTCTTGGAGCATCACACGAATGGCCTCCCTCAGCCGCTCCGGCGTGGTCTGCCCACTTACTGAAATCGGACCGATGTTGTTCAGTGTGTAGTAGTTCACACCGATGCCTTGCCAGAGGCCGCTGTCCACGAGACGACGCTGAAATCGTGACTGCGGATTATTGAGCACGTCCGAATAGACATCGGCGACGAATGTGGCGGCTTCGTCGCGACGGACACTTGGACCATGCCATTGAATGAGCACGGTGACCGCATTGACATCCTCTTCGACAATCACGGCCTGCGAAGCGGTCACCGGGGGGATCGGAGGCACCGGCATACGCACAAACGGGTCCGCTCCACGCTTCCACGGCCCAAAGATCCGCTCAGCCTGGGCGAACGCGGTCGCCGGGTTCACATCACCGGCGATGATGAGCACCGAGTTGTTTGGCACGTAATAGAGTTCTTGGATCGTCCGCATCTCTTCCGGCGTCGTGCCAAGGATCACTGCGCGATCACCGATCACGTTCTTGCGGCTCCACTCCGTGGAGTAGAGGCGCCTTCCCGTCTCTTGTTCCATGCGAAAGAACGGACTCGACTCATTGCGGTCGTATTCGCCGATCACGACCTGTCGTTCGCGTTCCAGTTCATCAGCGCGAAACTTCGGCGAGAGAAAACCGGTAACAAGCAACTGCAGGCCGGCCTCGAGCGAGTCTGCCGATACCGTGAGGTAGTAGTTGACCTGCTCCTCCCGGGTGGACGCATTAAACACCGCGCCGAGTTTTGACATTTCGTCGATATACTGATCGGAATTGGGATAGCGGTCATTGGCCTTGAAGAACATGTGCTCGTACAAGTGCGCAAGCCCGGCGTACTCCGGCGACTGCGTAAACGCGCCGTTCCTGACGGTGACTTCGGCCGTCACCAACGGGACGCCATGGTTCTCAATGACGATCACCTCGAGCCCGTTGGGCAACGTCTTCCGCTGGACAATTTTTTCTAGTTGCGCCCGCTGTGCGGCGAGCGGCGCGGTCCCGATCAGCGCACAAAACAGCAGTAACGCACGCAGCCAGGGAGCCCGGAGGCCGCCGTTTGCCGCATGTTGGTGCTTGCGCCCTCTGGCGACTGCTCGCGGCCGACCGTTGATTTCCAGCATCATGACTCCTGAAGGTGGTCCCGTGGACGATGCGGGCGAAGCAATTGTTGTGGCGCTGGCCGCATCACTCGACCACGCCCGTCTCCGCGCCAACGTACCGCTCGCCCCGCTGACCACATTTCGCATCGGCGGGCCTGCGGACGCGCTGTACGATGCCACATCGGGTGACGATCTCGCAAACGCCGTAATCGCGGCGCGGCGCGGCGGCATTCCCTGGATGGTACTCGGACTCGGTGCAAATGTTCTTGTCGGCGACCGGGGAGTTCGTGGCCTGGTGATCCGAAATGCGACCGGCGGGATGGTGTTCGATGACGCCAGTGTAACGGTGGACTCCGGCGTGATCGTGCGCGACCTGATTCGCGCGTCGATTGCGCGAGATCTCTCCGGACTGGAGCACTTCGTCGGAATTCCGAGTACCGTCGGCGGTGCGCTCTGGCAGAACCTGCACTTCCTCTCGCCTGCCCCAGAACGCGACCGAACGATGTTCATCGCCGATGTTGTCGAGTCGGTCGATCTATTGCTTCCCAACGGCACACGTACGCGTGTTCGCGGCCGTGAGATGGGCTTCGGCTACGATACGAGCCGACTGCACGACTCGGGTGAGATCGCACTTTCGGCCATGTTTCGCCTCGAACGCGGTGAACGGATGCACCTCGACCGCATCGCCCAAGAAAACCTCGGCTGGCGCGGCGCGCGGCATCCCTGGCTCGAAATCCATCCAAGTGCCGGTTCAATTTTCAAGAAGATCGAAGGGGTGGGCGCCGGGCGTTTGATCGACCAGTGCGGTCTTAAGGGTCACCGGATCGGCGGGGCGCAGGTATCGCATTTACACGCAAACATCATCGTGAACGGGGGCGGGGCCACCGCCGCCGAGGTCCGCGCCCTGATCGAACACCTCCAGGCAACGGTATTAGCGAAACTTGGACACCACCTCGAACAGGAAATCGCGTTCGTCGGCGAGTTTTGACACGCGTGTAGGTAAGACCTAGGTCGAGCAACCACGCCAGACGCACCTAGAACGGCTTTTCCAGGCTTTCGGACTGGGGAGTGAAGAGCTCTGCTCCAGACTGCGTGATAAGCATGTCGTCTTCGAGTCGAATGCCGAACTCGCCAGGGATGTAGATGCCCGGCTCGTCACTGAACACCATCCCAGGAGCGAGCGGCAGCTTGTTGCCGCGGACGAGGTATGGCCACTCGTGGCCATCCATACCCATGCCGTGACCAACGCGGTGGCTGAAGTATTTGTAGTCCGGCCCAAAACCGGCATCCGTGATCACCTTTCGCGCGGCTGCGTCGACTGCCTCGCACGCCAGTCCGGGGCGCGCGATCCTGACCGCTGCGGTTTGGGCCCTATGCTCCACCTCGAACACATCCTTCATGCGCTGCGTTGCCTTCCCCATCACGAATGTCCGCGAGAGATCTGAACTATAGCCCTCGGCTTTGCACCCCCCGTCAATCAACAGAATCGCTCCCTCCCGAATCACCTGGGGTGTAGTCGATCCGTGCGGTAGCGCTGAATATTTTCCAACCTGCACGCCGGCCGAACCGTCGTACCCAAGCTGTCGATGCGCCAGTTGGACAAGGTTGGCAAAATCGGCCTGTGTCATCCCTTCTTTCAGTGACTTCCAGGCGGCTTCGTACGCCTTGAGCGTGACCTGACTTGCGAGGCGCATCAGCGCCACCTCGTGTGCGTCCTTCACGGTCCGGCAGCCGGCCGTCACTGGGGTTCCACTCACGACTTTCACGGCTGGGATGTGCGCGGCACCATCGGCGAACACAAATCGCACGGTTTCTTCGACTCCGATCGTTGCCGTCCTCAGCCCACGAGCCTTGAGTCCCTTCGCCATGAGGGTGTAGGGATTCTCGTTTTCCTCCCAGGCGAACACCTCGGCTTCCCGGCCAAGCGGCCCCTGATGCGACTGCTCCATCGCGCGCTCTTCTTCGAACTTCGGGGTCACGAGGAACGCGCTGCCGGTCACCGGAATCACCGCGGCGAGAAGTCGCTCCGACAGACCCCATCGGATGCCCGTGAAATACTCCATGGACGTTCCACCGGTGAGCAGTAGCGCGTCGTGGCCGTTGGCGCGCATCAGCTCCCGTGCCTTCTGGAGCCGACCACGCCGTTCGTCGATTGTGATGGGCCTTGCGAGCGCCTTCATCGACTTCAGTGCGCGAATCGCCGGCGGCAGATCCTCCGCCGCACTGGGAGCTTCTTCACCCATGAACGTGGTGGCGCCGAACATGCCTACTGTGCCAGCTGCCGACGTGGCAATAAAGTCTCGACGAGTCGACATCGCAGTGGTCCTGTGTCTGAGGGGGATCCAAAGAATCTCGTGCACATCGGCGTAAGCCGGAAGCCTGCGCGAACAATCAATGCTATGTTGACGCGTGCCCAAAGGTCTATCGTCAACTGGAGGTCTGACCCGCTGCGCGTGGTGTGGCGACGATCCGCCCTACGTCGCGTACCATGACTCCGAGTGGGGCTTTCCTGTCCGCGACGAGACGCGGCTGTTCGAGAAGATTTCACTCGAGGGATTTCAGAGCGGACTCTCGTGGATCACGATCCTGCGCAAGCGCGAGAACTTCCGCCGAGCCTTCGCGGCCCTTGACGTGGGGCGTGTTGCGCGATTCACGGCCCGCGACATCCAACGCCTCCTCGGCGACGCAGGGATCGCGCGCCATCGCGGAAAGATCGAAAGTACGATCAACAATGCACGCCGATTCGATGCCATCGTGAGCGCGTGTGGGTCGTTTGCCAATTACGTGTGGCAGTTTGAGCCCGATCCTCGTCACCGCCCGCGGCGCCTCACCTTGGCTGCACTCCAGCGCATGACCACTACGCCAGAGTCCCACGCACTTTCGAAAGACCTCAAGCGCCGCGGGTGGTCGTTCATTGGACCGACCACGATGTACGCATTCATGCAGGGGACTGGCCTGGTGAACGACCACCTGCACGGATGTCACACGCAAACCCGCGTCGAACGCCAACGACTGGAAGATCAATGAACCACCGTCAGACCCCTGTGATCCTTGCCGTCGCGGCAATCGCCGTGCTCACAAGCGCCCTACTCGCCCAGCCCTCATCCGGTGTCGCAACGTCGGCGCTGGATGGCCGCGGCGTGTCGATCGAACTCGCCCGTCTCCGGGCACGGACCATTCGCGACGTCCGGTACGACCTGCAACTCGGACTCTCGGCGGCCGACAGCGCGACCGGGCTCGTGAAGATCGACTTCACACGAACCGGCAATGAGGATGTGTTGGTCGACTTTCGTGGGCGCCGCCTTCGCGAACTCATGGTCAATGATCGCAGAGTGGACCATCCCATCTTCAATGGCAACCACATCCGGATCGCGACGCGCGACCTGCGCGGCGGCCGGAATACGGTCCTGATCTCGTTCGTCACCGAGATCGCGCCAAGCGGAGCCAGTATCATCCGAACACGCGATGCCGTGGACGGCAGCGACTACCTTTACACGCTCCTGGTTCCTGCTGATGCAAACCAACTCTTCCCCTGTTTCGATCAGCCTGACCTGAAAGCCCGTGTGTCGCTCACGCTCACAGCTCCAGCGTCGTGGACCGTCATCGCCAATGGGTCCGTGCGCGGCGCCGACACGACAGGCGACCTCGTCACGACCCGGTTCACAGAAACACGCCCGCTCAGCACCTACCTGATCGGGTTTGCGGCCGGTCCGTGGTCCCGTTTCACCAGTGTCGTCAACAGTCGGCCCGTGTCGCTGTACACCCGTAAGTCGCGAGCACTCGAAGTCGACACAGACACGTTGCTCGCGCTGTCGCAACGCGCGCTGGCATGGATGGAAGAGTACTTCGATCGTCCGTATCCATTTGAAAAATTCGACCTCATGCTCGCGCCGGCATTTCCGTTTGGTGGGATGGAGCATCCAGGACTCGTCATGTACAACGAGGATCGGTTCGTCTTTCGTGACCGACCGACGCTCGCCCGGCGGGTGGGGCGCTTCTCGACGATCCTGCACGAGACCGCTCATCAGTGGTTCGGCGACCTCGTCACCATGCGGTGGTTCGACGACCTTTGGCTCAAGGAAGGATTCGCCACCTACATAGGCGCCAAGGCGCTCGCCGACCTTGAGCCGGCGAGCGATGCATGGAAATCATTTTTCCAGAGCAACAAGCCGTCGGCATATGCGGTGGACCAAACCTTGGGGACGACGCCGCTCTGGCAATCGCTCGGCAATCTCGATCAGGCCAAGAGCGCCTATGGCGCGATCGTGTACAACAAGGCGCCAAGCGTGCTCAAACAACTGAACCATCTGGTCGGTGAAGATGCGTTCAGGCGGGGCGTTCGCGCATTTCTCACCACGCATGCCTACGGCAACGCGACCTGGCAGGACCTCTTGGGCGCGATCGGCGCCGCATCGGGACGCTCGATGCGTGCGTTCGGTGAGTATTTCATGCTTCGGCCCGGCATGCCCTCAGTCGAACCGCGCTTCACTGTTGCCAACGACCGGATCGTCAGACTCGAACTGACCCAGCGTGCTATCCAACCGGCCTTATCCGGGTCCGGCGCCTGGCCGATGCGCACACGCGTGCTACTTGCCTACCCCGATGGCACATCGGAGCGGATCGATGTCGACCTCACCGGGCCGGTCACGACCGTTGCGTCGGCTCGCGGAAAGCCAGCGCCGCTCTTTGTGTTTCCGAACGTCGACGATTTTGGATACTTCGTCTCTCTGCTCGATTCAACCAGCGTGCGTTCTCTTGAGCGCGGCGCGATCCGCGGCGTCACCGACCCCCTGTTGCGAACCATGCTGTGGGGAGCACTCTGGGATCAGGTCCGTGACGCGCGAATGCCAGCAGCCCGGTTCGTGCGCCTTGTCCTCGACGAGTTGCCGTTCGAGCGCGACGAACAGATCATCCCCTCGCTTACCGGACGCCTGGATCGGGCGATTCGTGTCTACCTGTCGACTGATGACGCACCGGGACTTCGTGCCCGTGCCGAAACCGTCCTCTGGACAGGCCTCGGCGACCCAGATCGGTCGTTCGGTGTACGCCGCGGCATGCTGGATGCGTTCATCGGGCTCGCGGCAAGTGACAGTGGGCGCCTACGATTGGCCGGCATTCTCAACACCGACTCAGTCGCCGGCGAACCACTCCGCGATCCAACCCGTTGGTCGATTGTCGAACGCCTCCTCGTGCTTGGCGATGCACGAGCCGAGTCGTTGCTGACCGCACAAATCGCACGCGATACCACACCGGATGGACGTCGGCGCGTCTTTACTGCCGGAGCGGCACGACCCAGCGCAACGGCTAAGGCCGAATACTTCGCCCGGTATTTCTCGGATCGCTCGCTCAATGAGGACTGGGCCAGTGGTTCACTCGGCACGTTCAATGCGCTGGAACATCAGGAGTTAACACTCCCGTATCTCAAGCCGGCACTCGACTCGCTCCAGTTCATCCAACAGAACCGGCGGATTTTCTTTCTTGGCTCATGGCTTGGCTCATTTCTCAGTGGCCATAGTTCAGCCGACGCACTCGGCATCGTGGAGCAATGGATCGCCGCTCACCCTACCCTTCCTGCCGACCTCAGGCAGAAAGTGCTTCAGTCCGCGGACGAGCTCAAACGCACCGTGCGAATCCGCAAGGCAACGGGCGCGGGGCGCCTTAGCCGACCGCGCGATCGCGCGCCCCAACCAAGGAAGACGGCCTGTGTGACTCAGGCGAAGGCAAGGAGTTCTGTCTACGCGCCGATCAATTCTTCTTTTCCGTATCAATCCAGTGCTGCCACATCTTTTCCTCGGAGCCAATAGCCAGTTTCCCACCAAAGCGCGTGAGTGGCTGGCGCAGCAGTAGGGGCTCGTCGCATAACAGGTTGATCCAGTGTTCATCAGAGTAGCGACTGGTCGCGAGCCCGAGGTCGTGGTACCGCGGCGACGAAAAGTCGATCAGCGCGGTCACGCCAAACTTTTGGATGAATCGGGTGAGCTCGCCCTTGCTGGCGGCCCGTTCGCGCAGATCAACGAAGTGCACTTTAACCCGCCGTTCACTGAAGAATCGAAGCGCTTTGCGCGTGTCCTGACTTTTTTGAGTTCCGAACACCTGTACTTCCATATTCCTCCCTTTCGGCCATGGACTTCGCAAAGCTGCGCATCTGGACGTTGGCGGCATACTACTATCGTACGGTGCGTCAACGAAGGCTCCTCGACCATCAATTGACTCTACCCATCCCCTACCGGCGACAGCGATGAGGCCGTTCAGGCCTTCGTGGCTACTACCTGATGCGCATCTACAAACGATCTGGGGCAAGAAGATGCGCCGGCAATTGCCAGTTCACGACCGGGTCGAGAGGATCCCAACACCGGATGGCGATCATCTGACCCTGGCTCGTGCCGGGATTCCGGTCCCTGGCAGCCGGCACCTCTTGGTCCTACACGGTCTCGAGGCCACGATCACCGCCAAGTATGCGCATGGACTGCTTGCGCTCGCCCTCGCGCGCGGGTGGAGTGCCGACCTGCTGCTGTTTCGGTCCTGCGACGGCGAAATCAACACAGCCCGCCGACTCTACCACTCTGGTGAGACCTCTGATGTCGACCTTGTCGTCCGTCATCTTCACGCCACCATTACCGGTGTGCAGTTGGTGATTTGCGGTGTTTCACTTGGCGGCAATGTGCTAGTGAAATGGCTGGGAGAGTCGGCGCATGCAGGACCGTCGTTGGTGCATCGCGCGGCCGCGGTCAGCGTACCGTTTGACCTTGGTGCTGGCGCGAAATTCCTCGAACGCGGGCTGTCCCGGTTCTACACCCGCCACTTCCTGTCGACGCTGATCCCGAAGGCGCTCAGGAAACTTGAACAGTTTCCCGGCGCGTTCGACCGCGACCAGGCGCTGGGGGCCAGGACCTTCTGGGAGTTTGACGACGCGGTGACGGCCCCATTCCACGGATTTCGGGACGCCGCCGACTATTACAACCGCAGCAGTTCAATGGAATTTATTGACCATATACGAGTGCCGACTTTGTTATTCAGTGCGCTAGACGACCCATTCGTGCCTCCACTGGTCATGGCGCTAGCCGAAGCAACTGCTCGCAGGGGAGGCTATGTTGAAACAGAGTTCACCAACAGCGGCGGCCACGTTGGATGGGTCGAAGGTGCACTGTGGCCGCGAGATTACTACATGGAAAAGCGTGTTATAGAGTATTTGTCTTTATAATGTTTTATATATGGCTTGATACTGTAATAAAATACAGAGAAGTTACAACAATATCTGGCCTTCGTCGCCAATTTCGCCATGGATATTGCAGCGGTTTTATCGCTTTTGCGCACACACATTTAACACAATATCTAAAGTAGATATATATTTAGATTATCAGTTTCATGGTGAGTCCCAATTGCTGTCAGACGCCGCGCTCTCGATCGCGATCGGTTGTGAAATAAAATGGCTCTACAACTCTGCTCGCCGGCTGGCTCTGCCTGTCCGTCGCTCCTCGGCCGATGCCACCTGGTGGCGGCTGGTACACCACCTCGCCGTTGACCTCGGGATTCCGCTGGTTAACGCTGCCCGTTCCGCCGACACGTTGATCGTCGCAGGCGTGGCGCCTGGTCGTGTCCGGCTGCGGACAACCCGGGATGGCTCTGTTTCGGTCAGTATAGACCTTGACCGATTTCACGACGGGGCTGCACTGGCCATAGCGGCGGCGATATACCTCGCCGTCCCAAGGGCTCGGGGACGTCCAAGAAAGCACTCCGGGACCGAGGCTGTAGGAGCCCTTTCCCAATCGGAGATGGAAGAGGTCGTGCGGCTTCGGGCGCTCGGCACAGGCAAGCGACTTGAGTACGCGGTCACACTAGGCTCTGGCATGGACCTGCCCGAGCCACCGGCAATCTTCGTCGTTCGTGAACTACTCTCCGCTGGGATTCCATTTGTCGTTGTCGGAACCACCGCGGCCGCATTTCATTGTGCGCCATGGCCAGCCGAACACCTCGACTTATGCGTAGACACCTCGGGTCGCAACGCAGCCGCAGTCGCGCGCACCCTTAACCGACTTGGCGCCATTCCTCGTGGCACAGGGGTCCGCGACGGGTTTTGCGTTGACGCAGCGATCGTCGGCGCAACACCGACATTGGCCCTGCGCGTCAACAACCTCTCACTGAACCTGTTTGCGACTCTTAATGGCGTCGGCGAATACCCACAGGTCGAACAACTGTCCATTCAGGTGCCAATGGACTGGGGCCAGATCCATGTATTGACCATTCCCGGCTTACTCAAAAGCGGAACTCCGGGCCCGGTCAGTGAAGGTGCAGCCAAGCAGGCTCGGTGGATCCGGTTCGCGGCATCCTAGGATTCACCGTCGGGGACTCGCTAGGCTCGTAGAGAAAGGATAGTTTCACGCTTCCCTCCCCTGTACGAGGCACGCGTGAATTCGCTCCGACTGCTCGCCATGTTTGCCTTCGCGCTTTCGGCCTGCACTATCCAGCGCTGGCAGACCGTTCGCGTTGCAGCGACGGATGACCATACCGCCCATATGATCCCCGCCGACCTCCGGGTAGCGGCAACGGCGCCACGCTCTGGTGCCATACCGCAGGGCGCACCCGCCCTACCGGCAAGCAACGCGGCCGCAGCGGCTAGGCTGGCCGCCAGTCCGCGGCATGGTGAATGGGTGAAAATGGCGTGGGAGTCAGGATCCAAAGATTCATTGATGGCCTGGATCGTGTATCCCGTGTCGCGGACCAAGGCACCCGTGGTGGTGGTGGTCCATGAGATATTTGGCCTTTCGAGCTGGGCGCGAGCCGTCGCCGATCAAGCGGCTGCCGATGGTTTCATCGCCATCGCCCCAGACTTTCTTTCAAAGGTTCGTGGTGGCCCGAGTTCCGTCGAACTGTCGAGCGACACCGCAAGACGGCTTACTGCCGGCGTGAATGCCGCCGATCGGAATCGCGCCATCGCGGCGGCGGCAAACTTTGCCATGATGCAGCCCCCTGCCGAACCGCGATATGGCGTGATCGGGTATTGCTGGGGCGGCTCGGCGGTTTGGGGACACGCCGTGAACGGTGGAGTTAAGGGTTTTTCTGGTGGTGTCGCGTTCTATGGCGCACCGTACACGCTTCCGGGAACGCCAGCCACGGCTACGACGGCTGCGGTACCCGGGGGGCTCGCTGTCGATTCCCTTGCCAAGATCAACGTACCGGTGATGCTCCTCAATGGCTCCAAGGATGCCAGGATCGGTGCGATGATGCCAACCATCGACTCGACGATGAGGGCGCTGAAGAAAGATTATTCCGGAACGAACTACGATGGCGCGATCCACGGATTCCTGCGCGCGCAGGATGATCCGGCCACCGGACAAAATGCCGACGCTGGCCCAGCGAACCTTGCGGCCGTGAAGGACGCGTGGCCTAAGACCATCGCCTTTCTCAGAAAGCAGCTCAATAAGTAGCGCAGCACCCGATTACTATCGGCGGGTCAACGAAGGCCGCACGAATCAGATCAATCGGCGCGCGACATCGAAAAGAGTGCCAACCATTCCGGCCAGTTTCCACTCATTTCGAAAAAATCTTCAAAATAGGAAAGACCGGACGCCTCAAAGAGCTGCAGGAGTGCTGTGAGCCCATCGTCACGGTAGATCGGTCCAATGGCGATGAGGTCACGTTCCACCCGGAATTCATCTGGTGTCAACACGAGCGCCCGGTCAATCACTTCACGTGATAATCCGGTTCGCTCGAAAGCTTCGCGCCGCACGATAATCGTCGGCGCGCCCGCAGTAAGAGAGAGTGGCATGCAGCCACAATACACATAGAGCAATGACGCGAGCAAGCGCAAAAGATTTTGACGTCATCGTCGTCGGTGGCGGACATGCCGGCGTCGAGGCAGCTGTCGCTGCCTCACGGGCCGGCGCGCGACGCACGGCACTGGTCACCAGTAGCGCATCCACGATTGGCCAGATGTCGTGCAACCCGGCCATTGGCGGAATCGCGAAAGGAACCGTCGTGCGCGAAGTCGACGCCCTCGGCGGAATCATGGGCCGCGCCACGGACATGGCGGCGATCCAGTTCCGTATGCTCAACCGCGGAAAGGGACCGGCAGTGTGGGCTCCCCGCGCGCAGTGTGATCGAAATCGGTACCGCGAAGCCGTTCAGTCGCTGCTCACCACCTGGCCGGGCCTCTCGATCGTCGTGGCCACCGTTGAGTCACTGCTTTTTGCGCCCGACGGTTCCATCTTGGGAATACAAACCCTCGATGGTTCCAGGATCACCGCGCACGCGGTCGTGATCGCCACCGGCACATTTCTCCGCGGAAACATCTTCATCGGGACCGACGTTCAGGTTCCTGGGGGACGCGCCGGTGAGCCGCCGACGACCGACCTTGCTCTCCAATTGGCCGCTCGCGGGTTCGTGACTGGACGATTCAAGACGGGCACACCGCCACGCATCGATGGACGCACCGTGCGATATGACAGGCTTCAGCGTCAAGACAGCGAACTTGAGGCGTTCGATTATCGGTGGTCACGCCTCCGTGATCGCCCGGCACCATTAGCGCAACTTCCATGCTGGATCACCTGGACGGACACCAACACCAAGACGGTGGTATCGGAGAACATCGAACGCTCGGCGATGTACGGCGGCGCCATCGCGACACGCGGGCCGCGATACTGCCCATCCATCGAAGACAAGTTTGTCCGGTTCCCAGACGCCGAGCGACATCAGGTCTTTTTGGAGCCAGAAGGCCTTGATACACCGGAACTCTATGTCAATGGACTGTCGACGTCACTCCCCGTAGGAGTGCAGCGCGACATGCTGCGCACGGTGCCCGGACTCGAACAGGTGGAGATGACGAAGCCAGGCTACGCAATCGAATATGACTATTACGATCCGATCCAACTGTACCCGTGGCTCGAATCGCGACATGTCGCCGGCCTCCATTTCGCTGGGCAGGTAAACGGAACGACTGGGTATGAAGAGGCCGCGGCGCAGGGCGTCGTCGCAGGGCTCAATGCTGGTCGCCGCGCCGCAGATCTCAAGCCGGTCACCATTGGGCGCGATACGTCCTACATCGGCGTACTCGTCGACGATCTCGTGAATCGCGGAGTCGACGAACCATATCGGCTCTTCACGTCGCGAAGCGAATTTCGCCTCACCGTCCGTCAGGACAATGCGATTCGCCGCCTCGCTGTGATTGGTGATGCACTCGGGTTGTACACCGCGCCGGAACAGCTCGCGATCCAACGACGACTTGATGCAGAAGACCGACTCACGTCCGTCGCTCAAGGCACTAGCGTGTCACCGTCCGCAGTCGAGGCCCTGCTCTCTCTGGCTGGTTCGACACCAATTCCGCACGCGGTGAGAGTCGCCGAGCTGGTCAAGCGAAATGGCGTATCGCTCGATGACGTACTCCACGCATGTGGCGTAGAGGCATCGGATGATGGCGAGGTACGGGCCACGGTGGAGCTCGAACTGAAATACGCCGGATATTTTGCGCGCGAACGAGCCAGCGCGCAGCGAATGCAGGCGATGGGTGCGTTCGTGTTGCCAGAGGATGCGCGATATGCCGGAATGCAATCGCTGAGCATCGAAGCGCGCCAAAAACTCGCAATCAGAAAGCCAGTAACGCTTGCCCAGGCTGCAATGATTCCCGGTGTCAGCCCATCGGACATCCAGAATCTCGTGCTCGAGATCGAACGAGCGCGCATTCCTGCGGCAGGTACCACGGCGCACTGACGTACACCATGCCGCCACCTGCTCAGCTGACCGCGGTATCGAAAAAAATCCAGCAGGAAATAGTTTTCGCCGACGCAATACACAGGCGACACTATTTGCATGTGCTATACAACCAAAGCATTACACAGCAAAGCAATACAGAGTAATAGAATCATATGTTTACTTAAAAAAGCAGTAAAAAATTACAATTATCAACATTTTACTTGTTCATATCTACAAGAGCGATATCGGTATCGTGGATTGATCAACGGCACCGAATGTTCCACGTGGAACATTCGGACTTGCGCTCCGAATGCTGTGGCCGGTAGCTTCGTCGAGACTTCACTGGGGCGAACTGGATGGCAGCAAGGGTAATCGCAGTCGCAAACCAGAAGGGTGGTGTCGGTAAGACAACGACAGCCATCAACGTTGCGGCTGGGCTTGCTGCCGCTGAGCGAAGAACGTTGCTGATTGACGGCGATCCTCAAGGAAATGCGTCCAGTGGTGTTGGCCTGGTTCGCGGAGGGGGTGTGGTGTCAACCTACGACGTACTACTCGACCCAGCTCTCGCATTGTCCGCGATTGTTCGTGGAGTCCAGTTTGCGAATCTTGACGTCATGCCGTCATCGCCAGATCTCGCCGCAGCTGAAATAGAGCTCGCCGGCGTAGTCTGCCGCGAGCTTCGTATGCGTGAAGCGATAGATTCGCTACGGCCAAGCTATGACTACATCGTTATTGACTGCCCGCCATCGCTTGGGTTGATAACGATCAACCTGCTCGTTTCGGCTAACTCCGTATTGATCCCGCTACAGTGCGAATACTACGCGCTTGAGGGTCTTACACAGCTGCTACGGACGATTTCTTCTATTCAGGAGAACCTCTCCCCTTCGCTGGTGGTCGAAGGTGTTGTGCTCACGATGTATGACTCACGCCTCAACCTCTCCCGTCAGGTTGCAGAGGACGCCAGGGCGCACTTCGGGAACCTGGTGTTCAAGAACGTCGTGCCACGAAACATCCGGCTAGCAGAAGCACCAAGTTTTGGAAAGCCAATCATTACCTACGACCTCACATCGATCGGAGCGCAAACATACCTCGGTGTTGTCGGCGAGATTATCAGTAGAAACGAACCAGGACTGGCAGTTGTTTAACGCTCTTTTCAAGAGAGTATAATGTCGCAGGACAAAATTCGACGCCTTGGCCGCGGGCTTGATGCCCTGTTGCCTACCGTGTCTGTGCCGGTTGGCGAGACGAAGGGGGTCGCGCGCGCCGAGACCGCGTTCCGTACGGTTCCTGTTTCCTTGATTGTCGCAAACCCGAATCAGCCAAGAAAAGAATTCGACCCCGTAGGTCTCGAGGATCTCAGAAAGAGCATTCTGTCGAGTGGACTACTGCAGCCACTTTTGGTCCGACCGAAGGGAGCGGGATTTGAGCTGGTCGCTGGCGAACGCCGCTTTCGCGCGATTCAGGCGCTTGGTTGGCGTGACGTGCCTGTCCATGTACGCGAGCTCGATGATCAGGCAATGCTCACACTGGCGCTCATCGAAAACCTGCAGCGTAGCGACCTCAACCCGATCGAAGAGGCCGAGGGGTATCAAGAACTCGTAGCTCGGTTCACGTTGACACAACAGCAGGTCGCCGATTCTGTAGGACGCGAGCGATCGACCGTGGCCAACATGCTCAGGTTGCTTGCCCTTCCGGCGGTAGTCCGCAACATGGTTCGCGATGGATCACTGTCGCTTGGGCACGCGCGCGCGCTGCTTGGTTTTTCTGATCTGGCTCGAATGGTGGCGCTCGCAGCCGTTGTTGTCGCAGACGGACTGACGGTTCGAGAAGTTGAGCGCCGCGTCCGTGAGGCTGGGACGAAGCCTGGTGTACATCGAAAGACAAAGCAGGCTTCCGTGGCGGCCGCCACTCCAGAGGTGAAGGGAATCGAAGATCAGTTGCGCCGTCACTTTCAGACGGACGTCACCATGTCGCTGACCGCCGCGGATCGTGGCGAAGTTCGTCTCGCGTTCTACTCAACGGACGACCTCGAACGACTCTTGGACCTGATGCTTGGCAGTCACCGAGAAATCGTCTAATGCCCGGCGGATCGTTCGTCGATCCCGACGTAGGCGGTCACGGTGAGCTGTTTGCACGCGAGCTCGGAGCCATGATCGTTCACGTTCAGCGCGAAACAGGGCTCGCACACCGCACGTATGTTTTGCGTCCATGGCAGGTACCGATTGCACGGGCTGCGACCAGCCGATGGACCTGGCTGGTTCTGATCGGCGGGGTAGTAAGCTGGGGAGTTTTTGCCGTCCAGGCGGCCCGAATTCCTCTACTGAACACTCGCATCGCGCAATTGGAGCGCGATGCTCTACGTTTGGATACGCTACAGCAGACTCTTCGGGAGCTGCAGTCCCGGTATGAACAGGTTCAATCGATGCTCAGCCGCCCAGCTCAATCGGTCGGTGGTGGTTTGCAGGGCCCGGCCGTTCGACGTCCGTAGATCCGCGATTCCAAATCAGTCACCACGGAGCTTTCCATGTCGATGTTCAGCAAAGAAGTCGGTTCTAAACTGGAAGTCCGCTCAGCGGCAGCGCCCGTTGAATCATCACTTTCGATCATTGCGACTGGAATGCGAATCACCGGCGACGTCGAAACTTCTGGCGTGCTGAAGGTCGACGGCGAGATCAACGGATCAATAACCGGCGCCCGCCAAGTACTCCTCGGACGAGGAGCCACGGTACGCGGGAACGTCACGGCCGCCGATGTCGTCATTGGCGGACATGTCGAAGGCTCCGTGGCGGCGCTCGATCGTCTCGAACTCCAGGCAACAGCAACCATCGCCGGAGACATTGAAACGCGATCGATCATCGTACTGGAAGGTGCCCGGATCAATGGTCGGGTGAAAATGACAGATGTCGCCGCTGTTCGGAGCGAGCCACTCCGCATCGCGCGAGCCTAGGAAGGGGAGGGTTAGCTAAACTTATGTTTCCCGTTCTGTATAAAAAAACTCTTCCAGTAAACAACTTGTACGAAATACTTACCGGCAAGATCGTGCGCCTTTCAACGCTACTGATCGTGTTTATTGGAGTTGCCTCGTGCTGGCCAGGCGAGGGGAGTGGAGTGGCCGGTTTTCGCGTTGCCCTGTTGACGCCTGGGCCAATATCCGACCAATCGTGGAATGCGAGTGCGTTTACCGGGCTGATGCGAATCCGTGATAGCCTTACCGCACAAACCAGCCATATCCAGGTCAAAACCCCAGCAGACTTCGAAGAAAATTTTCGCCAATACGGCGCGTCTGGCTATTCGCTCGTCATCGGACATGGGTTCGAATTTCAGGACGCCGCCGCTCGCGTCGCATCGTCCTACCCGACCACGGTGTTCGTCACGACTGGCGGCGAGACGATTCGACCAAATGTTGCAGCGCTTTCGTTCGCATTCGACGAACCGTCGTTTCTTGCTGGCATGGCGGCGGCGGCGGCCAGTAAGACGGGGATTATTGCCTGTGTCGGCGGAACCGAGCTCCCGCCAGTGAAGGCGTCCTTCGCAGCCTTTGTCGCCGGCGCACAGCTCATGAGACCGGATGTGCGGGTGATCGTGACGTACCTCGGCAATTGGGACGATACGGGCGCCGGAAAGGAACAGGCGCTCGCCCTGATCCAGCGGCGCGTAGATGTGATTTTCCAAAACGCCGATGCCGCTGGGCTCGGAGTTTTTCAGGCAGCGCGAGAGCGAGAGGGCGTACTCGTCATCGGGTCAAACACAAACCAGAACACCCTTGCACCGGCCAATACAATCGGCAGCGTGGTGATTGATGTGCCGCATGCATTTCTCCTGGTCGCGAAAGAGGTTCACGCGAAGACATTCACGGCGCGGGTGGTTCGACTTGGCACCCGTGACAACGTCGTCCGCTGGGAGCCAGGTCCAGTATTCGGACAGCGTGTGGCCCGTGCTCAGCAGCAGCGCATCGACTCGGTGCAAACCGTGATGCGCTCCGGTTCATTCACCACACCTCCATCGCCGTCACCAAGGTGACCGTTCCGCTCGCCACCCTCACGGCACATCTCGATGCGCGGCTCGAGATTCATGCCGTGCCAGACTATGCGAACGCCATGAACGGCGTTCAGTGTGGCCACCGCGGACCCGTTCGAGCAGTCGCGAGCGCCGTGGATGCCTCGGAGCGCACAATTCGTGGCGCGATCGAATGCGGCGCCAACCTCCTGCTCGTTCACCATGGGCTATTCTGGGGCGGCTCACAGCCCGTGGTCGGCGCACGCTACGAACGCATGCGGCTCCTGATTGAGCACGACATCGCCGTCTACTCCGCACACCTTCCACTGGATGTGCATGCGCAGTTCGGAAACTCGAAACTGCTCGCTGATGCACTGGCACTTGAGGTCAGTGACGGATTCGCCCGATTCGAGAGCGTGGCGTGTGGTGTACAGGGCGTGGCGGACCTCGCCACCGAGGACCTACTGCAGCGAGTAACCGCATTTTCAGCACTCCACGATAGCCAGGTGGTCGCATCAGCGTTTGCGTTAGCATGTCGCACGAGACGGTGGGCGATTTGCAGTGGAGCTGGCGCCGGAGTAGCAACACTCGACGAGGCGTCGGCCGCGGGAGTAGACACACTCATCGTCGGCGAAGGCCCGCACTGGACCGCTGTTGACGCGCCAGAGCGTGGCCTGGTGATTATCTACGCCGGTCACTACGCGACCGAGACACTTGGTGTTCGCGCGCTGGGTGCTCATCTACAAGAAACGTTCAACCTCCCGCATCACGCCCTTTCCTCGCCCACCGGGTTGTGATCGCCGGAGGCGTTGCCCTCGACCTGCGGGGGATCCATAAGCGTTTCGGCGACACGATCGCACTCGACGGCGCATCGCTGTCCGTGGCGTCCGGTACACTTCACGCCTTGCTCGGCGAGAACGGGGCGGGGAAGACTACGCTACTCGACGTCGCCGCTGGCCTGACGCGACCGGACGGTGGTTCGCTCACGATCAACGCCCAGCCGGTGAGAGGGCACACTCCCGCTGACGCCAGATCGGCAGGCCTCAGCGCCGTGCACCAGCACTTCTCTCTGGTACCGGCGATGACGGTCGCCGAGAACGTCGCGCTTTCAAGTCCAGGTCTGTTCCGGACGTTTTCGGCCAGCGATGCCGCTGAACGGGTTCGTGCCATCGCCACTGCCGCTGGATTTCGCATTGACCCTAGCACGCTCGTCGCCAACCTGCCGGTTGCGGCACAACAACGAGTGGAGATCATCAAGGCCCTCGCGAGCGACCCGGCGGTACTCATGCTCGATGAACCGACCGCTGCGCTATCTCCATCAGAAGCGGCGGACCTGTTCGTCTGGTTGCGGGCGTTTGTCGATCGTGGCCGGACGGTTGTGTTTATCACGCATCGCATTCGCGAGGCCATGCAAAGCGCCGACACCGTCACGGTACTCCGATCAGGGCGCACGGTGATGACATCGGCGGTTCGCGACACCGACGAATCCTCGGTGCTCACCGCGATACTCGGCGAAGCTCCCATACGGCTCCACGGTACGCCGACGCGCGACCCTGGTTCTGCCGCTACGATGACCCCAGTACTCGTATTACGGAACTCGACCGTTATCGACGATGGGGGCGTGACACGACTCTCGCCGCTTTCGCTGGCCGTGCATGCGGGGGAAGTCCTGGGTGTTGCCGGTATCGACGGCGGCGCGCAGCATGCGCTACTGCGTGTCCTTGCCGGACGGAGGCGGCCTGACTCCGGAACTGCCGAACTTCCCACAACGATCGGATTCGTTCCAGAGGATCGGCTACACGACTCCATCATCCCCGAGTTATCACTTGTGGAGAACCTGGCCCTACGTGGAGCAGGGAAGCGTCACGGCAGGATCCGTTGGTCCGATCTTACCAACGCGACACGGCAAGCAATCCGCGGCTTCGGCGTCCAGGCCCGAGATGAGTACGCGCCGGCATCGAGCCTCTCTGGTGGCAATCAGCAAAAATTCGTCCTTGCCAGAGAACTTGCCGATTCTCCGGCTGCGTTCGTCGCGGAAAATCCAACGCGCGGACTCGATGTCCGGGCGGCGAGCGACGTCCTCGAACGGATTCGCAGTGCGCGCGATCGCGGCGCGGCCGTCGTCGTATACTCGAGCGACCTTGACGAACTCCTGTCTATCGCAGATCGGATTGTGGTTTGCTTTGGAAGTTCCGTACACGAGACGCCACTGGACGCCGCCGTCATCGGCCGGGCCATGGTCGGTGCACGATGAAACCGAACATGGCGTCGCTTCTCGCTTCCACTGGAGTCGTCAGCTGTGCGCTGGCCGTCGTCGCGTTGGGCATCGCCGCCGCCGGATACGATCTCAGCAGTGCCGCGCACGCTGCTGTGGAGGGGGCGATCGGTAGCCCATTTGCTGTTTTATCCGCAACATTGAAACGCACGGCTCCATTCCTCATGCTCGGACTCGCCGTTGCGGTCGCCTTTCGCGCCGGTGTGCTGAACATCGGTGCCGAAGGACAATTCCTCGCCGGAGCGGCAGCCGCATGCGCCGTCGGCTTGCTAGCGACGCCAGTCCTTGGTCGCGCGACACTCTTGCTCGAGATCGCAGCGGGCATGATCGCTGGCGCTTGCTGGGCCGGCATTGCCGCTATGCTCAAGCGACGGTTTGCCGTGGCGGAGGTCGTGAGCACGCTCCTTCTGAATTTCGTGGCGGCGAATGTCGTGGCCTATCTCATTCGCGGTCCGCTTCAGGAACCAACGGGCGCATACCCGCAATCCTCCATGCTTGAGCCGATTGCACGGTTGCCTTTGTTGATTGATGGACAGCGGCTCCACGCAGGATTTCCAATCGCCCTGATCCTCGCGCTCACCACTTGGTGGTTTTTTCGCTCGACGGCCGCCGGATTTCGATTTCGCATGACGGGGTCAGGTCGCGCGGCAGCCGCGAGCGCCGGGCTCATCAACGTGAATGCCGCGCAGATGCATGCGCTCATTGCCAGTGGCGCGATCGCCGGGCTGGCTGGTGCCTGCGAGATTACCGGTGTGACATACGTACTTTATGAGGGGCTGTCGCCGGGGTATGGCTACACGGCAATTGCCGTGGCAATACTTGGTGGACTCCACCCGCTTGCGATCGTGGCCTCAGCAACCCTGTTCGGCGCGCTCGGAGCTGGTGCCGATGCCATGCAGCGCAATGCCGGCGTGCCAGCCGGGTTCGCCGTGGTCGCCGCCGCATTGGTCGTCTTGGGGGTCCTCGCGATTCCGAGGACTCTCCGATTGTTGCGGCCAGCTTGGCCGGGACGGCCCTGATGGCCGAGATGGTATTGGTAGGAAATTTCCTCGAGGCCGCCGTGCGATCCGCGACACCACTGGGGTTTGCCGCACTGGGCGCACTCATCGCCGAGCGCGCTGGTGTTGTGAATATTGGTATCGAGGGATCGCTGGTGTGCGGTGCGTTTACGTCGTTCGTCGTCGCGGGGTTATTGGGCCCGGAAGCCGGGTTCCTCGCCGGTGGTCTTGCCGGGATGTCTCTGGGATTGGTGTTTGCCGTATTCGTCGTGGCGCTCCGCGCACAACAGATCATCGTGGGTGCAGCGGTCAGCATGCTGGGACTCGGCCTCACGGCCAGTCTTCATCGAATCGCGGTTTCCTCAACTGGCCCCGACGCACCGATCAGCACGTTCTTTCCACTACAGGTCCCCGTTCTTTCAGATATCCCCGTGTTCGGCCAAGCATTTATTTCGCAGCCGGTGACGACGTATCTGTTGTACGCCCTTTTTCCTCTTGTTGGGTGGGGCTTGTACCGGACCGTGGGTGGGATCGCCCTGCGCGCCGTCGGTGAGCAGCCATCCGCCGCCGTTTCCGCTGGACACTCTCCGGCCAGGATTCAGTGTGCTGTATTGCTGGCTTGTGGATTCCTTTCCGGCCTAGGAGGCGCAACGCTCGTCGTGGCACAGACTGGCATCTATTCCGATGGAATGTCCGCCGGGCGCGGATACATCGCGATGGCGATCGTCGCACTCGGGCGCTGGACACCTCGTGGTGTCGCGGCGGGTGCACTGATCTTTGGCGGCGTGAGCGCGCTTCAGTTTCTCACACAAGCCGTGAACTGGCGCGTACCGTACACGATCGTTCTCGCAACACCGTACCTGCTCACCCTCGTGGCGATGGCAGCGCTGCGGGGAACGCGCGTCGCTCCAGCAGCGCTCGGACAGACACTGAATCGGCCCTAGTCGCCAGAGGGCTAGCCCTTGGCCTCCAGCCAGTTGTCGCCGATTCCAAGGTCGACGATCAGTGGCACGCGTAGCATCACGGCCGTGGTCATTTCTTTTGATACGAGCGCTTCGAGTGTAACGACTTCGGCTGGCGGTGCCTCAAAGACCAGTTCGTCATGCACCTGCAACAACATCCGGCTTTCGAGGCCGGCGCGTTTCATTTCTCGGTGCACGCGGATCATCGCCACCTTGATCAGGTCTGCGGCGGATCCCTGAATAGGTGAATTCTGTGCGGTGCGTTCACCGAACGCCCGAATGTTGAAATTTCGATTCTGTAGCTCGGGGATATAGCGACGACGACCCAGTAGGGTTTCGACATACCCACGCTCGCGCGCCCCTTCGACCGTGGTGTCGAGAAAGGTGCGAACGCCGGCAAATCGCTGGAAGTATGTTTCGATGAATTCCTTGGCGCTGGCGTGCTCAATTTTGAGTTGCCGCGAGAGTGCGTGCGCCCCCTGCCCATAGATCGTCGCAAAGTTGATCGTCTTCGCGCGGGCGCGCATCTCTCCGTTGACATCAGTGAGCGGTACGCCAAAAATGATTGCCGCGGTTTGACGATGGATGTCTCCGCCAGCCAGGAACGCCTCGACGAACGCCGGATCTCCCGAGAGGTGGGCCAGTAATCGGAGTTCGATCTGGGAATAGTCTGCCGCCACCAACTTCCATCCAGCGCGTGGAACGAAACCGCGGCGGATCGCCCTTCCGAGCTCGCGCCTGATGGGAATGTTTTGCAGGTTCGGATCGCTCGATGCCAGCCTTCCGGTCGCCGCAACGGCCTGGTTATACGAGGTGTGCAACCGGCCGGTGGCTGGATTCACCAGTACCGGGAGCGTGTCCAGATAGGTGTTTTCGAGTTTGGCGAGCTCCCGGTATTCCATGACCAGCAACGGAAGCGCATGCCCCTCGTCGGCAAGCTGCTGCAACACAGACGCATCGGTACTTGGTCCGGTTGCCGTTTTCTTTCTGACAGGGAGATGCATCTTCTCGAACAACACGGTGGCGAGCTGGCGATTTGAGTTCACATTAAATCGCCCGTCCGCCACCTGGTAGATGGCCTCTTCGGCCACCGTGCGCTCTTTGGTGAATCGGGTTTTAAGGGAATGAAACCACGGCACGTCGATGGTAATTCCCGCCGACTCCATATCCATAAGCACATCAACAAGCGGTAGTTCGACGTCCCGCATTAATCCGACCGCCCCTACCGCCGCGAGTTGTGGTTCGAGTATTCCGCGGAGCAGGCGCGTGACGTCGGCATCGGCCGCCGAATAGTCGCGGGCCGCGTCGATCGCGACGCGATCGAACGACACCTGCTGCTTTCCTTTGCCAGCTACCTGGTCATACGACGTCATGGGCCGTTGCAGAAACTCAACGGCAACGGCATCGAGCGCATGCGACTTGCGGCTGGGATCGATCAAGTAACTCGCGAGCATGGTATCAAAATCCACGCCGCGCACTTCAATTCCTTCACGGCGCAGGACAAGAAGGTCGTATTTAATATTGTGCCCAGCCTTCGCAACCGACGGATCTGCGAGGAGCGCACGCAGCGGTTCGAGCGACGGGCTCAAGGGTTCCGGCAGATTCCGAACCCCGCCAACGTCTGACGTCCGGGGGGTCTGCCCCATGTCCATATCGAGCCCGCCCTGTTCCGGATCATTGACCCAATGTCGAAACGGGAGGTAGAAGCTGACACCGGGCGCCGTTGCAATGGCGAGGCCTACCAGCCGGGATCTCGTTGCATTCACGACAGGCGGAGCGCCAGGCTCGAGCATCGTTTCCGTATCAATCGCGATTGATCCAGCGGCCCTGGAGAGTTCGATCACCCTGGCGACGCCATTTAGGGTATCGATCGTCTCGTAGGTGGACACCGGAGCACGCCCAGCCGCCCCGCGTGATCCCGCTGGCTCGCCGGCCTTGGTCGCCGCGTCTTGGGCGTGATTCCGAAATTCGAGTTTCACGAACAGGTCCCGTAGGCGCGCCCAGTCGGGCTCTTGAACAGCAAGGGCGCCAAGATCCAGTGTCATCGGAAGGTCTGTCCGTATGGTCACCAGTTCCTTCGACATTCGTCCGTTGTCGCCGTACCGGGTGAGCGCCGTCCGGGCACGCGTCGGTTCCACCTGATCGATGTGCTCAAGGATCGTTTCGAGTGGACCCCACTTTTCGATCAGGGCATGTGCGGTTTTTTCACCAACCCCCTTCACGCCGGGCACGTTGTCGGACGCATCCCCAAGTAACGCGAGGTAGTCGACGACCCTGTTGGGAGGTACTCCGAGGCGCTCGGCGGCATTCGAGTGGTCATACCATTTCTCAGTCGTGCGCCCCGGCCGACCGTGCCAGGGGTTGAGAATCACCACATCGAGCGAGACGAGTTGGACAAAATCCTTGTCGCCCGACACGATGACAGACTTGAGCCCCGCCGCACCCGCCTGACGCGCCAACGTCCCGATCACGTCATCGGCTTCGAATCCCTCGAGCTTGAGGATGGGCACTCGGTATGCCGAGAGAATTTCCGTTACCCGCTCAATGCCCGTATCGAAGTCGGCTTGCTGGGCTGGCTCGAGCCTTTCGCGGGTGGCCTTATATGCCGGATAGCGCTCGTTCCGAAACGATAGCCCTGCGTCGTGCACCCAGCCGAGATACTGAGGGTGATGTCGCTCGATCAACTTCCGCAGAAATTCGATCGCCCCGCGGGCGATGGCCGTGTTTTCCCCTTTACTACTGACGAACTGTTGCTCTCCAAACGCAAAGAAGGCTCGATAGATCAGTGCGTAGCCGTCAACGAGAAAGAGGCGCGATGGTGGTGTGTCGCTCATGCGGGCGAATTATCGCACGCGACGACGCCACGCGTTGAGAAACTCATTTTCTCCAGTACTCGTCAGGCGCCACCGACCGAACCCGCTCTGGTCGTAAAAGGTCAGCGTAACTCCCTGGTTCCGGTACTCCCAAATCTGGGAACGCCCCTGCCGTGAGAGGCTCCGGCTGGTCTGCTCATACGCTTGGTCCGGCCTGCCGAGGCCGAGGAGCACGCGGCCCCGATCGGTCATCCACCCAGGAAGTGTTTCTTCGCGAAACCGGCTGTTTGCCTCGAACATCCGGTTGAAGTACTCGCGTAGCTCGTCCCCGGTTCCGGTTGGGTTCGCATAGTCTTTCACGAACGAGGCCCACGCGGCCGCTCGCAATTCTGGCGCCGCATCGCGCAGCAAATTTAACCGATAGAGCGGTGCGAACCAGCGCAGGTAGTTGAGCATTTCTTCATACGACGCGAGCGGTAGGTCGCCGCCGAATCCGACGAACAGCGGAGCCCGCACGGTATCGTTTCCGCCTGGCCTCCAGACCGCGAGTGTCATGGCGCCAATACCCACCCGACTCGTGGGCACGGCGATCGTTCCTGCATACAACGCGCCCCTGCGGGGCAGGACGGTGCTGTCACGATACATGTTGCGCCCATTCTCTGTTCGTACATCGAAATGCACCGGCTGCCCGGCACCGCTGGCTCCGTACGCCTCAACAAAGAACGGAACGACCGAGTCCCGTCCAAAGGTGGCACTGGCCGTCGGGTTCACGATCATCTGGGGGAGGGCGCCAAGTGTGCCACGAACCCCGCCGTGTGCAAACGATACGGGACTGGAGAGCCCCGTGGCGCCAACCGTCGGCACCACCAACGCAACGGCGTCCTCGGAGTTTCGGGCGCTTCCATTGTCGCGCACGGCAACGGAGAACTCGTACCGCCCCGGCGGCATGGTGAGTATTTCCTCAAACAGCACGCTCTCGTCCATCCGTTGCGTTTCCTTGAAACTCGCGACAACCACGGTTTCGTTTGCCTCGATATTTCGTACGACCACTGGACCGCTCCGCATCGTGATCGTCACCGTATACGCTGCACGAAACCGGTCGTTTTCCCTTGCGAATGTCAGCGATCCGTTCGCAAGAGAAATGGCCAATAGGGCGTGGGTGGAATCGGTCGTCCCAGCTGCGAAAAAGGACACGCTGCCAACAAATGGCATGGGCGCGCCCCTCGCTAGTAGTCCGAGTTTTCGATACAGCGCAATCACGTCATACTGGGGTCCGGTAATGTTTTTGGGACCCTGGCCTGGTGAGGGGGCTGCCGCTGGGGATGGGCGGCCGCCTCCGCCTACACCACAGGCGGCCAGGGCGATCGATATCATCGCCACAGCAGCCAGCCGTGGTGCCGCCGACCGGCCCCGGTGGGCTGTCCGCGCTGTTTCTGCATCCTGGATCATGACACTCCGTACCCGAGTGGACATCATCGGTTCTGTTGCTCCCCTAGGCACCGCGGCATAGGTTCGGTCCCATGCTGAAAGATCCGCTTACCGGAACCACCGTTGCCGGATATGTCATTGAACAGCGTGTCGGTGAAGGTGGAACCGCCACGGTGTACAAGGCGTCCCACCCACAGCACGGTACCGTCGCGCTGAAGGTTTTGCGAGACAAGCTGCGCCAGGACCGCACGGCTGTTACTCGGTTTGTGCGCGAAGCTTCGTATGGTACCCGCGTCCAACACCCAAACGTCGTTCGAACAATCGAGATCGGGCAATCCTCGGACGGACTCCATTATCTCGCCATTGAATGGGCGACGGGCGAGCTACTTGAGGGATATGCTAAGCGAAGCGCGCCGTTGCCGTACGATGAGGCCTCGACGATCGTCGTCCAGATTGCCGACGCCGTACATGCGGCGCATGCGAACGAAATTGTCCACCGGGACCTCAAGCCAGAAAACTTGATGTACGACCCCGTGGCCCGCAACGTCAGGCTGCTCGATTTTGGTATTGCGACAGCCACGGATGTGACTCCGGAAGACCGGCTGACGCGCGCAGGATTTTTTGTAGGCACGTTGATGTACGTCGCGCCCGAGGCCCTGAGCGGTGAGGTCGTCACGCCCGCCGCCGATCAATACAGTCTCGGGTGCATTGCCTATCTCCTGCTGACGGGAACCCTGCCGTACGCCGCGAAATCTCCTCGCGAAATGTTCTCCCAACTCCTGACACAGCCCCCAATCGCGCTAAACAAGGCCAGGCAAGGCCTCGTTTTTGACGCATCGGTCGAAGCGGTCGTGATGCGCGGGCTCGCCAAGGATCCGAAGGATCGCCATTTGAGCGTGGTCGAGTTCGCCAGGGCTCTTGCCGCAGCGCTCTCGACAGGCCACGAGCCTCCTGCAGAAAACCCTGGAATGCTTTCGCGCATGAAGGGTCTATTTAAGGGAAAGAGCTAGGCCGGCTTCGTGCTGTCTGCTGGAAGCCACACGGTAAACACCGATCCGTTGTCCACTTCGCTTTCCACGGAAATGTCCCCGTCAAGGAGGCGCGCGAGTCGGCGCGAGATGGCAAGCCCAAGCCCGGTTCCCCTTCGCCCGGAATCGGCACGCGGCCCAGGGTTGACCTGCTCGAATTCCTCGAAGATTCGCTCCTGGTCGATTGCGGCGATTCCAATACCGGAGTCGGCAACCTGCAGCGCCACCCATGACCCGTGTGCCACCAACATCGGCCGGCGCCGCGGCATCGGTGCCGGTGCGGTGAGATCGTCGTCGCGGATCTGCAGGGCGCGAATGACGATACTGCCAGACGGCGTGAACTTGATCGCATTGCCGATCAGGTTCACAAGAATCCGCCGGAGGTGGGAAAGGTCGGTCACAATTCTCGGCAGCGTTGCGGGGACACTGATCGAAAACGTCAACCCGCGCCCCGTGGCCAGTGGCTCCATTTCCGACGCCACGTCGATCACGAAGGGGCGCAGGCGGACCGACTCTTCGTGCACCTCGATCCGGCCGGCCGCCATTCTCGCGAGGTCGAGAACCTGCTCCACCAGGTCGCGGAGATGGTTCGCTGACGTTTCGATCCGTTCAACCGGCCCGCGCTGTCTCGTCGTGAGCGCTCCGTATGATCCGTCACGCAGCAGGTCTACAAAGCCTACGATTGCCGAAAGCGGTGTTCGTAGTTCGTGCGAAACGCTCGCGAGAAATTCCGATTTTGCACGATTCGCTCGATAGAGCTCGCCAGACAACTGTTCGAGCTCAATCGAGCGCTCCTCAATACTTCGGGCCTGCCGGCGCTCATACACACGGACAAGCGCTAGCGCGACCATCGCCATCATAACGATCGTCCATAACGCGACGCGCACATACCAGGAACCGGCTGTGCGCACGAAGTGGTCGGCGATCCCCAAGACGACGAACATTCCTACAAATGCCGTCCCGAGGGCCACCGCCGACGGACGGATCCGGCTGCGTGTCTGTATTAGGGGCATTGTGCTGTGAATGGTCGAAGCATTGACGCCAAAACTATCACCGGGTAACCTCCGCGACGTGACCCCCCATGACCGGTTGATCTCCCTGCTTGCTGAGCGCTCTGTGCGGCGCGGCACCTTCACGCTCGCATCAGGCAAGCAGTCGTCTGTGTATGTGGACGCCCGGCTCACAACAATGCGTCCCGAAGGCCTCGCGACCATCGGCCCGCTGGCGCTCGAGCTAATTCGGGCCGCCGGACTCGACCCGGACGCAGTCGGCGGACTGACGCTCGGAGCGGACCCCGTGGCCTACGCCATCGCATACGCCAGCGCACTGGCCGGTTCACCGCTCCGTGCGTTCACCGTCCGAAAAGAGGCAAAGGTTCACGGCACCGGCAAGTTGATCGAAGGGCCGTTCACCCCGGGCGATCGTGTGGTCATTATCGAAGACGTGATCACGACGGGTGGCTCCGCACTGCGCGCGATCGATGCCGTTCGCGCAGCGGGTGGCATTATCATCGGGGTGCTCGCGGTCGTCGACCGTGAAGAGGGTGGGCAAGAGGCCCTCGCTGCGGCCGGGGTTCCCATTTTGGCCCTCGCCACCGCGTCAGAGGTGCTCTCGCTCGTTCCCTAGTGAGGGGTAGCGGGAAGCTTGGGGCGCATGATCAGTGGCGACGCCCGGGCTATTCGCTCGCGGTAGGGCGCGATGAGCTCCTCTCGAAAGCGCTGCATCATCCGCACGCCGTCGTGGGTGCGCCGAAATTCTCCAGCCGACAGTTTCATGAACGTGAAGATGTGCCGGCCAAAACCCTGCGGAGACGAGTGGTTGAGGCGATAGGCTACGTCAGCGATCGTGTGCAACATCGGCCGCCAGCGTCTCCCGTAGTCGATTCCATCCGTCTAGTGTCCGCACGTCCACGAGGTGTTGTATCCCGCAGTTTCCAAGCGCCAGTAGGTCGTCGGCGGTCGGTGTGCCACTGCGTGTCAGGAGTACAAATGCCGGGATCCGCGGAAACTCGTGCACAACCCGCATGGCGCGCGGTAATTCGGTCGCGCAGCATCGCGTTGCCGACAGAAGGACGGCGCTGACCCGCCTCACGCGCAGGCCATGCAACACATCCTCTACCGTGTCGCGGTGCACGGTTCGATAGAGCCCCGCTCCCACCCGATCAACTTCTGCCCGATCGGCCGGATCAAGAACAGTCGCGACTGGCGCAATGTGCCTCGGTGATACCCTGGCCGTGTGCATGTGCCCTCGATGATTGCGTGTGGCAACAACGTTGCGGCCCGTGGGTCACCAGGCCGTCACTCTTCCGCGCTGGTGCGGTGCCATGGGCGTCACTCTCGCAATGTGCAGATTCCCACGAGGCGAATAGGTTTGCTCGTCCAAGCGGCTGGTGGCGCCAGGGGCTAGCTTTTCTGGGCGAGTTTCCCGGCCGGATGATCGCGCCGCCGCACCGCAAGGTCGGCGCCGAGGAAAGTCCGGGCTCCATGGACAGACTGCCAGGTAACACCTGGGCACCTCGGTGACGGATAGTGCCACAGAGAACAGACCGCCCCGCGCAAGCGAGGGGAAGGGGGAAAAGGTGGGGTAAGAGCCCACCGCGTTCGTGGTAACACGAATGGCACGGCAAACCCCAGTCGGAGCAAGGCCGAATAGGCGGCGAGGAGCAGTCCTCTTCGATCAAGACGCCGCGGGTAGGCTGCTAGAGGGCGCGGGCGACCGCGTTCCGAGAGAAATGATCATCCGAAGCAACACGCTTCGACAGAACCCGGCTTATAGGCCGGGAAACTCGCGCTCCATTCGTTGGGGAATCCTCACGGCAAGCACGCTACTCGCGTGCTATACCCGCGTGCCCGAGCAGGCGATCGCCATTCCGCCTGCCGCCAAGCCGCCGGATGCGCCATTGGTCGCCAGTGTGTGGACACCACGCCCGGGAACACTCACGCGCGAGTACCTCGTCGAAAACAGCGCGCGCGTGGTAACCACCACTGGTTCCGGCTCTACAGACGACTCGACGACAATTGCCATTCAGGCGTCGATTCGACAGGTGGCCGGCGGCGGACTTGCCGGTCTTCTGCACGACATTGTCGTTTCCTCTCCCGGTGTTGCGCGCACGCAGATGCCTGACGTGGTACTCCCGTACCCGTTCGCCGCCGCTGGGGTTGATCAGGGAAACCAGTACTCGCCGACCGGGCTGGTCGGAGCTGGCGCCTGTAGTGTTGGCGCCCATAACGTACTCGGCGCGCTAGGCGATCTACTGGTGCGGATACCCGATACCCTCCGCGTTGGTAAAGAGTGGGCGGACTCTGGGCGATTTGAGACCTGCAGGGCAGGGGTCAACCTTGAGCTCGCGAGCGTACGCGCATTTCGCGTCACGGCGCTTGAATCCGGGCTGGGCGGGGTGGTGTTAGTTGTTGTCCGAACGGCAACGACTACCGTGCGTGGGGTTTCCGTTCGCGGCGATGACACGACGCGCATAACTGGATCGGGGTCCAGCACGCTACGCTACGAGGTGGATCCGATCACCGGGGCCGTGCTTGGTGCGGACGGGTCGGGGTCGCTCGACCTTGCCGTCCGCGGACGGGTCCAATCAGAGAGCGCCCGTCAAACACAGGCCGTCCGTATCGGCCCGCGTACGTAGGCCTTCCGTTAGTCGGCGAGCCGAAGGGGCATCAACAAACAAAGGTACTTGGCGGAATCCGACCATCCTTCTGGCTCAACGGTTGCCGCGCGCTCCGGTGCCTTGAAGGTCATTTTTACTTCGTCGGTCGGCAGATACTTAAGGATTTCTAACAGGTACGCAGCGTTGAATCCGATATCCAATGGATCACCCTTAAACCGTACAGGCAGCTCGTCCTGTGCTTCGCCAAGGTCAGGGGTGCTGACGCTAAACTTCAGCATTCCACTGTTGAATGAAAGCCGTATGCGGTGGGTCTGGTCTGAAGCAACGACCGACATTCGCTTCAGCGCACCAATAAGTGCCTGGCGATCAATGGTGACCACCTTGTCGTTGTCCTTCGGGATGACCTGTTCGTAGCTCGGATACGGCCCCTCGATCAGTCGGGTGTATACCGAGGTAAAGGGCGACCGAAACCCGACGTGGTTTTCTCCCTGCGCAACCTCGAGCTCTTCCTCAGCCGGGAAAAGTCGCCGAATTTGCTCAAGGGCCTTTGGTGGAATAATGAACTCTCGCGAGAATCCCTTTGCTCCGGGTGACTTGGTCGCGAGCTCCATCTTCGCCAGGCGGTGTCCATTTGTTGCAACCATGCGCATCTGCGCATCCTGCAGTTCCCAAAGGACGCCATTCAATATCGGGCGGCTTTCCTCGGTTGACGCGGCAAAGGATGTGTGGCTGATGAGCTTCTGCAGGTCCCCGGAGGAAACGCGGCTTGCTTTATCAAACTGCACTACCGGGAAGGTAGGGAATTCCCCTTTCGGCAATCCCGGTAGTTTGAATTTTGACCGTCCGCACTCGAGCGTAATGCGCTGATCCCCGGAGGAGGAGATCTTCACCGGTGCCGGCGGCAGCTCGCGCGCAATTTCAGCAAGCTTTCTTGCAGGAATCGTAATACCGCCAGCGCCCTCGATGTCGGCCGTTACCTCGGTGCTAATAGCAATGTCGAGATCTGTTGCAGACAGACGAATTCCTTTTTCACTGGTCTGAACCAAAAGGTTGGCCAGCACAGGAAGTGTGGTCTTGGATGGTACCGCCGGAGTAACGGCGGCAAGTCCTTCCTGAAGCTTCTCGCGCGAAATTGTAAAGCGCATATGTAACCCGTGATAACGAGAAGACGTTCAACAGCCAGTGCAAGAACTAGCTTCTAGTAAATTTATTATTTTAAGCGCAGTAGAAGTAGTAATGCGTGGAAAGTTGAAAAGTAACACAAGTTGTTTCCACCAAACAAGTTCCCGCGCTTAGCTCGTGTGGTATCTGTGTTGAAAGACGCTTCCAGAAGACCCTGTTTAATAAGAACGTTTGTTTCGGCCATCGCGATCCATGGCGTTACGTATCATTCCGCAGGCTGTCCCGAATCTTTTCCACGCGCCCACGGAACTCAACACTCTCCTTGATCATCGACGAAACACGGTCGAGGCTGTGGATCACGGTCGAATGATCGCGACCCCCAAAGGCACCCCCAATCTCAACGAGCTGTAGGCCGAGCAGTTCGCGAGAAAGATACATTGCAACCTGGCGCGGAACTGTGACGGCCCTGGTTCTCGACTTGGCCTGGAGCCCCTCAACCGACACGCCCCATTCTGTTGCGACGCGCTGCTGGATCGAGCGCAGGCGATCGTGACGCGATGAGCGGGCCGGTCGCGACTCGTGTGTCCTGACCTTGTCGCGGATTGCCTCCCGGGCAATATCGAGCGAAACGGGACGATTTCGCAGCGAGGCATACGCAAGGAGCTTGATAATGGACCCCTCGAGCTCTCGGACGTTGGCCTGGACGTGGTTTGCAACGAACTCAATCACATCGTCCGGAATCGCCTGCTCGAGCCGATCGGCCCGAGCTTTTTGCCGAAGAATGGCGATCCGGTGCTCGAGGTCGGGTTGAGCGATGTCGGCAACCATTCCCCACTCAAAGCGACTGACGAGGCGCGATTCGAGGCGCGGAATTTCCGAGGGCGGCCGGTCGCTCGTGACCACGACCTGACGGCCGGCCTCATAGATCGCATTGAATGTGTGGAAGAACTCTTCCTGCGTGGCTTCCTTTCCGCCTAGAAAATGCACGTCGTCAACGAGCAGTAGGTCGGTTTCACGATACCGGCGCCGGAAATCCGGCATCGCGCGCTTCGCGATAGACGTAATCACGTCGTTGGTGAACTGCTCGGTGCTGATAAGAGTGGTTCGACAGGAAGGGTTTTTGGCAAGAATCTCATGGGCGATGGCTTGCATGAGATGGGTCTTGCCGAGTCCTGTCGCGCCGTAAATGAACAGGGGATTGTAGGTTTTGCCAGGCGCCTGCGATACGGCGGTTGCCGCAGCGACCGCGAGCTCATTCGACCGACCAACAACAAACTCAGAGAATGTGTATCTTTTACTTAAAACACCAACAGTGACGCTTTGTGGTTTTTGTTGTAGCGTTATACCGGCGCTTTTTGCAGGTGCGAAAAGGTCCATTTGCGATCGCTTAAGCCGCTCCTGCTCAACGCGAAATGAGATGGAAATTGGATGGCCAAAACAGACAGGACCGAGCGCTTCGAGCGCCTGCGTGTGTTTCGACTCATTCCACTCGACCGACCACTGGTCTGGGGCGGTCAGTACGAGCATCTTTCCGTCGAACTCTTGGGCAACCAGCGGAACAAGCCATGTTTCCACGGCCTGTTCTGGTAGCTCGAGTCGGGCGCGGCCGATCAGCGTAGACCAAACTTCTGTAGGGGAAAGCGTCACGGATCTCAGGAAAAACGGGGAGCGAACGTAGGGCCGTAGATGTGGATAAGTCAACACTCGCGGTTGCAAGCAAATAGGGCGAGACTTGAAGTATCTCTGTGTTGTGAATAGGTTTAGCAGCTTGGATAGAACTGATTTCTGGACCGCCAGGAGTAGTGATGGGAAAGCCGACTTATAACCCGCGAAACAAGAAAAGAATCCGCAAGCATGGGTTCCGCTTGCGTATGTCCACGAAATGGGGGCGGCAGGTACTGAGCCGGCGCCGCAGGAAGGGGCGTAAGCTCCTGACGGTGAAGCTGCCGTCAAAGTACGCAGGAGCGTAGTAGTCAACGCTTTCCGCGCGTCAGTCGACTGACGCGCGGGGCCGATCTCGCACATGTCCGGGCACGAGGCAAGCCGCTTCGTGGGCCGGCACTGGAGATCCGCGTACTCTCTTCAACGACAACGACACCCCGTGTGGGGATCATCGTCCCACGGCATTCACATACGGCCGTGGAGCGAAATCTTGTGAAGCGAAGACTTCGCGAAATAGTCAGGATCTGCGGACTCGTGTCGCCGACAATCGGAACGATGGTCGTTTTCGCGCGCCCTGCGGCCTATCGCCACTCGTACGAGTCGCTACGGACCGAGCTTACGGGCCTATGTGAACGCGCGGCGCGGTAGCCGATGTGATGAGGCGACTGCTCGTTCTTTCTGTGCGCGCATACCAGGTCGTCCTCGGACCACTTTTACCATCGTCGTGCCGCTACTTTCCGACGTGTTCCTCCTACGCCATCGAGGCACTGGAGCGGCACGGCGCGCTGCGCGGATCGTGGCTTACTGTTCGTCGAATTGCACGTTGTCATCCTTTTAGACCGGGTGGATTCGACCCGGTCCCGTGACCACCCAGGCGCGAATTCATGGATAGACGGTTCTTTCTCGCTCTCTTGTTGACCGGCGTGGTGCTCGTCGTGACGCCGCTGCTCATTCCCCCAGCGCCGCGGCCCCTAGCGACCGCGCCCACGGTTACCGGACAGGCCGCCGCCGACGTTCCGACACCAGGAAGCGTGGCCGCGCAAGCAATTATGCCGCGAACCACGACAGGAGCGCGGGCGCTGGTTCCGACGTCAGCAGCGCTTGCACCAATCGACACAATTCTCGCCAGTAGTGCAGGGGCTGAGTTCGTGTTTACGACACGCGGCGCGGCGCCACTTTCGGCGAACCTCCCAGGCCATCGTGCGCTTGGGGCGACTCCGGGACCGGTTGTGCTTCACGGAGGCGGAGACGCCCTGCTGCAATACCGCGTACTCACGGATCGGGACACGGCGCGACTTGACCAAACCACTTTTCGGTATACGCGAACCGATGCGGGTGGCGCCTCAACACTGGCCTTCTCCGATAGCGTCGGCGGTACGACGATCAGCTATCGCCTGGCCGATGATGCGCAGGTCACACAGGTGCACGTGAGTGTGCCACCGACGACTGGTCGTGCGTTTCTTCTCCTGGGACTGCCGCGCGGATTTGCCTCGCACGAGGCAGATACTCTCGACGACATTCGGCACCTTTCCTACGCAGCAAAGCCAGCGACCAAGGGAGCCACAGGCGTCACGTTTTCCAGCCTCGACCCCGGGGAGCAGGAACTGGTACCGGGCCCACTGTCATGGGCCGTGGCCAAAAGTAAGTATTTCGTCGTCGGCGTGTTGTCGCCGAGTGATTCCACGCCGTTTTCTGAGATGCAGGTTGTGGGCGGTGTGCGCGAGAGCAAGCTCGCGACACGGGCCGCCGCGACCGTGGTCATTCCGATCGTGAATGGGCGCGTCGCGTTCAATCTGTATACCGGCCCGCAGTCGTGGGAGCGCATGCGTGCGCTCGGTCGCGAGTTTGAAACGGCAAACCCGTATGGGGGTTTCATGCAGCCGGTGGTTCAGCCATTTGCGACCATCGTGATGCGCGTGATGCTGTGGATGAAGAGCTTCTTCTCGCTCGACTATGGTTGGCTGCTCGTCATTTTTGGGCTCGCAATTCGCGTGGTGCTGTGGCCGCTCAACCAGAGTGCGATGCGGTCGAGTATCCGCCTCCAGCGAATTCAGCCAGAGCTGCAAGCGGTCCAGGAGCGCCACAAGAGCGACCGCACGAAACAGCAGCAAGAAATTATGCGCGTGTATCAGGAACATGGCATGAGTCCATTCTCCGCACTGTCTGGATGTTTGCCGGCGTTGGTTCCGATGCCCGTGTTCTTCGCGCTGTTCTTTGTGTTTCAGAACACGATTGAATTCCGTGGCGTGCCGTTCCTTTGGCTTGCGGACATTTCACTTAAGGATCCGCTCTACATCCTGCCCGTCGTGACTGGCGCGTCGATGTTCCTGCTCTCGTGGATCGGTATGCGCAACATGCCCAAGAATCCACAAGCGACGATAATGTTGTACCTGATGCCGGGCATGTTCATGATGTTCTTGCTCAGCACGGCCTCTGGGTTGAGCATCTACTATCTCGTGCAGCAGATCGCGGCGATTCCGCAGCAGTGGATGATCGCCAATGAACGACGAAAGGTCCAGCCACCTAAATAGCAGTTCCCCCAAGGGCCGCGCGTCGACGCGCGGCCGGGGTGACACCATCGTTGCGATTGCAACGATGGTGGGCAGGTCGGCCGTTGCCGTTGTTCGACTCAGTGGCCACGATGCCGGCGAGATTGGGCGACGCTGTGTGCGGCCATGGCCTGCTGCGGCGCGCACCATGACCCGCTGCGCTGTACACGATCCGGTCACGGGTCGGCACCTGGATGACGGGCTCGTCGTGGAGTTTCCCGCGCCGGCTTCGTACACCGGTGAAACGGTCGTCGAATTGCATTGCCACGGCGGGTTTTCTGTGCCCGCTGCCGTAGAGTCTGCGTTGATTCGGGCCGGAGCGCGACCGGCACTGGCTGGCGAGTTCACCGAGCGCGCCGTGTTGAATGGAAAAATCGACCTGGTCACCGCGGAGGCGATTGGCGAGCTGATCGATGCGCGCACACGGGCGATGCACCGGGCTGCCATACAGAGCCTGTCCGGAACACTGGTGCGGCAATACGCGGAGCTACGATCCGAAGTGATTGCCGCGGAAGCGCTTCTTGCGTTCGATATTGATTTTCCGGAAGAAGACCACGGGCCGATCGGGCGCGAGCTTGTGGACGGGGCGGTGGTGAGGGTAGAGGCGCGAATCACCGCACTGCTTGCGACTGCACCAGCGGCCATCCTTGGTCGAGATGGTGCGCTGGTGGTACTTGCTGGGCCAACCAATGCCGGAAAGTCGTCTTTACTCAATGCCATGGTTGGTGAGGCACGGGTTATTGTGAGCGACGAACCCGGCACCACGAGGGATGCCGTAGAGGTCCTGCTCGATACCGATCCTTGGCCGATTCGGCTCGTCGACACCGCCGGGCTCCGTGGTGATGCGGGAGTGGTGGAGCGACTTGGAATCGCCGTGAGCGAGCGCTACCTCGGTGGCGCGGACATCGTGGTCGTGTGCGCAGAGTCGCCGGAAGAAATCGCCAGAATTACCACGCGAGTCCGCGCCCTGGGCGACGCGGCGATCGTGGAGGTGCTCACGAAGAACGATCTCTGGACGCCGGCGACCGCAGGGATCCATGGCGCCGCGCTCTCCGTGAGCGCGGTGACGGGCCACGGCCTTAGCGCGCTTCGCGATACCATACTGGCGATTGTCGCCGCGAAAGCTGGTCGCCCTGATGACCAGGGTCCCCTGGTGACGAGCGCGCGCCAGCGAGCGGCGCTTGAAACAGCCCGCGATGAGCTAGCCGAGTTTCGGTTGGCATGGCGGGAGGGTGTGCTACCAACGCCAGTAGTTGCGACACACCTTCGAGCGACTATGCACGCACTGGATCACCTGATTGGCGCAGTGGATGTGGATGCAGTGCTCGCACGGGTGTTTTCGACCTTCTGCGTCGGCAAATAAAGTAGCATCACGCGAGTGGGGCTACGCTGTTCGAGCGGCGTCGCTTACAGAACAGAGGTCGGCCGCAGAACTGCGAACGGCGTTCGACAGGCCCATACTGGCGATCGCCTCCTCGACTAACCGAGCACCGAGGAAATAGCCAGCGCGTTCCGGCACCACGCATCGCTGTACGGTGCGGGCCTCGTCGCTCATGCCGCCAGAGAGATATCGTAGGCGTAATCCGAGACCAGACCGATCGAGGTCGTCGACCAGACCGCGGGCCAGCACGCCCTCAAGCTCACGGATACGCGAGTACTGGCGGCGGACATACCCGAAGTATTCCCACGGCGCATGTCCTGGGCTAAACGCCCGGGAGGCTTGGACGGCGAGCCCTTCGTTGACGAGGTGCTCACGGAGCGAGGCCCGGCGACCGGTTTCCCAATAGGAGTAGTATCCACCAGCATCGACGACGAGGTCGCGCATCTCGCTTTGGCTGCGCGGGGATGTGTAGCGAACACAGTGCGCCATCTCGTGTGCGATCCACATCGGAAGGAGCTCGGGATCGAGTCCAAGCCCCCGACTCGTCGGATTGGGCACGCTCGTAAAGTGTTCGAGGCAGACAAACGCCACGCCTCTTCCGTTGACCACGAGCTCGCCGGCATTGGCGGCGCCGACGCCGACCATCAGGACGATGTCGATGTTGGAGTCGACTGCAAACAGGTCCGCACACCGCTGCTCAGTGGCTCGTGCGACCGCGGTCACGTCGACACGGTCAAGCACGGCGTGCAGGTCGTCGCGATTGGCGCGTACGGTGTCACGCGCGATCTCGTCAAACTGCGGCCCCACCGGCTCGATCACATAGTTGTGCCAGTATGCCTCGAGAATCTCGCGGTGTGAGTCGAAGTAGCGACGATACTCAGCTTCGGGCTCGGAACTCTGCAACACCGCAACAAAGTCGGGCAGCAGGTTGATAACCATCGAAGGGTTCGCGTCGCGTGGATAAAAGGGCAGTCAACGGGAGTGGTCGGCACCCCTCGGCGAACGGGCCAGCTGCGCGAGAATCTAGGCCGCTACGTGATTGCAAACAAGAGCACGTGATTCCAACGCAGCGCGCCAGCTGGTTTTGATCACCCCGCCTTTGTATCGCGCAGTTCGTTAGCGGGTTCCGAACAACCGGTCACCGGCATCACCGAGTCCCGGGAGGATGTACCCGGATGCGTTCAGTTCGCGATCTAGCGCCGCGGTGATGACTGGAACGTCGGGATGGGCCTCGCGCAGGCGCCTTGCTCCCTCTGGCGCGGCCACGATGCAGAGAAATCTGATCCGAGTCGCACCGGCCAACTTGAGTTTTGTGATCGCAGCGACGGCACTTCCGCCGGTAGCCAGCATCGGATCGAGTACAAAGAATTCGCGTTCCGCAGCGTCGCCGGGAACCTTGAAGTAGTAGTCGATCGGCTGAAGCGTGTCGTGATCACGGTACAGGCCGATATGTCCGACTCGCGCCGAAGGAATGAGTCGAAGAATCCCCTCGACCATACCGAGTCCGGCCCGAAGGATGGGGACGAGTACGGCCTTCTTTCCGGCGACGCGTGCGCCAGTCGTGGTCTCGAGGGGGGTGATCACCCCGTAGGATTCGAGTTCCATTTCAGCGGTCGCTTCGTACGCCATGAGCATCGCGATTTCGTCAACGAGCTCCTTGAAGATCTTCGTCGGGGTACTCCGGTCCCGTAGCAACGCGAGCTTGTGTTGCACGAGCGGATGTCGTACGACCAAGAGTCCGGGGATTATGGGGGTGGCTGGCATGGCGTGGAGTCTAGTATTTTGCGCGCATGAAAGAATA
>SXGR01160902.1_pt1 | contig 55840 bp, 43 predicted proteins | sample 3174711 | NCBI WGS metagenome assembly SXGR01 (sample SAMN11356860, study PRJNA531348) | freshwater metagenome | isolation source: freshwater sample F1-60 | place: China: Fuxian Lake, Yuxi | collected 2017-12-25 | reverse complement strand
GTAGTGCCCGTAGTCGGCCGGCCACCACTCCTGCGACGTTGTCATGAGCGTGAAGAGGTCCTGCTTCAGCGCCTCGAGGTCAAGCGTGCCGAACTCTTGCGAGTAGTTGAACGCCGTGCCCATGGGATCGGACACCGGCGAGTTCTGATGGAGGATCGCAAGGTTCAGCTGATTCGGCCACCAGTCGCGGTTCGACCTGCCACCGGCAGTCGTCGCGGTGCGCCGCTCATGCATGACCGGGCACTTGCCCGCGTTCTGCCCAGACTTTCCGTCCATCTTTCTCTCCGATCGTGACGATGTTGGCCAACCGGTTGGTCGGCAATCGATGAGAAAGATACCACTGTCGACTCAGGATCCGAGCCCAAACACCTCAACGAAGGTGAGCGCGTTGCCGTCTGGATCCCGCACAGTGAACTCCGTGGTCCCCCACGGCTTTGGCCCGATGTCACCCGCCGGATCGATCGCGCCTGCGTCGCGAAACGCGCGGTAGAGACCGTGGATCTCGGTGACCTCGATCCGGCATCCGGTGCGCTCGCCGGGCGAGGCCTCGTCGGCCAGCGAAAAGTGAATTTCTATCGCATCCCGGCGGACGCCACCAAATGTGCCGGCGTTAAAACCAAGCCGGAAGCCGAGCGTATCTACATAGAAGTCGATGGCTTGGCGGAGGTTCACCACCGGAAGCATCGGGATGCCGCGCGTGAAATAGGGTTCGCCCATGCCGAACAATCCGTCTTTCGCGTTTCTGGCGCAACTCACATCTTGCTAGGGCTTCCCTGCACCCCCAGGAGATCGGATGCCCAAGACCCACACGCCGTTGCTTGCGGTCACACCGTCGCGACGCTCGCCGCCTGGCGCGCACACCGATGTGGCTGATCTACGCCGGCCTAAGACGGCATGCCTCCGCGCGAGCGACGCGATTCCATGAACACGCCGTCGCCGACCGTGCTAATTGAGGCCGCGGTCGATTCGTTCGATGGCGCGATGCGGGCGCAGGCTGCTTTGGTCCAACGCATTGAATTGTGCGGTCCGCTGCACGACGGCGGCACGACGCCGAGCGCGGGACTCATTGCGCGCGTGACGGAAAAGGTCCTCGTCTCCGTCAATGTGCTGATTCGGCCGCGGACCGGGAACTTCGTCTATGACGCCGACGAACTCGAGATCATGAAAAAAGACATCGTGGTCGCGAAAGAACTCGGCGTCGACGGCTTCGCGTTCGGCACACTCACCCCCGATGGCGATGTGGACATTGAACAGATGGCCGAGCTGATCCATCTGGCGACGCCGTTGCGCGTGGTATTTCACCGCGCATTCGACTCCGTGCGCGACCAGGACGAAGCGCTGGAGCTGCTCGTCTCCTTGCAGGTGAATGGCGTCCTGACGAGCGGCGGCGCGAAGACCGCAGCCGAAGGCGCCGAGCGGATCCGGTACTTGGTGGAGCGCGCGGAACGGCGCACTCGCGTGATCGCCGCCGGCAGCATCACGGCGGCGACGGTGGCATCACTCGTGCACACGACCGGCGTGTCGGCTGTGCACGGACGGTCGGTCGAGGGGATGGCGTCCGCGCTCCGCCCGTAGCGCCTGCCGCCAGAATCTAGGGGTCTACCCCAGCATCGACCGAATCACAAAGCCGACATTCGCCGGGCGCTCGGCGAGACGGCGCATATACCACTTGAACCACGAGCTGCCGTACGAGATCAGCGTCTTGATGACATGTCCCTCGGCACGCAACCGTTGCTGGTCGCGGTCCTTGATGCCGTAGAGCATGTGGATCTCAAACTGTCCCGGCTTCACGCCGAGTGCTTTCGCGCGCGCGGCGATCCGCCCGAGCAGCGCGACGTCGTGCGTACCGAAGATGGGAAGACAGGTTCCTGCCGCCGCGGCCTGCAACATCGTATCCGACAACTCGAAGTAGGCGCGGTCGGTGTCCGCTTTTCTGGGAAAGGCCACGTGCGCCGGCTCGGAGTACGCGCCCTTCACGAGCCGAATCACGGGCCTCACTGACATCAGGTCGGCGATGTCCTTTGGCGTACGGAAGAGATAGGCCTGCAGGGCGATGCCCGTGTCGGGATAGATCGCCTTGACCGTGCGATAAAGTGCGAGCGTGCGGTCGACATAGTTCGAGTCTTCCATGTCGATCCAGAGTGCGCTGCCTGTGGCCTGCGCCTTGGCAGCAAGCTCCTCAGTGTACGCCTGGCACATGGCGGGGTCGAGGTCGAGCGCCAGCTGAGTCGGCTTCACGCTCACGTGGCCGGGCAGACCCTTTGCCTTGATCTGGTCGAACATCCAGAGGTAGTGATCGCGCACCGCGGTGGCTTCGTCGCGATTGGTGATCGCTTCACCGAGCTTGGTGAAAATCGTCCCGCGCCCACCGCTGGCAAGCGCCGCCGATGCGCCCATGGCATCTTCAGGCGCTTCGCCGGGCATAAAGTGCTTCGTCGCACGCCGGACGAAGCCCCACTTGGTGACGCGATGGTTCAGGAAGTCGCTCTTGGCGAGCGCAAGGAAGAATCCACGACCGAAAGGCATTCCGTGAGTCTCGAGTTCAGGACATCGATAATCTAGTCATGGTTTCTAGGTCCCCTTGGCCGAGCTTCTTGGTCATGTCGCGCATCTCGATTGCTTCCGCGACGTTCCGCGCCAACGGTTTTTCGCAGGCGATCCCCTTCAGTGTCCCGCGGCCTTCAATATGAAAGCGGGTGCTGAAGCCGGAACCGGTGAAGCCGACGCGGAGTGCCGCTTTAGAAAATCCCCACCTTGCCCTTCACCGACGCGGTCAGCTTCGCCGGGTCGTATCCGACGCCCTGTTTGAACACGAGCTCGACCTTTCGAATGTCGCCGATACGCGTCGACGGATCGCCGCCAATGAGCACGAGGTCGGCCTGCTTGCCCGCCGCGACCGTTCCCATGCGATCGGCCATGTTCAGGTAGGTCGCACCATTCAGCGTGGCGATCTTGATGGCCTCGGCGGGTGAGAAGCCCGCCTCGACCAGCAGCTCAATCTGATGCTGGTTCGCATAGCCGGGAATGACCCCACCGCCGCCCGTGGGATCGGTACCGGCGACCAGCGTGCCGCCACCACGCACGAACGCCAGTTCGAGCTTCATTGCGTTCTGCAGCAGCTTCACACCAGCGGCGTTCGGATTTCGCGTGGCACTGGCATAGCGCTGCTCATACTGCTCCTTGAGCACCGGCTCGAGCATTTCCGTCCCCGGCGGCATCGGCCGGCCGGCGGCGCCAGCCGCCCCCGCTTCGAACACGGTCAGCGTCGAGGTGAGCGCCACCTTGTACTTCACAAGTTCGGCCACGAGCGACTTGAACTCGGCGCTCTCGGGATCGAGCGCGGCGATCGTCGCCTGACCGGCGCCCTGTCCCGGGCATTCATTCGGTTTTTTGTCCTTGACGAAATCTGTTGACGCGAAAAACCCGTGCTCGAGGTTGTCGATGCCGAGCGCGGCCGCTTCACGGTAGGTCACGGAGCAGAGGTGGCCCGTAATCTTGAGTCCTCGTTTGTGGACCTCCTCTGCGGCAGCCTTCAGCTCGTCGCGCGAGATGTGCATGTACGCCTTGAACGATGTCGCGCCCGCATCGGCCCAGTAGTTCACGTGCCGATGGGCGTCGGCGACGTCCTTGAGCGCATAGACCTGTCCAAGCGCGAGGCCTGGGCCTTCTAGGTACGGCGCCGTGGCGTCGACCCAGGGCCCGGGTTTCTCGCCCTTGGCGATGGCGCGCGCGAGCGCGATCTCGCCAAAACCGTTCATGTTCCCGCCGGTGCGCATCGCCGTCACGCCACCGGCGAGGTACAGTCGCGAAAAACTTTCGGCCAGGTTGCCGTAGACGCCTGGACCAGTCGGGTAGAACAGGTGCTCGTGCACCATCACGAGGCCCGGAATCACCGACTTGCCAGTGCCATCGATGACCTGCGCGCCCGCGGGCACCGGAGTGCGTGCCGCATCGCCAACCGCCGTGATCCTGCCATCGGTGATGATGACGGTCTGGTCGGCGCGGGCTGCCGCACCGGTGCCGTCGATCACGCGGACATGCGTCAGCGCGACCACTGGTGCGTCGACGGCGATGTACGGACGGACGGCGTCGCCGAGGGTTGGCCGCTGGGCGGCCGCGGATGAAACAGTGGCGGCAACAAGCAGGCCACACGCGAGAAGGATTCGCATAGAACGAGAAAATACGGTGCGGTGCCGCGACCGCGCCAATGGGCCCCGTGAGCTGTTCGCCAGTTACTTCGGCGTGGTCAGATATGACTTCGCGATCATCATGTGCACTCCGACATTACCGTCCACCAGCTGCGTGATCCGCAGATCGGCCGCCATCGATGCTGCCTGATAGGCCTGGGTCTGCGTGATGCCCTTCGCTTCTTGCAGAAACTTGACCATCTGGCTGATCGCGGTCTTCGTCGCCACGACGAGCGACGTGTCGGCGCCCATCGTGATCCAGTGCATCGGGGTCTCGATCCGCGGCCAGTCGAGTTTCATATCCTTCCGCACCGTGACCTGAATCCTTCCCTTGAGATTGGTCTCGATTGCGGTCTGGTCCACTTCACCATCGCCCTGCGCCGCATGACCGTCGCCGAGTTCGAGGAGCGCGCCCTTGGTCCAGACCGGCACGTAGAGGGTCGTGCCCGCGACCAGCTCCTTGTTGTCCATGTTGCCGGCGTGCTGGTGCGGCGGGGTGCTGCTCACACGGCCGAGCGCTGCGGCCGGAGCCACGCCGACGCTGCCGAAGAACGGACGCAGCGGCACCGTGATGCCGGGCGCTATTTCGGCGGTCATCTTCTGACGGTCCATCATGATGAGGCGCGAGCCACCAGCACCAGCAGCAGCCCCACGGCCTCCGCGGCCCGCAGCGGAATCGCCCGGCGCGCGACAGAACTCGCGCATATACCCGCTACAGCCGTTATAGCCGTAGGCAATGGGTAGCGTGATCGAGAGCATCTTCACTTCGAGCACGTCACCCGAATCGGCACCCGTCACGTAGATCGGACCGGTGAGGATGTGGCCGCCGGGACCGCGCGCATCGCCGGCCACCTGCGCGACGATATCGCGGAGATTCTGTGGCACGTCCTCCGGCTTGACCCCCATGCGCTCGAGGCCTTGCGGCGTGTTCGTGAGCATCGTCTCGATTGCGACGATGTCGCCGCTTGCGATGGTCAGGACCGGCTTGGCGAGCGACCAGTAGTAGCCGTACGCGACCGTGGATGGATTCGCCGGGAGCTGGTGCACTTTTTGCGCGTGCGCTTGAACCGGTGGGAGGATGCTGGCCGCCGACCACGCAGACACAGCGTACGCCATCAAAGACGACACCGAGCAGATCGACCTGCGCATGACAGTGACGGAGCGGGTGCACGACAACCGGTTCTTCATTTGTTTCTCGTGGTGATGCGTTTGGTGAGTTGGGCGAGCTTGGCGAGCGGGAAGCGCATGGCTACCCCTCTCGTGGATACGTCGTCCGCCCGCCCGCTACCGTGCGCACCACCTTAATGTCCTTGATCGTGTCTGGATCGACCTCGTGCGGATCTTTTTCGAGGATCACGAAGTCGGCGAGCTTCCCGGTGGTGATCGACCCCTTGATCTTCTCTTCGAACGACGCATAGGCGCCATTCAGGGTGTTGATCCGAATCGCTTCGTCCACGCTGACGCGCTGGTTGAGGCCCCACGTGGTGCCGTCCCAGCCTTTGCGCGTGACCATGCCCTGGATGCCCATCAGCGGCGCGAACGGCCCCGGGCTGAAGTCCGACCCCGCGGCGGCGTGAATGCCGGCGTCGAGCATTGAGCGGAACGCCATGCTCCGCTTCATCAGGTCCTCGCCATAGAACGGGAACTTGTCGGTATTGTAGTAAGCGTACGTCGTGAAGCACGACGGGATCGCATCGAGCGCCTTGATCCGACGGATCAGGTCGTCGTTGATGAGCGTGCAGTGGGTGATCTTGGGTCGCGCATTGGGGACGGGATAGACCTTCTGCGCCCGCTCGACGGCGGTGAGGTAACTGTCGATAGCCACGTCGCCGTTGGCGTGGATGTTGAGCTGAATCCCGGCGCGGTGCACCTTCTCCACCCACGCATCGAGCACGTCCTGCGTCTCGGTCACATTCCCCTTGTAGCCGTTTTGCCCCGGGTAGGGCGTACTCAACGCCATCGTGCGTTCGGAGAACGAGCCGTCCACGGTATGCTCCGATGTGGCGCCGAACTTGATCCATTCGTCGCCGAAGCCGGTCTTGATGCCGTTGGCGATCATGGTGTCAACCATGCCGCCCTGCGCCTCGTAGCTCACGCGGTGCAAGAGGTCACCGCGGGCCCGCACGTCCTGAATCGCGGCGAGGTCGCCTCCCTCGTGGTGCACACTGGTGAGGCCGTAGCGCGCGAATTCCTTCGAGATGTGGGCGATGCCGTCACGCTCACGTTTCTCTTGTTCCGCCGGCGACAGCCTCGGCCGAAGCCCCACGCGTCCGAACACGGCCGTCGCGCGATCGGTCACCCGGCCGTTGAGTTCGCCGTTGGCGTCCCTGTCAAATGTGCCGCCCGGTGGGTTCGGCGTGTCTTTCGTGACGTTCGCCAGTGCCAGTGCCCTACTGTTGTAAAACGAGGTGTGACCGCCGCGATGGCGCACGACAACCGGGTGTTCGGTGGACACCTGGTCAAGGTCCTTCACGTTCAGCGGGCGCTTGTCTTTGAGTTTCGTATCGTCGTGGAACTGGCCCTCGACCCAGGTGTCCGGCGGCAGCGTGCGCGCCTTGGTCTTGAGTTTGTCGATGATGCTCTGGATCGAGACGAACTCGACTTCGAATGGATTGCCGACGAGCACCTCGTAGAGGAGCACGGTCCCGCGCGCGTGGTTGTGTGTGTCGATAAAACCTGGCACCACGGCCATCCGCGCTGCGTCAATCACCTTCGTACTCGCGCTGGCAAGATTGCGGATGTCGGCGTTTGTTCCGACCGCAAGAAACCGGCCTTCCCGGATCGCGAAGGCCTCGGCGCTCGGCTGTGCCGGATTCTGCGTGAGCACGCGAGCGTTGACCACGATCGTGTCGGCGACGACACCGCCGCCGCGCTGGCGCATGGGAGGGAGTGGCGCGCCGCGTGCCGGGTTCGACGACGCACTGCCCATCGGCGCCTCGAGCGCAGACAACTTCTTCGCGCCAAGCGATCCGGTGACGAGGGCGCCGAGTCCAAGGAAGTCCTTGCGGGTGTACTTGGACATGGTGCCTCTCCTGGTGTGTTCGCTCCGGTAGCCTACTTCCTGACCTTCAGCTTGTCACGCAGTTCGGAGAATCAATTGTCCACGAGCATGAGGTCGCCGAGAAACGATTCCTGGTGGCGGCGACTTCGGTCACGGTTTTGGTGGTGGTCCCGACGGATGCTTCTCGCAGACCGGCGTTTGCTCAGCACTCCAGGCCAGCGACGCGATTTTCCACTTGCCGTCGGCCTTGACGAGCGTGAACAGGTCCGCGCCGCAATGTGACCAGGCGCCATTGACGTAGAGATCATATGGCATCCAGACCATACCCACTGCGCCGTTCACCATCGCCACTGGCTTGAACCCGCGCTCGACGACGCCGTTGAGCGACGCGGTGCGTTGCGCTTCGCGCGTGCGCACTCGGTAGGTGCTGACGCCGTTTTTGGTGGACGTCGGGAACATCACGGCCTCCGGTACCATCAGGTCGGTGAGCGCGATCACATCACCTCGGGTGATGGCGGCGAGCGCCGAGTCGGCAACGGCGATCACCGCGGCGCGAGGATCGGTGGACTGCGCGCTGAGCGCGTGTGGAACCAGGGCCGCGAACGCTACAGCCAGCCCGAGCCCGACGATTGACGTGCGCTTCGGATGCATGGACATGGGCTTGAAGCTAAGGCGTGGCGATCCGGTCAATCCAGCCGTCGCCCGTGTACATCCGCATCGGGCGCCCGGACTCCTCAACGAATCGCACGACCTCGCCCACCGAACCACCGCCAGTCAACGCGCTGAAGCGGAACCGACCGCCACCAAGGGGAACAAGTTCGACCGGATTGTCAACGTTCGTGCCGTTGGGCGTGATGATCACGAGCTTCTGGTTGAGCAGCACTACATGTGAATCGCCGCCGCGTCCGCGATAAAGGCCCGCGAACCGTGCCCACGAATCGTCCCACGCGACCGCCGCCGGCTTCTGCCCCGTCACCTTCGCGACCGCGACGCCGACCGTCGCGATCAGCTGCCGCGCGATGTCGCCGGGATTGGAATCGTTGGTGTTCGTCAGGACGATGATGCCGACCTTATCGTCGAGCTGGATGAGCGTCTGCGTCGTGTTCCCCGGATAACCACCGCCGTGGCCCGTCCACGTCCGATTGTTGATCCGACTGATGTCGTAGCCCAAGCCTGAGCCGGAGGTCCAGTTCTCCTCCACCGATCGCACGCGGTGCATTTCACGCCACGATCCGCTGCTCACCACCTGTGCGCCGCCACGCGGTCCGCGCCGGAAGTTGGCGGAGACAAATCTGGCTATGTCGGCCAGAGTAGAAGTGACGCCAGTGGCGGCCGCCATGCCGCGCGCGTCCACGAATGGCAGCGTCTCGCGCGTACCGTCGGGCATCCGCCGCCCGTAGGGCACGGTGAGGCCAGTCACATTCTTGTCCACACTTGACGACGTCATCGCCAGTGGCTGAAAGATGTTGCGGTCCACGTAGGCGGCCCACTTCTGCCCGCTCACCTGCTCGATGACCATGCCGGCCACGGAGTAGGCGAGGTTGGAGTACTTCCAGCGTACCGACGGCGCGAACGCGGCCTGGCGGTCGGCATAGAGGCGCTTGAGTTGCTCCTCCGTCGGGAACTCGAATGACACCCAGTGGTCACCCGCTTCACGCTGGAGTCCCGAACTGTGGGACAGCAGTTGCTCGATCGTGATCTGCCCGTCGTCATCGCCCGCCGGCGCGGCCTTGAACCAGGGGAGGTATTTCTCGACGGGATCATCGAGGTGCAGCTTCCCTTCTTCGCGCAACTGCATGATGGCGATTGCCGTGAAGAGCTTGCTGTGTGATGCCATACGGAACTTCGTTTCGGGCGACATCGGGATCTTCGCCTTGACGTCGGCGAAGCCGAATCCCTTGGCCCAGACGAGTTGCTGGTCGCTCACCACGCCGACGACAACACCGGGGAGGCCACGATAGGCGAGTTGCCCTTCCATCCACGCCGAAAAGAGACGCTCGGCGCCGAGGACGTCAGGGTTGGCAGCGACGGTCGTAGTCGCGGGCGCGGGCGCCTGCGCTCGCGCTTGCGCGGCAAGAGCCGACCACGCGGTTGCGACGACAGCGGTGAGGATGGCGACGCGAATGCGCGACGCGCTGCACCCGCAGCGGAAACGATGGAAGATCGGCATGGAGTAGCTCCGAAATCGAGGGCAATGACCAACGACTAGCTTCGCGCCGATTGCGCGCTGGGGCAAGACCGCCGAGTTTCCCGGCACCATGACACCCACACGCACACCCATCCGCCTCGCTCCATCGGCCATCATTGCCGCAGTAGTCCTTGCTGCCGCCTGCTCTTCCCCGACCTATGACCTGGTCATCGCCAATGGCCAGGTGATGGACCCGGAGTCCGGCCTCGATGGCGTGCCCCACGTTGGCATCACTAGCGGGAAGATCGCGGTGATCTCCGATGGCACGCTCAAGGGGACGCGCGTCGTCGACGCGGCGGGATTGGTTGTTGCACCGGGGTTCATCGACCTGCACGAACATGGGCAGAACGAGGAGTCGTACGGGCTGATGGTGCGGGACGGCGTGACGTCCGCGCTCGAGATCGAAGTCGGTACCGGCGACATCGCCAAGTGGTACGCCGAACGCGAGAAGGGGCAGATCGTCAAATATGGCGCGAGCATAGGACACATCAAGGCACGGATGCAGGTGCTGCACGACCCGGGCACCGGTCTTCTCCCGGCCGGTGTGGGCGGGAGCGGCATCGCGATGGACGCGCAGCAGGCCGAAATGGAGGCGATCCTTCGCCGCGGGCTCGCCGAGGGGGCCGTGGCGGTCGGGTTCGGCAGTGCGTACACGCCGGGCGCGAACATGGCCGAGATCGAACGCATGTTTCGAGTGGCGGCGGCCGGCGGCGCGTCCGCACACATCCATAAGCGCGGCGGCATCGCAGGGCTCGATTCGACGATCGCGGCGGCAAAAGCCGCTGGTGCGACGCTGCACTTCGTGCACATCAACTCAAGCGCCGACACGCTGCTGCCGGCGTTTCTCGAGCAGATCAAGGCAGCGCGCGACGCTGGGCAGGACGTGACGACCGAGGCGTATCCGTATGGCGCCGGAATGACGGAGATCACATCGGCGCTGTTCGACGATTGGCGCACCTGGCCCGACGCGCGTTTCCCGTTGCACCAACTGGTGTCCACGGGAGCACGGCTCACGCGGAAGACGTTTGGCGAGGCGTGCGTGAAGGGCGGAACGGTGATGATCCACGGGCGCAGCGAAGACCAGACGCGGATGGCGATCCTGAGCCCGCTCACCATGATCGCGAGCGACGGCTACATCGAGAACGGACGTGGCCATCCGCGCACGTCCGGCAGTTACGCGAAGGTGCTCGGCAAGTACGTGCGCGAAGAGAAGGCGCTCCCGCTCATGGACGCGCTCCGCAAGATGACGTTGATGCCCGCGCAGCGGCTCGAGGCGCGTGTTCCGGCGATGGCGCAGAAGGGGCGTGTGCGTGCCGGTGCTGACGCCGACCTCACCGTCTTCGACCCCGCGACGGTGATCGACCACTCGACCTATGAGGACGCGACGATTCCATCGGCGGGAGTTCCGTACGTGATCGTCGGCGGCCAACTGGTGGTGGACGGCGGGAAGCTCACCGCCGCACGGACTGGACGCGCGATTCGGGCGCCGCGTCGAACGGAGTAAGGTGGGACGCCCCAGCGGCTGATTTCGGTTGCGCGGCATGGCATATTCCGTCGCCCCCACTCTAGCTGCCACCACACAATGCACGCCACTCAGTGGTCAATTGAGTCCCGTTTCGCAGTCGCCGTACTCTGTACGACGCTGTCCGCCAGCGCTGGCGCGCAGAATCCGGTCGTCCTCGACGGGCCGCCGGCGCCGATCGCGCCGGCCGTCATCAGTCGCAGCACCACCGGCCAAGCGACGATCCGAGCGATCAAGCTTACGGCGCCGCTCAAGCTCGACGGTGTGCTCGACGAAGAGGTGTACGCGCGCGAGAAGCCGTTCGACGGCCTGATTCAGGTTGCGCCCGACTTCGGGCAGCCCGCAACCGAGCGCAGCGACATCTGGGTGACGTACGACGAACAAAACATCTATGTCACCTGTCGCTGTCATGACAAAGCACCGCCGGACCAGTGGATCGTCAACGAATTGCGTCGCGATACCGGCGGCCTCCGCAACAACGAGCACTTCGGCGTGCTCTTCGACACGTTCTACGATCGCCGCAGCGGATTTGCCTTCTACACGAACCCGCTCGGCGCGCGCGCAGACTATTCCGTGGTGGACGAAGGCGGGTCGAACACCGACTGGAATCCGGTGTGGACTTCGAAGACCGGACGCTTCGATGGCGGGTGGACGGTCGAGATGGCCATCCCGTTCAAGTCGCTCCGCTACATCGCCGGCCCGAATCAGGTCTGGGGCCTTCAGATGCGCCGGTCCATCCGGCACAAAAACGAATGGGACTACCTGACGCCGGTGCCGCGCATTCAGGCCGGCCCTCAGGCGTTGAATCGCGTCTCATCCGCTGGCACGCTGGTTGGCCTCGACCTCCCCGCGGCGAGCAAGAATATCGAACTCAAGCCCTACGCGGTCGCGCGCAGCACGACGGACAAGCTGCGCAAGCCGCCGGTGAACGACGCGTTCACCAACGAGATCGGCGGCGACATCAAGTACGCGGTCACGCCGAACCTCACGGCGGACCTCACCCTCAACACCGACTTCGCCCAGGTCGAGATCGATGAACAACAGGTCAACCTGACACGGTTTAGCCTCTTCCTCCCGGAAAAGCGCGACTTCTTCCTTGAGGGACGCGGCATCTTTGACTTCGGCCGCGGTGGCAGCGGCGCCTTCGGTGGTGGTGGCGGCGGTGGCGGGTCGGACACGCCCAGCCTTTTTTATTCGCGGCGCATCGGGCTCAACAGCGGCGCCGTCATCCCCATCAACGAAGGCGGCCGGCTCACGGGCAAGCTCGGACCGTGGGCCATTGGCGTCATGAACATCGGGACCGCGAACGATCCGGCGTCGGCCACGAAGGCCACGAACTTCAGCATCGTACGCCTCAAGCGTGACGTCCTGCAACGCAGTTCCATCGGTATGATGGCGACGAACCGGTCGGTCGCGACGACTGGCAGCGGATCGAACTCCGCGTACGGCGTCGATGGGGCGTTCCTGCTATCGCAGGCACTGACTGTCGGCACGTACTGGGCACAGACGAGCACCACGGGCGTGCGCGGTGACAACCAGAGTTACCAGGGACGCGTGGACTACAGTGTAGACCGATACGGCGCAAAGGCCGAGTTCTTGTCGGTAGGCAAGAACTTCGATCCACAAATCGGTTTTCGGCGACGCTCAGACTTCAACCGGTCATACGCGGAACTGCGATTCAGTCCACGTCCGGCCCATATGCCGAACGTGCGGAAGTTCACGTGGACGGGTTCCGGCGAGTACGTCGCGAACGGGGCTGGCTCAGTCGACGCGCGTGTACTCGAGAGCCGATTCGGCGCCGAGTTCGCCAGCAGCGACCAGTTCAACGTCGACCTCACCCACGATTACGAGTTCCTTCGCCAGCCGTTCACGCCGTCGGGATCACCCACGGCCATCGCGCCAGGTGGGTACAGCTTTTCTGACGTCGCCGTGTCGTACACTTTTGGCGCGCAGCGGCGCGCGTCCGGAGCGATCAAGCTGCAGGGTGGACGGTATTACGACGGCACGATTCGGAGCCTGTCACTGGGATCGGGCAACGCATTCTCTCCTTCCCGCATCGCGATCCTGCAGCGACTCGCCGTGGAACCGACGTTCACGATCACCAGCATCGACCGGCCGGGCGCCTCGTTCACCACGCGGATTGCGCGCGCGCGTGTGGACTATGGATTCTCGCCACTGATGTTCGCGAGCGCGCTGCTGCAGTACAGCTCCATCGACCGCGCCTTCAGCACGAACCTGCGCTTTCGGTGGGAGTACGCGCCGGGCAGCGAACTCTTCCTGGTCTACACGGACGAGCGCGACACCACGGACGACCGGTACGCCACGGCCACCACGGTGCGCGGGCTCAAGAACCGCGCGTTCGTCATCAAGATCAACCGGCTCCTCCGGTACTAGAAATGCCCGCCCCTACGCCGCGATCTCCTTCAGCGCCTTCACGAACGCATCGAGCTCCTTCGTCGACGTGTACACCTGCGGCGTCACGCGCACGCCGAGCGCGCCGGGATTCCCGATCGCGACCGTAAAAATCTTATGCGTCTCAAACAGGACCTTCGCGAGGTCGGCGGGCTCCACCCCCTGCACACCCACGTTGGCGATGCCGCATGACCGCGCGGGATCCGTGGGCGTATTGAGCACGATTTTTCCGTAGCCGCGCACCTTGCTCGTCCAGTACTGCTGGACGAATCGGAGCCGGGCTTCCTTGCGCGCGCTGCCCATCATCTCGTGGAACGCAATCGCGTTCTCGATGCCGAGGTCGGTGTGACAGGGATGCGTGCCGGTGTGGTTCAGCTTCATGATGTCGTTGGCCGCGACGCCTTCGTCGCCGTACACGGGCCAGAGGCTTTCGATGCGGTCTTTCCGCACGAAAAGAAATCCCGCGCCGAGCGGCGTCGAGAGCCACTTGTGCAGCGACGTGCCGTAGTAGTCGCAGCCGAGGTCGGGGAGCTTGTACTCGATATGCGCGAATGCGTGCGCCCCGTCGACCAGCACCTGGACACCACGCGCGTGGGCCATGTCGCACACGGCGCGCACGGGGAGGATCTGCCCGGTGATGTTCACCATGTGCGGCATCAGCAGGAGACGCGTCTTCGACGTCAGCGCATTGGCGTACACCTGCACCACTTCGGCGTCCGATTTCGGGTCGGTGGGGATGTCGATGAATCTGTTGACCATCCCGTACCGACGCGCCTGCAGCTTGAACATGTCGATCATGGCACCGTAGTCATGATTGGCCATGACCGCCTCGTCGCCCGGGTTCCAGTCGAAGCCCGCGATCACTGTGTCGAGCGATTCGGTCGTATTGCGCGTGACAACCAACTCGTCCGGTGAGCAGCCAGCCAACGCGGCAAGCTTCGTGCGGACACGCAGCTTGTCGGCCACACGGACCGTGCGCATGTAGCGCGAGCCCTGGAGGTTAACCGACCGCACATGGCCGATGAACTGGTTTAGTACCTCCTCAGGCTGGAAGCAGTAGTACCCGTTTTCGAGGTTGATGTACTCGGGCGTCAGCTTGAACTTGCTTCGGATCGTCGCCCAGAACTTCTCGTCCTCGGCGAGTTCGGCCGCGGGAACGTGCGCGTAGCGCGCGAAGAGCGCGTTGAGATCCGGGCCGAAGACCATCGCGGCGGTGCCGCCGCTAATCGTACGAACGAACTCACGCTTGTTCATGGGATGCTCCGTTGCGAGATACCGGCTTGAAGGTGTTGCATCGTCTAGCGCTCAAACCGCTTGAAATAGGAGTCTGTGAAGTAGGCGGGCCGCGTCGGCCGGTTGGCGACTTCGCGCACCAACGCAAGGTAGGCGCGCTCGAATCCGGCTGCCGCCTCCATGTTCACCGACTGCAAGAGGTCGTCGCTGGCGTGATGATAGCGTTTTGTTCGGAAGTCGAGCACGGCTTTGTGTTCGGGTGTGTCGCGACCGAAACCCACCTTGAGCGAGATCGCGGGAATGCCGCGCAGGATGAAACTGTATTGGTCGCTACGCACGAACCGGTTCTCCTCCGGCTCGGGATCGGTGATCACCTCGATACCGACCGCCTTGCCCGCGCGTCGGACGTCGTCGGCTAGGTCGGATTCCTCTATGCCGTTGACCATCAGCTTGGTGAACGGAATAATCGGGAGGAACATGTCGGTGTTGAGGTTGGCAACGATGGCGCGCGCCGCCACCGTCGGGTGAGCGGCGAAATAGCGCGAACCAAGCAGCCCTTTCTCCTCGCCAGTCACGGCGACGAACAACACTGACCGTTTGAGCCGCACGCCGCCAGCCTGGAGAAGACGGGCGACGTCCATCAGCAATGCTGTGCCCGACGCATTGTCCATCGCGCCGTTGTAGATGCTGTCACCATTTTCTGCGCGGCCCACCCCGACATGATCGAGGTGCGCGGTGAGCACCACGTATTGGTCCTTGAGCGCCATGTCCGTGCCGGGCAGGAGTCCTGCGATATTCTGCGAGATGATGCGCGTGTCGGTGAGTTTCGTCGTGGACCTGACGCGTACCGGCAAGTCAAAGGTGGGCAGCGGCTGGCCGGTGCTGGCCCGCGCGGACAGCTCGGCGAAACCCACCGACGCCCCCGCAAAGAGGAGCGCGTCCGCGCGCGCGCCGTTCACCTGCATCGACAGCGAGTTGCCACCCTGCGGATCGAGCGCAGATTCGGCAAGCGCCATCTGCGCGCCACCACGATTGCGCGCCATTCGGATGAACAGGCTGTCGGCGCCCGGCGATGAGAAAGTGATCATGCCGACCGCGCCCCGCGCCTGAAAGGTCTTCCAGGCGGCGTTGCGCGAGTGAGAGAGCACTGGTCCCGGAATCCCCTTCGGTGCCCCGGCGATGAACGCCACCACCTTTCCCTTAAGATCGAGCGTCGACAGGTCGTCATGTCCGTATTGCGGCAGGTCGAGTCCGTAGCCGGCAAATACGATGGCGGCGTCCACGCTCGGCGCGAGCTGCGCACGCGTTGTAAATGTCGCATCCTCACCGAGCGTGAGCGGCTGCACCTTGTCGGCGCGTACAAGCGCGAGCGACGACCGCGATTCATCCAGCGTGCGCACGACAAATGCCACGGGCTGGATGTAGCCGTTGATACCCGCCGGCTTCAGCCCAGAAGCCTTGAACGACGCGGCGATGTAGTCGGCCGCCTTCTTATGCTCGACGCTGCCGGTGTTGCGCCCACGCATCGAGTCATCGGCGAGGGCCTTGATGTCACCCCACCAGCGTTCGGACTGCGCCTGTGTCGTGACCGGGACGGCACAGGCGAGAGTGATCACGATGAGCAGCGGGTGCCTATTCATTGTCTTCACCTCCTTGACCTTGGAATGGTTTCTGCGTATCGGACTAAGGAGCAGGGCGCAGGGCCTTGCCTGCCCGCTGCGCGCCACGCTGGCCTTCGCGCACCGCGATGAGTCCGTTGACGATCACTGCAGTGATACCGACCGGATATCCAAACGGCTGCTCATACGTGGCCGTATCGGCGATCCGGTCGGCGTCGAAGACGGCGACATCCGCGGCGAGCCCCGGTCGCAGAATCCCACGGTCAGCGAGCCGAACGCGCGACGCCGGAAGCGCGGTCATCTTGTGGATCGCCTGCTCGAGCGTGAGCGCCTTGCGCTCGCGCACATACTTGGCGATCACCCGCGGGAACGAACCGGCACCTCGCGGATGCGGGCTACCGCGGCGAGTGGGCCCGTCAGTCCCGAAGGCGCCGCCGTCGCTGCAGACCATCCCGTAGGGATGCGCGAGAATCCGGTCGAGGTTCTCCTCGCTCATGGCGAAGCCGACCATGCCGACGGAGCCGTTGTTGCGGCGAAGCATCGCCACCGACAGTTCGTACGGATCGCTGCCGATCGATTTCGCATACATACCAAACCGCTTGCCCTCGGCCGGCTTGTCCTCGGCCGCACGTGCACTGGCGACGAGCACGTTGTCCCATCCACCGATAAGATCCACTTTCCCGATCGCTTCGGTGCGTATGCGAGCGGCGGTGCCCGGCGCGACCAGGCGCGCGAGGAAGGCCGGCGTACCACCATCTTTGCTCCAGACCGGAAAGAGGTTGCTGAGTCCTGTCTGGTACGCGATCCAGGGATAGCGGTCGAAGGCCACGTCGAGTCCTTCGGCGCGAGCGGCAGCCACTCTGGCAAACACGGCGTCGAGCTTGTTCCAGTTCCGCGGGCCCTGCGTCTTGAGGTGCGCGATCTGCAGCGGACAGCGCGCGCCGCGCGACACCGCGATGGACTCGTCGATGGAATCGAGGAGTTGGTCGTCTTCGTTCCGCATGTGCGTGGCGTACGGCAGCCGGCGCGACGACAGCGGTGTACAGAGCGCGATCAGTTCCGCGACCGGCGCGAATGCGCCGGGCGTGTACTCAAGCCCGGACGACGCGCCGCATGCACCCTGTGCGAGCGCCACCTCGACCATCGCGGTCATGCGCGCCAGTTCATCGGCGGTGGCCAGTCGATTGTCTTCGCCGACGATCGCCGCACGCACACTACCGAGCCCGATCATCGAGGCCACGTTGACACTCGGCTGCAGACGGTCGATCGCCTCGAACACCGCATTGAACGACTGCGCCCTCGGCTCACCTGGTTCGCCACCGGCCGCGCGCGCGCGCGGCCCGCGCGAACTGCCGTCTTGCCCTACGACGATCGTCGTGATGCCCTGACGCACGACGGACTCCTGCCGCGGGTCCTCCTCCATGTTGCCATCGCCGTGCGAATGGATATCGATGAAACCCGGTGCGACAATTAGGCCGCGCGCGTCGATCTCTTCGGTGCCACGGTCTGCCAGACGCCGACCACTCGCCGCGATACGTCCGCCGGTGATCGCGAGATCGAGTTCCGTTCCGCCGCCGCCCAACCCGTCGAATAGCGTACCGCCGCGAATCACGAGATCGTAGGCGCGGCGCGAGGTGATCACCCACGGGGCGGCGGTCCAAGCGACCGCGCCGCGCGCGCCGGTGGCGGCGAGGAACGACGCGGCGGTCGCCGCGATAAATACCCGGCGGTCAGGAACGGGTGGATGCATTCAAGAAACGTGCGGCGGTGCCACGGGGCGCGTCAACAGCGCGGATCGCCGCGGATCCAGTGCGGTGGAGGCCGGAGCCGCGTATGTTGCCCGCCATGACGAACACGCCATCCGTGCCTCAGTTCTGCCGTCGCGCGCTCGCGACCGCCACCCTGCTTTCCATCTGCTTCGCCACGGTCGGGACGGCCCAGACTCCACAGACAGCAGCGAGCACCATTATGCGGGCCGCGCCAGTCCCTCGGCCGTACGAAGTGACCGAAGCATCGGTCACGGATCTGCAGCAGGCCCTGACGGCCGGGCGGGTGACCTCCGTGCAACTCGTGAACTCGTATCTCGCGCGGATCGCGGCGTACGATCAGGCGGGGCCATCGCTCAACGCGATGCTGCGCACGAACCCACGCGCACGGGCCGAAGCCGCCGCACTCGACGCGGAACGCAAGGCCGGTACGGTGCGCGGACCGATGCACGGCATCCCGATCGTGCTCAAGGACAACTACGACACCAAGGACCTGATCACGACGGCGGGGTCGCTCGCCCTCGCATCGCACCAGCCAAAGACGGATGCCTTCGTGGTGGCCAAGCTTCGAGCGGCCGGCGCGATCATCCTCGGCAAGACTAATCTCCATGAGTTGGCGTCAGGCATCACAAGTATCAGTTCGATTGGCGGTCAGACGTTGAACCCGTACGACATCACGCGCTGCCCCGGCGGTTCAAGCGGCGGCACCGGTGCGGCGGTGGCGGCGAGTTTTGCGCCGATTGGCTGGGGCACGGACACCTGCGGCTCCATTCGCATTCCCGCGGCATTTGCATCGCTGTTCGGGCTGCGCCCGACGCAGGGTCTCTACAGCCGCGACGGCATCGTGCCGCTCTCATTCACGCAGGACACACCCGGCCCACTCGCCCGCACCGTCACCGACCTGGCCATCGGGCTCGACGTGACGGCCGGCGGGGACCCAAATGATCCGCAAACGCTGGTGGTGTCGGGGAAGACGCTTCCGAAGTTCAGCGACTCACTGCGGACGGGCGCGCTGCGCGGCGCACGGATCGGGCTGTTCCGGCCATACTTTCGCGGCGTCGACGGCGATATCGCCGACACCGTACGAGCCGCAGCGCAGTCGATGCGTGCGCTCGGCGCCGAAGTCGTCGAAGTCAATATGACCGACTTCGACGACCTGATTGCCGACACGCGTGCGATCACGATGGATATGCGCTTCGACTTCATCGACTATCTCAAGCGTACGACCGATGCACCAGTCAGGTCGCTGAGCGAGATCATTGCCAAGGGCCTCTTCGACAAGCAGCTGGAAGCGCGACACAAGTCGGCCGACACGGTACAGTCGCGCGACTCTGAAGGACACAAACGCGTGGTCGCACGGCAGGCCAACCTGCGTGCCCGGATGATCGCGTTCATGGACAGCGCCAAACTCGACGCGATCGCCTACCCCTCGATCGGGCAGCGGCCGGTACTCGTGGGCCAGGTGCAGTCCGCGTCGAACTGTGCGTTGTCAGCGCAGTCGGGACTTCCGTCCATCTCGATGCCGGCCGGTTTTACGTCGGATGGACTTCCCTCTGCGCTCGAGCTGATGGGGCGCCCGTTCAGCGATGTGCGGCTCGTGTCGTTCGCCTTTGCGTATGAACAGAACGGACGCCGACGGCGCGCACCCGTCTCTACTCCACCGCTGGTGAACGGCAAAGCGCCTGCTCCGGTGACGTTCATGGTCCGCGCAGGGCCAGCGATCGGCGGCGCGACGAGCCAGTTTACGTTCACTGCGCTCACGAGCGAACTGCGCTACACCGTTCGCGTGACGGGAACGCAGGGCGCGACTACACAATCCGTGGTGCAGGCCGTGGTGCTGCGCCTCGTGGATGAGGCGACTGTCAGCACTTCAGGCGTCGCTCAGCGGCGCGTGATCAACCGCATGCTTGGCCCACAGATGACCGCATCCAGCGGCACGCTTCGCCTCGTCGGCACCGAACTCGCGGCGTACCACGCAGGGCTGCTGTCGATGGCGGTGTTCGGGAACGCAGGAGCAGATCCCGTAGCCGAGGTCTCGATCAGGGCACCGAAGTAGCGGACCTGCTCCAGGTCATGGTCAACGCGGAGGCACAGGTCCAAGTTGGATGTCGACGGCGAGTGCGCCACCGGAAATCGGTCCCACGGCTGACGGTGCGCCGCGCAAATCGCCGAGCGATGCCGCGATCGTCAACGACACACCGCGGGCAACACACGGGATCGTGAATTCGCCGCGCCGGTCGGTCACCGTACTGAGCGTGACATCCGCCGAGACACCGACAACGCGCCATGTCGCGCTCACCACCGCGCCTTCCGCTGGCAGGGAAGCGTTCGTGACCTTGCCGCGCACCGTCGCGCCCGGACGATAGGCCGCACCGCAAGCCGACGGCCGCGCTGGTGTCACCACCGCCGAACCCTCGGTAGCCACGAGTGATGCATCAGCTAGGTAGAGCGAATCACTCGCCCGTCGCACGGACAGCAGCTCACCTCCGGTGACGCCGACCGCCGCGAGCGCGACGCGATCCACACGGCCGCCGCCAGGGATGGCCGAACCGCCGACGGTTCGCACGACCATGTGCGGCGTCCGGATCGCCCAGCGTGCCACGAGCCAGTGGCCAGTCGCCAGCCGCACATACTCCACATAGCCGCCAATGCCCGCGTCACCCGCTTCTGGCGGCAGGTTGGTGTAGGCAAATTCGAGCAAGCGCAGTTCGGCCGTCGCGCGATCGACCCAGACCGTGCCCGTGATTTCTCGCATGCGGTCACGCGCCGGCGTGGGCCGGAACGCCACACCAACCCATTGGGAACGTCCGCCGGCAGGTGATTCGACCCGAAAACAGTGGGTCGCCGCGAACTCGTCAGAGAGGAGCGCGGCTGCGTCGGGGGCACGGTACACCAAATCATTGCCGTCCGTCACGACATAGCCATCGCGCATTAGCGAATCGGCGCTGACACTCACGAACGGCCGTTCGGTAGCGCCGCGATGGAGCAGCACGTACTGGTCGCGCGACCGATTCCCCGCCCGATCCATCAGAAACTGAAATGCCTGCCATTCAACATCGAGCACGCGAGAACCGGCGCTCAGTTCCGTCGCCGTCAGCGCCTTTCGCGCCTCCTCCCAGATCTGCGCGAGGACGCGACCAGTGTCCTCGGTACTGCCGCACACGTTCTCAGTCCGGACAGTCACAGCCGAGAGCACGACGGTTTCGGTACCGAGCACGAGGCGCAGCCCCTGCGTTCCCGAAGCGGGCACCTCGAACACGGGAACTGCCGTGGGGCGAAACCCGACGCGCAGGAGGCGCACGGTGTATTTCCCCGCGCCCGGCAACTGTAGGTCGAAGTCACCAACGTCGGTCGAGAGCGTCCGCGCCACGACCTGACCGCGCTCATCGCTCGCGACCACGATCACACCTGGCGCCCGTGTGCTGCTGTCCGGTTGGAGCACCGTGCCACGAATGGCTTGCGCGTCGGCCGAAGTGGCCCAGGCCACCACCGTCGCAACGGAGAGCACGCGCCTGATGGCCTGACCCATTGTCGTGTCCGTTACGTTCTCCGTTCTTCGCGTCACCGTACTCTCGTTGATATCAGGTCGCACGTTACGCATCGGGCACTACGGCTCGATGACCGCCTTAATTACATCCCGACGCGCTACCGCCGCCAGCGCTTCGCCTGCTTCGGCCAGTCCGTACCGCCTCGTCACCGCACCCGCCCAAGGCAGCGCCTTCCCTTGGTCGGCGAGCACGGCCACGGCGCGATAGAAGTGCGAGAAGTCACAGCCCCAGCAGCCGCGAATCTCCACATGTTTGCGATTCACCTGAACGTGCGGATTGACAGGCACATCGCCGCCGTCGGTGTACTGGCCTGCGATAACCAAGCGCCCGCCGTCACGCACGAGGTCGAGCGCTTGCGTGAACGCACGTGGATCACCCGCCGCCTCGATCACGACGTCCACGCCGCGCCCATTCGTCAACGCCCGCACCTGCGCCACACGGTCGTCGTGCGGCACGGCGAGGTCGATGCCGTGCGTCGCGCCCATGGTGCGTGCGAAGTCGAGTCGCGTCGGCGGATCGCCGATCACAACAACGGGATGCGCACCAGAGAGTCGCGCCAGCGCGGCGGCGGCGATCCCGACCGGACCGGCGCCGAGCACGGCCACTGACTGACCGAGTCGAACCTCGCCGCGTTCGATAGCGTGGATGCTGGTCACAAGGCCGCAACCACCGGCAATGAAGAGCGCCGGATCAACTCCCGCAGGAAAGCGAAGCAGCTTCACGCCAGGCTTCATCCAGATATGGTCGGCCCAGCCGCCCAAGGGACCGTCCGCCACACCGTAACTGATGCCGTAAACCTTCCGCTTCGGGCACCGCGTCGTCTGTTTCGTAACAAGACATTCGTAGCACGTGCCGCAGGTCTCGTGCACGTCCAGAAAGGTGACGAGGTCACCTTCCTTGAACGGCTTGCCATGCACATCGCGCAGTTCGCCGCGGATTGCCGCGATCTCACCGACCGACACGTGGCCCGGAATGATCGGATATGGCACGCCACGCAACCGTCCGTGATGCAGGTGGACGTCGGTGCCACACACTTCGGAATACTTCGTGCGCAACATCGCGCTGCCGGCCTCAAGTTTTGGCCAGGGCAGTTCGCGGACTTCGATAGGCGCGTGGGGTGCCGTCATCACGGCGGCGCGAACGATATCGGTCATTGGACGAGTGCCGTGAGACGTGAGATGGGAACGAACGCAGGCGATGGAGGCGTGAAGTCCCGCCGAGGCCGTTCGCTGAACTCGGGGCGGAATCCTGCGGATGGCATGCAGACGACGTCCAGCTCGCGCTACTTGGGCCGACGCCGGAAGTCTTTGAGCCAGATCACGAACAACCCACAATTCGCGTCACCCTGCACGTTGCCGCCAAGTTCCGGCGGAATGCTCGACGGTCCGTTGTAAAACTCGAGCCCGGCGATGTCTTCGGGCTTGATCGCCTTGAGATCGTAGCCACCGGGAAGGCGAATGTCGTTCAGCGCAAGGCCGACGATGCACAGCTGGTTCGGCACGCTGCCGGACATGGTCAGCCGCGTGCCGCGGCTGCCGACGATCGCGATGTTGCCTCCGCCGATGTCGCGAATGTCGCCACCGCTCACCCGGGCGAGCAGTTGCGGCGTGTGCGATGGGTTCAGCCGTTCGATATCCTTGGCGACCAGAAACCGCCCGGCGCCCTTGATGCGACTCCGCCTGAGGAATGGTTCCGGAAGATTGTCCGTGGCCTCCCTGATTGTCGTCGTCGGCAGTTTCTGTGCGGTGTCGCGCCGCTGCGCTGTGTCGGTCTGAGATTGCGCGGGAGACCCTGCACCGGCCATGGCGATGAGCGCGATGGCCAACCTCGTCCAGCTCGTGAGACATCGCGTCCTGTCCGTCATCATCGCTCCTTGTATGCGCGGTCGGCGGCGAGCACCGAATGCAACAGCACGTTGACGCCGTTCTCAATGTCCTTTGGCGTGGAAAATTCCTTGGGCGAATGGCTGATGCCGCCGACACTCGGGATGAAGATCATGCCCATCGGGCCAATACGCGCCATGTTCTGCGCATCGTGTCCCGCCCCGCTCGGCATCAGCTTGGTGCTCAATCCAAGCGCCTTCGACGCGGCCGCGACATGCGCCCGCATCGCCGGATCGCTCAGCGACGCCACGTGGTCGGTCGAGCTACCACGGAAGGTGAACGTCGTGCCATTCTGCTTGCCGATCCGCTCGGCTTCCGCGCGGATCTCGGCGCCGAGCCGTTTGATCTTCTCAGCATCGAGGTCGCGCATTTCCAGCGTGCATTCGACGCGGCCCGGGATCACGTTCACGGCGCCTGGGAAGGCCTGGATGCGGCCGACGGTCGCCACCTGGCGTCCCGGTGTTGCGGTGGCGATCCGGTTCACTGCCTCCACGAACCGCGACGCCGACAGCAGCGCGTCGTGCCGGTCACCCATTGCCGTGGTGCCAGCGTGGTTCGCCAAGCCGGCAACGGTGACGTCAAATCGCGTGATAGCAACGATACCCTCGACGATCCCGATGTCGAGATGCTCCTTGTCGAGAATACCGCCCTGCTCAATATGGAGTTCGAAATAGCAGGTCACGTCACCCGTTCGGCGACGGGATTCCTCGAGACGCGTCGGATCGCCGCCGAGAAACCGGATGCCATCGCGAATCGTCTTGCCGCTCACGCTCACGCCGGCGAGTTCCTGTGCGGTGACGGCATCAGTCGCCGCATGACTTCCGTAGAGACCGCCTTCTTCGTTCTGCCAGCAGACGATGTCGAGTGGGTGCCGCGTTGTGACGCCCTGTTCGATGAGTGTCTGCGCCACTTCGACCGCGCCGAGTGTGCCGACGTCGCCGTCGTAGTTCCCGCCTTCGGGCACGGAATCGATGTGCGAGCCGAAGACGATCGGCTTGAGACCAGCCTGCGATCCCGGACGCTTGCCCCAGATATTGCCAGCGGTGTCCACGGAGACCGCGAGCGTCGCGTCCCGCATCAGCTGCATGAGGTACGCGCGGCCGTCCCGGTCAGCGTCGGAATACGCCACGCGCGACACGCCACCCTGAGGGTTCCGCCCAAACTTCGATAGTTCAGCGAGGTGCGCGTTGATGCGCGCACCATTGATGCGGAGTCCAGTCTGTGCCTGAGCGCGTGTGGTAGCGACCAATTCGCCGGCGGTGCCGGCAACGACCGCCCCGCCGGCAGCGAGAGTCGCCGACCTGAAGAAAGTTCGACGTTTCATGATTGGAAGATGGTCTCTCGGAGGCTGCGGCGCATAGGATCGCGCGGTGAACTACCGCTGACCTTTGCCCACGCAGGTCGGCACCCGGAAGGCGCCGATACGCGTCGAGTAACTCGCGGCACCCTTCTTGATGTAATCGCCCACGTACCAGAAGGTGCAGTCATCACTCGGGTCCATTGCGAGCGCGGTGTAGTCCTCCCATCGCAGCGTGTTGCGCTGTGTGGCCTCGCCTTCGGCAAGTATCGATTCACGATAGCCGAGCGTGCCCGGCGGATCGGACGCGCGCCGCGCGGCGAATCGCTGACCAGGATATTTCGGATTGCCGCCAAACGAGTAGCCCATGGCAATGTTGCCATCGGCATCGATGCCGATGCTGCCCATCCACCGATAGAACCCGTCGGGCGCGTACGTCCCCTGCTGATAGAGTTGCGGCTTGCGCGCCCGATCGAGGCGGAACTCATACCAGCGCACGCCACCGCGCTGGCGTGATGAGTTCACCGAATGCAGCGCAACGATCGACTCGACATTACCCATGCGCCGGTAGACGACGCGGTTCATGAGTTTGTCGCCCTGTGCGTCGAGACTGCGGGTCGTGTCCGGCTGCGAGACGCAGCTCGTAAGCTGGCCGTCGCAGAGGTAGTGATATGGTGCGACCGCAATCTTCGTCGGGCCCGTCAGTTTCGTCTTCGACGGATCGTCCCAGTCCACGTGAAACGACCAGTAGTAGATGCCGTCGTCGTTGAAGATTTTCTTCAGCTGCGTGCCACCGGTGGCGAAAATCAGATTCGGCGCGCCTGCAGGCGGCAGTCCCCATCCGTCGAGGTCCGCGGGATTGAGGAAGTTCACGTCCTTCACGATGACGCACTGCTCAGTGGCACTGAGCCCCCGAAGCATTCGTGCACGGTCCACCACGCACGCATGCTTCTCGATGACGTCGTCACCGGTACTAGTGCCGACGTAGTAACCGTCCGGCCAGACCGCGAGCCGGGGATAGTCAGGAAAGAGCGGCCGCAAGAACTCGTACTTGTAGTACGGCCCGAGCGGGTCCGGGCCGACGCTCACGGCATAGCAGATCGAGAACGGACCGGTCGAGTCGTTGGCTGGTCGCCGGAAAATTGGCATTACCACGAGCCATCGATCTGCGAGTTGGTCATACTTCACGACGGCGTCGCCGTTATTGCGCGCCTCACACTGTCCGCCGAGTCCCTGGAAGATGGTGTTGGTGGCCGCTGAGCCGAGCAGGACGCTGCCCGTCGTGTCGTAACGTGCGCCCTTCTTGCTGAACACTGCGTACCGCGAGTTCACGATTTGGAAGACGTGATGCGGCCCCACGGCTAGCGCGTTGTCGGACGGATTGCGCAGCGGCTGCGGCGATGGTGCACCCGTGAAACCGATACCGAGCCCGTCGAACGACGCGTGCGCTTCCAGCGGAGGACGCGGGCCTTCCTGCGTCTGTTCGACCGGCGCCTGCTTCACCACGCGCAGCGCGCGCGGCACCTCGGCCGGCTTCTGCACGAGCTGCTGCACCGACTCTGGCTGCTGTTCCGGCGAGCGCATACTCGCTGGGTCGCGGAAGATCGGCAGGCCCCCCGGAGAGACACGGGTCGATCCCGTCACACTCCCGCCGATCACGTTGGCGGGCGTGCACGCCGTCGCCGTGACGACGACCCCACTAACAAACGCGCCCACGCACACGGTCAGCAACCTCACCGCGGCGTGGGCACCGGTCGTCCGACGCACTGGAGTGCCTCGATGCATCGGCGGCCTACTTGGCCGCGGCGAGGAATCCCTGAATCTGCTTCACCGCGAATTCGACTTTGATGTCGAATGCCCGCTTGCCGAGGGCGATCGAGGCCTTTCGCGCATCGCCGTTGATGCCATTGTTCACGCGCGGGCGTGCTGCGGCCACCGAGTCGCGTGGCTGGCCTTCGCAGGCGACGTAGTTCCCTTGGGCGGTCGCAAGCAGTTCCTTGCGCACCCACCCCTTGTCGAGCCCGAGATACATCATCTCGGCGGTGTCCGCAATGCCAGCGTGCGAGCTGCAGGGCAGTCCTTTCGCGATCAGTTCTTTCTCAAACGCATCCTGCGCGGTGGCGTAGGCATCGTTGACGTAATACACGTGAATGCCCTGGGGCCCGTACTTCGCGTCAAGCTCCTTGGCCACCTCACCAAGCTGCGCCTGGCCGCCGCCATGATCTCCCATGATCGCGACGTTCTTGAAGCCTTGCTTGATGAGCTGTTCGGCGATCTCCGTGTTCATCTGCTTGTAGACGGCGGTCGAAAGCCCAATCGTGCCGGGAAGCTCTGCGCTCGCGTTGTTCGGCGAGTAGGCCAGGATCGGCGCGACAATGGCGTTACCGAGCTTCTCGGCGATGGTCTTGGCCATTTCGCGCGCCATCAGCGTGTGCCCGCCATTGACGTTCTGTGGACCGCGATGCTCGGTGCCGCCGTTGTAGATGATCGCGGTAGTCTTGCCGAGTTCCTGAATGGCGCGCTTCACCTCGGGCCAAGTCATCATCTCGAGTTCGACGAGGTTCTTTGTCGACGCGAGGGCTTCGCCGGTGGCTGGGACCGGCGGGCCGCCGCGACCACGGCCACCGCGGCCGGCACTGTCATCGCCTGCGCGGCCGCCAGCACCGCCCTGCGCTGTCATGTCCACGGCCGTCGCCGCGACGAGAACGATTACTACAAGTGAACGAAAACGCATCGTGAGATTCTCCTGTGGGGTTCCGTGTGGTGGCTGTGGTCGACTCCGCGAATCTCCGCCCTGTGCTCCGCGGATCTCCGCGGTGGCGGTCACGGAATCGGCTTCTTCGTTGCGGGTGCGTTCTTCACGTGCAGGTCGAACCAGGCGAACCAACGTGCCCACAGGTCAAGGTCGCTGGCGTAGGTCGCCACACTGTGGTCTTCATACGGATACATGTAGAGGGCGGCGTTTTTACCGAGCCCCTGCAGCGCCGCCATCATTCGCGTCGCGGAAAGCGGCGCCGTACCGGCATTCTGGTCTTCCCACGCGTGGTACATCAGGATCGGCGTGACGATCTTGTCGGCACGGAAGAAGGGCGACATGTCGAGGTAGGTGTCCTGCGCCTGAAAAAAGCTGCGGCGCTCGCCCTGGAATCCGAATGGCGTGAGCGATCGGTTGTACATGCCGTCGCCGGCGATAGCACCCTTGAAGTACGGCACGAGCGAGATGGCGTTCATCGTACCGAACGCGCCGTAGCTGTGACCACCGATGCCCATACGGTCGCGGTCCACGTAGCCCGCTTCGACCACGGCATCGAGCACCGCGTCAAGATTTTCGCGGAGGTCGCGGGTGTAGTTGTCATTCATCCGGCCCGAGTCACCCCAGATCGGGATGTCCGGCTCGATGAGCGCATAGCCCTGCGACACCCAGATTTTCGTGGACGAAGCCGGGCGTGCCGACGGCACCTCGGGAAACCTGTTGATGTTCACAGTGAAGCGTGATCGCTCGTACTCGGCCTGCGTTGTGTACTCGCGCGGGTAGAACCAGATGATGCCTGGGAGCCTGGTACCCGGGCGCCAGTCCTTCGGCAGCGTTACATCGACCCACATCTTGTTGCCGTCGCGCGGTCGCGACACCTGGAACCGTTTCACGATGGCGCCGGTGAGCTCAGGGCCGACGTCCACGTTCGCCGTGATCTTCTTCGCGGTGTTCGCGGTGACATCCTTGAGCCAGACGTCGGGAATCGTGGTTGGCGACTCATGCGTATAGAGGAACTGCGAGTAGTTGTCGTTGAGTGGAGTGACGAACTCGTCGTACCCATCGGCCGGGCTGTCGAAGACGCGCGTGCGCTGGCCGCTCTCGAAGTCGAGCTTGTCGAGCCACGGGCGCGGCGCCTGCGTGCTCCAGTTGGCGCCTGGTGTACGGGTGCCGGTGAGCGCGACCGACTTGCCGTCGGTACCGACAACGACGAACGACTGGCCGTTGGCGCCGCGCCGTGTCTGCAGCGCACCGCCAGCCGCCGACGTGTCCGCACCACCTGCGCTCGCACCGCCACCACCACCGCCACGGCCCCCACCACTGCCGGCCGCGAGCGTCACGCCGCGTCCAAGGTTGAACCGCTTCGTGGGTTCAGCCGTGCGAATCGCGAACACGCTGCCAGAATCGGCAACGAACATCGTCTTGCCATCGGCGCTGTAGGCAATTGTGCCAAGCGCCGGGCCGCCTTCGTAGATGACCTGCGTGTCGGCTGCGCCAAATGGCGGGAGCCAGTTCAGGTACCGCACGCTCGTGACCTGTGCACGCGCCGGTGCAGCGCCCGCGCGGCCGCCCGCTCCACCGCGTCCACCACGACCAGCAGGAGCCGCCGCACCACTGCCGTTGCCGGCAAAGACCGACTGCACGTACACGAGCCCCGGACCAACGGGGTTCCAGTTGACATTACGCTTGCTGGTATCGGTGGCAGGCTGCGTTCCACCGCGGCCGAATCCGGCCGGCGGGTCGCCGTCATCCACCGCCCCCTCACGCAGCGCCGTTGTCGCAAGATTTGTGATCACCTTGCCGTTTGCATCCCAGAGCTCCTGCACCGAACCGAAGCTCGACGCCGGCACCAAGTATGAGAACGGTTCCGTCATCTGCGTCACGCGGAAGTACGCCGCATCGCTCGACGCATCCACCGCGCGGATCATCCGCGGCTCACCAATCTTCTTGACGAGCTTGGTCTTGAGGTCGAGCAAGGCGAGCTGACCCGTGGTGTAGTACTTGAGCTGCGCCTTCTCGTGCGGATCGAGCAGCAGGCTGGCGTGCACCGGCTGCGGAACGGCGCGCGAGTTGGTGAGGCGCACGGTCGGGCCGTCCTCAATGCCGCCCGTGCCGTGGGTCGGCGGGGCGCCGCGACCTTCAGGGACGAGCACCACGATCAGGCTCTTGCCGTCGGCAGTAAACTCGATGCTCGTGACGAGTGTCGCGAGAAGCGGCGACTTGCCTACCTGTACCGACTTGCCTGTCGCGACGTCCGCGACATATGCGTACGACGCGTTGGCGAAGCTGGCGATGTAGGCGACCTGCGTGCCGTTCGGCGACCAGGCCTGGCCGGTCACCGAGGCGCCCTTCGGTACCTCGAGCGGTTTGGTTGCACCGGTCAGCGGATTGATCAGTGTCAGCGCCGACTTCGTGCTCGTCGTCACCGACCGCGCTCGGTTGGCCGCCGTGTCCACCTGCACTCCTCCGAGGTAGATATGCGGCTTGCCGTAGGCGAGGATGTCGCCGCGGTCCATGCCCGCCGCCCGCAGGAACCAGCTGCGGTCCGGGCTCGGCGACGTGAACGAGATGTCGGTGCGCGGCGTGACAATCAATTTTTCGACATCCGCCGGCGGCTTGACGAAGCCTTCAGCCTTCAGAATTTCTTGCGGGTTCCAGCCGGCACTGTTGCTCTGCGCGGCGAGCGTGGAAACCGCGGCAATACCAATGGTGAGGACAGCGTACCGCGCGGCAGCGCGGACTGGACGTGCGAACATGCAATGCTCCACAGGGAGGGGTGCAGACGATTCTTTATAGAATACGTCCGACTCTCAACGCAGCGACAGCCCCGCGCGTTGGAGGCCAGGCGCCGCCGATGACAGGGACGACGTGGAAATGATCGATGCCGATCGACTGATCAAACCGTAGCCTCTACCCGCCCCACACCTCGCTGCACAGTCGCAGGAAGTTCCCACCGATGATCTTCTCGACCCGCGCGCTCGAGTGCTTCCGGGCGAGCAGCTTGTCGGCGATGAGTTCCATCCGCCGCGGCGAGTTGAGGTCGGTCACGAACATCGGCACCTCGGGGTCCTCGCCGGGCGCTGCGATCCCCCTGGCCAGCCGGCCGGCGACGAACTCGCGATGGACCTTCAGGTACTCGCCGTTCACGATGTGCGGCGTGGTGGAGAGATCGCTGCCGATTCCGACGTGATCCTCGCCGCACACCGTCACGGCATGCTCGATGTGCCGGATCAGATCGTCGCTCGTCGGCGCGGCCCCCATGGTGAGGAACGGCATCAGGTAGATGCCGACCACTCCGCCCTTGTCGGCCAGCTTCTTGAGCGTGGAATCGGGCTTGCTGCGCGGTCGATCCGCGATGGCGCGACAGGCGGAGTGGCTGATCGCGATTGGCACCTTGGACGCCTCAATCGCGTCGTCGGTGCTCCGGATGCCGGTGTGCCCGGTGTCGACGATGATTCGTTTCGCGTTCAGCTCGGCGACCAGCTCGCGCCCGAACGCCGTGAGCCCGCCGTTCTCCGGCTGCAGGCATCCGTCGCCCACGAGGTTCCGCACGTTGTACGTGAGCTGGATGATCCGCACGCCGAACGCATGATAGAGCGCGACTCGCGTCAGGTCGTCGCCGATCGACACCGTGTCCTGGAATCCGTAGATGAGTCCAAACTTCTTAGCGGCCTTCGTGGCACGCAGGTCCGCCACACTCCGCACGCTCATCAGCACAGTAGGATGGGCCCGAAGGTCGCGCTCCCACTTGGCGATGTCGCGGAATACGGCGTCGGGATCAGCGCCGCCGACCGTCAGATTGACTGCGGTGATGCCCGACGCCGCGGCGTTCCGGAGGTGCTCCACCGAGAGCTGGTCAAACTTCACCGGCGTGTTGAACGGCCCCGGGCTCGCGAGGAAGTCGAGCACCATCGCACTGGCGTACCCTGGCCAGATGGCGAGCGGCATGCTGGTAGGCGCATCCGAGATGCGCTGCGCGCCGTTGCCGAGCGTTGGGGCCAGCGTTGGGCCAAGCACCGCGCCAGCAGCGACCAGTCCAAACTGCCGACGCGAAATGGGCGAATCGAGTGACATACACGCCTCCGAATTGACCAGTTCATCCAGCCGATATTAAGGTTGCCGGAGCGGTGGTGCGCCGTCAACCGCTGAGGTGGCTGGCGCGTATCTTTACGGAGCACTTTAAGAGTTCGCACTCCAACCAACACCGATGCTTCTTCCATTATTATGGTTCGCGGTCCAAGCCAATGTGCCCGGGCTGCTGCCTCAGGACGCACCGCGCGCGCGAGTCGATGCGCAGCCCGTCTATTCAGGCGTCGCGAATGAGACGCGCGTCACCACGCCACGGTTGGCGGGGCGAGCCGTCGTAGACGGGAAGCTCGACGAGCCCCAATGGGCGAGCGCCGCACTGCTCCGCGGCTTCTCCCAGTACAACCCCCTCGACGGACGTCCAGCGCAGGACTCCACCAGCGTGCTCGTCTGGTACAGCAGCGAAGCCATCTACTTTGGCATTCGCGCCTGGGCGCCGCCGGGCACCGTACGCGGGTCGCTTGCCGACCGCGACAAAATCACGAATGACGATCACGTACAGATCATCCTCGACACCTTCAACGACAACCGCCGCGCGTTCGTCTTTGCCGTGAACCCGCTCGGCATCCAGAGCGATGGCGTGCGTAGCGAGGGCGGCGGCGGCCGAATGATGATGATGATGATGATGATGGGAGGCGGAGGAGGCGGAGGCGGCGGCGGATTTTCGCGGATGGGCCTCAGCAACGCGGACCTCAGCCAGGACATGATCTGGGAGTCAAAGGGCGTGATGGCCGACGACGAGTACACCGTCGAAGTCAGAATCCCGTTCAAGGCACTGCGGTTCGACCCTGGCGTCGACACCTGGGGCATCAACCTTGCGCGCACGACACAACGCAACAACTTTCAGGACACTTGGGCGCCGATGCGGAAGGGCAACTCGTCGATGCTCCTGCAGTCCGGCCGGCTCACTGCCCTGCACGATCTCGATCGCGGACTCGTGCTCGACGTCACCCCGGTAGCCACCTCGCTCACCGTCGGCGCGCCAACGACGATCGCGAACACCACGGATTACCGCTACACCACGACACAGCAGTTCGGCGGCGATATACGATGGGGCCTGCGTCCCAACGTGACGCTCAATGGGACGATGCGGCCCGACTTCTCGCAGGTCGAAGCCGATGCCGGACAGCTGCCCGGCGACGTGCGGTTCGCCCTCTTCTTCCCCGAATTGCGACCGTTCTTCGTCGAAGGCGGCGAGAATTTCGACGCGCCGAGCCAGCTAGTGTACACGCGGAACATCGTGCGTCCCGTCGGGGCGGCAAAACTGATCGGGAAGTTCGGATTCACCGACGTCGCCGTGCTGTCGGCGATGGACGGCAAAGAATACAGCATCACGGGAACCGACAACCCACTGTTTAACATCGTGCGTATTCGGCGCGATCTCGGCTCACAGTCCACACTTGGGTTCGTACTGACTGACCGCGAAGAAGGTCGCCGTACGAATCGCGTTGCCGCGCTGGACGGGCGGTTCTTGTTCAGCCGCGTGTACAGCACCGCGTTCCAGTACGGGGGCAGTGTGACCGACTCTGGCAACGGTTCGCGAGTCGGCCGCCTCTGGGAGTCGAGTTTCGACCGGTCGGGACGCAACTATGGCTTCCGTAACTCGATCCGCGCCCTCTCCGAAGAGTTCGGATCGCAAGCTGGGTTTGTGAGCCGCAACAACATCGTCGAGACCAACCTCAACCAGCGGTACAGCTGGTTCGGCGGTAGCGGGTCGGCGGTCGAGCAGATGATGTGGTACCTCAGCGGACAGTCCCTCTGGACGTACGGCGGGTTCTTCGATGGCAGTACGGCCCGAGAAGCACGGATATCGCTCTCGACGACCGCTTCGCTGCGCGGCGGATGGAGCGTGAGCGTGACGCCCGCGCTCACGACCGACCAGTTCGACCCGGACGCCTACGTCAACCATTACCGCCTGCGGCCCAATGGCCTCCGCAGCGACACGGTCAAATACACGCCTGGCGGACGCGTGACCTCGCTGCAGTGGCAGGCACGGATCCAGACGCCGCAGTTCCAAAAATGGGCGGCAAACATCCAAACGACGTACGGCAGCGACGCCGAGTACCTCGAGGCCGCCCAGGCCCAGCGGCTCGACGTGAGCGCCACCCTCGACTTCCGGCCGACGCCGCAGATTCGGATGACAGCGACGATGCTCCACCAGGAGTTCGTGCGCGCGCGCGACAGCCGCGCGACGACCATCATGAACATCCCGCGCATCCGCGTCGAGTACCAGCTGACGCGCGCCATTCTCTTCCGGTTCGTCGGCCAGTACGAGAACCGCCTGCGTGATGCGCTGCGTGATCCGGCAACCGAGCAACGCATCGTACTCCGCAACGCGAACGGGACTTGGACCCTTTCCGAGCGCACGGAAACCAACCGCGTACGCGCCGACTGGCTACTGGCCATCCTGCCGAGCCCCGGCCGTGTGATTTACGTCGGCTACGGCGCCAGCCTCAAACAGACCGACCCATTCTCCATTGCCGAGCGGCCGGAGCGGACGAGTGACGGGTTGTTCGTGAAGGTCAGCTACCAGCTGCGAATCCAGTAACGCCGACGTTTGGCGCAGGAGTTAGGCACGAGAGTGCGCCGCGGCACGACCGGAGCGTCCGGTGCTCCCAGCGACGCCTTTTAGAACCAGAGCATGAACGCGCTCAATGATCATCGCGATCTACGCGACCTTATCGGAACCATTCACATCAGACGGGAGCCGGGATGTCACACGCGCGATTCACTCATCGGACGCTGTCCACTCTGATTGCGCTGGCTGCGTGCCTCGCACCTTGCACGACGTCTGCACAAGATCCGCTCCGCACGGCGCTCCCCCCTCCGGGCGATTCCAACACGCGTCAGATCGTGCAACTGCGCGATGGGTCCACGCTGGTGGGGCGGATCACCGAGTCGTGGGGCGACTCGGCGCGGTTCGAGTCGCTGTCAGGGCGGATCACGTTGCGCCGCGCCGATGTCACCTCGGTGCGCACGGTCCCAAGTAGCTCCATTCGCAACGGCCGCTACTGGGCCGACGACCCCAATGCGACCCGGCTCTTCTTCGCCCCCACAGGCCGTACCCTCGCCAAAGGGGAGGGTTACTACTCAAACCACTGGATCTTCCTCAGCGACGCCCATGTGGGGATTACCGACCGGTTCACGCTCGGCGGCGCGATGACGATGATCCCGTCCGGCGACTTCATCAAGAACAACGTCTATTTCATTTCGCCGAAGTACGCGATCGAGCAATCGGAACGGCTCAACATCGCGGCAGGCGCTTTTATTGGCGTCGCGCCGTTCTTCGACAACGCAAGCAGCAATACGTTCGGCATCGCGTACGGCGTGGCCACTTGGGGAACTCCCGACGCGAGCCTGACGTTGGGCGGCGGCTATGGCTTCGCGGGCGGCCGGATGGCCGAGTCACCGATGGCGATGCTCGGCGTCACGAAGCGGCTCTCGCGTGGATGGTCCTTTGTGAGCGAGAACTGGCTCTTCCCCAACACGAATCGCCCACTCGTATCCTACGGCCTTCGCTCCGTTGGCGAACAGACGGCGTGGGACGTCGGATTCGTGACGATCCTCGGCGAGGACGGCATCGTGCCGGGCGTGCCGTGGCTCGGACTCACGTGGAAGTTTCGCTAGCGACACGGCGCGCCATGGCACGCATCACCCGTTCACCGGCGAGTTACTGCTTGGGCCGGAGTGGACGCGTGGCGGGCTACGCCTTTCGGAACCAGAGCACGAACGCGCTCGTCGTCCGTTGATACTCGCGGTACGCGTCGCCCTTGCTCTTCACGGCGTATGCTTCGGTGAGCGGAATCCCGGTGACCTTGAAGAGGAAGTAGAGCATCAGCAACGGGCAGACGACGGTGATCCAGCCCCACGGCGATCCCAGCGCAGCGACGAAGAATCCCACCCAGACGAGGGACTCGAAGAAGTAGTTCGGGTGGCGCGAGTATCGCCACAACCCAACGTCGCAGACACGGCCGCGGCTCGCCGGGTCGCGCTTGAAGGCCTGCATTTGCAGGTCGGCGATCGCCTCGCCAAGCACCGCGACTGAGGCGATTGCCATGCCGATGAGTTCGATCGGGGCGAGCGCCACCGCAGGATTGAACGCCGTGAGCAGGAATGGCAGCGAGAAGATCACCACGAGCACGGCCTGAAGCTCGAAGAATCCCAGGAACTGCAGCGGCCCGGGCCAGCGCGCGCGCAGCGTCTGGTACCGCGCGTCTTCGGCCGGATGGTGCCGCAGCACACGGATGAGGATGTAGGTGCCGAGCCGCAGGCTCCACGCCAAGCCGATCGCCGTCATCGCCCATTTGCGGGCCGGGTCGCCCGGCGCGAACCAGGCGTATATGGGGGCGAGGATCGCCACGCCATACGAGAAGGCGACGTCGAGCAGCCCGTAGTTCCGGATTCGCACGCTAATTGCCCACACGATCGCGAAATACGCGACGGCGATGGCGAGCCCGGCGGCGAGCAGCGTCGTCATGCGGTCCGTCCCGCGCGCGCGCGGCTGGCGAGCAATCGCAGCGGCGAGCGCGTCAGGTAGTAGACGGCCGCTGCGACGAACGGCGCGACCAGGCACCAGACCACGATTCCCCGCACGGCGACCATCCCGAAGTCGGAGAAGAACTGTCCCACGTCGGCCCGGAACCGCTCGATGAGCATCGGCATCGAGAGTGGCAGGTGTGGGCGGTTGAAGAGCGATTCACCCGCCCGGTAGAACGGGATCAGCGCGAGCAGCTGCGCCGGATACGCGAAGTAGTTGACGAGCTGAATGATCGGCTGGTTGAGCCCGAGCGCGGCAGCGGCGATCCCGCAAAGCAACGTCGTCGAACCGAGGATCGGAAAGACGCCGATGACCAGTCCGAGTGCGACCGTGAGCGCGACCATATCCGGCGTGACACCCTGCTTGAGTTGCCGCACGATAGGGACGACGACGCGCCGCGACCAGAATGAACCGGCCGGCCGGGCCGGTTGGTCCGGTTGGTCCGGTTGGTCCGGGTCGCGAACGCTCACCGCCGCTCCATCACGCACGATGCAGCGCGCGGTTGTTCGGCCGCGTGTACACGGCCTGCACCACGCTGATGTTCCGGCTGGCGAACGCCGCTTCGCAGTACTGGAGATAGTAGTTCCACTTGCGAACGAATTTGGCATCAAAACCGAGGGCGCGCACGTCGGCGACGCGGCCATTGAAGCGCTCCCACCAAGCGTGCAGCGTCCTCGTGTAGCTGGCGCCAAGGTCCTCGAGGTCGTGCAGGAAGAGGTCGCCCGTCCGATTAATGGCCTGGTTCACGCGCCCCACGCTGAGGAGCAGTGATCCGGGGAAGATGTGCTTCTGGATCCAGTCCACACCGCGCTTCAGCTCTGCGTGGCGTGAGTCGGGAACCGTGATGTATTGCACCGCCACGAGGCCGCCGGGCTTGAGCAGATCGTGGATCCTGGCGAAGTAGGTTTCGAGGTACCGGTCGCCGATCGCCTCCATCATCTCGATCGACACGATTTTGTCATACAAGCCGGTGAGCGTGCGGTAATCGGCCAGCCGGACTTCGGCACGGTCGGCGATCCCTTCGCGCGCGAACCGCACGCGCGCGTACGCCAACTGCGCCTCGGAGATCGTGACGGCGGTGACACGGCAGCCGTAGGTGCGCACCGCGTGCGACGCGAAGCCGCCCCATCCGCTACCGATCTCCAGTACCTGATCGTCCGCCCGCAGCTGCAGCTTGCGGCAGAGCGCGTCATACTTGGCGACCTGCGCCGACTCGAGCGACTGCCCCGGCTCGGTGAAGTAGGCGCTCGAGTAGGTCATCGTGTTGTCGAGCCAGAGACGATAGAAGTCGTTGCCGAGGTCATAGTGCTCCGCGATGTTGCGCCGGCTCGTCTCCAGGCTGTTCGGGCGCAGCCGGTGGAGAACGCGGTTGTACCATTTGAGCAGGTTGAGAGCGAAATGCTTCGCCTTGGAGCCCGACATCGTCGGCGAGTGCTCGACATTCAGCACGGCCCACGCGATCACGCGTTCGATGCTGTCCGTGTCCCAGTCGCCGTCAACATAGCTCTCGCCGAAGCCGACGTCACCGAACAGAACGCACTTGCTAAAGAACGCGGCGGCGTGGACGCGGATCAGCGCGCTGACCTCGGCGCCCGGGGTGCCGATGATTTTCCTTTCGCCGTTCGGCAGGTCGAGGTGCAGGCACCCGGCCGTCATCTCGCCGAGCGCGGCGACCACCAGTCGCTCGTAGAGGCCGTGGGCCGCGCCGCCGGTGTGGGCGTTGATCCCGGATCGTGCGGTGCTGTCGGTCATGGCGTTTTCCTTGCGAGCGACGCGTGGGGTTTAAGGACGCCGCGCTGATGGGCGACGTTGTCTGACTTGCGGTGCCACGGCACACGCTTGAACCAGAGCGCCACGGCGTGCGCGTGGATGAGGCTGATCACCTTGAGCGTGACCATCGGGTACTTCAGAGTGAACCAGGCCAGGCGCGCGGCAGTCAGCGGCGCGCGGTGGCCGGTGAGCGACGTGAGCAGCACTCGTTCGTCGCCGTCGTGATCATCGATGTGGATGTCGAGCCGTTCATCCGGAACGCGCAGCCTGAAGTCGAACGTGAGATTCAGCGCGAAGAACGGCGACACGTAGAACTGCTTCGGCGTCAGGCGGCGAAAGACGCCATCCGGCGCGCGTGCGTTGATGAGGTACGGCTTCATCTCACCGAAGGTGTTCCCCACCTCGGCGATCGCGCAGAGCGGTTCGCCCGTCGCGTCGAAGCAGTAGTAGAACGACACCGGGTTGAATACGTAGCCGAACACGCGCGGCAGCGTCACGAGCATGATCCGACCGTTCGCCGGGAAGGCGACGCCCTGCTGCGCGAGCCAGGCCACAACGTTCGCCTTGATGCCCGCGGACTCGAGGCCCGGCAACGTGAGATGGTCGCGGTCGCGAAAGGCGTAGGCGTTCGCGACGTTCCGGCTGAAGAACGGGATGCGCGCGGCAACCACGTCGATTTCATCGAGGTCGAGCGCGAACATGAAGATGCCGTAGCGAAAGTGGTGCACCTTCGGCGCCAGCCGGTGATGCATCACGCGGCATTCGTACAGGCCGGAGTTCATGACCAGATCGCCTCACCGGTGACGGCGCGCGCGCAGTCGAGCCCGCTCGTGAATCCGTCCTCGTGGAATCCGTACTTGAACCAGGCGCCGGCGTAGTACGTCGTCTGGTCCTGCCCGATGGCGTTGAGCGCGGGCAGTTCGGCTTGCGCGGCCACGGCGGCACGGTCGAACAGGGGATGCGCGTACTCGATCCGCCGGATCACCCGCTCCGGAGCGATCCGATCATAGCAGTTGAGCGAAACGAAGTAGTGCTCGCGCTCAGACACGCCCTGCAGGCTGTTCATCCAGTAGTGAATGGTCGGCTTCTCGCTGCCGGCCGCAGACTGGTCGATCCGGTAGTTCCAGCTCGCCCAGCAGCGGCGCGTGCGCGGCATGAACGACGGATCGGTATGGAGCGTCGCCGTGTTGGGCTGATACTTGAACGGCGCCAGCAGCCGTCGCTCGGTGTCGGTCGGATTGGCGAGCAGCGCGAGCGCCTCGTCGGCATGACAGGCGAGAATCACCTTGTCGAATCCGCGAATCACGCCCTGATGGGTGGTAACGAGCACCCGCGCGCCACGCCGCTCCACCCGTACCGCGCGGTTGCGCAGCTCGATGCGATCCCGAAATGGCGCGGTCATCTTCGTGACGTACGACTGGGCACCGTTCACCACCGTCCACCACGGATGCTGCGTGCGCATACCGAGGAAGCCGTGGTTGTGCCAGAAGCGGAGCACCGTCATCGCCGGAAAATCGAGCATCCTATCGGGCGTCGCGCTCCAGACCGAGCCGCTCATCGGCACGAGGTAGCGAAGCAGCATGTCGTCGCCATAGCCGCGTTCGGCGACATACTCGCCAAGCGAATGGCCGGCCCAGCGCGGGTCGTCGAGCGCCGGCACGGCCTCGTCGTTGAACCGGTTGATGGCCATCAGCATACGCCAGTGGCGCGGACTCAGCAGGTTGCGCCTCTGCCCGAAGAGCTGACTCAGGCTGCTGCCGTTGTACTCGAGCCCGCTCGGTGCGTGCTGCACGCTGAACGACATCTCGGTGGGCTTCGTCGCCACGTGCAGTTCACGGAAGAACCGCGTGAGATTGGGGTAGGTGACATGGTTAAACACCATGAACCCCGTGTCGATCGGCACCGGTCGTCCCTGCTCGTCCACCGTGATCGTGTTCGTGTGCCCGCCGGCGTAGTCGCCCTGCTCGAAGACCGTGAGGTTGAACCGGTCGTGCAGGAAGTGGGCGGCGCCGAGGCCGGCAATGCCCGTGCCGATGATCGCGAGCGACTTCATGAAACAGCCTGCCCGGCGTTCACGTTGTGTTCACGTCGTGTTCACGTCGTGTTCACGTCGTGTTCAGGCGGCGCGGGCGCGCCGACGCTGCGATTCGGCGTCCACATACACACTCTGTGGCACAGGCTTCAGGTCCCAGATCAGCCCCGTCCAGGAGAGCGCCTTGAGCGCATACCAGGTGGGATCGAACTCCCACCAATAGAAGCCCTGGCGAGCGGCGCCCATGAACCGATGGTGGTTGTTGTGCCAGCCTTCGCCGAGGGTGATGACGGCGAGCAGGAAGTTGTTGCGACTGTCGTCACGGGTGTGAAACCGGCGTCCGCCGAAGACATGCGCCATCGAGTTAATGAAGAGCGTGCCGTGGAGGAGCACGACGGTGCTGACGAAGAAGCCCCAGACCACCAGCTGCGCACCCGAAGTGTCCAGGCCAGGAGCGGCGACGCGCAGGAGTTCGCCGACACCGTAGAGGGCCGCTGCATAGAGTGCCGGCACAACGAGGTCGAAGCGATTGAGGAAGACCAGCTCCGGAAACTTTGCGAGGTCACGGATCACGTCGTAGTTAGTGGGAAAGTTCCGGCTGCTCGTCATCCATCCGATGTGCGCCCAGGCGAATCCCTTCATGCCCGGCGAATGCACATCGTGTTCGGTGTCGGCGTGCTTATGGTGGTGGCGGTGGACGGCGGCCCACCAAAGGGCACCCCTCTGCACGGCGGTGTTACCCAACGCCGCGAACACGAACTGCCCCCAACGCGACGTGCTGAAGGTGCGGTGCGAGAAGTAGCGGTGGTAGAACGCGGTGATCGCGAACATACGCACCCCGTAGAGCGCAGCGGCCACGGCGACGGCGGTCCAGCTCCACCCGGCCCAGATCAGGCCGATGCAGCCCAGGTGGATGAACAAGAACGGCAGGCAGCGCCGGAACTCGAACCGGTCCGGTCGCTCGCGCACCGCCTGTGCGCCCTCGGGGAAATAGTCCGAGTCGAACCACTGCCGAACGGTGACCAAGGCGTGGCGAATCGGGCCTGAGACGGCGCGCAGTTCGCCGGTCATGGGACCGATCTGACCTTGAGTGAATCGAGCGCCGCCGCGAGTCCCGCGCCGGCGGCGGGGGTGAACCGACCATCCTCACGCCACAGCACGCGGCCGTCACGCGCCACGATCAGCGCGACGATGCGGTCCTCGGATGCAATCGCCAGCGCCTTCTTGAATGGAGACTTGTCGATATAGAGCGTAATGGTCGCCTCACGCGTCGCCTTTTCCGGGATGCCACGCGACATGCCGCCATCAATGAAACCCCGCATCATCCGATACGACCGGTTGAGCGTGGGCAGTTCGTACACCCGGACGCCTCGCTCCGCCAGTTTCTGCTCGCGCAGAAAGGGGAGCCAGGCGTCGACGTCGGCCTGCTGCTCGCGACGGAACGCCACGACTACAACGTTGTACTCCGCCTCGAAATCGCCGGGCAGGGCAAAGCGCTTCCCCTCGAGGTTCGAGCCGTCCACACGCGGAAACTGGCGAACGGAATCCCCGACAGATCCGGTCGTCCCGCGTGGAGCGGACAAAAAGGCAACTGCCGGAGCAGCCGCGGGTACGTCGTTCGCGAGCGCCGTCACGAGCAGCAGACCGATGAGCATTACTTCGCGGCCGGCGGCAGGACGACTGCGTCGATCACGTGGATGACGCCGTTCGAGCCGACGACGTCAGCCATCGTGACCTGCGCGCCATTCACGTACACCTTGCCACCTGCCACCTTGATGTCGAGCGCGGCGCCGTTCAGCGTCGCCGGCTTCGCGCCGTTGCCCTTGATCACATCGGCAGCCATCACCTTGCCCGACACGACGTGATACGTGAGGATCGAGGCCAGCTTCTTCGGGTCCTTGAGGAGCGCGTCGACCGTGCCGGCCGGGAGCTTCGCGAATGCCGCGTCCGTCGGGGCGAACACCGTGAACGGCCCCTTTCCGGAAAGCGCTCCGACCAGGTCGGCGGCCTTGAGCGCCGTCACCAGCGTTGTGAACGAGCCATTCGCGACGGCCACGTCCACGATCGTCTTGTCCATCTTCATCGCGCTGTGATCGGCCGCCTGTGCGCTGGCAGACGTCGCAGAGAGCATCAGGCTTGCGAGAGAAACAACAACCATCTTCGAGCTGAACATGTAGGGTGACCTTTGGGTTGGGAGTCGTGAAACTGTCGAACTATGGACCCGTAATCTACCGATTTTCAGACTATTGTCAAGGCTTTGTCTATATCTATGCCTTGACAAGAGTTAGACAGTTTATCATCCTTGACCAATGCTAAACAAGGCAAAAAAATCACGCCAAACGGGCGCCGGCCACCCAATAGCGGTGGTCGCTGAGCGTACGGGACTGTCGCGTGACGTTCTTCGAATGTGGGAGCGGCGCTACGCGGCGGTCGAGCCGGAACGCACGCCGGGTGGCCAGCGCCTTTATAGTGAAGCCCAGATCGATCGCTTTCTCCTCCTCGCGGCGGCTACGAAGCATGGGCGCGGCATCAAGACGGTCGCAAGCCTCCCGACCGCGGAACTCGAGCTGCTCGTTGCGGCGGATCAGGCACACCGCCCCGCCCCGCCGGCACACGCCGGTGAAGCCGTATATACTGAGTTCGTCGAAGCGGCACTCGCGCACACCCGTGCGCTGGACGGCTCAAGCCTCGATCGCGAACTGCGGCGCACGATCGCTTTGTTCGGCATTCCCGTATTTCTTCGGGAGATCGTCCCGACCCTCATGCATCGGATCGGCGACGAGTGGCGGTCCAGGCAGCTGACGATTCCCCACGAGCATTTAGCGACGGCGGCCGTCCTGGCCATCATCTTCGAAGCCCTGTGTTCGATGCCGGAAACGCCCGCCGCACGGCGCTTGCTCGTCGCGACACCGGCGGGGGAGCGCCATGCCGTCGGTGCCGCCGTGGCCGCGACCGCGGCCGCCTTGGACGGGTGGACGATCGTTTATCTGGGCGTGGACGTCCCCGCCGCCGACATCGTGGCGGCGGCGTCAACGAGCCGCGCCGACGCGGTCGCGCTGAGCATCGTGTATAGCTCTAACCGGGCGGCGGTGGTTCGCGAAGTGCACGCAGTGCGCGCCTCGATGCCGGCCACGATCCCAGTACTCACCGGGGGCGCACTGGCGGTCAAGATGACGAAATCGCTGGAGCAGCCAGGCATCGTCGTGTGCGACAGCATCGCCAGCATGCGTCGCGCGCTCGCGCGCGAGGCGCAGGCCTCATGACGCACCGGCTCACGCGCACGACCATCCTGCCGGGCACGCTGCCGGAGGTGTTCGCGTTCTTCAGGAACCCGCGCAACCTCGAGACGATCACGCCGCCGTGGCTGGGATTTCGCATCACGTCCACCAGCGACGAGACGGTTCGCGAGGGCACCCGGATTCGATATCGGCTGAGCCTCCATGGAGTTCCGATGGCCTGGGAATCGCGGATCACCGAATACACCGAGCATGCCGACAGCTCGCACTTTGCCGACGAGCAGATCACTGGGCCGTATTCGCGCTGGTACCATCGCCATCTCTTTCGCTCTGTGGACGGCGGCGTCGAGATGACCGATGACGTGGAGTACCGGCTGCCCTTTGGGCCGCTCGGCAGGATTATCCACTGGCTCGTCGTGCGGCACCAGCTGCGCGCGATCTTCGACTATCGCACCACCATCATCGCGGAGCAGTTCGGCTCCGCCAGGAGTTCCGCATGAACACGATCACTTTCCTCAAGGCGTTCGCCGCGACGGGTGCGACGATGTTCGCCCTCGACCTCGTCTGGCTCGGTGTGGTGGCCAAGGGTTTCTACGCAAAGCATATGGGCACCCTGCTCCGCCCCGACGTGAAGTGGGTGCCGGCACTGCTCTTCTACGTCCTGTACGTGACTGCGGTGGTCGTGTTCGTCGTCATGCCGGCCGCTGAGCGGCGTTCGTTTGGGCGTGCACTTGCGCTCGGTGCGTTCTTCGGGCTGGCGGCGTACGCCACCTACGACCTGACCAGCCTCGCGCTGATCCGCGATTTTCCGCTGATCATCGTACTCGTAGACCTGGCGTGGGGCATCGCGCTGACCGCCGTGGCCTCCTCGGTGGGGTACGCCGTCGCGCGCTGAGCGCGCCCCATATCGCCGCAGGGGGGGGCATCGGGCGAGACTACCTCACCCTCGTGATGATTACCCGCATGCTCGTCAAGGACGGATATTGCGTGGTCACCGCCGCGAACGGAGCCGAGGGCTTGCGCATTGCCGCCGAAGTCGCACCCGACGTCATCACGCTCGACATCATGATGCCGGGAATGGACGGCTGGGCGGTGCTCTCGAAACTGAAGGCAGATCCCATGCTCGCCGCGATCCCCGTGATCGTGGCCACCATCATTGACGACCGGAACTCGAGTGTGTCGCTTGGTGCGGCCGGCTACATCATCAAACCCATCGACCGCAAACATCTGTCCGAAGTAGTGCGCCGCGTGCGCTCCACGCCGGGGCTCAAGATTGTGCTGATCGTGGAAGACGATGCCGATGCGCGGCAGCTGATGCGTCGATGCGCATGCAGTCGGCGGGCGCGTTATTGGACCAACTTGGAACGCTCGCGTAGGCCAGACGGGCGCGTCCCTCGTCGGCCGGGACTGACCTGGAAGTTCCGCTGGCTAGCCACACGCCTTCACATCTTCCGGGAGTCGTACGCCCAGTGCAGGATCGCCTGTCGCTGACGAGGCCGGCAGGTGAGGTCGCCGCGCACGCAGTTCTTGGATAGCTGCGCGATGTGGCGAGACACGGCGCGCCACCGCTTGATCTGCCGCTCGTCGTCCCAGCAACGGCGGCCCATGTAGTAGCGGCAGTACCACTGGAACCAGCCGCGCGGATCCTCGCGCCAGATCCAGCGTTTGCGCCGCCATTCCTTGAGCGGCTGCGATGCGTTGATTCCAAAGCAGTTCAGCTTCTGGTTGTACACGCCAGGGCTGAGCTTCGCGCGCGCAAACCACGACGCGGGGAACTCTTTGCGGCAGTCGGTCATGTAGCAGCCGCCGAACACGCCGAGCGCGAGCATTTCACGCGGCGTCAGCTGTGGCTTGAACTCAGGATCGAAGTTCCGGCCAACCGGTTCCGTGCGCAGGTATGCGTAGCCGCGCTGCATCCGGTCGTTGACGACGACGCGAATCGTCACGCTTTCTTGCGCCGCGCGCTGACCGACTCGTTCACGAGCTGGGCAACCAACTCCACGTCTCACACCTGTCAGGTGTCACCTATTTCTTCGGCCACAGCACGCCCTGATTGGCCCGCGTCACCTGCCCGATTCCCTTGTACGCGAACTTCTGTACGCGCTTGCCTTCGTAGGTCTCGGTGGTGTAGATGTTGCCCTTGGAATCGGTCGCGATCGAATGCACCGCGAACCACATCCCCGGCTGGCGACCGCCGTCGCCGAAACTCGTGAGGATCTCAAGTGAGGCGCGGTCCATTACATAGATGCGCTCGTTCTTGCCGTCGGCGAGGAAGATGTACTTCTGGTCTTTATCCTTGCTGAACGCGATGTCCCAGACGGAACCGTCGCCCAGCGTACGTGGCGCAATCTGCTTCTCCTTTACGAACGAACCATCCTTCCTGAACACCTGGATGCGATTGTTCGGACGGTCGCACACGTACACGAGCCCGTCGTCCGACGGCTCGGCGCAGTGCACCGGCGTGCGGAATTGCTTGATGAGCGGCACATCAGGGTTGTACGGGCCGAAGTTCGAGTCGCTCGGCACGTTGCCGTAGCCACCCCAGTACCGCTTCATCGCGCCGGATGCCATGTCGACCACGGCCACGCGATGGTTGCCGTACCCGTCGGCGACGTAGGCTTCCTGCGCTTTAAAATCGAAGGAGATCTTCGCGACCTTACCGAAGTGATCCTTGGTGGTGCTATTCGTCGGCTGACCGGGGATGCCGATCGTGCGCAGATACTTGCCGTCGTGCGTGAAGTTCAGGATGTGCGAGTCCGGTCCCTGGCCGATGGCCGGATTGCCGTTGCCGTTACCGCCGATCCAGAGGTTGCCCTTGTCATCCACGCCGATGCCATGGTTTGACGTCGGCCAGACGTATTCCTTGTTGGCGGGCGGGCCGCCCCATGCAGCAACCACATTGCCGGCCTGATCGAACTCGATCACCGGCGGCGCGGGAACGCAGCATTCCGACGTCGGTGGGTTCTGTGCCGCCCCGATCTCCGTGGCGGCGTAGGTGTCGTTGCGGTGCACGATGAACACATGGTCACGTGCATCGACACCGACACCGATCACGTTACCCATCACCCACTTGTTCGGCAGCGGCTTGGGCCAGACCGGATCCACTTCGAACCGCGGCGCACTCACCATCTCTTCGCGCGCGGTGGCTTCAAGCGCACGCTCGCCAGCGGCGAGGACCGTGATGCCGCCCGTGAAGGCCAGCGCGATGAGTACGTTCTTGCGGGCGATCACTTGGCCACTACCGGCCAGAGGACACCCTGATTGGCCTTGGTCACTGGTCCCACTCCCTTGAAGTTGAACTTCTGGACCCGCTTGCCCTCGTAGGTCTCGCCCGTATACACATTGCCCTTCGAATCGGTGGCGATGCTGTGCACCGCGTAGAACATACCGGGCACGCGGCCGCCCTCACCGAACGCGGTGAGTTCGGTGAGCGTCGCGCGGTCTAGTACGCGAACACGCTGGCTGGCACCGTCTGCCACGTACAGGAAACGTTGGCCCGCATCGGCCGAGAAGGCGATATCCCACACCGAGCCTTCACCGAGCGTGTTCGGCGCGACCTTGGCCTCGGTCACGAACGAACCATCGGTCTTGAAGACCTGAATGCGGTCGTTGTTGCGGTCGCACACATAGACGAGGTTGTCCTTCGACACTTCGGCGCAGGTCACCGCAGAGAAGCTCTGCGAGGCGGCGGCGCTCGGCGAGTACGCCGGGGTCGGCGCGTCACTCGGCGTCTTGCCGTACGCGCCGAAAAACATCTTCACCGCGCCGGTCGCGGCATCGACCGCCACGACACGCCGGTTGCGCAGCCCATCGGCAATGAACGCCGTCGAACCCGTGGCATCGAACGCGATACGCGTGGCACCGCCGAACAGGTCGGTGTTCGTACTATTGGGAGGAAGCACCGGCGCGGCACCGCGACCACCACGACCGCCGCGAGCAGCGGCAGGCGCGGCCGGAGCACCGGCGGCTCCGCGGCCTGCTGGCGCGCCACCCACGGCGCCATCCACGGCGCCACGACCACCGGGCGACACACCCTGGTACGCCGTGTCGGTTGCAGCGGCCGGAGCCGCTGCCGGCGCCGAACCCACTTTGCCGATCTGCCGAATGAACGCGCCATCGTGCGAGAAGACGAGCACCTGGCCGTCGAGGCCGCCGCTACCGGCGATCCAGACGTTGCCCTTGGGATCGACGGCGATCCCGCTCGGAATCTGCGGCCAGTCGTATCCCGGTCCCGGACCACCCCACGATTTCACCCGATTGCCATTCGCGTCGAACTCCACGACTGGCAGTTCGCTGAAGCAGCACTCAGCGATCGGCGGCGTGGCATCGGCGCCGGTCTCGGTGCGGGCGGTGAACGAATCGTTCCGGTGCACCACGAAGACGTGGTCGGCCTTGTCGACGGCGACGCCGACCACTGAGCCAAGCAGCTTGTGTGCCGGCAGGGGCCTAGGCCAAAGCATGTCGACCGTGAAGATTGGCGCCTGCGGACCGGCGGGCTTCGCCGCTGTAGCGAGCTTCGCTGCGGCAGGCGCCTTCGATCCGGACTGTGCCAACAGGGGCGCGGCCGCGACGTAGAGCGTACAAATGCGCTTTGCAGCGCGTGAGAATATCTTTCCACTCAGTTCCATTCCCTGTCTCCTGGTGGGGCGTGCAGGAACGTGCTCGATCGGTTACGGGGCCCCCTTCATTAGGAGAAGGACGGCGTGGGAGTGTAAGTTCGTGCGACCATGCAAGAAGCTCTGCTGCCAACAAGGCAGATGAATCCCCTGATATTACGGCTGGTTACGCGCCTGCGTCCAGTCGCGCTGACCGTTTTCGGCGCGCTGCTGCTGCTGTTGGCGTCGCCGGTGGCGAGCGTGGCGCATGAGATCCCAAAAAGCGTCACGATTCTCGCGTTCCTGAAGCCCGATGGCCGGGTACTGCGCATCGTGGCGCGGGTGCCGCTCGAGGCGATGCGCGACATCCAGTGGCCGCTGCGCGGCCCGGGCTACCTCGAGCTGACGCAGCTCGATTTCCTGCTCCACGACGGCACGAAAATCTGGATGGCCGACAACCTCCGGCTGTACGAGGACGGGTCACCACTCGCCGCGCCGGCGATCACGGGCGCGCGCGTTTCACTGCCGAGCGACCGGTCGTTCGCTTCTTATCAAGGAGCCGTGCAGCACTTCGCTGACGCGCCGATTCCCGCCTCGACCGACCTCGCCTGGCAGCAGGCAATGGTCGACCTCATACTCGAATATCCGATCAAGTCGCCATCAGCGCGCTTCTCGATCGACCCCGCGCTCGCCCGCCTCGGCGTGCGCACCACCACGGTGTTGCGGTTCATTCCGCCGACCGGCGACGAACGCGCCTTCACCTACGTCGGCGATCCGGGGCTGGTGCACCTCGACCCCGACGTCTTTCAGGCCGCGCGTCAGTTCATCTCGCAGGGATTCCGACACATCCTGGACGGCATCGACCACCTGCTGTTCATCATCTGCCTCGTGATTCCGTTCCGCCGACTGCGCCCCCTGCTGGTGGTCGTCACGGCGTTCACCGTGGCCCATTCGATCACCATGGTCGCGTCGGCACTCGGCTTTGCGCCCACGGCACTCTGGTTTCCACCGCTCGTCGAGGTACTGATCGCGCTCTCGATCGTGTACACCGCGATCGAGAACATTGTTGGCGCCAAACTGGAACGGCGCTGGATGATCGCGTTCGGCTTCGGGCTGATCCACGGATTCGGTTTCTCGTTCGCGCTCCGCGAATCGCTGCAGTTCGCGGGCCGGCATCTCGCCACGTCGCTGGCCACGTTCAACGTCGGGGTAGAACTGGGCCAGATCGCCGTCCTGCTGGTCTGCGTTCCGTTGGTCAACTGGCTCTTCGCCAGGATGGTGACCGAACGGATAGGCACCATCATCCTCTCGGCCTTCGTGACGCATACGGCCTGGCATTGGATGTTGGACAGAGGTGCGGCGCTGCGCGAGTACAACTTCGCAGTGTTGGAACTGAACGCCGCGACCGGCGCCGGCCTGCTCCGCTTCGCCACCCTCGCCCTGGTCGCCGCCGCCGTCCTCTGGGCCGGCCGGCCAATCGTCGCCCGCCTAATGAAGCCTGCCGAAACCCAGACGGGGAGTCCTCCTAGCAGCGCCGGAGCGCCCTGATTCGTACATTTTGTGCCATGACTTCCCTCTTTTCAAAGCACGGCGCCTGGACGATCGTCCTCGCCGCCGCCGCACTCGCCGGATCACCGGCACGCACATCGGCGCAGACCACCGAGGCCGCCACGGCAGAGTCGCTGACCACGCTCGCGAAGGTCTACACGGCTGAGCAGGCCGCGCAGGGACGCGAATCGTACATGGCCAGTTGCGTCGGGTGTCACAAACCGGTCGAGCTGGCCGGCGAACGATTTTGGTCAGGGCTCGTCGGCAAGACAGTGGCCGATTTCTTCGCCTACCTGCGCAGCAGCATGCCGCAGGACAACCCGGCCAGCCTCAGTGACGATGACTACGCCAACGTGACGGCGTACATTCTGCAGTTGAATACCATGCCCGCTGGAGAGCGCCTGCTTCCCAGCGATACGGTGGAACTCGCGAAAATTCGCGTCGTACCGCCGGACACCACCAGGAAAGGACCAGGAAAATGACGCAACGCTCTCCCCGCCAGCGCTCGGTTTTCTTCCTGACGCTGACTGCCGTCGCGATGGTAGCGACAGCGCTCGTGACGACACAGTCCGCTGCCCGCCAGGGCAGCGGGCTCGTACGCGGCAACAAGCCCGGCGAATGGCGCTTTTGGGGGGCCGATGCGTGGAGCACACGCTACTCTCCTCTTGACCAGATCAACGCGGCCAACTTCAGTACGCTCCAGCTCGCCTGGCAGTGGGACGCAGCGAAAGATGGCGAGGACGAGTATTACCGGACCACGCCGCTCTACGTGAATGGCCGCCTGCTGACGGTCGCGACCACGCACCGCTACGCCTACGCGATCGATCCGTCGACTGGCAAGGCGATCTGGGAATGGAACATTTTTAATGAAGGCGTGCGCTACCAAAAAGCCCCGCGTCAGTACGCCGGCCGCGGACTCGCCTACTGGACCGACGGCCCGAACGAACGTGCGATTCTCGCGACGCCGGGCTACCACCTCGTCTCGCTCGACGCCAAGACCGGTAAAACCGACCCGAAGTTTGGCAAGAACGGCATCGTCGATCTGCAGGACGGACTCGGATACCCGCTCGTTCCGCTCGCCGTCGACGACTCCGGCCCGCTCATCATCTCCGAGGCTGCCCCGCTCCGAAGAGCCAAGCCCGGCGAAACGTGGAATCCGGTCACCAAGACGGGCGCCGACGGCCAGATAGGGATCGACCCGAAAGAGGGCCAGATCGGCATTAGCTCGCCACCGATCATCGTGGGCAACACGATCATCGTCGGCAACTCGTCGATGCACGGCTACTATCCGCTCCGCCTGCACAACATCCCGGGCCACATCCGTGGCTTCGATGTGAAGACGGGCAAGCAGTTATGGAAGTTCAACCTCATTCCGCGGCCGGGTGAGTTCGGCGCCGAAACGTGGAAGAATGGCTCAAAAATCGGCGACCCAGGCGTCGGCAAGGTCGATCCCTGGGCCACCTACTCGGCGGACCCGGAACTTGGGCTCGTCTACATCCCTGTGGGCATGCCGCCGGCCGACGAATACGGCGGTCACCGTCCTGGAAACAACCTCTTCTCAACGAGCGTCGTCGCGCTCGACGTGAAGACGGGACTCCGGCGCTGGCACTACCAGTTCACGCATCACGACATCTGGGATTACGACATGTCGATGGCGCCGAATATTCTCGACGTGACGATCGATGGCAGGGCGCGCAAGATCGTGGCGACTGCTGGCAAGCAGGGTTGGGTGTATGTGCTCGACCGCATCACGGGCGAACCGATCTGGCCGATTATCGAGACGCCGGTGGCGGCGTCGGAAGTGCCGGGTGAGGAAGCCTCGCCAACGCAGCCCATCCCCACGAAGCCCGCGCCGTATTCGCACATGGTGCTCACCGAGGCTGACCTGATCGACTACACGCCGGCCATCAAGGACTCGGCACTCAAACTCGCCAAGCAGTGCCGGATGGGACCCTGGTACGTTCCGGCCCAGCCACTCGACGGCAAGGGAAAGAATGGCCCGACCGAGTACAAGTGCTCGTGGTACGCGCCCGGCGCGAGCGGCGGCGTGAACATCGATGGTGGCAGCACCGTGGACCCTGAGACCGGCATGATGTACGTCGGATCGCAGACTGGCCTCAGCACCATCTCTGTGACGAAGGATCCGTGCTCCGAATATCCGTACACCTCGCCGCACAACAGCTGCGGACTGCTGGGCGCACTACCGACACCAGTGGGCGTGACGGCTGATCCGGGCGCGGGACGTGGCGGCTTTGGTCGAGTGGCGGCCGTCTCCAACATCGACGGCATCTCGATCGTGAAACCGAAGCAGCTTGGCGGCATCACGGCCTACGACCTGAAGACGGGCGACAAGAAGTGGTGGCAGCCGAACGGCGGCATTTTCCGCGACCCACCGCAGCAGACGAGCGCGCTCTGGGCCGGCGTCACGATTCCAAAGATTCCGAACAATACGAGCCAGCCGCAGCTCATCACGACCAAGACCCTGCTCATCAACGGGACAGGGCGTGGTGGTGGTGGCGCGCGTGGCGGCGCCGCACGCGGCGCTGCTCCTGGTGCAGGCGGACGCGCGGGCGCTCCAGTGAGTCCGGCGCTCTACGCGTTCGACAAGACCACGGGCCAACTCGTCGGCTCCGTGAACATTCCGGCGCCGACCACGGCCGTGCCGATGACCTTTCTGCACCAGGGCAAGCAGTACATCGTCTTCGCCTCAGGTGCGGGCTCGACCACGAAGCTCAACGCGCTGAAGCTGCCGTAAACCGCGGCCCTCCAACGTGACGGCGCCCGCCCCGGAACTGATCCCAGGGCGGGCGTCGTCTTTTCTGCGCTCGCGGAATAGTCATTCCGCGGGTGCGTTGCATGGGTTACCGCCCGCTCTTCGCCCCAGCAGCAGCCGGGCCCGTAAAGATCTCCCGAAACGCCGTGGCGAACCGAGCCATCTCCGATTCGGTACCGATCGAAACGCGCAAGTGTTCGAGCATCGGCGGGAACGGACGCCCGACCAGCACAGTCCGTTTGCGAAACTCTTCGATCACAGGCTGCACCGGCCGCTTGATATGCACCATGAAGAAGTTGCCCTCCGACGGGATGCTCTCGTAGCCGAGCGACTTGAGGTCACGCACGGCCTTCTGGCGAAGGTCGATGGTGACCTGCTTGACCTGAGCCTGGCTCGCCGTGTCCTTGAGCGCGGCCACGCCGCCCCACTTCACCAGCGCGTTGACTGTGCCCGTCTGGTGCGCACGCATCTTCACAACCAACTCGCGCGACGCGACCACGTAACCCAGTCGCATGCCCGCCAGCGCCGCGATCTTGCTGAAAGTGCGCGCGATAATCACCGGACGGCCTTCGAGCACGTACGGAATCGACGTCGCATAATCATCGTCATCCACGAAGTGGTGGTAAGCCTCGTCAATGAGCACCGGCATGTCTTCCGGCAACTCGTTGAGGAGGTGCTTCATCTCCTTCTTGGTCACGATGTGGCCCGTGGGGTTGTTCGGGTTGCAGAGGTAGACGAATCCCACGTCGCGGTAGTGGGTCTTGGTGGCCTTGATGAGGCCGGCGATGTCCTGCCGGTAGTCGCCCAGCAGCGGCACCTTGATGGCGTCGGCCTTGATCGTGGTCGCCTGCTGGTAGACGGAGCCGTATGACGGATCGGAACCGACGACCTTCCTGCTCGGTGAATCGAGAAAGGTCAGACCGACGACGTCGAGCAACTCGCCCGAGCCAGCACCGAGCAGGATGTTTTCGGCCTTCACGCCGTGGTGGTCGGCGATTTCCTGCGTGATGTCGCCATCCGGGTAGCCATAGCGGTTTGCGTATTTCATGGCCTTGGTCATCGCCTGGATGACCGAATCCGGCGGCCCGTAGCAGTTCTCGTTGCTGCTGAGCTTGGCGAAGCTGTCCCACTCAGCTTCGGACACTGTACGGCGGACACCCTGTTGAGCGGGTGACACCGGCGGCACGCCCTGCGCGAAGAGCGAGAGTTCGCTCGGCGTGAGCGTGAGGATGCCGGCGGTCGCGGCGGCGGCGCCAATGAAGCGGCGGCGAGAAACCTGGCTCGGAAGATCCATGGAACTACCTCCGGAACTGGGAAGGATAGGATGGTCAGCTACGCCCACTTCAAATCTGTCTTGCTCAGCGGCATCTGCCTCACCCGCTTACCCGTCGCCGCATATACCGCATTGACCAGCGCGGCCGCCGCGGGCGGCAGCATCGGCTCGCCGAGCCCTGAGGGCGGATTGTTGGTCTTGAGGAAGTGCACCTCCACCGGGCAGGCCTGACGAATCCGCATCAGCGAAAAGGTCGTGTCCGTCGCACCAAAGTTCGTCTGCACCACCTTGCCCTTCTCGATCGTAATCTCCTGCGACAACACCTCGGCGAGGCCGTCAAGCACGCCGCCCTGCGTCTGGTTTTCGGCGTGCAGCGTGTTGATGATCTGGCTACCGACGTCGCCGGCGCACCAGACTTTATCAACCTTGATTACGCCGGCCTTGCTCACCGTGGCCTGCACGACTTCGGCGAAGTAGCCGAGGTGGCTGTAGTGGAACGCGACACCCATCCCCGTGCCCTTCGGCAGTGTGGTCTTGCCCCATCCGCTCTTTTCGGCAGCGAGGTCGAGGACGCCGCGCATACGGCCGGCATCGAACTGCGGCTGTCCACCACCGGCGCCGCCGCGTCCACCACCACGACCACCACCGGCAGCGGCGTTCGGATCGACAAGCGGCGGATCGGCCTGCCACTGTGAAAGCAGGTCACGACGGAACTCGACGGGATCCTTCCCCGCCGCGCCGGCGAGTTCATCAATGAAGCACTGAATGGCCACGGCGATACCGTTCGACCCGGGCGCACGCAGCGCGCCGAGCTGAAGCCCGGTTGGCACCATCGACACGTCGAGCGAGTAGTTGCGGACGCAACGCGCCGGGAACTCCGTGGCGCCAATACCGGAGCTGTTGGCGAAGTTCGTTCCATCGCCGAACCCGACGTAGTGGTTGCGCCATGCGACGACCTTGCCAGCCGCGTCCACTCCGCCCGAGAAGTTGTGCCACTGCGCGGGGCGGTAAAAGTCGTGCTGGATGTCGTCCTCCCGCGTCCAGAGCAGCTTGACCGGCGTACCGGGCACCTGCTTCGCAATTGCCGCCGCTTCGACCATGTAGTCGTTCGTGAGCCGGCGGCCGAAACCGCCGCCAGAACGCATGATGTGCAATGTGATGTCTTCGGTCTTGATGCCGAGCGTGTTCACGACGAGTGAGCGGCCACCGGAGGGCTGCTGCGTCGCGGACCAGAGTTCGAGCTTACCGTCCTTGAACAGCGCCGTGGTGTTCTGTGGCTCGAGCGGCGCGTGCGAGATCAGGGGGATGTAGTACGACGCCTCGACCTTTTTGGCGGCACCGGCGTAGGCGGCCTCAAAGTCGCCGTCCTTACGAAGGTTGCGCACGGGCGGCTGCTTCGCGAGTTCGGCGGCCTTCGCCATGTAGCCCGCGCTCGACTGAGTCGCCATCGGCCCCTCATCCCACTCAACCTTGAGCTTCTTGCGCGCCGAGTTGGCCTGCCACCAGCTATCGGCGAGAATGGCGACGCCCGACATCAGGCCGTCGCGCGCTGGCGCGCCCTGATCGATGACGAAGACGTGACGCACGCCCGGCTCTTTTCTGATGTCGTCGAGATTGGCGCTCTTGACCTTGCCACTGAACACCGCGCACTTCTCGAAGACGGCGCAGAGCATGCCCGGCATCGTAAAGTCGATGCCGTAGAGCGGCTGACCCGTCACCACCTTGTGCGTGTCGTAACCCGGCACCTTGGTGCCGATGATGCGATAGTCCTTGGGATCCTTGAGCGGAATCGCGGCAAGCTGTTGCGGTGTAAGCGGCGTAGCCGGCACGAGCGTCGCGGCCTTGTCGACGAGCTGACCGTACTTGAGGGAGCGATTGCTGGCGCGGTGGAACACCGTCCCGTGCTCGGTCGTGAGTTCGGCTTCCGGCACGCTCCACGTCTCTGCGGCCGCGGCAACGAGCAGCGACCGACCATACGCGCCGGCCTGGCGCATCGGCGTCCAGTTCTGTGGCGTCGCGGTCGAGCCGCCAGCGCCTTGCCCACCGTAGAGCGCGGTGTTGTGGTCACCCTGCACAATGCGAACGTCCTTCCAGTCCACATCGAGCTCGTCGGCCACGATCATCGGCAGGTGCGTTTTGACGCCCTGCCCGATTTCGGGATTCTTCGACGTGATCGTGACCAGTCCGTCTGGCGTGATCTTGATGAAGACGTTCGGCACGTAGTCGGCACGACGCGTCCTGCCCGTGAGCAGCGCGGCCTTGGCCTCGAGTTCGGGCGCGTACGCCGCGATGAGGAGGCCGCCGCCGGCGATCGCCGACACGTGGAGGAAGCTCCGACGGTCGAGAATTTTCTTCGAGGTCGAACGAATTGAGGTAGTCATGGGATGATCTCCTTACCGTGCGGCGTCGAAGAGACTGCGCGGGCGGCCCGCAGTTCCATCGAACGCACCATCGCCGGGATTGCTGGCCGGCTTGGCGCTGGAAGCCGGCACCGCACCAGCCGCGCGCTTGATCTCACCGGCGCGCTTAATGGCAGCGCGAATGCGGATGTACGTTGCACACCGGCGGATGTTGCCGGTCAT
>SXGR01201444.1_pt1 | contig 55845 bp, 58 predicted proteins | sample 3174711 | NCBI WGS metagenome assembly SXGR01 (sample SAMN11356860, study PRJNA531348) | freshwater metagenome | isolation source: freshwater sample F1-60 | place: China: Fuxian Lake, Yuxi | collected 2017-12-25 | reverse complement strand
GAATCTTAAGAGTTAGACTCATCCGGTGAATTCAAATGAGCATGACGCAAAATGGGTATCGCAGTTTTTAGCTTCAAGGCGAAGTACCAGAGATTTCTTACCTACTCCAGTGCCACAAGAGATACTAGATCAAATTCTTACTGACTCACTAACCGCTCCAAGTTGGTCTAATACTCGCCCTTTCAAAGTTGCCATAGCGACTGGTGATGTTAGGGATCGAATTAGTAATGAGTTTTTATCTCGTTGGGGTGTTCTATCAAAGATAATGCGTAAGGGAATTAGGAACAAACTGCGCCTGCTTTACTCAAGATATGGTCTGCCAACTAGCAATCGAACAATTGTTAAACCATATGTGGCAGAGCTTCGACCCAGAGCACAAAGAGTTGGCAAGGAACTATACGAATTATTTGGTGTTAAGCGCGGTGATCGTGAAGCCAGAGATAAGCAGTGGGGTAAGAACTATGCATTCTTTGGCGCCCCGGTTGAGTTGTTTATTTATATCCATAAAAGCCTTCATATCTACGCCGCATCTGATGCAGGTTTAATGATGCAAAATTTAATGCTCTCAGCCCACGCTCATGGACTTGGCACATGTGCGCAGGGAGCGGTGAATATTTGGGATGATGCTATTCGTAAAGAGTTTGATATTTCAAAAGATTACCGGCTGCTATGTGGACTAGCCATTGGATACCCAAGCAACTCACCCGTTAATCAGTTTCAAGCAAATAGAATTGGTATAGATGAGATGATTGTTAGGCCAAAGAAAGATAAGTAATTAAGTATATAAAAGTAAGTTTTTTCTTAATCTAATTTAGAATTTTTCCTGCTCGTCTTTAATGAGCTTAAACCATGTGGGATTAATTCAGTTATTGCAACTGTGAACATAATGCCAGCAACTAGTGTTAGCAACTTTGCTACTAAAATTTCCGACAAAGCCGCACTCTCATAAAGCACTACAGCTGCTCCAGAAATTTCAGCAACTGTGGCGGCGGCAACTAACGCAAATACTTTTATTGAACTCATGCCAGCGGCAACGGCAGTTACAGCTATTGCCAGCCCTTCTGGAATATTGTGCAGTGATATTGCTAAAGCTGCTACTAATCCAGATTGAAAATCCACAATTGCAGTTGATATTGCAACTGAGCCCTCTGGAAAATTATGCAAGGTTAGGGCTGCGGCAACCAATATGGCTGATTTTTCTAACTTGCTGCCTGCCATGTCTAATTTATCTGATAACAATCTCAGAGCTAAGACAACCAATACACCAATTACTAGCCATAAAATTATAGATCCACTCGATAATCCGACTTTTTTTGCAGTTGGAATTAGTTCAAAGGCGCTAAGTAAAATCATCGCCGCTGCTGCAACTAGCAAAGAGGCGGCAACTAAGGATTGAGATAGATTTTTTCTAACTGCAACTATTACCCAACCAATCATGGTGGCAAGGGCCGCAAGAAGTGAGAGGGTAAAACCGATTTGGTTATTATCTAGATTAATCACAAGGCTACCGTTAGAACTTATTTCACCTAGATTGGTGAATAAATCCCAATTTGAAAATCTGGGTTAGAACTCCCAGTCTTCATCTTTTGTTGCCTCATGCTTTCCAATTACATATGAGGAGCCTGAGCCAGAGAAGAAGTCATGATTCTCATCTGCATTTGGCGATAACGCAGACATAATCGCAGGATTTACTTGAGTACTCTCATGTGGGAAGAGTGCTTCAAAACCAAGATTCATCAAAGCTTTGTTAGCGTTGTAATGCAGGAAGTGCTTAACATCCTCAGTAAGTCCTAGTGGATCATAAAGATCTGCTGAGTACTTAATCTCATTTTCATATAACTCAAGTAGTAAGTCATATGTATAAGCCTTAATCTCTGCGCGATAGGCAGGAGTTTCTAACTCCATACCTTTCTGGAACTTGTAACCAACGTAGTATCCATGAACTGCCTCATCGCGAATAATTAAACGAATTAGATCGGCAGTATTGGTTAACTTAGCTCTAGATGACCAATACATAGGTAGATAAAAGCCAGAGTAAAACAGGAATGACTCCAGCAGAGTGGATGCTACTTTGCGTTTTAATGGATTATCGCCACGGTAGTAATTCAAAACAATCTCAGCTTTGCGCTGTAGGTTCACATTCTCTTCTGACCATCTAAATGCGTCATCAATTTCAGCAGTTGCACTAAGGGTTGAAAATATTGAAGAGTAACTCTTAGCATGAACTGATTCCATAAATGAGATATTGGTATATACCGCCTCCTCATGCATTGTTAAGGCATCAGGAATTAAAGTCAGCGCACCCACAGTGCCTTGAATGGTGTCTAACAATGTAAGACCGGTAAATACTCGCATGGTTAAAGCTTGTTCCTCTGGTCGCAATGTTGCCCAAGATGGAATGTCATTAGATAGTGGAACTTTTTCGGGCAACCAGAAGTTAGAGGTCAGGCGATTCCATACCTCAAGATCAATTGGATCTTCGATCTTATTCCAATTAACCGGACGGGTAATTTTGCTAGCTAACTTCATCTTCTTATCGCTCTCACTTGAACTAATTAACATATCACTCATAGCATGCAACTCACGCAATCTGAAACTTCTGTTCCCTCTAGTGCCATCTGCCTAATTCTAATGTAATAGATGGTCTTGATCCCAGCTTTCCAGGCTGTGATCTGTGCCTTATTGATATCTCTAGTTGTAGCAGTATCTTTAAAGAACAAAGTCAGCGATAAGCCTTGATCAACATGTTGTGTAGCGGCTGCATAGGTAGCAATGATTTTCTCTGGACCAATTTCATACGCATCTGCGTAATACTCCAAATTATCATTGGTTAGGTAAGGGGCTGGATAGTAAACCCGACCCAACTTTCCTTCTTTTCTAATCTCAATCTTTGATGCCACTGGATGAATTGAGCTAGTTGAGTTATTGATATAAGAGATTGAACCAGTAGGTGGAACAGCCTGCAGATTCTGGTTATAAATTCCGTGCTGCTTAATCTCTTCACTCAGCGCTTTCCAATCATCTTGAGTTGGAATTGCAATCTTTGACTCAGTAAATAATTGAGCAACCCGAGCAGTCTTTGGCTTCCACTCTTTTTCAATGTACTTCTTAAAGAACTCACCAGAGGCGTACTTTGATTTCTCAAAGCCTACGAAAGTTTTATTTCGCTCTTTTGCAATCTTATTTGATGCCGTTAGGGCATGGAACAAGATCGTATAAAAGTAAATATTTGTAAAATCCACACCCTCTTCAGATCCATAATGAATTCGCTCACGAGCTAGGTAGCCGTGCAGATTCATTTGGCCTAGACCAATCGCATGTGACTTATCGTTACCATCTTTTATAGAGGTAACAGAGGCAATATCGCTCAGATCTGATACGGCAGTTAAAGCTCTAATCGCCGCTTCCACCGTTAATGGAAAGTTTGGTGAATCCATAGTCTTGGCGATATTTAATGATCCTAAGTTACAGGAGATATCTTTGCCGACCTGGTTATAACTTAAATCTTCGTTATAGGTAGTTGGCGTATTAACCTGCAAGATTTCAGAGCATAGGTTAGACATGTTGATTCGACCGGCAATTGGGTTGTCCCGATTTACCGTATCCTCATAAACAATATATGGATAACCTGATTCAAATTGCAGCTCTGCAATAGTTTCAAATAATTTTCTAGCGTTAATCTTTGACTTACGAATTCTGGCATCATCTACCATCTCTTGATATTTCTCAGTGACGCTGATATCACTCATTGGTACGCCATAAACCTTTTCCACATCATATGGTGAGAACAGATACATATCCTCATTAGTTCTAGCTAGATCCAAGGTAATATCTGGAACTACCACACCCAGACTTAAGCTCTTAATTCGAACCTTTTCATCAGCATTCTCCCGCTTAGTATCTAGGAACTTTAAAATATCTGGATGGTGAACATTTAAATAAACCGCGCCGGCTCCTTGGCGAGCTCCTAATTGATTTGCGTAGCTAAATGCATCCTCTAACATTTTCATTACCGGAATCACGCCAGAAGATTGCCCTTCAATCTTCTTAATTGGCGCGCCACTCTCTCTAATATTTGTTAGCAGTAGTGCAACTCCGCCACCACGCTTGGATAATTGCAAAGATGAGTTGATAGATCTAGCGATCGATTCCATATTATCTTCAGTCCGAAGTAAGAAGCAGGAAACAAGTTCACCGCGTTGAGCTTTACCACTATTTAAAAATGTTGGTGTTGCTGGTTGGAATCTGCCAGAGATAATCTCAGCAACTAGTGTCATTGCACGTTGCTCATCGCCTTCAGCTAGCAATAAGGCGGTCATAACAATTCGATCTTCAAATCGCTCTAAGTAGCGATTGCCATCAAAGGTCTTTAGCGCGTAGCTGGTATAAAACTTAAAAGCGCCCAGGAAGGATTCAAATCTAAACTTAAATGAATATGCGTAATCATGAATCTTGGTGATGAATTCAAATGAGTACTTATCTAGTAACTCTTTTTCGTAGTACTCATCCTCAACTAGATAATCCAACCGCTCTTTTAGGTTATGGAAAAATACGGTGTTCTTATTTACATGCTCTAAGAAATACTGACGGGCGGCTTGACGATCTTTTTCGAATTGGATTTTGCCATCTGCCCCATACAGGTTGAGCATGGCATTTAGCTCATGGTAGTTATAGCTCGAGTCTTTCGGCTTCTCCATTAAAATTGCTTCCACATTAAATCCATTCTCTCTTTGACCGTCGTTACATCATGTGGGGTGCCGATTAACTCAAATTGGTAGAGCAACGGAACATTACATTTTTTGGCGATTAATTCACCAGCGTAGCAATACTTATCCCCAAAATTTGTATTACCAGCGGCGATTACTCCTTTTATTAGATCACGATTCTTCTTAACATTTAAAAACTTTATTACCTGCTTTGGTACCCCGGTCTCATCCTTGCCATTGCCATAGGTTGGGGTTACCAACACATAGGGCTCGGCCACCTCAATCTGCTCACTTGAATGTAGTGGTATTCGCACCGCTGGCAGATCTAGCTTCTCAACAAACCTCTTTGTGTTTTCAGAGACGTTGGAGAAGTAGACGATCCTAGGCATGTTGATTTCAAGACTACTTTAGGCAACCGACAGCTTTGAGATCATGTCTGGTCTAAAGCCTGACCAATGCTCATCTCCTGCTATTACAACTGGCGCCTGTTGATACCCCAGAGCCTTAATCATCTCGTAAGCGTCTTCATCCGTACTTAGATCCACGATCGAGTAATCGATCTTGCCCTTATCTAAATACCGCTTCGTAGTGTCACACTGCACACAGGAAGGTAGCGTGTAAACGGTTACTTGCATGAGCTCTCCTTAAAATTGGGGTCGCAAAATGAGAAAAATGCATCTAAAGGTTAGGAATTGCCTTTACAGTATTTACTCTTTTTGCAGACTTTCACTTCTTAATATTCCAAATTAAGAGCTCCGGTTTACTCGCAGGGGATGCGGTAGTGGGATAACGCCGGAAGGATCTGGATTTTGGCCTATTAAGTTGTGAAAGACAACTATAAACCCGCACTATAGGTTTGTGTGGGAGCGACACGAATTGTGGATAAGCCCCTGAGGTGATTTTTGAGCCTAATTGGATTGCTACTTAGCCTTCTTATCTCTCTTTTATCTCTTTTGCCGAAGTCCCTTTGGCCTGAAGTAGCCAAGCCCATAGATCCCAAGGCCTTTCGACTTGGGCACAAATTTCTAAGTAAGGCCGGCAAGCACACTGGCTAAAAAAAATCGCAAACTAGCCAATACTTTTTAACAATTGCTTCATAACCGCAATCTCACTACTTTGAGATTGGTTGATTTGCTTGCCAAAATCTCTTAGTTTTAAGTCAGATGAATTTTCGATCATCCCCACCATATCAACTGCGCCCTCATGATGTGCGATCATGCCACTTAAAAATTGTCGGTCGAAATCTTTACCAGTCGAATTTTTTAATTGCTCTAGCTGGCTATCGGTAAGCATGCCAGCCATTGCATGCATTGAATGGCCTGGATCCTCACCCAATCCAGCCGCCTTTAGCCAACTCTTCATTTGATCAATCTCTGGATCTTGTGCACCCTTAATCTGCTTTGCTAACTTTAAAATATCTTCATTTTTCGAGATTGAAATTGCAAGATCTGAAATAACAATCGCCTGCTGGTGATGTGGAATCATCATCTGTAAAAACATAGCCTCATCCCCGCCCATACTCGCTGAGTGTGCGCCATGATTCATACCCATATTTGAATCATTATTTGCACCATTCCCAACTACAAGACTTACGCCCAGGCTTACGCCAACAAAAGCGATCACGGAAAGGATCAGAGCTTTTCGATTCATAACTGCTCACCTCCGAATTTAAGTAGTAAAATTATATTCAATACAACTGAGAATAAATAGAGAAAAATTCAACAAATATTGTGACCTTCAATTCACTCTAGGCTTTTTGCACTATCAATTCCTTCTTTAAGACCTCAATTTTACGCCCGGGCTTGATCAGCGTTTCTACATATATATACCCTCGATTTTCATAAAACTTCCGCTCACCCTCAGTCCACAGATAAACCAACGAAATACCGTACTCAAGTGCTTTTCTCTCCATTAATTGCAATACCTGGGTACCAACACCACTACCCCGCAGATCCTGCCTTACTACAAAAGCCACAATCCAAGGTTTGTACTTTCTTAACTCCTCAAAATCATCAAAATCACACAGCCCAATTGAGGCCACCACCTCTTGCTTTCCAGCCACATTTACCATTGCCAGAAATAGCAACTCTTGGTCGGTGCCAGCTAAATCCCAATTTTGGTAATCAGATTTTTTGGTGTGGGCATAAAAATTGTGCCAATCCTGCTCCGAAAACTCCTCCTTACCAGTTGCCCATAATTTAAGGCTCCAAGCAAGTGGTTGATCAGAAAATTGCGGCACTTGGTTAATCGGCAATAGCCGAAGTGAGTTATCCATTTAGATTTAGCGTAATAGCTAGCTGACTAAATCAGAACACATTTTTTCAAAGGCCTGTGTATGGGCATCAACATCATTGATAGAGGTATCTGGACTAATCAAAGCCATATTATGAAATGGTGTAATTAGAAATCCATCATTTAGCATTCTAAGGTGAATATATTGCTCTAACTCAAAATCACCAGCATCCGCTGCTTGCCTGCCAGTTGTAGGGGCGGTCGGGGCAAAGATGTACTCAGCCCTTGCTCCTAAGCGATTAACTGTCCAGGAAAGTTTATATTTCTTGATCGCCTGCTCAACACCATCTGCCCAACGATCTCCTAGCTTTATCATTCGTTCAAAATTTTCAGCAGTTAAAACCTTACTTAAGGATGCTCGCATTGCCGCAAGTGATAATGCATTTGCTGCCAAGGTGCCGCCCACACCCCCGGTATCAATCACCTCAAGCTCAACTAACTTTTTAATTGAATCTGCTACATGCTTTTGCATACCAAATGCTCCAGTTGGAAAACCCCCACCAATGGCCTTGCCGATGGTGAGAAAATCTGGGCACAGACCTAATTGGGCGGTCATTCCACCTGGGCCAACTGAAATAGTGTGGGTCTCATCAATAATTAGTAAGGCGTCATACTTCTTAGCCAGTTTTTCTACCTCTTTTAAGTACCCATCTGCTGGCAAGACAATGCCGACATTGGTCATCGCTGGCTCCATCAAAATTGCAGCCACATCATTATTGGCAAGTGCTTTCTTCATCCCAGCTAAATCATTAAACGCCACAACTCTGGTAGTTAGATCCAGATCTACTGGCGCGCCAATATTGCCCTCTCTGGCAACTGTCTTACCTTCTTTATCTAAGGTAGCAAAACTTTCATCAACGCTACCGTGGTAGCAACGATCAATAACAATTACCTTTGATTTACCGGTAATCAATCTTGAGTATCTAATTGCATGTCGATTGGCGTCTGTGGCCGATACGGTGAATTGCCAAAACGGTAGGTTGAATCTGCTAGCAAGATCTGCCGACACATCAGATGCATCTTTAGTTGGCAACATAGCTGACATTCCTTTGCCAGCCTGTTCTCTGATTGCAGTTACCACGGCATCTGGTGAGTGGCCAGTCATTGAGCCGGTATCGCCTAAACAAAAATCTATATATGTGTTGCCATCAACATCAACAAAGGTTGCCCCTTTTGCCTCTTCCACAAATATTGGATAGGCACCTGGCCACTTAGCCATCCAGGACATGGGAACCCCATCTGGCATATTTACTTTTGACTTCTCAAATAGCTGCCCACTTTTTGGGTGCAGCTCAATAAATCTTTTCTCTTCACTAGCGCGAAGTTCGGCCAACCTTGCCCGATCAATCATGGCTAAAACCTACCTCATCATGATGGAGTCTAAAAAATGCAATAAAATACCTACTTAAAAGCGAGATCTAATCTCCCAAAGATCTGCAAATACTGGCTTAAATAATGTAGAGCTTAAATAATCAACCCCACTAGAGCCACCGGTTCCCATTTTTTTACCTATGGTCCGCTCCACCATTTTCACATGGCGATATCGCCACTCTTGCATGCCTTCATCAATATCAACCAATCTTTCACAAACCATCGCTGTTTGTGGATCACTTTGATGCACTTTTAGCAAAACATCCTGCACTTTTTCATTTGCCAAATAGGCGGTGGACTTATCTCGATTTAAAATCTCACTTGGAACTTGATGTCCTCGTTTAGTTAAAAACTCAAGGGTTGAATCCCAGATTGAATTTTGCTTGGTCAGGGCTTTAATTTGCTCAGCCACATCAGGTGGTAGGTGGCTGGCCATCTTGCTATCTCTTCTACCAAGCAGTGCCTCTACCATTCTAAATTGTGCAGATTGAAAGCCACTTGATGAAGATAGGTAGGAGCGAAAAGCATTGAACTGTAATGGGGTCATGGTTTCTAAGATATCGATTTGGGCGACACAAACTTTAAGGATTGTGCGAATTCTTCCTAGAATCGATAATGAATAATGAGTCTCACCAGACTCTAAAGCTTTTTGAGCCTGCTTAAACTCATGAATTAATTGTTTAAACCAAAGCTCATAAGTCTGATGAATAATTATGAATAACATCTCATCATGCTCCGGACCATCTGATAATGGCTTTTGTAAGTTCAGCAATTCATCTACCGCTAGGTAGGAGTTGTAGGTAAGGGCAGAATCGTAGTTTTCACTCATGTGACTCTTGATCCACTCTCCTTCACTTTTTTATACTCACCACTTGCAACCAGCTCTCTAATTCTGGCGAATCCATCCCAAACTTCAACATATGAGGTAGCAAGCGGTGAAATCGCAACTCTAATTGAGTTTGGCGTTCGATAATCTGGAATCACCTTTGACAGAGTTCTAAGTGCCACACAGATCTGAGCAGCATCGGGATGAACTAGCGAAATATGACCGCCTCGGTGATCTGAGTTTCGTGGGGTATTTAACTCAAAACCCAATGGTTTTAACCAGTGATCATATAGCTCAATCATTAACTCAGTTCCTTGTGCAGATTTTTTTGCAATCTGAGCAATCCCGGCTTCATTAATCATATAAAAAGCAGATTGAACACATCTGATTCCGATTAAGGAAGGGGAAGCGATTTGGAAGCCTCTAATACTTTGCGCTTTTTCAAATTTTGGCCCCATTTCAAACTGCGCCTCTTGTGCAAACCAACCTTGAATCGGAACTTGTAACTCATTTTGAATTCGCTTTGATACATACAACCAGGCCGGAGATCCTGGGCCAGAATTTCCATATTTATAGGTACAACCCACACAAAGATCTACCCCGGAGTTATCTAAATCTAATTCAATTGCACCAACTGCATGGCTTGCATCCCAGAGTACTAAGCCACCAACAGCTCTAACCTGATCGGTGATTGCTTTGACTTCACTTCTGGCGCCAGATCGATATTGAATAATTTGAAATGTCACCAGGGCAACATCATCATTTAAATATGGCGCTAATACCTCGGTAGTTATTCGTTCATTAGTGGCCACGTTTGGATCTTCATTTTGAATCATAATTAAATTCAAACCAAGCTGATTTGCTATTCCCTCTAAAATATAGCGATCTGTTGGAAAATTTGCCGCATCGGTAATTACAGTCTTTCGATTGGGTCTGGCTTTAATTGCTGCAACACATAATTGGTAGAAATTTACTGAGGTGGTATCGCAGACTAAAATTTGACCAGCGGCAGCGCCAAGGGCAGATTTGCCAAGTAAATCCCCGGTCGGCTGCGCTTCATCCACCCAATGGCCCCAGCCAGAAACTAATTCTGGACCCCACTCTGTTGCTAGAAAATCTGTTACCGCAGTTATAGTTCGCTTGGGTAGACGGCCTAATGAGTTGCCATCTAGGTAACAAAGCTGCGGATCATCAACTACAAACTCTGATTTAAACTTTGCAAGCGGATCTTTTGTATCTAAATCCAATACAAAATTACGATCTAGATAACTCATCTCTTCACCTTGGTAAAGAAGTTTTGCTTGATTTTATTCCTCACCTCTAAAGAGTATTGATTAAAAAAGTAAAAGAAAAGCGGGTATGCTCAGCGTATGCAGGATTTAGCCGCACTATCTGCCCTTACCTTTGGCGCTCAAGCATTTGTGACCTTATTTGTTATTTTAGATCCCCCAGGTGCTGCCCCTATTTTTCTAGGATTAGTTGCTGGCAAAAGTGTTAAAGAGCAACGCAAATTAGCTTGGCAGGCCGCCTCTGTTTCACTCTTTGTAATTGTCACCTTTGCTCTTTTTGGCAACGCACTTCTTGATTACCTAAATATCTCACTAGCTGCTCTGCAAGGAGCAGGTGGTATTCTCTTATTGATTACCGGTCTTGGATTGTTAACTGGCTCGCTTATCGAAGGTGAATCTGCCGCTTCCCAAAACATTGCACTAGTTCCTCTAGGAACTCCACTACTTGCTGGGCCAGGTGCAATTGTTACCACCATGCTTTATGTTCAAAAGGCTAATAATGGCGAGCAGCTCACCGCACTGGCCCTGGCCATAGTTGCCGTTCATGTAATTATCGGACTTACCTTTATGTTTTCCACCAAAATTTTAGCTGTGATAAAAGAGGCTGGCGTTACGCTGCTGGCAAGGATTGCTGGATTACTACTATCTGCAATCGCAGTTGAGATGATTGTTAGCTCAATAAAAGCTTTCTTTAATATTTAAATCCCAATTTTCAACTACTTGTCATATCTGGCAGGTATCTTCTGTCTATGGTCATCGGCAGCACCCCACTTCAACAGGTCACATTTGTAATCATCGATCTTGAGACCACAGGTGCCTCACCAAAAAAGGGAGCAGCTATTACCGAAATTGGCGCAGTAAAGGTTAAATCTGGTGAGTATCTTGACCACTTTGAATCCTTTGTAAATCCGTTAACACCAATTCCAGAGTACATAACGCAAATGACGGGAATAACAGATCTGATGCTGGCCACGGCACCAGTAATTGATGAAATATTTCCAACCTTTTTAGAGTTTGCAGGTGCAGATAGTGAATCCATTTTGGTAGCTCATAACGCGCAATTTGACCTTAGTTTTTTAAAGAGTGCAGCCAAAGAGTTAGATATTAAGTGGCCACGCTATAAGACCTTAGATACAGTCACAATTGCCAGGCAGGTGCTTACTAAAGAGGATGTACCAAATTGTAAGCTTGCCACTTTGGCTCAATTTTTCGGTACTAAAACTGAACCAAACCATCGGGCATTAGATGATGCCAAAGCGACAACTGAAATTCTTCATGGCTTAATTGAACGATTAGGTAGCTTTGATGTTCACACTGTGGAATCACTTATGGAGTTTGCTAAAAAGTCTGCTCACATCCAACGTCAAAATTATTGGGGATTAAGCTCTACCTAGCACTTACTATCTCATTGGATAATTCAGCCCACTTAACCAGTACTGATAAAGCCGCCCCAGAATCTATTGCCTTATTTGCTAGAACTAAGCCATTTGCTATTTGGGTTTGTAGCGGTAGATGAAAATCTTCCTTAAAGGCGGCGATAGCAAAGGCGGCATTAAGAGTTACCGCATCTCGCATTGCACCAGTTTTGCCCCCTAAAATCTCTCGGGTAAATCTGGCATTAACTTTGGCATCACCACCAGCTAACTCTGACAACTCTGCTCTACTTACCCCTAGCTCTTCTGGATTGAATTTAGTTTCTTCAATTTTTCCATTACTTATCTGCAGCACAGTTGTGGTGGTTGAGAGTGAAACCTCATCTAAGCCATCATCTCCTCTAAAAACAAAGCCCTCTTTACCTTGATCTAGTAAAACTTGAGCCATTAGTGGCAGTAACTCAGATCTTGCTACTCCGATGGCACAGGCCTTTGGCTTAGCTGGGTTTGAGAGCGGTCCTAAAATATTAAAAATAGTAGGTACGCCTAACTCCTTACGGGCGGTGGCGGCATGTTTCATGGCTGAGTGAAAAACTGGGGCAAAGCAAAAACCAATACCAATTTTATAAACTGTCTGTTCAACCTCTTTGCCAGTTAAATCAATTCTTACCCCAAGGGCCTCAAGTAAATCTGCTGCCCCAGATTTAGAGGAGATTGCTCGATTACCATGTTTAACTACCCTAGCTCCAGCTGCATTTGTAATAAGCGCCGCCACAGTTGAGATATTTATAGTGTTGGTGCCATCGCCACCAGTGCCCACAGTGTCCACTGCCCGCTCAGAAATATTAATTGGCGCACAGTATTGATACATCTGCTCTACCAACGCCTCAACCTCTTTAGCGCTTTCACCTTTACTTTTTAACCCTAGTAAAAAATTTTTTATCTCTGCACTACTTGCTTTGCCTTCAAGGATTTCAGCCATTGCCCAGGTTGCTTGCTGGGAAGAAAGATCTTCTTTTTTTAATAAGGTGCTATTGATTAGCTCCCAATTCATGAGCACCTTCTCTAATTAATTAGCGAGCGCAGAGGTAACTTTTAACAACGCCGCACACTTTGCCGCAATGGTAAATGGATCAATTGGGTGAGTAACAGATGCCTCCGCCTTTGACCAGGTAGCAAGCCAAGCATCATGGACTCGGCCAGTGATAATTAAAACTGGTGGGCAATTGAAAACCTCATCCTTTAATTGCCGAGCTACCCCCATGCCACCTTCAGGAACTGCTTCACCATCTAAAATAAAAAGATCAACCTGTTTTTTACTATCGACATAAAGGCGCAATGCATCGGCGGTAGCAAACTCTTTGATCTGGTGTGGGGGCAGATCCTTATCTAGTTGCTTTCCTAGGGCGGTGATTACCGATTGGCGAACTGTTGAATCATCTGAGTAAAGGGTGATTACCAACTTAGGATTACCTTGCGGTGAATCTTGCTTCAAATCCTGCGCCATATCCCAATCCTACCTATCTTCCGGTACGGTAATTTGCGCCTAATTTTGGTGGTGATCAGTTTCACCCAGATATAAGGGGTATCGCCCCTAGGGTAATTGAGGTATTCCTATCTATTTACGGAATAATCCACCCTATGACCACATATGCCAGCCCAGCGGTTAAGACCAATCGGCCTAATCTAGTTGCAGTTGGCACAATTGTTTGGCTCTCATCTGAGTTAATGTTTTTTGCCGCACTCTTTGCCATGTACTTCACCACCCGTGCGGTGCAAGGTCCAAAGATTTGGGCGGAATCAGTTGAGATGTTGAATATTCCATTTTCCGCAACCAACACCACTATTTTAGTTTTATCTTCAGTCACCTGTCAGTACGGTGTATTTGCTGCTGAAAGATTTCAAGCCAGAAGAACTGGTTCATTATGGCAAATTTCCCAATGGGGAATGCGAGAGTGGTTTGCCTTAACATTTTTAATGGGCGCAGTTTTCATCGGCGGACAGGTATTTGAGTACGCCGAGTTGGTACATGAGGGTTTAACTCTCTCCTCTAATGCTTATGGCTCGGTGTTTTATATGACTACTGGATTTCACGGTCTACATGTGACTGGTGGTTTAATCGCATTTTTAATTGTCCTAATTCGAGTATTCAAAGCTCAAAAGTTTGGGCACTCACAAGCAACCACGGCAATTGTGGTCTCCTACTATTGGCACTTCGTCGATATTGTGTGGATTGCGTTATTTACTGCGATCTATCTGATTAAGTAGGGTTTGAGGATAAAATAAAATGAGATTTATTTCTAAGTATCGAAAACACAAATTGGCTAAACCCTTTCTACTTTTATTCTCACTCTGCGCACTTGGCTTTACCTTTTCAATCGCTACCGCCGCACCAGCTAGTAACTCAATGGCAGCTGATGCCAGATCGACCTTAATTGAAGAGGGTCAACAAATATTTTTAAAGGGTTGTTCATCCTGCCATGGTTTAAATGGTGAGGGTGCAGGTGCTGGTCCGGCATTAATTGGTGTTGGCGCTGCCTCAGTTGATTTTCAAGTTGGAACGGGCCGAATGCCAATGCAAGATATGAGCCAACAAGCGATGCGTAAGGCACCAGTTTATGATGAGGAGCAGACTGCAGCTCTTGCTGCCTATGTTGCATCCTTAGCACCAGGACCAAGGGCTTACTCAAATGAAGAGATTAAGTGGGAGCGCGATGGTAATACCGCTGAGGGTGGGGAGTTATTTAGAAATAACTGCGCAATGTGTCATAACTTTGCCGGCCAAGGTGGGGCGTTAACTCAAGGAAAGTATGCCCCAACTGTTATGGGTGTTGAGCCAAAACATATTTATGAAGCGCTGATTACCGGTCCACAAGCGATGCCAGTTTTCTCTGATAAAACTATTACTCCAGAGGAGAAACTTTCTATCATTAAATGGATTAAAGCTGCCGAGAGTGAGCCAAATTTAGGTGGCGCTCCCCTTGGTCGAGTAGGACCAGTAACTGAAGGTCTCCTAGTTTGGACCTTTGGTCTTGGCTTATTAATTGCTATTGCTGTCTGGTTAACGGCAAAGGCTAGGTAATTAAAAAATGTCCAAAGAGTTAGAGCCCCTGGCAGATCCAGGATTACCAGAGCATATTCATCGAAAAGCTGATACCGATCCAATTGCTGCTAAACGGGCCGAGCGTCAGGTAGCAGTTTTATTCTCACTATCGGCGGTTGGTACTTTGTTATTTATCTACTCATTCTTTTTTATTGATGAGGATCAATTTATTTTCATTCCAATTATGGGAAGCAATAATGCCCAGCAATTAGGAATTGGAATCGGTATTGCCGCAAGCTTATTATTTATTGGATTTGGCGCTGTGCACTGGGCCAAGACTTTGATGCCAGATCAAGAGGTAATTGCCCTCCGTCATGAAATGAAATCAGAGGAGAGTGATCGACAAGATTTTGTTAAAACCGCTAAAGAGGGGGCAGCGCAAGCAGGTCTGGGCCGGCGGCCATTGATTAAGCGAACTCTGGCTGCAGCTGCTGGTTTGGCAGGATTGCCAGCGGTGATTTTATTAAGAGATTTAGGACCACTGCCAGGTAATTCGCTAAATGAAACAAGTTGGAAAACTGGTACTAGATTGGTAACTGATCCAGGAGATCGACCAATTAAGCCAAGTGATTTAGAGGTTGGCGCGGTTGCCCAAGTTATGCCAGAGCTACCGCCAGGTAAAGAGCGCAAACTTGAAGATATTGCAAAAGATGCGGTGTTGTTAATTAGATTACGCCCAGTTGAGTTTCAATTAGATGCTGAGCGACTTTCTTGGACATATGAGGGCATCATTGCATTTTCTAAGATTTGCTCCCATATGGGATGTGCGGTTGCCTTATATGAACAAACTACTAAACATTTACTCTGCCCATGCCACCAATCAACCTTTGATGTGACCCGTGCCGCAAAGGTAATCTTTGGTCCCTCTGCTAGGCCTCTGCCACAATTAGCCATTACCGTCGATGCTGATGGTTATCTAGTTGCCAAGCAGCCATTCACTGAAGCTGTTGGACCTAGCTTCTGGGAGAGGAAATCATGACCGCACGTGAGCGAGTTGCTGGCAATGTAGCTAACTATGTTGATGAGCGAACTGGCGCTGCCGCATGGATGAAAAAGAATTTAAATAAAGTGTTCCCAGATCACTGGTCATTTATGTTAGGTGAGATTGCACTCTACTCATTTGTAATTTTATTACTCTCTGGCACATTCTTATCATTTTGGTTTGATCCATCGATGCGACATGTGACCTATGAAGGAAGTTATCAGCCATTAAAAGATGTTGAGATGAGCGCAGCCTATGCCTCTGCCCTGCATATCTCCTTTGATGTTCGCGGTGGCTTATTGATGCGCCAGATTCATCACTGGGCAGCTTTAATATTTATGGCAGCGATTGTGGTTCACCTACTTCGGGTATTTTTCACCGGTGCCTTTAGAAAGCCACGAGAGTTCAACTGGCTACTTGGAATTGGACTTTTAACTCTAGGAATTGTCGAAGGCTTCCTTGGTTACTCGCTACCTGATGATCTATTAAGTGGAACTGGCGTAAGAATTGCGCATGCAATTATTCAATCTATTCCAGTTGTCGGCACCTATCTATCTTTCTTCGCCTTTGGTGGGGCATTCCCAGGTGAGGTGTTTATCCCGAGAATTTATATTGTTCACGTACTACTTATTCCAGGGATCTTTTTAGCATTAATTACTATTCACTTAATGTTGGTTTGGTACCAGAAGCACACGCAGTATCCAGGACCTGGTAGAACTGAAAAAAATGTTGTTGGCTATCCATTAATGCCGGTCTATATGGCAAAAGCTGGCGGATTCTTTTTTATCGTATTTGGTATCACCGCATTTTTAGGAGCGGTGGCATCGATTAACCCAATTTGGTTATACGGCCCATACACACCAGGACAGATCTCAGCTGGCTCGCAACCAGATTGGTATATGGGTTGGCTAGATGGTTTAGTTCGAATGGCCCCTCCCCTTGAAACCTACCTCTTTGGTTACACCATCTCGTGGAACATATTGCTACCGGGCTTAATTATTCCAGGAATTATTTTTACCGGTATGGCGCTGTATCCATTTATTGAAAGTTGGCTAACTGGAGATAAGCGTGAGCACCATCTATTAGATCGACCACGAAATGTGCCAAATCGAACTGCGCTAGGTGCGATGTCACTTACCTTTATGATCGTTGCGCTAATTAATGGTGGAAATGACTTAATCGCAACCCACTTTGATTTAACAATCAATCAAATTATGTGGTTCTCACGAATTGGCATAATTGTGCTGCCACCGCTGGCTTTTGTTATTACCAAACGCATATGTCTGTCATTACAACGCAAAGACCGTGAACTAGTTCTGCATGGTAGAGAAACTGGCCGTCTGGTTATGTTGCCACATGGTGAGTTTGTTGAAGTTCATGAAGAGTTAACTCCGGAAAAGAAATACACACTCACCCAACATGAGCAACCTGTGGCTATCGAGATGGTAAAAGAGGATGCTCAGGGTGTATTAAATCCAAAGGGCATTAGAGCAAGGTTGCAGGCTCGGTTTAGTGCTGCAAATGCCGAAAACATTGCTAAACCAACCGCTACTGAGTTAAAAGAGCTTGAAAGTGGTCACCACTAACTCTTGTTCACTTTTTTTACCTTTAGATTAATGATTTAAGATCGCTTATAATCAAGTACATGAATACCTCTCTCTGGCAAGGTAAATCAGAGATAACCTATCGATCTGCTATTGCCAAGAATGATTCCTTTGATATTTCAATTATTGGTGCTGGCTTCAGTGGCTTATGGAGTGCCTACCACTTAAAACAATTACAACCGGCGTTGAAAATTGCAATCTTTGAAAAAGAGTATGTCGGCTTTGGCGCAAGTGGCCGAAATGGTGGCTGGGCCTCTGCTGAATATCCAACCTCAGGAAGAAGATTAATTAAAGAGCATGGCCTAGATAGCTACAAACAGTTGCGTACTGAATTAATTAACTCAATAGATGAGATTGGCCAAATAGCTAGCCTGAATAAATGGCAGATTGATTATGCCAAAGGTGGATCCCTGCTATTTGCAACTAACAAAGCTCAATTAACTAGAATCTCTGCTGAAATAGATGATGAGCACCAATTATTGTCTCAAGCGCAGGTAAAGGAGTTAGTGAACATTCCGACAGCTCTAGGTGGAGTTTTTACGCCACACTGCGCAGCCTTAAATCCATTTCTACTATGTCAATCTTTAGCCGCCTACTTAGAAAAATTAGGGGTAGAGATCTTTGAAAAATCTCAAGTTTCCAAGGTTGAAAGGGGTCAAATTGTTGTAAATAATTTTAAGGTTAAGAGTGAAATTTCAATCAGAGCCACTGAGGCATTTACGCCCAGAGCTTGGCTAGAGAACAAACATATTCCAATCTATTCACTTATGGTGGCAACTGAGCCATTATCTACTGCGCTGATGGCTGAAATTAAAAACTCTAGCCGAGCCACATTGCAACAAGCTTGTCACTTAATTACCTACGCCCAATTTACTGGTGATAACAGATTGGCTTTAGGGGGTCGCGGTGTTAGATATAAATTATTCTCTCGCCTTTCCGAGCGAAGTGAGATTGATAATCGAATGCACTCTGCATTGGAAAGAAGAGCTAGGGCCTGGTTTCCACACTTGGCAGATATTAAATTTGAGTATCGCTGGGGTGGACCAGTTGCACTAACTCGCAGGTGGCAGGCCTACTTAAATTTCGATAGAAACTCCGGTATTGCCCAAATTGGTGGCTATGTTGGAGATGGCGTGACTTTGTCCTATCTCGTTGCCAAAACTTTGGCGCAAAGTATCAGCAATAAACCCACACCAAATCTTGCCTTTATTGATCAAAAAATTGGTAAATGGGAGATTGAACCAATTCGCTACTTTGCAGTTAATGCCGGATTTAAAGCCACTGTCGCCGCAGATTATGAAGAGAAGATAACTAAGCGGCCAAGTTTGCTAGCCTCGATTATTGATCCCTTAATAAATAGGTAAGTTCTTACTTTTCAACTATCTCTTTTAGTTTTACTAATGTCTTTGCCATCGCCTTTGGCACCCACTTACCTGAATCACTGACCCACCACTTAGATCTGGCAGTTGTGCCATCCCAACTTTCTATTACCAAGGTCTTGTGATCACTAATTGATACCAGCTCATATCGCCAAACATTATGTAGTAGATGTCGCCAAGCAATTGCTGAGTTTTCCTTAAATTCAACCACCTGATTTGTAATTACATAAGGAATGCCATATCTCATCTTCATACCAAATTTTGCGCCTAAATAAAGTTTTTCTGGCCCCTTAAACTCACCCCGCAGCATTCCCGATCCATCCATTAGTCGGTGATTTTTTGGTTGAATTAAAAAATCAAAGATTTTCTTAGCAGGGGCATCAATCTCGATTTGGACCTTAAAAAATAATGGATTTTTAGTATCTAAAATTTCAGCGCGGTAATTCATAAACTCCTAATGGGCTGAGGTAGTTGGGCGCTCATACTCTAATACCATACCCATAATGGACACAATCAAAGCCCCTAGGGCAAGTAACACTAACCACCAACCAATAATCAAACCTAAGGCAAGTGCGCTGGCAGATAGTGCAACCGGCAGTGGCCACCAAGAGTGCGGTGAGAAAAATCCAATCTCACCAGCAGAGTCTGCAATCTCACCTTGCTGATTATCCTCCGGCAGTAAGTTACCTAACCTTCGATCGGTAAACCAAAGATAAAATCCAACAATTAAAGCTAGCCCAGCGCTTAATGCAATCGCCGTTATACCTACCGCTTCCCCACCTAGCTGCCAGTAAACCACAGTAAGAATTGCATAAAAAATTGAGAGGCCAACAAATAAAATCCAACTGGTTTTCATTAGTGCTTAGCCTTCTCAGCCATATGTGGATAGTGAAGATCAAAGGCTGGGCGTTCACTTCTAATTCTTGGCATCGAGGTGAAGTTATGACGAGGTGGTGGACATGAGGTTGCCCACTCTAATGATGCGCCATATCCCCATGGATCATCGATTTCAACCTTAGGTGAATTCTTTGAAATCCAAATATTTATAAAGAATGGAACCATTGATAACGCCAGTAAGCCAGAGCCAACTGTGGAAACCATATTCATAAAGGTAAAGCCATCCGAGGCTAAATAATCTGCATACCTGCGGGGAAATCCCTTAATTCCCATCCAGTGTTGGATTAAGAAGGTTAAGTGGAAGCCAAAAAATAATGTCCAGAAGTGAATCTTGCCTAGAGTTTCATCCAGCATTCGACCAGTGAACTTTGGCCACCAGAAGTAAAAACCAGCAAACATGGCAAAAACCACCGTACCAAATAACACATAGTGGAAGTGGGCAACAACAAAGTAGGAGGCTGATACTGCGAAATCAAGTGGAGGTGAGGCCAGAATAATTCCAGTTATTCCGCCAAACAAGAAGGTAACTAAAAAGCCCAATACAAATAACATTGGAGTTTCAAATGTGACTGAACCTCGCCACATCGTGCCAATCCAGTTGAAGAATTTCACACCAGTTGGCACACCAATTAAAAATGTCATAAATGAGAAAAATGGCAGAAGTACCTGCCCGCTGGCATACATATGGTGAGCCCAAACCGCCACCGATAGAGCTGCGATCGCAATTGTTGCTGCGATTAATCCTTTATAACCAAAGATTGGCTTTCTACTAAATACTGGCAAAATTTCAGTTGCAATACCAAAAAATGGAAGCGCCAGAATGTACACCTCAGGATGGCCAAAGAACCAGAACAGATGTTGCCACAACATAGCTCCGCCATTTGCCGGATCAAAGATATGCGAACCAAATAATCGATCAGATTCCAAAGCTAAAAATGCGGCAGCAAGTGGTGGGAATGCAATCAATACTAAGATCGAAGTTAGCAAAACATTCCAACTAAATATAGACATCCTAAACATCGTCATACCAGGTGCTCGCATAGTTAATATCGTGGTTATAAAGTTAACGCCACCAAGAATCGTTCCTAAACCACCAATTGCCAGTCCAACTAACCATAAATCTGCACCAATTCCTGGTGAGTACTCTGCGTTAGAAAGTGGCGCATAAGCTGTCCAACCAAATGATGCCGCTCCACCTGGCGTTAGAAACCCAATAAAGGCCATCGTTCCACCCAATAGATACAACCAATAAGAAAGCATATTTAATCTAGGAAATGCTACATCTGCTGCACCGATTTGTAGCGGCATAATTACATTCGCAAAACCCACAAATAATGGGGTAGCAAACATAAGTAACATGATGGTGCCGTGCATTGTAAATATTTGGTTGTACTGCTCATTACTTAAAAACTGCATGCCCGGACGAGCAAGTTCGCCACGAAGAAGCATCGCTAAAATTCCGCCAATTAAGAACCAGGCAAATGAAGTAATTAGATATAAATAACCGATGGTCTTATGGTCAGTTGAAGTTAGCCACTTAACTAGCAACTTACCCTTAGGGGTGGGCGCCGGAGCTGTCCTAGTTGCAGAGATTGTGGGACGTTGTGCGTAAGTGGTCATGCGATGGCTGCTTTCTCTTCGGCTACTAATCCTTCAATATAGGTTTGATACTCCTGCAAAGTTACAACTTTCACGGTAAATAGCATTTGAGCATGATTTCTGCCGCACAAGATATTGCAACGACCTGGATAGGTGCCTAATTCATTTGCTGTGAACTCTAGCTTATTTGTTACGCCAGGAAGATTTTGCATTTGAATCATGAAAGCTGGAATCCAGAACCCATGAACTACATCATTGGCATCGAGGGTAAATCGAACTTTTTGTCCCTGTGGCAAATACAAGGTTGGTGGTTGAGCTGGCGTCCCAGTAACTGTGGCGCTCTTAAAATCACCAGCATCCCGGTATTTAAACTGCCAAGACCACTGGAAGCCAACCACATCTATGAAGTGGGAAACTTGTGAGTCTGGTGAAATTTTAACTATTCTAGATTCTCGTTGCACGGTGAAGTAAAACAGGACGGCCACAATTAAGAATGGAATTAATGTGTATGCCACCTCAACTGGAATATTGTACTGAGTCTGTTTTGGAAAATTCTCATCTTTTTTGCGGTGGAAGAAAACTGGCCATAAAATCAAAATTAATGTAATGACGCCAACAACGGCGGCGGCAATCCAAGCACCCTGCCATAGTGATAATGAATGATCATTAACGCTTGATAATCCCTCTTCAAACCCAAGGCCTGAAATTTCCGCCTGGGCACAACCAGAGAGTAATGGTGTAATCGCCAGTAGGCCCACTGAGGTTTTTAGGTGAGGCAGATGCATAGGGTTAAGGATAACCTTCTGCTCTAGCAATGTCGCACTAGCGTAGATAGGGGTAGCAGGTGGTTCGCATCACAGGCAACTTTCAGCAGGAAAGAGAGTTACACCCTGCCGCTTTTAGCCTTTTGCCGGAATTATTTGCTAAGGGTTGGCATGAGCCTTCAAAGTTAAATCAACAATCTCGCCAAAGCGCCATTTTGTTGCAGCAAGCTAAAGAAACTTTTGCATCTTCCTTAAAAGTAAATATCTCTGAGATTGAGTTCTTAGGGGAAACAGATCTGGGATTTCAATTAGGAATCCAAGGACTACTTAAACAAAGAAGTGAGTTATTTTACTCAGCTATTGATCGCCAAAAAGTCTTTGCAGTTGCAAAAACTGAAGAAAACCTAGGTCGAACTATCAAGGAATTACCAGTTGATAATCAGGGTGTAATTCAAGTCAGTAAATTCTCTACAGATGATGTTTTGGTATGGCAGATAGCAAATGGTGAAACTGGCAATAAACAATCTGCACCAAAAGTTAATTGCCAAATTTTCGCCGACTGCACAAGCAGTGGCGTGGATTTACTGCCTGACTTTGATTATCAAACTGGTTTATTTGATAGCACAAGCTGGGCTGGACCATCTGGAGTGGGCATTTTGGTCATTAAATCCAAATCGAGCTGGCGCAATCCTCTACCCCATAATGATTTGCTTCGAGTACCTAACTCCTTCTCACCTCCCTTAGTTCTAGCCAGTGCGGTCGCTCTTGAAAATTACCTTAAAGATCAAGATATTCGAGCTGAATTAAAAGAGTACATAATTAATTTCATCTCTAACCAAATTAAAGATGTAGATATTGCCTCTAATCTATCTGGGCTTAGTAAACAGATCTCTATCTCAATCAAATCAGTTGAGGCAGATCGCCTGCTTTTGGCGTTAGAGGATGCTGGTTTTTCGGTGGACTCAGGATCAGCCTGTAAGTCAGCTGATATGCAACCTAGTCATGTATTGGCGGCTATGGGTAGACCAATAATCGGCAATATTCGATTAACTTTACATAAAGATTTAAATCAAGAGATAGTCAACAACTTTTGCCTAGCTCTTAAGAGTGCAGTTGAAAATTTACGCAGCTAAAATCAAAGATTAATTAAAGGAATCTCCACAAGCACAAGAGCCTTGAGCATTTGGATTATCTATTGTGAAACCCTGCTTTTGGATTGTGTCTACAAAATCAATTGTGGCACCCATTAAATAAGGGGTACTCATCTTGTCTGTTACAACCTTTACTTTGCCACTAGCAAACTCACTGATGCTATCGCCATCTAATTGACGATCATCAAAATACAGTTGGTAACGAAGTCCAGAGCAACCACCAGGTTGAACGGCAACACGAAGACTTAAATCATCTCTGCCTTCTTGTGTTAAAAGAGCTAACACTTTTTCAGCAGCCACATCGGATAAAGAAATTCCCTTAGTTGATATCGCAATATCTGCAGTAACTGATGTCTCTGTGCTCATACTCACTACACTCCAATGTCTACCTAGGCTCATATGTTACTAGTAATTGCAAATGTTTTCTGCACTAAAACCTGTGAGCGTTTACACTTACCTCTATGGGAATAACTGATCTACTACTGCTTGGTAAAGAGGCTGACCTGGGTAGTGAGCGCGGGGTCTCCTGTGATGGCGCTCTGCCATCACCAAGTGATCCTGATCTAGTAAAACGCGCAAACCAGGCCAGATCCTCCCTGGGAGATCGAGCCATGATTTTAGGCCACCACTATCAACGTGATGAGGTAATTGCCTATGCCGATATTAGAGGTGATTCATTTAAGTTAGCACAAGCTGCAGCAGATAACCCAAAGGCTGAATTTATTTTCTTTTGCGGAGTGCACTTCATGGCTGAAAGCGCCGATATTTTAACTACCCAAAATCAAAAAGTTATTTTGCCTGATCTTGCTGCTGGTTGCTCAATGGCAGATATGGCCACCGCAGCTCAAGTAGAGGATTGTTGGCAGGTATTAGAAAAATTAGGGGTGGCTAAAAAAACTATTCCAATAACTTATATGAACTCATCTGCCGCCATAAAAGCCTTTACGGGAAGAAATAATGGCGCAGTCTGTACATCCTCTAACGCTATGCGGGCTATGAAGTGGGCATTTGAAAAGGGTGAAAAAGTATTATTTTTACCAGATCAACACCTTGGCCGAAATACTGCAGTTTTATCCTTAGGGTTAAAGCTAGAAGATTGTGTGATTTGGAATCCATGGAAACCAAGTGGTGGCTTAAGTGAGGCACAAATTAAAATGGCCAAAGTTATTTTGTGGCGCGGACATTGCTCAGTTCATGGCAGATTCACCGTTGAAAATATTGAAAATGTTAGAAGGGTGTTGCCACAGGTAAAGGTGCTGGTCCATCCTGAGTGCCAACATGAGGTGGTGGCAAAGGCTGATGTTGTCGGTAGCACTGAGATGATTATCAAAACTGTGACCAACTCCCCATCTGGTAGTAAGTGGGCCATTGGGACGGAGTTAAATCTTGTCCAACGTCTTGCCCGAGAAAATCCTGATAAAGAGGTTGTCTTCCTGGATAAGACTGTTTGCTACTGCTCAACCATGAATCGAATTGATCTGCCTCATCTGGTTTGGGCGATGGAGGCCTTGGTCGCCGGGCGGGTAGTAAATCAGATTAAGGTTGATGAGCAGGTGGCATTGCAAGCAAAAGTTGCATTAGAGCGAATGTTGGCTCTACCTTAATCACATGGCTGAGAAAAAAGGAAAACCAACTCCAAAGCGCAAAGATGCTGAGGCTAAGTTAAAGATCTCACCGCTATCGCCAACTGCAAGTAAAGATGCCAAGCGCGCCCTTAAAGAGCAATCTCGAGTTCGAAGATTAGAGGCGCGGGCTGCTTATATGCGAGGTGAAGAAAGTGCACTGCCATACCGAGATAAGGGACCTGCTCGTAGATTTGTTAGAAATTATATTGATGAACGCCGAAGTATCTCGGAATACTTTTTAGTTTTAATTATGTTGGTCTTATTCCTAACCATTATTCCTATTCCCGCAGTTCAATTAGCTGCTGTTGCCCTGATGTATAGCTCAATGATTTTCATGACGGTAAATGGAATTTTTCTCTCTCGAAAACTAAAAAAACTAGTAGCCGAAAAGTTTCCAGAGGAGCCAACCAAAGGAATTGGCATGTATGGCTGGATGCGATCTACTCAACTTCGTAGATTACGGGCACCAGCCCCACAGGTTGGGTCAACGGCAAAGAGTAAGAAAAAGTAAGTTAAGCTCTTGGCTTTGGGCTAATAGTTTTAGCTGGATTCTTTTCCACAACCGAATCAAGGGCTGAATCGATTTCATCCATAATGGCTTTATCTAATTTAACTCCAGCTGCCTTCACATTCTCTTTTATTTGAGATGGCTTAGTTGCTCCAATAATTGCACTAGATACATTTTGATTTTGTAATACCCAAGCAACTGCTAGTTGAGCAGGAGTCAGGCCAACCTTTTTCGCAATTGGGATTAATCGCTGTACCGCCTTTAAAATCGGCTCTTTCATAAATCCTGCGATCATATCTTTGCCACCTTTTTTATCGGTGGCTCGAGAACCTGCTGGAACCTTTGCGCCAGGTAGGTACTTACCAGTTAACACACCTTGTGCAATCGGTGACCAAACTATTTGACCAATTCCCTCTCTCTGGCTTAAGGGCACAACCTCAGATTCAATTACTCGCCACAACATTGAGTATTGAGGTTGGCTGGAGATAAATCGGTAGTAACCCTTTTGATCTTGAATCTTAAGCGCGGCTGCAATTTGCTCTGCATTCCACTCTGAAAAACCAATATATAAAACTTTGCCTGATCTAATTAGGTCATCAAAAGTACCAAGTGTTTCCTCAAGTGGCGTCTCATAATCAAATCGATGGGCTTGATAAAGATCTACATAATCAGTATTTAAACGCTTTAAGGATGCGTTACAAGATTCCATGATATGTTTACGAGAAAGACCACGATCATTTTTCCCCGTACCGGTTGGCCAATAAACTTTGGTGAATAATTCATAAGACTCACGCTTGACACCCTTTAATGCCTTACCCATAACACTTTCTGCTTTTGTACCGGCATAAACATCGGCGGTATCTAAGGTGGTGATTCCTAAATCAAGGGCTGCTCTAACGCACTTAATCGCTGCATCAGATTCAACTTGGGAGCCATGGGTAATCCAATTTCCATAGGTGATCTCAGAGACATACATTCCAGTACTACCTAAGCGTCGGTACTCCATTTGCTAACCCATCCTTACTTGATTTGTAGGCATTTAAAGTAGCACTAAAAAGTATTAGAGACAAACAAAAATTAAAGATTTTTTGCTAACGCACCCTTGATGGCACAAATGGCAGGGCTACCACTTCAAAAACTGAATCACGCCCTCGTACATCAACAATGACCTGATCGCCCTTTGAAATTTCTGAACTGATTAAAGCCAGCCCAATTCCCTTCTTTAATGAGGGTGAGAATGTGCCGCTAGTTACTTGACCTATTAGGTGGCCACTTTGATCTTTAACCTGCATATCTTTACGGGGAATTGCTCGATCGGTAGCTAAAATTGCCTTTAACTTATGAGTGGTGCCATTTTGTTTTTGGTCCAACAAGATTTGCTTGCCAGTAAAATTTGGTTTATTTAAATCTACCGCCCAACTTGCTAAGGCTTGGATTGGCGAAATATCTAAAGTTAGCTCATGTCCATGTAATGGATAACCCATCTCAGTACGTAGAAGATCTCTAGCGCCTAATCCACATGCTGCACCACCTAAACTAATTACTGAATTAAATAATAGATCCCATACCTTGCCAGCATCTTGCCAAGTGGGAATGATTTCAAAACCTAGCTCTCCGGTATATCCAGTTCGACATAAAATCGCATCGATGCCATCAAATTTACGTTTGCTAAATGACATGTAATCTAGTGAACAGTCAACTCCTAATGAGTTTAATAAATCAATTGACTTTGGCCCTTGCAGTGCAAAGACTGCAAATTGTTCATGTGAATTTTCTACCGAAATTCCCGCCGGTGCATTAACCTTTAATACCTCATAGACGCTAGCTGTGTTGGCGGCATTGGGAATCAGGAAATAATCTGAATCTGAGTTGCGATAGGCGATTAAATCATCAATTACACCACCCTGGGAGTTACACATTAATGTGTACTGTGCTTGACCATCTATAATTTTGCTTAAATCATTAGTGAATTGTTCATTTAAAAAGTTTGTCGCACCTTTGCCAATTACTGACACTTTCCCTAAGTGAGAAACATCGAAAATTCCTACGTTATTTCGAACTGAGTTGTACTCTTCAATTGCGCCGGTTTTTAGGTACTCAATTGGCATTAGCCAACCACCAAAATCTGCCATCTTGGCGCTTAAGCCCTGGTGTTTATCTACGATAGGCGAATTCTTCATTGATTAAATCTACACTCCAAAAGCTGCTTTAAATGCATTAGCGATCCAAATTCTTAAACTCCAACTTCCAAGGTTAACGACACCGTAAAATATCCTCTAGGCTTGGGCAATTGAGTTGAGAACTTACCGAGTTAAATTGGAGTTAGAGTGGTTAAGGTAAAGCTAACTGAAAAGTTAGATAGTGAAATCTTAGTTGTTGGTTTTGGCACCGTCGATAATAAGTTGAAGATCGAAGCCGGTCCATCTCAAATAGATACCGCCGCCCTGCTAGCCACATTAATTGCCATGGGAGCTAGTGGCAAAGCAGATGAAGTGATTAAGTTACCTGGTAAAAATTGCAAAATAATTGCCTTCACTGGCCTTGGTGAAATTGGATCTGGGATAGAGGTTGAAACTTTACGTAGGGCTGCAGGGGCTGCCGCCAGAGAATTAGCTGGCAATAAAAGCGCTTGCTTTGCATTACCAAGTAAATCAGTGGTTGAGATTTCAGCTATCGCCGAGGGTGCATGCCTTGGCTCTTATTCATTCCATGAATTTAAAGGAAATAGTAAGGATGACAATAAGCAAGCACTTTCACAGGTAAGTGTTTTGACTAAATTTGCCACTACCGCTCAAGCTAAAGATGCTGCTAAACGTGCTGAAATAATTGCCGAACAAACTTTCTTAGTAAGAGATCTAATTAATACCCCGCCTAGCCACTTAACTCCAATCTCTTTTTCTGAAAAAATTAAAAAGTTAGCTGGTAAATATGGCGTAAAGATAGAGATTCTGCATGCATCTGCTCTTAAAAAGGGTGGTTTTGGTGGAATCATTGGTGTTGGTCAGGGATCGGTAAATCCACCATGCCTTGTGCACCTTTCTTACAAACCTGCTAAACCAAAAAAGAGATTTGCCTTTGTTGGTAAGGGAATTACTTTTGATACTGGCGGCTTGGCATTAAAGCCAGCAAATGGCATGGAGGCAATGAAGGCAGATATGTCTGGTGCAGCTGCAGTTGTGGCAGCTGTTTTTGCAATCGCCCAATTAAAACTGCCAATTGCCGTAGATGGTTGGGCGCCACTTGCAGAAAACATGGTCAGCGACACTGCAACTAGGCCAAGTGATGTAATTACTATTTATGGCGGTAAAAGTGTTGAGGTATTAAATCCAGATGCTGAAGGTCGATTAGTCCTTGCCGATGCTTTAGTAAAAGCAACCGAAGTTGGAAAGAAATCTGGTGGGCTGGACGCAATAATTGATGTTGCGACATTAACTGGTGCTCAGGTTGTGGCATTAGGTACTAGAACATCGGCGGTAATGACAAATGATGATCAATTATGTGATCAATTTTTAAGTGCATCTGCAATTTCAGGTGAGCAATTTTGGCCAATGCCACTACCAGTTGAATTACGAGCATCCCTTGATTCACCAATTGCTGATATTGCAAATATTGGCGAGCGCATGGGTGGGATGCTGGTAGCTGGTTTGTTTCTGAAAGAGTTTGTTGATCCACAAATTCCATGGCTACACCTAGATATTGCAGGCCCGGCCTTTAACACTGGCAAAGCACATGGCTACACGCCGGTGGGCGGAACTGGAATTGCTCTTCGATCTCTGGTTTGCCTGGCTGAGTTGGCTTGCTCACAGCGGTAGCAGGCTAAATCTGCGCCGTAAGGGACAACTACAAATTCGTGGCAAGATTACCTCATGGCCGATTTTGATTTAGTAATTCTAGGAGGCGGCTCTGGCGGATACGCCGCAGCACTTCGAGCCTCACAATTAGGTCAAAAAGTAGTGCTGATTGAAAAAGATAAATTAGGTGGCACCTGCTTACATAAAGGTTGCATACCTACCAAGGCTTTATTACATGCCGGTGAGATTGCTGACAACACCCGTCACGCTGGTGATTTTGGCGTAAAGGCTGACTTTCACGCTATGGATATGAGTGCGGTTAATTCATATAAAGATGGCGTAATTGCTAAATTACATAAAGGCTTAGAGGGTTTAGTTAAATCTAGAAATGTTACCTATGTGCAAGCGGCTGGTAAGTTAATTTCAAATAACACAGTTGAGGCCGGGGGCACAAAGTACACCGGTAAAAATGTAATTTTAGCTACTGGCTCATATCCAAAGACGCTGCCAGGGCTTGAGATTGATGGCAAACAGATTATTACCAGCGAGCAAGCAATCAAATTAGATTATGTTCCTAAATCGGTAATTGTGTTAGGCGGCGGAGTCATTGGTTGTGAGTTTGCATCCGTATGGAAATCATTTGGTTCTGAGGTAACAATCATTGAAGGTCTCTCCCACTTGGTGGCATTAGAGGATGAATCCTCCAGTAAGCAATTGGAAAGAGCATTTCGTAAACGGGGTATTAATTTTGAATTAGGTGTTAAATTTAAATCTGCTACTAAAAACAAAAAAGATGTAAAGGTAGTACTTGAGGATGGAAAAGAGTTTTCAGCTGAAATCCTGCTAGTTGCAGTTGGCAGAGGCCCAGTCTCGCAAGGTTTAGGTTATGAAGAGGCTGGAATCAAGCTGGATCGCAGCTATGTATTAGTCGATAACAAATGTCGAACTAATGTTGCTGGAATTTGGGCAGTTGGCGACTTAATTCCCACCCCACAATTAGCTCATGTTGGTTTTGCCGAAGGAATTATGGTGGCCGAGGAGATTGCCGGCTTAAATCCAAGATCGATAAATTATGATGGCATCCCCCGTGTCACCTACTCTGAACCAGAGGTGGCATCAGTTGGCTTAAGCGCAATTGCTGCTAAAGCTGCTGGACATGATGTAGTGGAGTTAAATTATGATTTGGCTGGTAATGGCAAGGCTAATATTTTAAAGACTGCTGGATCGGTAAAGTTAATTGCTAAGAAAAATGGCCCAGTGTTAGGAATTCATATGGTTGGCTCTCGAGTAGGTGAATTACTTGCTGAAGCACAATTAATTTTTAATTGGGAAGCTGATGCAAATGATGTTGCCCAACATATCCATGCTCATCCAACACTTTCAGAGGCAATGGGTGAGGCTCATCTAGCCTTGGCTGGCAAGCCATTACATGCACATGGTTAAAGGAGTTAGCCGATGACATTCTCACTTACGATGCCAGCACTTGGTGAATCAGTAACTGAAGGAACAGTTACTAGATGGCTTAAAAAAGAGGGCGATCAAATTGCAATTGATGAGCCATTACTAGAGGTATCAACGGACAAAGTAGATACTGAGATTCCATCTCCCGTTGCAGGAGTGTTACAAAAAATTGTTGTGCAAGTTGATTCAACTGTTGCAGTTGGTGCCGAGCTTGCAGTTATATCTGAATCAGGTGCGGCCGCCCCACAAAAAATTTCTGAACCAGTAAAAGCTGTTGAACAATCAAAAGCTGCCGCGCCAATTTCACCAGTTGCTGTCCCAACACCTGTTGCTGCTACGCCAGCTACCTCTGGCGCCACAATTGTTGCAATGCCAGCACTTGGTGAATCAGTAACTGAAGGAACTGTTACTAGATGGTTAAAAAATGTTGGCGATCAGATAAATGCAGATGAAGCACTACTTGAAGTTTCAACCGATAAAGTTGATACTGAAATTCCATCCCCCGTAACCGGTAGATTATTAACAATTGATGTACCAGTTGATTCAACTGTTGCTGTTGGTGCACGACTTGCTTCTATTGGAGTTTCTGGCAGCACCCCAGTAGTTGCTGCTGCTGTAGAAAAACCAGCTCCGATTGCACCTGTGGTTACTGCTGCTCCAGTAATTTCCAAACCTTCACAACCACCAGTCGCTGCCACTCCAGTAGTTAATTCAGCTAGACCAGATGATTCCTATGTGACACCAATAGTTAGAAAGCTTGCCGCTGAAGCTGGTGTAAACCTTTCTACTATTAAAGGCACAGGTGTTGGCGGTCGAATTCGTAAAGAGGATATTTTGGCAGCTACGCCAAAAGCAGCAGCTACGCCAACTGCTCAAGTTATGGCATCTACAAATACCACTGCCAAATCTTCAGTTACTACCTCACCGCTTCGTGGCACAACGGTAGGAATGACTAGGTTAAGAAAAGTTATTGCCGATCGAATGGTTGAATCGCTAAAAATTTCAGCTCAACTTACCACCGTAGTTGAAGTTGATGTAACAAAGATTGATCGCTTAAGAAATACCGCAAAGGCTGCCTTTGAATCTCGTGAAGGAGTCAAATTAACTTTTTTACCATTCTTTGCAGTTGCTATATGCGAAGCGCTAAAGCAACATCCAGTTTTAAACTCCTCTGTCGAGGGTGACCAAATTACTTACCACGCTGCAGAGCACCTAGGTGTTGCAGTTGATACAGATCGTGGTTTATTAGTCCCAGTAGTTAAAGATGCAGGTGACTTAAATATGGGTGGCATTGCTAGAAAAATTGCAGATGTAGCAGCCCGAACTAGAGAGAATAAAATTACGCCAGATGAATTAGGTGGCGGCACATTCACACTAACTAATACTGGATCTAGAGGGGCGTTATTTGATACGCCGATCATCAACCAACCTCAGGTGGCAATTTTGGGCTTAGGTGCAGTTGTTAAGCGACCAATGGTGGTTAAGGGTGCCGATGGTGGCGAAACAATCGCCATTAGATCAATGGTTTATTTAGCTCTCTCATATGATCACCGGGTAGTTGATGGTGCAGATGCTGCTCGATTCTTAGTTACCCTAAAAGAAAGACTTGAAGAAGGTCGTTTCGAATCTGACTTAGGATTGTAATTTGCAAAGCATAAAGAAAATTGCAGTTACCGGATCATCTGGGCTAATCGGTAGTGCACTGGTAGCGCAATTGAAAGCTAATGGCTATCAAGTTCAAAAAATTGTGAGAAGACCAACCAGGGCAACTGATGAAGTTATCTGGGATCCAATTAAAGGCCAGATTGATTTAGCGGCATTAGAGGGTGTTGATGCAGTATTTCACTTAGCAGGTGCTGGCGTTGGCGATAAAAGATGGAGTGCTACTTATAGGTCTGAGATTTTAAACTCGAGGCTGCTTGGCACAACCACAATTGCAAATGCCTGCCAACAATTACAAACTAGCGTCTTTATTTCCGCCAGCGCGATTGGCTATTATGGAGAGACTGGAAATCGCGCAGTTACTGAAACTGATAAAGGTGGTACTGATTTCTTATCAGTTGTTTGCCGGGAATGGGAGGCAGCGGCAGATTTAGCCCCAAGTATTAGAACTATAAAACTGCGCACTGGTTTAGTTTTAGATCCAACTGGCGGCGCCTTGGGAAGAATGTTACCAATATTTAAGTTTGGTTTTGGTGGAAAGTTGGGTTCAGGTAAACAGTGGTGGTCTTGGATTACCTTGCATGATCAAATTAGAGCAATGATATTTTTAATGAACTCCAAATTAGAGGGTGCAGTTAATTTAACTTCACCAAACCCGGTTACCAATCAGGAATTTACCGCTGCATTGGCAAGAGTTTTAAATAGACCTGCCATATTTCCAGCACCAGCCTTTGCATTAAAAGCGGTGCTTGGTGGTTTTTCTAGTGAAGTATTAGGCTCGAAAAGAGTCATACCTAAAGTTTTAACCGACGCTAAATTTGAATTTGAATACCAGCATGTTTCAGCCGCACTTACTGCATTAGTTGATTAATTTTATTCGCAACTAATTCACCAGTTTGCATGGCACCTTGTTGGGAGGGAATCGCCGTATGATCGCCAATCACAAATAACCAGTCATTGATCTGTAATTTACCTAATTTTTTCTTACCCGGTAAATGCAGTGGCAGCGAATGTTGAATTTCATATCTAGCAACACTCTGCCAACTGCTTGTATTAGTATGCCATAATTTTCTAAGCTCATCTTTAAACTCTTTTTCAGTTACGTTAGTTAATGAGGTAGCTGAAACTAGGCTCTTGCCAGCTGGCGCATACTTTTTAGAAACCTCGCTCATAACAATGGAATTGACCAGGTTAGAATTTTTTGAAATCACAAGATTTTTAGAATTAGCTATTTTTTCATCAGTTGAAAAATAAGTGGTCGTACTAGATAGCATTTGTGGCGTGCTCAGATTAGTAACTAATTTTGAGGCAGAGATTGAGTCTGTTGCGATCACGATATACCTTGCCTGATAACTTGTTTTACTAGTATTTACACAGTTAGCTGTAATGCTCTCAACTTTTTCACTTAATACAAGATTTTTTATCGGTTTTGCAAGTGCTTTGGGAAACTCTCCAACTCCAAGAGCTGGAACTCCTGGCAGGGACTTCGCAAAACTTTGCAATATCTCCTGAACTACATCAGCAGCAATTTGCTGTGGATCTGTCAATACCACCCCAGATAAGAACGGCTCTAAGGCATCTTGATATAGATTTGAAAATCTACTCGCATACATACCAAACTCTTTAGAATTTGACACTTTTTTGCTAAATACAAAATTTAACAATCGTAGTTTCTCACTTACTGAACCAATTTTATTTGATAACGTTCCTAATGAATATCCGATTTTTAGATTTAACTCATCAATTCTTATCTTGCTTGATATTTTTTTAAAATCTAATTGATTTATTACTCCACTCTTTGCCACCTGAGGGTACTTCGGGTTAATAACCTGAAACCCTCGATCGCAGATATATCCATCAATTACATCACTTTTAACTCTGCCACCGACCTGATTGGTTGCTTCAAGCAAGAGTACAGATTTGCCAAGCTTCTCTAATTTTCTACTTGCAGTTAAGCCTGATAAGCCAGCACCAATAACGATGCAATCAAAATCCATGCTACCTAAATGATATTTCTCGCGCCTTGTCGATAATTTCAGCCACACTAAGAGCTTCATCAGTAGTGACGGGCCAATCTCCGCCCGACAGAGCTTGTTTAACCTGTATATAAAATAATGAATAATTACCATCAATACTTGGGTAGGAAATTACTTTATCTCCAAGGTGTAAAAATGCTTCACTTTTTGTGCTTTCTGACCATTGACCATTTTTTGGATACTTACCACTTTTTAATAGTGGTTCCTGCGGATCTATTTCATTTATCACTAAGGATCCCTTATCTCCAGTAATTCTAATTCTTGGTCCGGGTGCTGCATTTATAGAACTAACTGAAAGATAAGAGTCAACCCCGCTGGTATGTTCTAATACCAAAGTTACATCATCATCAGATCCCCCTCGTAGAGAGCGAACTGATGCCGAAATTAAATTTGCCGGACCAAACCAATCAAGCGCTGTAGATACCAAATGGGGCTGAAGATCCAAAAGATTGCCACCACCTTCAATTGCTGTCTGGTTTTCGCGCCAAGATTCAGGGCTTAGGTTCGGCCTAAATCTTTCAAATCTTGAATCCAGCCTAAAAATATTTCCTAGGACTCCTTCTTTAATAATTTTCTTAATAGTCAAGGCGTCACTATCCCACTTGCGATTGAAATAAGTGGTAACTGGAACATTTACCTGCTTTGAGAAGTCAACAATTTCTTTAGTCTCTTTAAGCGTTCTTCCCATTGGTTTATCAACTACAACTGGCACACCAGCTTTTAGGCCAGCGATTGCCTGTGAGGCATGAGCATTATTTGCAGATGCCACAACTAAAAGATCTAGATTTAGCTTAAGTAGCTCTTCAATACTTTCTACCACGCTAATCTCAGGAAAATCTAAAATTGCCGCTGCTTTTCGGTCTGGCTTTGTCGTAAGTGCGCCTACTACTTCGAAATCAGCTGCCTTGAGAAATGGTGCATGAAAATAGCGCCCAGCTAGGCCATATCCTGCGATACCAACTCTAGGCGCCATTATCCAACCGTACTACTTAATATTTTCATACTGCAATTTAGATGGCCACCAGATCTTTGGACCAATTACATGCACCAGCGCTGGCACTAATAGGGATCGAACAATGATTGTGTCTAGGAGTACGCCAAAGGCAACTGCAAAACCTAATTGCGCTAAGAAAACTAGCGGTAATACACCAAGCACAGCAAAGGTAGCAGCTAGAACAATTCCAGCTGAAGTGATCACGCCACCTGTCACAGTTAGCCCTTTGATTACACCTTTTCTTGTACCAAGTTTTATAGATTCTTCTCTGACCCTTGTCATTAAGAATATGTTGTAGTCAATACCTAACGCTACTAAGAAAATAAAGGTAAACAGTGGGAAGGAGGCATCGGCTCCTGCAAAATTAAATACATGCTCAAAAACTAATTGGCACACACCTAAAGTTGCCATAAATGAAAGCACAACTGTTAGCAGTAACAATGCAGCTGCCACAATACTTCTAAGCAGTAATCCTAGGATTATTCCAATTATCACTAAGACCACTGGAATAATTATCCGATTATCATGCCTGGAAGCTACATCTGTGTCATATTGAACAGCTGTGCCACCTCCAACCAAAATTTCCTTATCAACTGCATGCACAGCTTCTCGAATTACTGGAATCGTATTTCTCGCCTCAACAGAATCCGGTGCCACTTTCAAAGTGGCATTGAGTAATACCTTTCCTTCGACCACCTTTACCGGTGGTGTAGGCAAGCCAGGAATTTTCTGCCCCGCTACTACTGGTTCAACTGAGGATACATTTTGGACAGTAAGTAGTGCGGCGGTAGCACGAGCTACATCATCCTGCTTTACAACTATTTCAACTGGTGAGCCTTCGCCACTTGGAAAGTGTTCTCCCAATCTTTCTAAACCTATTACCGAGTCAGTTTTTTTAGTAAAGGCCTCAGTATTTGCTAGTCCATCAGCTTTTAAGGTGAAAGAAAAGCCGGCTAGTACTGTCAGTAAGAGTGCAGTGGAGATCCAAATTCTCTTTGGATTTCGTTCAACCGCATTACCAATCTTTGCCCAGGTACCACTTAACTGTTCATCTACATCATCAAATCTTGGAATCTTTGGCCAAAAAATCCATCTACCAAAAACTACTAATAGAGCTGGTAAAAAGGTCAACACCGTTAACATGGATGCAGCCACGCCAATTGCACCTACTGGGCCTAACCCACGGTTTCCAGATAAGTCACTTAACAATAAAACTAACAAGCCAGCAATAACTGTTGAACCAGATGCCAATATCGGTTCAAATACACCACGCAATGAGACTCTCATCGCCTCGTATCGAGATTCATGATGATGTAACTCTTCTCGATATCGTGCAATTAGTAAGAGTGCATAATCGGTTGCAGCTCCTAATACTAAAACTGAAAGAATTCCTTGTGATTGCCCATTTAGATCCAATAAATCAGCCTTGGCAGCAAAGTAAACAATTGTGCCAGCGAGTGAGAGTGCCGTAATGGCCGAGAAAAGTGGCAGGATCCAAAGCAGTGGAGATCTATAAACCACAATTAATATGATCGATACAACTAACAAAGTTGTCAGTAACAAGGTTGAATCGATTGATCCAAATGCGCCGAACAAATCAGCAAAAATTCCACCAAAGCCGGTGACATGAGTGGTTAACTCTTGGGCTTCAAAGTTCTTCTTTAAATCCTCGCGCATAAAATCTATCAACAAAGATAATGTAGGTTTTTCTTCAACCCGCTGCTCAATTATCTCCGAGTTCAAAGAGATATTTACAAGTGCAGCTTTTCCATCCGTAGAGGGAATTGCTTGGATTGGAAAGCCTGGGACAAAGTAGGTAGAAAGTGGTTTGCCAGTTTCTGGTAATACTTCATTTCCAATTCGATCTAGATAGTTTTGAATTTTTGCCAAGTTTGCTGGGTTTGTTGCCGGATTAACATCACCTAGGAATAAAAGTAAGGTTGGAATTTGGTCATTATCGCTATCAGAGAATTTAATTGTGATTTTGCTAGCTAAAGTCGATTCGGCGCTATCTGGTAAAAATGCAGCATTGTCATTTTCTTGAACTGTCGAAAGTTTTCCAAAGGTCGGACCCGCCACAGATGAGATTCCAAGCCAAGCGATAATCACGACAATCGCTAGCCAAAGTGGCTTGCGACCTTTTACTGTGCTTTTTGCTTTACTTTTTCCGACCATGGGTTTAGCAGCCTTTCTAAAAACTTAAGTAGGTAAGGGGTGAAATCTATCAGCGATGCCATTTTGCTCACACCAACCGCGATACCAGGCGTCTTCTTTAGCCAAATATTCACTCAGCAATTAGGCTTACCTTGTGAATTCAATCATGACCATTAATAGATCACTACATGTTGATCAATTAGGGGTAATTGATTATCTGCAAGCTTGGCAGTTGCAAAAGGATATTCAAGAAAAGGTTATCTCTGGCCAATCTCCAAATACATTGTTATTACTTGAGCACCCCTCGGTTTATACTGCAGGCCGACGAACCGAGTTATCTGATCGACCAGTCGATGGCACAGCAGTAATTGATGTTGATCGCGGTGGAAAAATTACCTGGCATGGCCTTGGTCAATTAGTTGGCTATCCAATAATCAAATTAAAAAATTCAACCGATGTAGTTGGCTTTGTAAGAGAGTTAGAAAATGCCTTAATTCAGGTTTGTAGCGAGTTTGGTATTCAAGCTCAAAGATATTGTGAGCGCAGCGGTGTTTGGATACGAGATTCAAAAAGTGATCGGAAGATTGCAGCAATCGGTCTTCGGGTAGCTAAAGGAGTCACAATGCATGGCTTTGCACTAAATGTTAACCCAGATCTTTCCGCCTATGACCAAATCATTCCTTGTGGAATTTTGGATGCAAAAGTTACATCTTTGTCAGTTGAGCTAAATAGACCAATTTCAATTTCAGAGGTGATGCCGATTTTACAAAAACATATTAATCCAATGCTAGAAAGAGTTTGCTTATGAGCATTGAGCCAGCTGGTCGAAAACTTCTTAGAATTGAAGCCCGAAATTCTCAAACTCCCATTGAAAGAAAGCCAGAGTGGATTAAGACACGAGCAAATATGGGTCCGGAGTACACAAAACTTCGATCATTAGTAGCGGCTGAGGCACTTCATACTGTTTGCCAAGAAGCAGCATGTCCAAATATTTTCGAATGTTGGGAAGATAGAGAAGCAACTTTTTTAATTGGTGGCGAGGCTTGCACCAGAAGATGCGATTTTTGCAACATCGATACTGGAAAGCCAAAGCCTCTAGATCGAGATGAGCCAAGACGAGTTGCGCAGTCAGTTCAGAAGATGAATTTGAAGTATGCAACGATAACTGGAGTTGCTAGAGATGATTTAGATGATGAAGGGGCTTGGCTATACGCAGAAACTATTTCACAAGTTCACGCATTAAATCCAGGGGTCGGTGTTGAAATGTTGGCTCCTGATTTTAGTGGGCATGCTCACCTGCTAAATCAGGTATTTGAAACTAGACCTGAAGTTTTTGCACATAACTTAGAAACTGTGCCACGGATTTTTAAACAAATCCGCCCAGCATTTAGGTATGAAAGGTCGTTAGATGTAATTACGCAAGCTCGGGATTTTGGCCTGATCACAAAATCTAATTTGATTCTAGGTATGGGAGAAAGTAGGCAAGAGGTTACTCAAGCACTTAAAGATCTTCGCTCTGCTGGCTGTGACCTAATTACAATTACCCAATACCTTCGCCCTTCGGCAAAACACCACCCAGTTCTTAGGTGGGTTAAGCCAAATGAGTTTGTAGAGTTAAACCAGGAGGCTTTAGATATTGGGTTTCTTGGCGTTATGAGTGGTCCATTGGTACGTTCTAGCTATAGAGCAGGCCGTTTGTATAACCAGGCAATGGCTGCCCGAGCAATTAAATAAGGAGAGAAAATGTTTGGACGGAAAAAGAAAAAAGAAGCTCAAGCAAAAACTGGTGCACCAGAAAAACAATCCCAATTAGCAGTTGTTAAAGATGCTTATCGGCTAGTTAAAAAAGATTCACCACTTGCAGTATTTTGGTGCCTATTAGTTTTTGTTTTGATTCTTACATTTGGCGTAATTATTGGATATAACCTTGATCATCCAATCTATGCTGGATTTCTCTCACTCCCACTTGCATTCTTAGCAGCCTTTTTCCTTTTTACTCGATATGCCAATACCGCAGCTTTTGCGTCAATTGAAGGTCAGATTGGCGCTGGCGCTAGTGTATTAATGTCAATTAAAAGAGGTTTTATTACTACTCCGGCGGTAAATGTTAATCGTAATCAAGATATGGTCCATCGGGTATCAGGTAAAGCTGGAATTATTCTTGTTGGCGAAGGTGGTTTTGGAGTTAAATCTTTAATCCTGGATGAAAAACGTAAAATGGAAAGATTTTTATCTGGCGTACCAGTAACTGAAGTTATTGTTGGTGATGGCGAAGGTCAGGTTTCAATCCGTAAACTGCAAAAACATTTAAAGAAATTACCTAAGAAATTAAGTACCGTTCAGCTTAGAGAGGTACGAGCGCGGGTTAAATCTGTTGGTGGCTTAAATCTTCCAATGCCAAAAGGACCCATGCCAACTAATATCAGAATGCCAAGAAGGTAATCTCTTCTAGTAAAGCTCTCTTACCGTCTGGCTATTAGTAAAATGATTATGAAGTGGCCTGCCATCCTTTGTAAATACTGCCGGAAGTACCATACAGATTAGTAATGTTCTTAAAGCCACTTGCTTTGCTGAAATTCGAGTTTGATCAGGATAGCTAAGTACTTTAACACCCATAATTCGCTGACCAGCGGAGGCTTGAAATAAAGTGGTAAACAAAGTGACCTCCAAATAAAATACAAGCAGTGTATTAAAATCACTATCAAAAAATAGATACGGTCCAATTAGACCCGCAATCAACCTAGACATCGTCCAGTCAATTATTAGGGCGATGACCCGCCTTAATAATGTGGCCTCTGGCAGTAATTGGGGCTCTCCTTGCCAACTCATGCGGGTAACCCTATCTCCTAGCCGAGGTAGGAAACATGGCTGTAACACAGGCTTTACTACTTTTTCACTATTTTCTACTAGGTTTTACCCATCTGAAGCGGTGCAATGTGGCCCTACTTTCAGCACTTTAGTAAACGGGAGAAAAGATGTTTAAAAACTCATCTGAGATCTTTGATTACATCAAGAAAAATGATGTGAAGTTGATCGACGTAAGATTTATAGATCTACCTGGTATTCAACACCACTTTAACGTTCCAGTTGAATCTTTTGACGAGAGCGTATTCACAGATGGCCTGATGTTTGATGGCTCTTCAATTCGAGGATTCCAATCAATTCATGAATCAGATATGAAACTTCTACCAGTTCCATCATCTGCCTATATTGATCCATTCCGTAAAGAGAAAACATTAATAATTATTTTCTCAGTACATAATCCAAGCGATAACTCTGCATACTCCCGAGACCCACGTGGAGTTGTGGCAAAAGCAGTTGAGTTTATGCGCTCTACTGGAATTGCAGATACTGCATTTTTTGCACCAGAGGCTGAGTTCTATGTATTTGATCGAATCAGATTCTTAACTGGAATGAATCAAGCTTTCCATCATATTGAATCTTATGAGGGCGCTTGGAATACTGGAATTGAAGAGGATGCTGATGGCACTCCAAACCGTGGATATCGCACCCGAATTAAGGGTGGTTACTTCCCAGTTTCGCCAACAGACCAATTTGCTGATCTACGTGATGAAATGGTGATGAATCTTGGCAAAGTAGGTCTACTTGTCGAGCGAGCCCACCATGAAGTTGGAACTGCCGGACAAATGGAAATTAATTACCGCTTCAGCGATATCTTGACCGCTGGAGATGAATTAATGAAATTTAAATACATCATTAAGAACACTGCTTGGGCAGCTGGTAAAACTGCAACATTTATGCCAAAACCACTATTTGGTGACAATGGTTCTGGAATGCATGTACACCAATCGCTTTGGAAAGATGGCAAACCATTGTTCTGGGGAGATGGCTATGGCGATTTATCAGATACTGCTCGTTGGTATATCGGAGGCTTGCTAAAGCATGCGCCATCACTGTTAGCGTTTACCAACCCAACAGTTAACTCTTATAAGAGATTAGTACCAGGGTATGAGGCTCCAGTTAATTTGGTTTACTCTGCTAGAAATCGATCCGCATGTATCCGTATTCCAATTACTGGATCAAATCCAAAGGCAAAGCGAATTGAATTCCGTTGCCCAGATCCATCATCTAACCCATACCTAGCATTTGCAGCGATGTTGATGGCTGGTATAGATGGAATTCAAAACAAGATCGAACCACCAAAGCCAGTTGATAAGGATCTATATGAATTAGAGGGTGCAGAGGCAGCAGCAATTCCTCAGGTTCCTGGATCATTAGATGCGGTACTGGATAATCTTGAAAAAGATAATGAGTTCTTAACTCGCGGCGGTGTATTTACCAAGGACTTAATTGATACTTGGATTGACTTTAAGCGCAAGCAGGAGGTGGATTACGTGAGGTTACGTCCACATCCAGCTGAGTTTGAACTGTATTACGATCTATAAAAATAAGTATAAAAAACGCCTCAGTCTCTGGGGCGTTTTTTTATCCTAAATTTCTGCGTCGATAGGAGTAAATTGCAAAAAATATGCCAGAGGCAATAAAAGCTGCTGAGGCTATGTAAATAGTAAGTGGAAATTCTGTTGTTGGCTCCTGCAGGATTGGAGTAACCTCAGCACTTAGTTCCTCAAAAAAATTGAATATAAATTCGCCCTCAACTGGATGTCCGTCAGCTGAAACCACACGATAGAAGACCAAAACCGGCCCCTTAGCCTCATTTGGCGTTAAAGACACAGAGATTACATTTTCATTTATAACCTCATCATCTTGGCTAACTTGATCCCCGAGTGAGTTATTTATGAGAACGAAATTTGATTTTTCTTGCCCAATATCTGCCAATGGTTGATCAAACTCTAAGTTCACCTGGGTTGGCCAAGTATTAAGTGTTACTCCAACTTCAGGAGTAGATGAGATTAACTTGGTATGAGCTGAGGCTCCTTGTGGGGTGGGGAAAGCGGTAATCATCAAAACTAATAGGGCGGCTATTGGCGTACGGCTAAAACTCATGATTTAAGGGTAGCAACATCTATTGCGAATCTTTGCAGATGCAAAAGATTTGCATTAACCTAGGTTCATGCATATTCCCGATGGTTTTATCGATATTCCTACCTCAGCTGCCTTTGCGGCAGCCTCCTCCGTTGCGGTTGCTGGCGCGGTTAAGGGAGCTAGAAGACAGTTAAGTGAGCAAAGTGCACCACTTGCTGGACTTACGGCGGTATTTATCTTTGCAGTTCAAATGCTCAATTTCCCAGTAGCTGCTGGTACCAGCGGTCACTTAATTGGTGCCGCACTTGCAATGGTTTTGGTGGGCCCATATGCGGCAACCTTGGCACTTGTTGTTGTCTTGATCATTCAAGCTTTTCTATTCGCCGATGGCGGATTAACCGCTCTTGGCTTAAGTATTTTTAATATGGCAGTAATTAGCGTCTGGGTTAGCTTTATAGCCTTTATGATCCTAAAAAAGATCCTGCCTAAGACGAAATCCTGGTTAGTAGTGGCAGCTTTTATTTCAGCACTTATCTCAGTGCCAGCGGCAGCGATTGGATTTGTAATTCAATATGCAATTGGCGCAAATGCAACTTTTTCGGTGGGAACTGTTCTAAATGCAATGGTTGGTTCTCATATTTTGATTGGAATTGGCGAAGCAATAATTACAGCGCTAACAGTTAGCGCAGTCCTAGCAAGCCGCTCAGATCTAGTTTTTGGTTGGGATAGTAAAAACAGCCCACTAGAAATAAGGTCATAGATTATGAAAATTTCTAACCGTAAATTTTTTGCTAGCGCAATTCTGATTAGCGCTATTCTGGCTGGTGGTGTTTCGTTCTACGCATCTTCATCCCCTGACGGATTAGAAAAAGTAGCCGAGGATGTGGGCTTTATTGAAACTGCTAAAGATCACTCTTTTGGTGATTTCACCCTAGCTGATTACGGGTTTAAAGGTCTTGAGAATGCCCGCCTATCAGTTGGATTTGCCGGCCTAATTGGCGTTGCTGCGACCGCACTAATAGCTATGGGCTTGTTTAGGTTGATCCGAAAGAAAGCACCGAATAAGAATTAATAAGATAGAGAGTAACGAAAAATCAGACCATCATCATGGTCATGATGTTGGTGAGCGACTATATCTGCATCGCCACTCTATAGTTCACCAAATACCAGCACATATTAAAATTGTGGCTGGCCTGCTTTTTATTATTGTGGCCGTATCCACCGATATCTCAAATTGGCCAGCCTTTGTCGCCTTCTTTTTAATGATTATTACCGTTACTCAAATTGCTAAGCTGCCGATCACCACTGTGGCTAAGAGATCTCTAATTGAGATTCCTTTTGTATTTTTTGCACTTTTGATGCCATTTTTTGGCACGGGCGAAAGATTTGAGATTGGTTCATTAAATCTATATCGAGATGGCTTACTAGCTGGCGCTAGCATCGTTGCCAAGGGCACTTTAGGGATTTTGGTGGCAATAAATCTTTCCGCAACCACTACTGCTAGAGAGATTTTGCGAGGACTTGAGATTCTTAAACTGCCAACTCCTATGGTCCAAATAGCCTCTTTTATGCTGCGCTACATAAATGTGGTCAATGACGAGATGCAAAGAATGGCAGTTGCTCGATCTGCTAGAGGATTTGAGGCAACCGGAGTAAAGCAGTGGCCAGTTTTAGCTACAGCAGCTGGTGCATTATTTATTAGATCTTATGAGCGAGGTGAACGTGTTCATCTTGCGATGATTGCCCGCGGATATCAAGGTGATCTACCAAAAGAAGCACAAATTCCAAATAACCCTAGATATTGGGTGATCTCACTTTGTGTTCCATTTTTTGCCTTAGTGATTTCGACTCTAAGTTAATGGTTAGGATAAATCAGTGATGCAAACTAATGATTCTTTAGTAATTGAAGAGTTAGCTTTCGCATATCCAGATGGTAATCAAGCATTGTTTGGTGTGAATCTAAAAGTTAAACAAGGTGAAAGAGTTGCCTTACTTGGTCCAAATGGAGCTGGTAAAACCACTCTGATTTTGCACCTAAATGGAATTTTAGCCTCTGGCCATGGCAAGGTTTTTGTTGCCGGAAAATTGGTGGATAGCACCGATAAAGCAGCGCTAAAGCAGATTAGATCTAAGGTTGGAATTGTTTTTCAAGATCCAGATGATCAATTATTTATGCCTACTGTGGGCCAAGATGTGGCATTTGGTCCATACAACATGGGGTTGCGAGATAGTGAATTAGATAAGGTTGTGGAAGATTCACTTTCCTTAGTTGGAATGCTTGAGTATAAAGATCGTCCACCACATCACTTATCATTTGGCCAGCGTCGACGAGTAGCTGTCGCAACTGTATTAGCTATGAAGCCAGAGATACTAGTTTTAGATGAACCCTCATCAAATTTAGATCCAGCCAGTCGGCGTGAACTAGCTGATATTTTAAGATCTCTAAATATCACCATGATTATGGTGACCCATGATCTGCCATACGCTAACGAATTATGTGAAAGAGCATTAATACTTTCAGGTGGCGTAATTGCAGCCGATGGAAAAACCTCTGATTTACTTAAAAATAGCGCGCTACTGAAAAAACATAGATTAGAGTTGCCGGTCGGGTTTACCCTTTAATCAACGTATAGATCGTTTATAAATTCTTTTGTACCAGGAACAACTGCATACTTATCCAAATCAGTTATTCCCTCACTGGCTAAAACTTCATCATCTATAAAGAAGTTTCCGCTGCACTCTTTTCCAGCACGATTTAAAATTATGTAGGCAGAATCTGAAATAATCTCTGGGGTACGACAAAAGGCAACATCAATGCCTGGAATCATCGCCAAAGCAGCAGTATCAATGGCTGTTCTTGGCCAAAGAGCGTTGACTCCAATTCCATCTCGCTTTAATTCCTCGGCTAAACCGAGAACGCACATACTCATTCCATACTTTGCCATTGTGTAAGCCAGATGTGGTTTAAACCATTTTCCTTTCATAGAAAGTGGTGGTGACAGCATCAAGATATGTGGATTTCTACCCTCTTTTGCACTCTTGCGCAAATGAGGAAGAGCGGCCTGGGAGGTTAAAAAAGTTCCTCTGGTATTTACACCCATCATTAAATCAAATCGCTTTGCCGGCGTACTTTCGGTGTTGGTTAAATTAATTGCAGATGCATTATTAATGAGAATATCAATTCCATCAAACTCAGCTGCTGCCTTTTCCATTGATTGGCTAATTTGATTTTCATCTCTTATGTCGCATTGAATTGCAAGAGCTTTACCGCCGGCATCTTCTATCTCTTTAGCGGCTGTAAAAATAGTTCCGGGTAATTTTGGATGTGGATCAGTAGTTTTAGCAGCAATTGCGATTGATGCCCCATCCTTGGCAGCACGCAGTGCGATCGCCAAACCAATGCCACGGGAGCCACCAGTAACAAATATTCTCTTACCGGCTAGAGTCATTATTTAACCTTGCTTTTTTTTGCTAAGAAATTCATGAACGCAATTTGTGCCTCATCTGATTCTGTTGCCAATTTAAATAACTCCCCCTCTGCAAGCATTACTTGATTTAATGCCTCATGAGATGAACTTTTCAAAAGTGCTTTGGTATTAATAACTGCAGTAGGAGGTTGTTCTGATACTTCATTTGCAAACTCTATTGCTAATTCTAATTGGTTTTCACCGACTCTATTTATCACACCCATTTGCATTGCCTCATCAGCTGAGAATGTTCTTCCAGTTAGAAAGATCTCACTTGCCTTTGCATGCCCTACTAATCTGGGAAATAAATAGCTTGATCCACCTTCAGCTACTAAGCCTAGGGAGACAAACGGCATGGAAAATTTAGTGTCTGGATTTGCAGTTACATAATCACAATGTAAAAGCATAGTAGTTCCAATTCCAACTGCTCTGCCTTTTACTGCTGCAATTAATGGCTTTGGAAAGTTGTGAATTGCAAATAAAAAATTAAAAACTGGCGAATTCTCACCCATCTGTGGGTTATTTGCGAAATCATTTATGTCATTACCAGCGGTAAAGGAATCGCCATTTGAATCAATTACTACTGCCCGAATACTAAAATCTCCCGCAGCATTATTAATTTTATCAGCCAGGGTTTGATACATCTCTTGAGTTATTGCATTTTTCTTCTCAGCTCGATTGAGCGTTAGGCGTAAAACTGAGCCTTGGATCTGATCTAGAATCTGATTCACCGGGTAATAATAGGCATAATCGCCAATTTTTCATATTAGTTGAGTTGTAAGACATAAAAGGAGCACAATTGGAGATGGAATTGGAGAGCGATCTTGGAGTTTAATATCTTATTGCGAGAATTGACACCCTTTGAACATTTAGTTTGTGAACACCTATGCGAGGGTATGACAAACGCAGCAATTGCAAAGACAACATCTCATACTGAGAAGGTTGTTGAGAATACCGTCTCACGTGCCGCCCATGCTTTTTCGATTAAATCATCTTCCGATATCAATGTAAGGGTTTTACTGGCGCTTGCCTACAGATCACACTTTGGTGATAAAGCTTTTGATAATTTAGGAATTGCCTGCCATCACCTGGTAATTGGGCCAAATGGTGAGCAAATATGCACACAGCATAATGAGTAATCAGGGATTTAAATTCTAAATCTACTCTCGGGCAACCCATAGGATTACCGCGTGTTTACCCAAATCCCAATTCCTAGCAGGCTCTGGGAGTACCTAATTGCCACGATATTGATAATTTTAGCTCCTGGCCCATCAGTGCTATTCACAATTGCCAGGGCGATCGCCTGGGGCAGAGTTGCAGCTATCGCCACTGTAATTGGTAACGCTGTGGGTATGTTTTTAGTCTCTGTATTGGTGGCACTCGGTATCGGACCACTCTTGCAAAGATCAGAGATTTTATATAACGGTATTCAGTGGGCTGGTGGTGCTTATCTGATTTATCTCGGATATGCAGCGATTGCAGCCAGCAAGGTAGATGCTGCTGATATGCAAAAAACTGTTGGTGGCAAGCCATCCTTTTTTACCTCAGTTCGAAACGGTTTTTGGGTAGGGGTGTTAAATCCAAAATCAGTTGTTTTCTTTGCTGCGATTTTGCCCCAATTTATCGACCAAGAAAAAAATAATGTCACCGCTCAATTACTTTTACTTGGCGCTATCTTTGCCTTAATCGCACTCATCTCAGATGGCAGCTACGGGTTACTGGCCGGCACAATTCGCCAATGGCTCGCTGGTGATGTGAAAAGGTTGATCTTTATGCGCTTAACTGGCGGTGTAGTAATGATTGCTCTGGGTATATTCACCATCTTATCTGCACTCTTTGCTAGCTAGATTGGGCTTAAATTCTCGTGGCGTTTGACCAAAATGTCATACCTAGCGGGCAGACTTACTCATTAATCAGGAAGTGAAAAAATTAAATTAGGGCAGGCCTAAGAGTGCCTGCGCAGAAAAGAGTTGTTATGGCCTCATCAAATGCAGTTGGAAATGCCAGGGAGTTTATCTCCCCTTCAGATTTAACTTTTTCTTGGGGAAGTTGTCATCGCTGCCTATGGCTTAATTACAACCATGGCTTACGCACACCAGGTTTTATGCCACTAGTGGGCGATTTGGCAAATATGCAAGAGAACTACTTTGCCGGTAAAACTACAGCAGATATTGCACCAGTTTTACCTGCTGGCAAGGTGGCAGATTTAGGCGGCTGGGTAAAGTCTTCTCTAATAGATGTAACTGGCAAGAAAACAAAGTATGCCATTCGTGGAAAATATGATTTGCTGATTGAGTTTGCCGATGGCACCTTTGGCATTATTGATTGTAAGTTTCAAGCAAAGGATTCAGATAAAACTGATCTATATCAACCGCAATTAGAGGCGTATGCCTTTGCACTAGAACATCCAGCCACCGGTGAGGCAAAAAAAGTGTCATTAATGGGATTACTGGTTTGGTCACTGCTTGAACCAGCCGGTGATGTAAGTAAGGGATTTGGAATTAAACTAAAACATACTTGGCGACCAATTGAGCGAAATCCGCAAGCGCTGCAGAGTAGGTTAACTGATTTTATTACGGTAGTAAGTGGCGGGATGCCGAGCTCTAAAGATAATTGTGATCTTTGTAATTATTTAAGCTCTAGAAAAGAGTTTATTGGAGCTGAGTAATTACTCCTCATCAGCTTCTATTTGATCATCATCTTCTCGACTTTTCTTGATTGCATCCTTTGCCTCTGAGGCGTACATATTTGGTACATACTCTTGACCAGAAAGTTCAGCAATTTTCTCCATTAATTTATTTGTAGCTTCTCTTAATACATCTAAATCAGTTGAATCCCCGGTGAAATACATTGGCTCACCAAAGACCATTTCAACTCTTCTTACCTTAGGCACAATCTGACCAGTTGGTTGAATCTCAGCGGTGTTATACATAGCAACCGGCACAATAGGTGCGCCCGACTCAATCGCCATTCGAGCAATTCCAGTCCTGCCCTTATACAGCCGGCCATCAGGAGATCTAGTTCCCTCTGGGTAGATACCTAGGCAGTGATTTTCTTTTAATAAGCGCAAGCCAGTTAACAGTGCGGCCTCACTACGTTTTCCACCAGAGCGATCAATGGGCACCTGGCCTAAAGCTATGAAGGTAAGTTTTTTAATAAATCCTTTTAAGCCAGGTGAAGTGAAGTACTCACTCTTGGCCAAAAATGTGACCTTACGAGAGACGACCAGGGGCATAAAGATTGAATCGCTAAATGACAGGTGGTTAGAGGCGATAATGACTGGGCCATTACTTGGCACATATCTAAGACCTGAGACCTTAGGCCGAAAGATAAACATTAAAAGCGGGATCAGAAATGATTTCAATATCTTGTATGGCACGGGGCTAATTTAGTGGCTAAGCCAATCTATGACACCATCTGAGCGTGAATTCAATTCCCGACTCAGCTGGTTTTACCCTTTCTGGTGGAAAAATCGGGGTATTGGTAATTCATGGTTTCACTGGCTCTCCGGTAACTATCAGGCCATGGGCTGAATTTTTAAATAAATCTGGTTACACAATTAATGCTCCTTGTTTGCCAGGTCATGGCAGTAGTTGGGAAGAGTTAAATGAAACCACATGGCAAGATTGGTTTACTGAGGTTGAAAAAAGTTATTTAGATCTGCAAGGCAAATGTGATCGAGTATTTATTGCTGGATTTTCAATGGGCGCAGCCTTAGCACTTAGGTTGTGCCAAATTCGAGGCGCTGAAGTTGAGGGCTTGATAATACTTAATCCTGCAATTCATGATCGCCGATTTATTCTCAAATTTACACCAGTTCTTAAATACTTAATTCCGTCAGTCAAAAAAGGGCCAACAGATATTGCTAAACCAAATCCACCAAAACATAGCTACGGCCGAATTCCACTAAAAGCCCTCGATTCACTTCGCAAATTTTGGAAGCTAGTGGAAAAAGATCTTTACTTAATAGATCTACCCCTGATGGTTGCTTACTCAATTAATGATCATGCAGTTGATCCAGAAAACTCCACTACAATTATCGATAATGTCTTTTCAGTTGATATTCGAGAGGTTATCTTTGAAAAATCATTTCATAATGTCCCGCTAGATTATGATGCCGAGCAGTTAAATATCGAAAGTAAATTATTTATTGAAGATGTCTTATCTGGTGGCTTAAAGCGAGGTACTGATTTTAATGAGCGCGATTTAGTCGATGCTGAATTTGATTCAATAGTTTCAGGTCTATCCCTAGATCAATCCTCGCCAACTACCTATTTAGATCAGTTGGATCAAGTTGAGATTGGTGAGAAATTCACTGCTCCTAACCCAAAAGCTATTGATCTAGACAATACCCAACGGATATCTATCGCATTATTGGGGGCAAGTTTTCTCTATTTAATCTCATACTTATTTTTAGATTTTAAAATATATGGTCCCTGGCCAGCAGTGCTTGGATTTATTGCCTCAGTAGCCACAATAATTTGGCGAACCGCTAGAGCCAATGATGACTTTGATGATGGCGCTAGCCTCTAACTAGCACTGCAGCTCCTACTAAACCAGCGTTGTTACCAAATTTGGCTGCAATTATTTTTGGTGAGGGGTGGGTATCGGCAAATGGCATGTATTTTGCCATTGCATCCCTAACTGGTGTTAAGAAAAGTTCACCAGCATCCACCACTCCGCCACCAATAATTATTGCCTCTGGATCTAGCAAGAGCGTGTATGAAGCAATCGCACTGCCAAGCCAATCTGCACAGGTATTAAAGGCTGAAATTGCAATCTTATTGTTGGCTTGCGCAGCTTTAGTCAGCACTGAGCCAGTTAAGCCATTAAGTGTGCCATCTCCAAAGTTTAATAAATCTTGGCCTGTATTTGCATCGACAGCAATTCCCTCTTTGGCATATCTCATTAGTGCACTCCCAGATGCATACTGCTCAATACAACCCTTTGCGCCACAGCCACATAAAATGCCATCGCTTTGAATCTTCATATGACCAAATTCAGCACCAATGCCATAAGCACCGCGATATAGCTTGCCATCGACCACAAAGCCACCGCCCATACCAGTTCCAATAATAAAAAACATCACCGGATTAAAATCTTTGGCAGCTCCAAATTTATATTCAGCCCACATTGCCGCATTAGCATCATTTTCAACAACTACTGAAAGTGAAAACTCTTTTTCAAGCCGATCACCTAAACTTACCGCCTTCCAATTTGAAATATTGGGTGCAGAAATAACAGTTCTTCGATCTGATGAAATTATTCCTGCGCAACTGACTCCAATACCTGCAACCTTATGGTTAATGGATAGTTCACTAATGACTTCAGATATCTGTAAGTAAAGTTCATCGCCACCTGATTTTGGAGTATCCCTTCTGGCAGTTGATAATATTTGCCCTAAGCTATCTACTACACCACCTAAAACTTTGGTGCCACCAATATCAATACCGATTGTTAAAGCAGATTTGGGAATTTGATTGCTCAAATTAATTTTCCAGTTTTTCCTTCAGCTGCTTTAAAGCCAGGTCAATTGTCGCTTTTTCTGCCTTAGTGCGCATCATCTCGGGTACTGGCATTGAAAGTGCTACGGTCATTTCAAAAGTTACTTCAGTTTCATCGCCATTATCTTTAACAATGTAAGCCCCGCTCATGTCAGTTAACAAATCAGCATCCTCTAATGAGAAATCAACTCGATCTGGAAAGCCTGACCAATCGTAATTTAATGTCGGTTTGTCCTTTAGCACGCCAGCGTCAACGCTGAGTTTTACCTGAGTGGCTCTGCCATCAGCATCACTTGCCAAAACTGTTGCTGATTTAAATGCGCTCGACCAGTTTGGGTAATTTGCGATATCAAATAACACCGCTCTTACCTCATCGGTGGATGCGGATATCGAAATAGTTGAACTAGTTGGATTAGACATGGCGCTAGGTTACCCTGAAGTAACCCAGTTGCTAAACACCAGTAAAAAGATGGGTTGGGCTATAGCAAAATACGTCCCCCTGCCAGTAGCGTGTGGCCATGAATCAGATAACTATTCCAGCACTAGTTCCACCTGCGACCACTGGCAACCTAACTAACCTAATTGCCGATCGAGCTCTTATGGAGCCACAACGTATTTTGGTATCCCGTCCAATGGGTAATGGCTGGCAGCCAGTAACTGCCAAAGATTATGAAGAGGAGATTAAATCTGTTTCTAAAGGTTTAATTGCTTCGGGGATCAAATTTGGTGACCGCGTTGCCATTATGGCGAAGACTCGTTATGAGTGGACAGTTTTAGATTTTGCTATCTGGTATGCCGGAGCAGTTCCTGTTCCTATTTATGAAACATCAAGTGCTGAGCAAGTTGAGTGGATTCTTACCGACTCAGGAGCGGTCGCCATAATTGTAGAGACACCAGCATTAGCAGAGTTAGTCCAACCAGTTATGCCATCGACCTGTAAAAACATTTGGAATATTACCTATAACGCACTTGCCACCTTAGCTCACGAAGGAAAAAACGTAAGTGAAGAGGAGATAAATAAACGTAGGGCAGATTTGAAGCCGGAAACTCTTGCGACATTAATTTATACATCCGGTACAACTGGAAAGCCAAAAGGCGTACAACTTACTCATGGAAACTTTCTTTCTGAGTGTGGAAATGTTGTAAATGGTGCCAGTGATCTATTCCTAAAATCAGGTGGATCAACCCTTCTTTTCTTACCAGTTGCCCACGTTTTTGGCAGAATGGTTCAGATCGGCTCTATTACTGCTGGGCTACACCTTGGTCATTGCAGTGATCTACTGAAGTTGCCAGCAGATCTTGCTTCATTCAAACCAACATTCGTCTTAGCTGTACCTAGAATATTTGAAAAAATTTATAACGGTGCCGAAGCAAAAGCTCAAGCAGCGGGTAAGGGAAAGATATTTCATAAAGCTGCTGAGGTGGCAATTGAATACAGTAAATCTCTAGACAGTAAAAAGATTTCACCACTTCTTAAATTACAGCACGCGCTATTTGATAAATTAGTTTATTCCAAGATTCGCACTGGTTTAGGTGGTCGAGTGGAGGCCGCAATCTCTGGCGGTGCTCCCCTTGGTGCCAGATTGGGCCATTTCTACCGTGGCGCTGGCGTAAGAGTTCTAGAAGGTTATGGTTTAACAGAAACTACTGCTGGTGCAACTTTGAATTTAACCAAGTCACATAAGGTCGGTTCAGTTGGTAAGCCAATTCCTGGCACCACAATAAAGATTGCAGATGATGGTGAAGTTTTAATTAAAGGCGCGATCGTGATGAATGGCTACTGGCAAAATGATGCAGCTAATGCCGAGGTCTTCACCTCAGATGGTTACTTTAGATCAGGAGATCTTGGACAGTTAGATGAAGAGGGTTACTTATCAATAACTGGCCGTAAGAAAGAATTAATTGTTACCGCAGGTGGTAAAAACGTGGCACCAGCTGTTCTAGAAGATCGCTTGCGCTCACATCCACTGATTAGCCAATGTATGGTGGTTGGCGATAACAAACCATTTATCGCAGCTCTAATTACCATCGATCCAGATTCAATTAAGCCGTGGGCAGTTGCAAATAAAAAAGAGAGTGCATCCATTGCTGACTTAGCTAAGGATCCAACCTTAATTGATGTAATCCAGACGGCAGTTGATGAAACTAACAAGGCAGTCAGCCGTGCTGAATCAATTAGAAAATTTACTATTCTGCCAGTTGATTTCACCATTGCCGGTGGTCAATTAACTGCCAAGTTATCAGTCAAGCGACATGTTGTTTCGCAACAGTTTGCTCGCGAGATTGATGAACTCTTCGCCTAGCACTGAGCGATCTCGACTAGCTCGAGAGCTTCATGATGGTTTGGCGCAAGAGCTTGCTGCAGTTGGATATCAACTAGATCAAGTAGTAGGTGATCCCAACCTGGACAATAATAATCGCCAGGTGATTAGGGAGATTCGCTCAACTCTTTCTGGTGTCATAAAGCAAGTTCGTGATGAAATATTTGAGTTGCGAAATGATTCAAGCAAATCTTCAACTCTGCAAATAAGTGAACAAGTTGGCTCAATTTTAGAAAACTCTAATATCGAATTAATCTTTACCGGCCAAATTCAATTGCGCCCCACCGCTAAATTTGATGTACTACGGGCGATTAGAGAGCTAGTTATTAATGCTAAGCGCCACTCTGGCTGTTCCCAAATCACTATCAACTTAGAGCCAGATAAAATAACAATTATTGATAATGGATCAGGGGGTGCCAAGGGTAGAAATGGTAGTTATGGCCTCACTGGCGTAAGTGAGCGTATGCATTTAATTGGCGCTAAGGTGAATATAGATTCAAATACTGTTGGTACAAAAATTGAAATCATATTAAATTGATAAAGGTAGTTTTGGTTGATGATCACCCACTTATCAGAAAAGGATTGAGTCAAGCGTTAAATAAGGATGAGATAAGTGTCGTTGGTGAAGCCTCATCCCTAAGTGAAGGGGTGGCCCTGCTTAACTCAACTACACCAGATATCTGCATCGTTGATTTAAATCTTGGATCTGCTAGTGGTATCGAATTAATCAAAGTAGGTATGGTTCAAAATCCAAACTGTGCTTTTGTAGTTTTAACTATGGAGGATGATTTAGATACTCTCATAACCGCTAAAGCGGCTGGTGCTCGGGCGTACATAACTAAAGGCTCACCAATAGAGAATTTAATTGAGGTCGTAAAAACAGTGCTAACGGATCGGAAAGATTTCATAAAACTAGGTAGTTTTAAAGGCGGTGCTAAGCGGAAAGATTTTGGCCTAACTGAGCGGGAATTAGAGGTGCTGCAACTGCTTTCCTCAGGTGCAACTGCATCAGCCATGGGAAGTATTTTGTTTTTAACCGAGGCAACAATTAAATCCCACCTGGCTGCGATTTATCGAAAACTTGAAGCTGCCAATCGAGCACAGGCTGTGAGTATTGCTATCTCTGAAAAACTAATTCTTAAATAATAATTTATTAAATTTATCTGACCAGATTGATAATTGCCAATTATCAATTACCCAGCCTCTACCAGCCTGGCCCATTTGCTTTGCTCGCATTGGATCATCTAGTAATTTACAGATTGCATCTGCAATTTCATCTGAGCTAGTACCATCAACAATTAGACCAGTAACATCTTTAAGGACTGCATCTGGGGCGCCACCTGAATTACCAGCAATTACCGGCAGACCACATGCGCTAGCTTCTAGATAAACAATACCTAGCCCTTCAACCTCTAATCCAAAAAATCGTGATCTAACTGGCATGGCAAATATTTCACCTAGGCTTATGTAATCTGGCAAATCATTGTGTGAAACTTTTCCAGTAAACGCAATACTGTTGGTAACTCCTAATTGTCTAGCTGAGTTTTGTAACATGCTTTTTATTGGGCCATCACCGACAAATAGTAAAACTGCATCTGGATATTTAAGTAATACCTTTGGTAGGGCCTCAATTAATTGATCTTGTCCCTTACGGTGAACTAAGCGCCCGACGGAAACTATTACTCTTTTCTGATCAAGTCGATGTTTAAGGATTAACTTCGGATTTTTAGGCCGTGGTGAGAAGTATCCAGTGTCTATTCCTGGTGCAATCTGAACAAATTTATCCTCGCTGCTATCTAATTTTATTAAAATACTCTTTGTATACTCCCCTAAATAGCCTAAGTAATCCACCTGTTTTACTATTTTTTTCATCAAGGATTTAAAGAAAAAAATACGGGCCCACCACAACTCATGCCCATGAGTAAGTGCAACAATATGTTTTGCACCAGCAGCTCTTAAATTACCTGACATCAGCGCTAATGGCGCAGCCGCTCCAAACCAAACTCGAGTTATCTGGTGTTGCTTTAAGATCTTGGCTG
>SXGR01579977.1_pt1 | contig 55849 bp, 42 predicted proteins | sample 3174711 | NCBI WGS metagenome assembly SXGR01 (sample SAMN11356860, study PRJNA531348) | freshwater metagenome | isolation source: freshwater sample F1-60 | place: China: Fuxian Lake, Yuxi | collected 2017-12-25 | reverse complement strand
TTCTGCGCCTCACCGACCACACTCGAGTGCCGTCTCAAAGGGCAGGTTGATGCGGCGCGTCCCACTATTTTCTTGGGAGATTTGCGACGTTTCCCAATTCGGCCTATTCCTTAACAAGCCGACATCACAGAGGACGAGATGGCGCACCTGCTCGAACCGTCCCACAACAAACGCTTCATCTCTCTGCTCGGTACACATTGGCCGACCTGGCGTGAAGCCGCGTTGAGCTCAATGAATCACCCATCCGCTGGATGGAACGGTGACCCTGGATCAACGCGAACGGCTCAACGCCCCACACCACCGCCCACCCATCACTTCCCCTGCTGGCGGATGAAGCGCAGGAGGAGTGGGAAGGCGGGGTCGGCCATTTGGCCATGGTCGTAGCCTTGGAGTTCGAGCAGCTCCACGAAGGGGTGTCCCACTTCTTTGAGCATGCGCCAGAAGTAGGCGCTCTCTTCGTAGCGGCCGAGGAGTTCGTGATTGCGGTCGCCGCTAATTAGCAGGATGGGCGGAGCGTCGTTGCGCACATGGTACACCGGTGCCAAGTCGTCGATAAGCGGACGGGTGCGGGCTAGGCCGCGCTCTTCCCGAATGGCGAAGTGGGTGATGGATTGGCCGCTGAACGGCACCAATCCAGCGAGGCGATCGGGGTTCACGCCGTGGACGACCAACCAACGGCGATCGAGGGTTACCAGGCTCGCCAGATATCCGCCGGCCGAGTGACCGGAGAGGAAGATCCGATTCGTGTCGCCGCCGTATCGCGCGATGTTCTTGAAGGTCCACGCCACCGCCGCTGCCGCGTCTTCGATGTACGCCGGAGCTTTGGCCTTGGGGCTCAGGCGATAATCTACCGCCACCACGGCAATCCCCTGCCCCTTCAAGGCCGACGGGATGGACCGGTTGCCGCCAGTCAGACCTCCGCCGTGGAACCAAATCACTGTCGGAACGGGCGAGGCGCCCACTGGATGGTACACATCGAGTTTGCAGCGTTCCCGGGCATAGGCGTCGGGTTCGGAGTCCGGACGGTACGTCAGCCCGCTCTCGGTCTGGTAGGCGAGTTGAAGGGTTGATGAGGCAGCCCTTTGGACGGAGGGCCTAGACGCGGTGGTTCGAGCGGCCGCGGATTTGGCGGTGCGGTCCGCTGTTCCGCCCGAGGTCGGTGCCGCGGTCTGAGCCATTGCGCCGAGGCCAATGCACCCCACCACAATGAGAACAGCCCAGACCTTCGGTGCTGCGAAACCCCTGCGGAAGGGACCGGTCGGTCGCGCATCGCGGGCGAAGCAGCTCAGGTTCTGGGAGTTCATGGTTGGTTCGTTCGATCAGCGCGGTTTCGACTCACTTCACAGGCACTTCCACCGTGTCCACCGACAGGCGCCAGTCGGCAAAGGCGGGGGAAGTTTGAAGGATCACAACGGTAGCGAAGGTGAACCCATTGCCCTGCCCGTACACGCTGTCGGGCGAGACATTGAGGGTCCACACCGATCCCTCCGGAATGGGCCGCAAGGCTCCGGTTTCCAAGGACGCCGACGTGAACCGGTCGCCCGCCGGCTCGGCCGCTTCCTGCCAGTGACGGAAAGCACCCCGGCTAGCCATGAGTCGGCGCATGATGGGATTGGGCACACCCGAATGCTGGTGCGCCCGGATCACGCCGTGCACTCGAGTCGTCGGCGCGCTCTGGGTTTGCAAGATATGCGTGACCGCCGCTTTCCCATAAATGCTGGCCCGCTCCGGGTTGTTGACAAACGCGGTCTCACCCGAGAACATTGTGAAGTCATTCCACATGAACCCAATCACCGACGGGCTGATGGGCGATTGCGGACGAAAATCTCGAAACCACTTAGCCGCTTCGGCACCGGCAGCCGGATCAGTCGTTGCCCACCCAGGCTTGTCGGCCAAATAGGCCTGCTGCTTCAACTCCACGATGCGCTGGAAGGCATTGGTCCGTTCCGACTGGAGCAACGGCCTCGGATCGAATCCGGGTTCCACGCCACCATGGCACAATTGTACGACAGCCTTGCCCGTTCCCAAATACACCGCCGCCGGTAGGAAATCGTGGAACCGCACCACCTTGGCCGCGTCGAAGTCCGCCCCGTACTTGGCCTGTCCCTCGGCCAAAAAACCATACCGGGACACGAGCGAAATATCCTCGTGGTTGCCCCGGATGAGCAGCACCCGACCCGGGTTGGCCAACTGCAACCGCAGAAGCGTGTAAATTACTTCCACGCCGTACACACCCCGGTCGGTGTAGTCTCCCAAAAAGGCCATGTAAAACCGCGGGTCGGTGATTTGAAATCCCTTGAGAAGCCCGCGCTCTTGAAGGCGGCCGAGTACCGCCAGCAGAGAGTGGATGTCTCCGTGGAGATCGCCTTGCAACAGCACCTGGGAACCCGGCGGCACCAAGCGCTTTTGGACAAACGGCTCGAACGCCGTGCGCGGACTGCCATGCCAACTGCGGGCCACGTCGAAGAATCCCGGACTCGGAGGTTCGCCCACCCAGGCTCCGGATTGGCTCAACGGCCCATTGGTGGCACCCGCAAAATAGGCATCGAGCACCGCCGACACCGACGCAAACCGAGGCAACGGCAGCAACGCCCGCGGAGGCAATCGACCCCCGAGGACACGATTCTTGGGCAAGCGGGCGCACGCCTCGCGCCAGGCCTCGAAATCACGACCGGATTCGGCGAACGCGATCGAAGACGAACCCAGCAACACCCCCACCGCCCATACCGAAAGTATCAGCTTCAGGCGCAGCGCCCCAAGGCGGGTTACCTGACGCAAGGCCCCACAAAGCAACTTGAGTCGCATCCGTCGCACGAGTCGGGCCGGAAGCTCGCTGGCCGAGTCGTCAATCCACATAGGCAAATTCATTCAAATTGATCAGGGCCCGGCACAGCTCAGGCAGGCTCCGTCGGCGCAGGAGACGCAGACAGGCATCTCGTTCCTCCGGTTTTGGCGCGCGCTGCAGCGTGATGCGAAAGACCTGTCGCACCTGGGCCTCGGGCTCATTCCCCACCTCCTGACGCACCCGTTTGGCCAACTCTTGGGAGGCCTCCACCGCCAGTGGTGAATGCAGCAAGGACAACGCTTGGGGCGCAACCGTCGAACCCGTACGACGGGCGCACGAGGTGGAGTTTTTGGGCAAGTCGAAGGTCTCCATGAAGGGCACCCGCACGGTGCGCTTCTGGACCAAAAACACGCTGCGAACCGACTGCCGCTCTCCGGGTGACGGATACCACCCCTTGGTTCGGGTGGCGTTGTCATCCAGGAAGGCCGGATTGGCCTGGAGTATTTCGGCCGGCAAGTCCGGCCACACGGGGCTTCCACCGCTCACCAGTTGCAACGAGCCCGAGGTCGCCAGCAGCGCATCGCGCAACTGCTCGGCCGACAAGCGTCGCGGACTGCGGCGGAAACCTAAGGATTCTGACAAGGAACCCGGATCAACGACCGCCTGTCGGTAGGCCGCACTGAGCAGCACGGTCCGATGCAAGTGCTTCACCGACCACCCGCCGCGCACGAACTCCGCAGCCAACCAGTCTAGCAACTCCGGGTGGCTAGGGCGGCTTCCGGCCAGGCCGAAGTCGTTGGGAGTATCCACCAACCCCTGACCGAAGTGCTGTTGCCACAGACGGTTCACGAAAACTCGTGCGGTGAGTGGGTTTTCAGGCGAGGCAATCCATCGCGCCAAGGCCAACCGACGGCCCAGTGTCTTGGGATTGGCAGGCTTGGAAATCAGCGCAGGATTCGGGTCGAGGATTGAAAGAAATCCGGGCACCACCGGTTGACCCAGCCTCTTGTGGTCTCCCAAAACCAGAATCCGCGTCTCTGCCGGGCGAGTCTCCTGATCGGTCATCAAGAGACCGGTGGTAAACTCACGCCGAGCGGAATTAATTTGGGTGATCTGTTTTTCGAGTACGGCATGACGGGTTTTTGCGTCTCCTTCTAAGGCCGCCTTCAACTCCGATTCCTTGGGCTCTACCTGTTTGCGCAAGGTCGCCACGCGCGGGCGACGCTCTTCGGGATGCCGATCGTCGGGGGCTTTTAGCCACTGGCGCTCGTCATCGGTGAGTCGAGCCAACCGTTCGGCCCGGAGGCGTTCTCGATGCGGCGCCAAGAGCGTCTGACGGCGCACTTCAACTTCGTCGCGCTGGCGGTCGATGCCCGCATTGTGCTCGCGGATAACCGCCTGATCGGCGACCAGGTCCAGCGGCAGGTCATCGGCGAATTTCACGCCTTCAAAAAATGCACGCAGGCGGAAGTGGTCGGCCTGCAACAGCGGATCGAACTTGTGGTCGTGACACCGGCAGCAGGACATCGTGAGTCCCAAGAAAGCACTGCTGGTCGTCTCGGTGAGATCGGCCATCAATTCAGCGCGGCTGCGGTCCTGTTCGTTGAACAACCCGGCCGCATTGTCGTGAGGGCCCAGACGCAGGTAACCCGTGGCGATCAACGCATCCTGCTCGGAGACATCGCGCGGGGGGCCTTCCAGCAACTCATCGCCAGCCAATTGCTCGAGAATGAAACGGTCGAAGGGCTTGTCGGCATTGAAGGCCCGGATCACGTAGTCCCGGAAGCGCCAGGCCCGGGGTCGAAATTCATCCCAATCGAAGCCATTGCTGTCGCTGTAGCGGATGACGTCGAGCCACTGGCGCGCCTGGTGTTCTCCATAGCGCGGGGAAGCCAGCAGGCGATCGACCAAACGCTCATAGGCCTGCGATGCTGAGCCCCCCGCGCTCCGCAACTCCTGAACGCACTCCCGCTCAAAGGATTCGACGTCCTCCACCGAAGGCGGAAGGCCGGTCAGATCCAAGCTCAACCGGCGGATCAGCGTCCGCGAATCGGCTTCGGGCACCCTCAATTCAGAAGGCCTGGACAAACCCGACTGAAGCCATGCGTCCAACGGTGATCGCCGGGTTGTTGGCTCGGCCGTCAAAGAATCCACCGAAGGAACCCCTTGAAGCGTCACCGGTCGAAGCGACCAAAGATCAAGACGCTGCCCACCGAAAATGCGGACGACTGGATTGCGAGGGTCTTCCCAAGCATTGCCGAGGCTGCCGGTCGGTGCCGCATCGGCCCAGGCCGCGAGCGACACCAGGCAACCCCAGATCGCGAAGATCGGTTGGATGCGCCGGAGGGAAATCACAAGACGACTTTCGCCCCGCACCCCACACGATGTCCAAGGTAAAGCCTACCGGACTCCTTGCTCGATGGCCGAAGCCATGGGCAAGGTGACGCATGTTCGTGACGCCCCAGGCGGGAACGCGGCGACGCTTCCTGGGATCGATGGGCACCGGCTTCGGTGCGCTCGCGCTTCAGGCGTTGACTGGACTAGAGGCTCAGGCGGCCTCCATCCGGACAGGGCCCGATCCTCTCAACCCGTTCGCGCCGAGACCGGCCCCGCTGCCCCCGAAGGCCAAGTCAGTCATCTTCCTTTTCCTGGTCGGTGGCCCCTCCCAAATCGACACCTTCGACTACAAACCGCTGCTCCAGAAGCTCCACGGCAAACCGGTGCCCGAGTCGGTCCGCGATGCGGTCAAGGCGACCCGCTTCGCCAATGTGTTCCACGGCTGCAAAGACGAGTTGATGGCCAGCCCGTTTACCTGGTCGCAGCATGGCCAGTCTGGGCTGTGGGTCAGCAACCTCATGCCGCACATCACCCGGCATGCGGATGACTTGTGCGTGCTGCACTCGCTTCAGGCCGATTCCAACAACCATGCGCCCGCAAGCTACCAACTCCACACCGGCGACATCCGACCGGGCAAGGCCAGCCTGGGTTCTTGGGTCACCTACGGACTGGGATCGGTCAACCACGACCTGCCGGGATACGTGACCCTCTTCGACGCCGGACCTCTCGGTGGGGCGGCTAATTATTCCAACGGGTTCCTACCGGCCGCATTCCAACCCACTCGGCTGCGCGACAAGGGCACGCCAGTGTTAGACTTGCTGCCCCCGCCCGAGTTCGCCGACGGCCAACGCGATACCCTCGACCTCATCCGCGATTTGAACCTGCGGCATCGGGATGCCCGGCCCGGGTTTGCCGAATTCGATGCGCGCATCGCCAGCTACGAACTGGCCTACCGGATGCAGTCTTCGGCCCTCGAAGTGGGAGACACCGATCGCGAATCCCAAAGCCTCCGCCGGAGCTACGGCCTCGAGCACGCCGACCCACGCACCCAGGCGTTTGGTCGCAAATGCCTGCTAGCCCGGCGGTTGGTCGAGCGGGGCGTCCGATTCGTCCAAGTGTACGACATGCCCGACAAGGACGGTTGGGATGCCCACGACAACCTGGTCAAAAACCACGAACCCCGCGCGCGCTGGACCGACCAACCCGTAGCAGCCTTGCTGACCGACCTAAAGCAGAGGGGTCTGCTCGATGAAACCCTTGTCGTTTGGGCCAGCGAATTTGGTCGCACGCCCATGATGCAAGGCAACCTCGGCCGACAGCACAACGCGGCCGGATTCACCATTTGGATGGCCGGTGGCGGTGTTCGGCCCGGCATCCGTATCGGAGCCACCGATGATCTCGGCCTACTGGCCGTCGAGAAGCCCATCCAAATGAAGGACCTCCACGCCACGATCCTCCACCTGCTGGGGCTAGAACACGAAGCCTTGAACTACGAGGTCAACGGCCGTCTCGAACGCCTCACCGGCATCGCCGGCGGAGCTCGGGTCGTCCACGAGGCTCTCTCCTCCGACTCCCGGTTGGGGGGATAGCGCCGCTCCCTACGGAGCCGAATTCCGTCGACGATTCTCTCCCAAGGGAACGGATCCAATCTAGTCTGAGTACACATCAGACATTTCAGGGATTAAGGCCGTGCTTTGGCTTCTGATTCTACAGCTTTCAAGCACTCTCAACGTCCATCGCCACGGGGACGGACCGCTCGGAGATCGGTCCCTACCTCGGAAGCTCATCCGGCTACATCCCAGGTTCCTGCCACAAAATCAGCCTCACCCACGCACTTCCGAGGTAGGGCGATTTTTCCGAAAGCGCCACCTCGGCGAACATGACAGAGAAGCGCCACTCTCCCTAGCAAGCTCTCTCGATGGCCGGAATCCGGCTCACTGTCCGCCTATGGTTTCCGCTCCAACCACGCTTTCAGTTCGGCGATTTCCTCCGGCTTCAGGCGTCGATTCGGCGGCATGTAACCAAAGTCTACCAGCACACGAATGGGATGCGCGTGCAGCTGATACAGCGCGTCGCGTTCCCCTCCGTCCTCGTGGCAACGGGTGCAGAATTTCAGCGCTAATTTCTCGCCGGTCGGGGGCTTAGGGGAGTTCTTGGGGAAAACGAACTGGGATCGCGGTTGATCGGCGATGTGCTGGCTGATCGCCGCAGCCAACGGGGCATCCAGCACCAGGTCTTCCCGCGCCGGATGAATGGCGAGAGGGCCCGACGAATGGCACTTGTAGCAACTGGTGCCCTCGAATCTGGGACCATCGGCCGTGAGCTCGGCATAGTAATCGAGAACGGGTGTCACCGTAAGATCTTGGACGATCGAGAAATGAGACCACCCCGTGTCTGTGGAGGTCTTCTGTACCAACAAGTAAACGCGAGCGACCGAGTTCGAAAACACCGCAATATGATTGAGCATGGGTTTTCGGACCACGTCCTCCTGAGTGCTGATCAACCCCACATCCGACACCGGCACCGCTTCCCCACGATCAAACAATCGCTTCGCCTCCAGCATGTAGGACTTCACCTCGGCCTCAGTCAGCCCGCGGACATCCGTGCGCGGATGCGGCGATAAGGTGACCACCGAGCGCGTCCATGGCCGCCGAATCTTCTCTGCGCCGACAGTCGCCATGGCGGCCGCGAATTTCTCCCGAGTAAACTCAGGCAGCGTCAACGCCGGCTCCAGCAGCAGCCCGGTTCCGGTGGACACGGCGGGAGCAATGATCTTGGCGGCCTGGTTCGAGGATGATCCCCCCGTTGCTGCGGCACAGAACAACGCGCCGGACACCCACCCACTCAACCAGAACGAAGCTCGGGGCATAAAACCGATGGCGCGGCAGAATCTTTTGCACGACGCGGTGAGAGCGAGGAGTTGGCCGGTTTGAGCCCCATACTGAGGCCCGTAACGGACGAACAACGAAGCTCGGGCGGACGAAGGCGCAGCCAGCAAAACCGATTCCCTTGAACCATTTCGTAGGCACCGGGTGAACCAAGAAACTCTCAGAAAGGTGTTCACGTTGACCGGAAGGCTGAACCCATCTCCCGACTTGGCAATCGCCAAGGACAAACCCTTCGAAACATCCAGTGTGGTTGAAGCTCGAGCGGAACCTCAAACCCGCCCCTGTGAAGCGGTTCAACACTCGTCATCACTAAAAAACCAACTACGACCGTCTCCCGTGGAGCTTGCCTTGATGATGCTGCCATAGGCCGGAGACCCGGCGTTTCTGACGCGCAAAAACCGGCTTATGGAGCTGCGGAGCGGCTACCGACTCGGCAAATCTCTCGGCAAATCGGGATTCAGACTCGTTTTGGGGCACGGCGCTGGTGGATTGCGCCGACGTCCTGCGTGTGAAAAAACCCCAGTAAACACTGGGGTTTGTCGTCAACAGCATTTCGGATTTTATCCGAACTGCACTGGACTGAAGAAATGGTGCCCACGACAGGACTTGAACCTGTACGATGTTACTCACTAGAACCTGAATCTAGCGCGTCTGCCAATTCCGCCACGTGGGCGACACCTATGACAACTTCCGCGATGACAGCTTGTGGAACAAGGCTTTTCTCCAAGTTTCCACTACGATTAGCACCCCGACTAACGAGTTAGTTCTGGCGTGCAGTTCCCCTGCATCTCGGGTCAACCCCAGAGCTTTTCACGAAGATCGAGGACTCCTGCTCACGGTGTCCCGGAATCCTCCATCAGGCGGCAAAATCGGGGCACGGGCTTGTCAAATTCAAGGGCAGATCATCGATGAAACTCCAAGGTGGCCCAGCTCTGTTTGCGTTCCCGGAAGACTACCTTGGAACTGAAACGAGAAACTCCGCTCGGAGTCGATACCGATGCCGACGAAGTTGGGGATTCGAGCCAAACGGGTACCACGGGAGTCTACCGAATGGGGTCCATGGCCCGAGGGCGTGAATGCAGTTCGACCGGGAACGGTACGAGGACGAAAAAGACGCTCAAGGCGGGGATCAATTGGTAAATCCAATCAGAAAATCCAAACGGCGTGTGGAAACCGTATTGGAAACCGTATTGGAAACCGTGTTGGAAAATCTGAGTTAAGAAGAGCGTTGGGGGAATCCAACGGTCGTTGAAGACTTCTCAAAAAGAAATCTGGCGGAGAGGGAGGGATTTGAACCCCCGGTAGGGATTAGCTACGCACGCTTTCCAGGCGTGTGCCTTAAACCACTCAGCCACCTCTCCGCCTCGAAGGCTGGAAACCATGCCCGAGGCGGCGGATCCATCGCAATGGATTTTCACACTTTACCAACAAAACATTTTGCGGAGCCTTTTCTGCGAGTGAAAACCCCAGAGGCTGCCCGAGTGGATGAAAAAAGGGCAAGGAGCCTAACCACTCATTTCGAATAACAGTCCCTCCCGACGTCATAATACCCCCAAGAACGAGACACGAACCAGAAAACCTCTCATCCCCCAACGATGCCCCCACCCCACAGCCGCAGCGGGATTGGGCCGGAGCGAGCATTGAAGGCGATCACACCATCCCGCGCGCGCAGCGCGAAAGCTCCTCCTCCCCCCGGAGCCTTCCTGCGAGCGCAGGACCAGTCCCGCGGAGCCATTTAAAGCATACTGTTATAGTAAGGAGTGCCCCCTTTTGTGTAAATAGGTGGGACCGACCCCGAGCCGCTGCGGTGAGACCCCGAGCCGCTGCGGTGATGCCCTTCAGGGAGCCTTGGAAGAAAACCAGCGGAAGCGAAATCCACCAGCATCCGTGCCGCCCGAGATGGTTTGCAGGGTCCAGTACTTGGCGACCGTCTCAAATGGAGGGAGCAGTTTGAAATTGGCCCAGGATTCCACGGTCTGAACCATCTCCAAGCTCGTCGTGCCGGACGGCATCACGGCCACGAGCGACTCAGACGAGCGTAAGGTTTCCCAAGTGGCCCGGAGTTCGATTTGGGGCTGAGAATATCCAAACATACCTCGCTGCGTTCCGCCGGCCCCAACGGCCGCATCCGCCAGACCCGGCACCACAGGGACCCCTCGGGCGGCCGCCGCGAGATAGGCATCCATGGCGGCAGCGTCGCTCGCGATCACCACGTGATTGGAACTGGTGGTTAATTGGAAGGCATTCTGGATCCCACTTTTAGCGTTCACAGTGGCCACCACCACCTTGCGATCCCCTGCCCCAAGGCGCTGAGAAAACTCCAGGGCTCCGGCCTGCATGTGGACCAATGCTTCCAAGGCCTTCCACCCACTCACCAACCGCGCCGGGTTCGGAGACCCGACCATTTGGATACGACCCGAGCTGCTCAGTTGAACCAGGTTTGTTCCCGAGGGAGCCAGAGTAAAGGTGATGAAATCATTGCCCAGGGCACCCACCAGATCGCGCTGCAAGTTGAAGTTAGAGTTAAACACCTGCCCGGCCGATTCGACAGTGTTGCCGGCCAGGTCGGAGAGATTCGGGGAAATACGCTGGAGCGAAGCCTCCAAGGCTTTCCAACCGCCGGGGCCGTCGATCCGCCACCGCTGGAACGAAGCCACTCCCTCAGGAACCCCCGCCAGAACCCCGGCCTCCAACGGCAGGATCTCCATCAGCCGGGTCAGTCCCACCCGCTCCGCCGCAGGCACCTCGATGGCCAGCTCCGTGGTCCAACCATTGGTGGTGAACTGCACTCCGCCTCCCACAGCCTTGATGGAGGTCAGACCAGTGGCCGGAACCACCTTGGCCGGATCCGCGCCCAACAGCGAAAGCATCCCAAAGACACCCTCCAACCGGGGAGAAAACCGCTCATAGAGCGAAGCCACATCGACATACGACCAGACCAGCCGATCCTTCAGCGTCGAATTCCACAAACGACCGAAGGATGCCTTGCTGCCCAAACCCGGAGAGGCATTGGTGGCGGTCAGTCGCGGCAGTGCATTGGAGATCGCAGCCCAAGACGGCCCCGCCACGAATGCCGAGCCCACTTGTCCATAGCACAGTTCCCAACGGAAGTCCTCGTCCTCCAAGGCTTCGCCTGGGGCGCTGGGCGACTTAGCACCGGCTGCGGCCGTCATCTGGAGATCGAGCGTGACCGTGGTGAACCGAAGATCACCGACCTCGCGGGTCTTGGCGGTGGCAGGAGTATTGGTTCCCACTCGGGCCCGAGCGGCGTCCAACGCCTTGGACAAGGCGGCGGAACCCGTGCGGGTGTCGAGGAGCAGCAGCCAATTGGAACCGGCATCTTCGGAACCCGGCTCGACCGGGAGCGGAGGGAACACGGCCAAGGTGGCCTGCCCGCGGGTCAGGTCGAGCAGCTCCCGCAACTCTAATCCGGACTCGCGCTCCAACACGGTGAGCCACTTCTGACGAACGGAGTTCTCGAACTGATTCCGGAAGGCGGCCATCGCGGGGTCTTGCCAGAGGCGGCCCGGATTCGACGCCAGCCAGGCCAACTTGGCCGCCGACACTTCGGGGATGCTTAGCACCGCAAGAGTGTTGGTCGGCAAGAGGTCCTGCGACGGTGCCATGTCAGCACGGCACAACCCGACCAGCGTGAAGAGGAGGTTCGTCAACCGGAAGCGGAGAGTCATCGGATGCCTAAACGTGGCCGAGAGGCCACCGCAGGCAAGTCTGGTCCTTCAACAAAATACCGTTGATGACTCGCCCTTCGCCGCTTCGAGCAGCATCCTTTTGTCCCTGGTTAGACAATTTCCGGTGAACTCCCGGTCTGCAAGATTCCGGGCGATGGCTTGACCCTAGGTACCCTCATTTTAGCCTACAAACCCAATGACCTACGCTGTGGATGACCTGTTTGACCTGAACCAGACCACGCACGGTGCTCTGTTTGATGGGGTCCAATACCCGTGGGACGCCCTCAAACGGCTGGCGGGTTACCTGACCCAAAACCTGAAGCCCGGGTCCACCGGGGCCGAGGTTCACACGGCAGCTCATGTAGGACCTCAGGTGTTCATCGGTGCCGGTACGATCGTGGAGCCGGGGGCGATGATCATCGGCCCGGCCATCATCGGCGCTGGGTGCCGGATCCGGCACGGGGCCTACATCCGCGAAAACGTCCTCGTGGGTGATGGTTGTGTGGTGGGCAATTCCGTGGAGTTGAAGCACTGCGTGCTCTTCAACCAATGCCAGGTGCCCCACTTCAACTATGTTGGCGATTCGATCCTCGGCCACAAAGCGCACCTCGGCGCGGGCTCCATCCTGTCGAATGTGAAACTCGACAATCAGAACGTCTGGGTAAATTTCGACGGTACCCCCATTGACACCGGTCTCCGGAAGTTCGGCGGGTTGATCGGCGACAAGGCCGAGATTGGGTGCAATGCGGTCCTTAATCCGGGATCCATTATCGGACGGGATTCCATCGTCTATCCCAACGTATCTTGGCGGGGCATTTTGCCGCGGAACATGATCGCCAAGCACGTGGACCCACCGACCCTGGTCGTGCGACGCCCACGCTCTCACTGAGAACGGCTCAAGTTCCGCTGGACCCGCACCAAAGAGCGCTATCGAGGCGCAATACGCACCACCAGTGATTCGTAGCCCATCACCCGCTGGTAGGCCTGTTCGCGCTCCACACGTTCCTGCGCCGACAGCACGGTGATTTGGCCCACCCAATCGATGCACTTCAGCAACAGGGTCCGAACAAGCAATCGGGCATGGGCCGCGCCCAGGCACAGGTGCGCACCGAAGCCGAAGGCCATGTGCGGGTTGGGCTTTCGGTCGAGTCTCACCTCGGAGGGGTTCTCGAAGACGGCTTCATCTTGATTGGCGGAGGCCCAACATAGGGAGACACGCCCGCCCGCTGGAACGGTCATGCCCTCCACCTGGGATTCCACCGGGCACACACGGCCGATGTGAGTGAGCGGTGTCACCACCCGAAAAAACTCCTCGGTCGCATGGACAACCCGGGATGGATCTTGGCGCAGAAACTCCAGCGCCTCCGGGTGCCCGGCCAGGTAGCCAAGAACTGAGGAGAGGGTGTGAATCACGGTATCGCGGCCTCCTGCAAACGTGAGGTTGCCGAAGCCTATCATCTCTTCCCGGGTCAATGGGCGCCCTCGGAAGGTGGCATGGGCCAGCGCACTAAAGAAATCACCTCCCGGTTGGGCCGCACCGCGATCCAACTGCTGGTGCAAATAAGCTTCCAGCGACATCCCCTTGGAACCTCCGTCCCGGAACACGTGAATGCCCCAACCAATCCACAGGTCAGCCTCGGACTCGGGGACGTTGAGCAAGTAAGTCATGGCCCGCGATTGGATCGGTAAGGCGAACTCCCGCACCACTTCGATGGAGTCGTGCCGCATGGCTTCCTGCAGCATTCCGTCCATGAGCGCCTCAACCTGCGCCATCATCTGAGGGTCCTTGGCGCGTTGAAAAAACGGCTCAACGATCCGGCGATAATCGGTGTGGTCCGGAGGGTCTGTCTCCACGGGCAATTGCCGCATGGTGCGCACATCTTCCTCGGAGGGAATCGGGACGCGGAAGGGCGCATCCGAGCTGTAGGTCTTCCAGTCGCGGGCCGCCTTCCGCACCTCTTCGTGCCGAAGAATCATGGGCAGGGTCTCGCCCTGGAAGTTGCAGGGGAGAACGCCGTCCTTACGGCGCGCCTCAATGAAGGGATCAGAAGCCGGGTCCATGGGTGGAGTATCGGCCCATCGCGGATCCGCGGCCAGCGCGGACCGTCAAGGAGCATGAGAGAAAAAGCCCCGCCGCGGCGTTGCCGCTCAAGCATCTCGCTGCCGACTTTTTAATCGCCCATCACCGGACGTCCGCCCCGCAGCTGAAGAACCGAACCGGTCCGGGCGGCTAAGTCTCGATCGTGCGTCACCAGGACCAATGCGGTGCCGGCCCGGGCATTGAGTTCAAACAAGAGCTCCGTGACCTTCACGGCTGTGGCCGGGTCCAAATTGCCGGTAGGCTCATCGGCGAACAAAATGCGGGGCTCGTTGATGAACGCACGGGCCAATGCCACCCGCTGTTGCTCGCCCCCCGACAGTTGCGCCGGATAATGGTGGAGTCGCTCCGACAGTCCGACCCATCCCAGCAACTCGCGAGCGCGTTCCTCAGCCCCGGAAGTGCCCTTCAATTCGGCAGGAACCAGAACGTTCTCGAGCGCGGTGAAGGTCGGTAGGAGTTGAAAATTCTGGAAGACGAAACCGACATACTCATTGCGGATACGAGCGCGGCCATCTTCGTCGAGCGCCCCCAAATCGTGACCTGCCAACCGCACCACACCGCCGGTAGGAGAGTCGAGGCCTGCGCACAATCCCAACAAGGTGGTCTTCCCAGAACCGCTGGGGCCAATGATGGCACACGTCTGGCCCGGCAACAGGCGCAGATCCACCTGGTCGAGCACGGTCAATCGACCGCCGTCACTGGTCGGGTGAACCTTGCTCAGGTTAAGAACTTCGAGAATGGGCTCGGTCACGCGGTGAGCGAAGCAGAGGGACGATTTCATGGCGAGCCGTTGGTGCCTCACCCGCCAGAGAATGCTCGTCAGGAATTTTTATTGTTCGAGGCGGCCCTTGATCCAACGGATCCCTCGGCCGATCCCCGGAACATGATCCCAAAGTCCGGCAGCACTGTCCCAGTAATCTTGGTGGATGAGAACTCGGCCCTGATCATCGAAGCGAACCAAGGTGATGCCTAAGGTGCGGATCGTTTCGCCCGCTGCGACCTTCTTCATCCGAACATCCATGGTCCAGCGCACGTAATAGAAACCGTCGGCCGAGCGGCTCACATCTTCGATATTGGCCGTGATGCTCTCGGCGGCCTCCACGGTCGCCTGGAAATAAGTCTGGATGTTGGTGGCACCTCGCCGGCTCACCAAGGTGTCGTTGAGGTAGGCGTCTGGAGCGTAGATAGTTAGGGTCTGGCTGCGCACCGATTCGGCATCGATGCGCGATAAGAAGAGCTTGAGCCGATCGATCCCTTGCCGTTCCGCAGGAGATCCGACCACCACCGTGGGGCGTGCCTCCATTTCGGCCCGCACGGCCCGGAAGCCAGCAGCACTGTCGGTCACTCGAGGCACGCCCGAGCAACCCAATCCGATCACCAAAAATAATCCACACAGGCAAATCAGGAAGACCCACTTCATGGGGTCAACCTGCTCTGCCTGAGATTAAACGCAACCCATCGGGTTTCGCGTCGATTCAGCGCACTAACTCGTAGGCCGCTCCCTTGAGGTACTCGGTCTCCGGAATGCTCGGCAGGATCGGATGATCCGGAGCCTGCGAGTAGGTCGCAACTCGACGCAGGAGCTTGCGCTGGTCGTAGGCCGCGCTCAGAGCCACATCCTCGAAGAGGCGGCCGTCGACGTGGTGCGAACAGCAGAAGGTCGCCAGCGTGCCTCCGGGCTTGAGCAGTTTCAGCGCACGCACATGGATCTCCTTGTATCCACGCAAGGCGTCGGGCACCGAGGCCCGATTACGGGTAAAGCTCGGAGGATCAAGAATGATGAGGTCAAACATCGGGACCAATCGTTCATTGGGGCCGGTGGCTGTTTTGGCCTTCAGCCAATCGAAGACGTTGCACACCTCGAACTGGGTGTTGCCCGAGAATCGGTTCCGCTCGGCATTGATGCGGGCGGCCTGAACGGCATCTTCGCTCTGATCCAACGCGATGACTTGGCGAGCTCCCCCACGAGCACAGTGCAGGGCAAATCCGCCCAAGAAAGTGAAGCAATCTAGGACCACAGCATCCTTGGCAATGGCTCCAACGCGGGCCTGATTGACCTGTTGATCCAAATACATGCCGGTCTTGTGTCCCGCACGCAAATCGACAGTGAACTTCAGTCCATTGATGGTGACATCCACTGTCTCGACCGGCTCTCCGGCCAGGAGGCCCGACAACGGAGGCAATCCCTCAAACTGCCGAGAAGCGATCTCGTTGCGCTCGTACACCGACCTTGGCTGAAGCACTTTTTGGATAGCCTTTACGATGTCCGCCTTGTGCTTTTCCATGCCCAGCGAACTGATCTGGAGGACCACCACATCACCGTATTTGTCGATGATCAGTCCGGACAGCTGGTCCGCCTCGGCACTCACCACGCGAAAGGAGGTGGCATCGGGCATGTGACGCTTGCGGACCGCCAACGCGGCCCGGATTCGTTCCACGAAGAATTCGCAGTTCACCTCGACCCGTTCGGTCGAGAGCATTCGCACCTGGATCTTGGAGCGCGAGGTGTAGAAACCGACGCCCAGGAATCGATGGCGATGGTCTTTTAACTGCACCAAATCACCGTCGGTGGGGGGTTCAGAACTGCGTTGGATGGAGCTGGAGTAAACCCAAGGGTGTCCGGCAATGAGACGATCGGCTTCACCAGGTTTCACCACCAAGGTGATCAGAGAGGTTTTCATTTTTGTATACAAATGCGCAGAGCACAGAAAACAGATTAAACCGCAAACCTCAGATTCTGAAAAGTTTTTTGTAACACCCCTGTCACATGAATTTATTTTTTGCGGCTTTTGGCTTTCGTTGGGATCGGCTCCTCCGTCTAGGCTCTACTCATGCGAAGGCTCATCTGCTTCCTGTTTCTAAGCCTTGCCGGAATCCTCTTGGCCCAGCACGCCCCGCCCACTCCGGCCTGGTCCGAGGCGACCGAGGGGAGCAAGCGATTTCAACTCAGCTCCGGACTCCGACTCGATGTCTGGGCCGCGGAACCCCAACTGAGTAACAGCGTGGCTTTTGCCTTCGATGGCAAAGGACAAGCCTATCTGGCCGAGTCAGACCGTTGGGCCATCAGTGTCTTCGACATCACTCAAAAAACCAACTGGCTCTTGGCCGACATGGCGTTTCGGAGCGTGGCCGACCGGGGTGCCTTCCTCACCAATACTTTTGCCACCAACCTGAGCGTTTTGACGCGGGAGAGCGAAGTTGTGCGACGGTTAGCCGATCGGGATGGGGATGGACGGGCCGATCACTCGGACATTGTTGCTCAGGGGTTTCAGAATGCGGTGGATGGGACGGCAGCGGGTGTGCTGGCGTCTCGAGATGGGCTTTATTTCGCTAATATTCCAAGCCTGTGGCGATTGCCCTACCCCAGCGTTTCCCGCACCGCCACTCCGATCAATGCCCAACGGATGAACCCCTTGGTCAGCGGTTTCGGAGTCCACATCGGCGTCTCCGGCCATGATCTGCATGGGCTAATCCAGGGACCCGACGGGCGCATCTACATGAGCTTTGGAGACCGGGGAGCGAGCCTGACCAACCGCGAAGGACGGCGCATCCACCTTCCAGACTGTGGCGGAGTGCTCCGCTGCGAACCCGACGGCCGTTTGCTGGAGGTCTTCTGCCAAGGACTGCGCAATCCCCAGGAACTGGCCTTCGACGACGAAGGCAACCTCTGGACGGTCGATAACGATACGGCCGGAGCGGATCCCTGCCGTGTACTGCACCTGGTCGAAGGCGGAGATTATGGGTGGCGGACCAGTTACCAGCACATGGAGGGCTTCGGCCAGTGGGTGAAGGAAGAACTCTGGAAGGGCGGACGCGATGGAATCTTGCCCTTGGCCGGCACCGTCAGCCAGGGCCCCAGCGGACTGGCTTTCTACCCCGGAACCGGTTTCGGAGAGCGTCTGGCCGGAACCTTCTTACACGCGGATTTTCCGGGAGGCGTTTGGGCGTACACCGTGAAACCTGCGGGCGTGAGCTTCATCGTGGATCGGAAGGAGAAATTCCTCTGGAACTGCTGGCCGACCGATGTGGATTTCGGTCCCGATGGAGCGGCCTATGTCTTGGACTGGGTGAGCGGCTGGGGACAAACCCCACGCGGTCGGATTTACCGGATCACCCCGACCCAAACACCGACGGAAGCCGAAGCCACCCTCGTGGCCCAAGTCCGCCGACTCCTGTCCGAGGGGTTTTCCGAACGACCCGATGGGGAGGTCGTCGCATTGCTAGCCCATGCGGACCGCCGGATCCGGCTGGAGTCCCAATGGGAACTGGCCCGACGCGGTACCGCCGTCCTTGATCCGCTGGTTCGAACCGCGAAGGAGGGAACCTCGTTGTCACGCCGACACGCCGTCTGGGCCTTGGGACAACTGGCACGACGGGATGCTGGATCGGCCACGACACGCGCCTTACAGTCTCTGGTTCCACTCCTCAGCGGAACGGACACCGTCTTGGCACGGTGTGCCGCCCAGACGCTGGCAGAAAACGGGCTCGTGGCTGCACATCCGGCTCTGGTCGCCTTGCTGGATTCGCCCGAGATGGGTCGCCGTGCAGTGGCCATCGATGGATTGCGCGTCCTCCGCTCCCACCGCAGCCGGGACCGATTCGAAGCCGAATCTGCGGGTCCCACCCGTCCAGACCCGGGCAGTGCCCAGCGCCTGCATTTCTCTCTGCAATTTCCATGGAAGGCTTTCCGCCAGGCTGTGCTCATGGATGGTGGGTCGGACCTCTTCCTCAGATCCATGGCCGAACGCTGCCTGCGCAATGAACGCGCCGAGCGCGGCGAGTCCCGAAGTGCTCTGGCCGAGGCGGCCTCGGATCCCGACCCGCGAATCCGGGAACTGGCCGTCGGTGCGATCCGCTGGATCCGTAAGGAAGAGCCAACTTTCTCGGGAGAATCCTCGGAGGACCTCCTTCGATTTCTTGCTGACAGTCATCCGGCGGTGGTCACGGCCGCCGCCCGAACGCTCTATGACGTCCCGTGCGTCGAAGGCCTGCCGGCACTGGCCCAGTTCATCACACGAGTGGATTGCCCCACGAACCTGCTCACGCGAGTCATCCAAAGCTGCCTCCGTTTGGGTGCACCGCAGCATGCCCAGCAATTGGCTCAATTGGCCAAACGCCGGGATGCGCCCAATTTCGCCCGCATCGGAGCTCTGGAGGCGTTGGCCAACTGGGGGCAGCCACCTCCATTGGACCCGGTGGTGGGCTTGTGGCGACCTGCATTCGGTGGGGCCGCTCCGTTCGAGCTGAAGTTCCCCGTCGAAGGCAATCCAACAGGCACCGGCTCCCTGCAGAGCCGGGGGGAAGAACCCCTATCTCCAGTCCAACCTACTCCGAAGAAGGCACCGCCCGCTCCATCGAACCCGCTGCTGGCCGCCGCCCTCGAAGCCACCAGCGGCCGGGGCACGGCTGCGATGCCCTTGCCTCAACTCCCCTCGGATCTAGGGCGTTCACTCGACTTCGCCGAAGCTCAGACCTTTAAACGCAACACCGAAGCCGCCAAACGGGCCTTCCTCCGGGTGGCCGGAGAAATCATGAACCCGGAAACTCCCGACGAATACGGGCTGCGTCTGGGGGGTGGTCCTTCGTCGATGGAGGTGCAATTGGCAGTGGTGGCCACTGCCTTGAAACTCCGGACGCGAGAAGCAAGCACGCCGCTCTTCGATCTATTCCTCCGAACCTCGACACCTGTAAAAATCCGCCGTGCCATCGTGGAGACCCTGGCCGAACTACGAGCTGGTCAGGCCGACGACGTGCTCCGCATCGCCCTCAAAGACCCTGAACTCCAATCCGCGGCCCTGCCCTACTTGGACCGACTCGCTGCCGGGGCCGAGTCGACGACCCTGCTCTCGAATCTCGTGCAGCGGGCCACCTCGGGAAATTCCCTCAAGACCGCGCAAATCGCCCTGACAGTGCTGGGCACGCTCGATCACGAGTCCGTACTTCCGGTGTTGGGTGAGGCCATCGAACGTTGGAAAATCGGAAAACTCCCTCCAGAACTCGAACTGGATCTCCGGGAAGCGGTGGCCCGGACTTCTCTCTCCAACGCCCTCCCGCCCAGAGCGGCCGAGCCGGGATTCACTGACTCCCTCGCCGCCTTCCGGGTCAGTTTGCTTGGGGGAGACGCATCGCGAGGCCGACAGGTGTTTCGGGAACACCCCACAGCGCAGTGTCTTCGCTGCCATCAGATCGCCAACGACGGGGGCACAGTAGGCCCCAAACTGGACGGCATCGGAGGCCGACAAAGCCGTGAGTACTTGTTGGAAAGCATTGTCTGGCCCAATCAAAAAATCGCGCCGCAGTTCGAGGCCGTGGCCTTAACCCTCCAGGACGGAACCCAGTTCGGCGGCACCGTCAAAGGCGAGTCGGAGGGACTCCTCTCCATTGAAACCACGACAGACGAGGGCACGTTGATGGTCCGAAAGATCCCCCTGGGAGACATCGCCCGACGGGAACGCGGACCCAGTGCCATGCCAGAAGGCTTGGCAACAGCACTCACTCCCCGCGAGTTGCGTGATCTCATCGAATACCTCGCAACTCTCCGATAACCTCGGAATCACGTTTCCACATCCCCCCATCCCACTGCCCCAAGTGAGATGCTCAGGTTCGATTAACCCGGCACCACCGCACGAACCCGGAGCAGACGCAGGCTATTGAGGACGACCAACACCGTGCTTCCCTCATGCACCGCCACACCGACTGACAAGGGCAAGCGGGACACGGTCAGCGATACCACCGCCATCACCAAGATAGTCCCCAATGAAAGAGCGATATTTTGGCGGATGATACGTCGAGACTGGACACTCAATTCACGGGCCACCAGAAAGTTCTCCAACCGGTCATTGATGAGAACCACCTCGGCCTGCTCGATGGCAGCGTCGGAACCCCGGGCTCCCATGGCAATACCCACATCGGCGGCCACCAGACACGGCGCGTCATTCACTCCATCGCCGATCATCGCCACTCCATGGCCTTGCCGCTGGAATTCCCGTATGGCCGCGACCTTGTCCTCGGGCTTGAGCGCCGCTCGCACCTCGTCCACGCCCGCGACTGCTCCCATTTCCTGAGCCGGCGCCAACCGATCACCGGTGAGCATCACTGTGCGAAGCCCGGCCGCGCGAAGTTGTGCCACGACGGCTTTGGAATTGGCCCTCAGGGCGTCCTTGAGCACCAGACGCGCCAAGAGACCCGGGCCGGCGATCCACGTTTCCGAGGCTTTCTCCACCGGAGGAGGCAGAGGCACGGGGGGAAGCCCTGACAGATGGGACACGAAATCGCGGTTGCCAAGAAGCATCTGCCGCCCGCGCCATTGGCCTGAAAGTCCTTGGCCCGCCACGGTTTCGGTACCCTCAACCATTTCCGCTAAAATCCCCCGACTGTCGGCCCAGCGGGCAATGGATCGCGAGACCGGATGATTGGAAACCCGGGCCAGCGCCGAAGCAGCCTCGGACGCCTCAATTTCGGTGCCCGCCAGAACTTCGATACGCTCTAGGATTAGCCGGCCTTCGGTGAGGGTTCCGGTCTTGTCAAACGCCACCACCTGAATCCCTGCCAAATTTTCGATGGCGGCCCCACCGCGAAAGAGAATGCCACGTCGGGCACCCGAAGCGATGGCCGAAAGGATGGCCGACGGCACCGACAAGACGAGGGCGCACGGCGACAGCACCACCAGGAGCGTCATGGTCCGATAGAACGCACTGAACTCATCTCCCTTATCAAAGAAAGGAGGGCGACCGGCCCAGTGCCATTGATACAAAAACGTGATCAGACACGCCGACAAGACCAAGACTGTATACGTCGTCCCGAAGCGATCGGTGAGGCGGTGAGAGGGCGACTTCAGGTGCCGCGCTTCATTGATAAGATTCAAGATGCGGTGAAGTGCGCTGTCACCGACCGGACGCAAGACGCGCCCCTCCAAAACGCCCCACAAATTGAGGGTGCCTCCCATCACCGAATCGCTCGGGGCCTTAGGCACGGCCTCCGATTCCCCCGTCAGAGAGGATTCGTCGCAGGCGCTCTGACCTCGCAGCACCAACAAGTCTACCGGTGCCAGTTCGCCGGCGGTCACCCGAATCACATCTCCCGGTTTGAGGGTCTCTACAGCAACCACACTTTCGGAGTCGCCGACCAAGAGTCTTGCAGTTTTCGGGGCGCTCTTCAGAAGTGCATCGATTTCACGACGGGTCCGACCCGCGGCAAAACTCTCCATCGCTGAGGACGCCGAGAAAAGGAACAACAACAAGGCGGCATCCCCCAACGCACCCACGGCCACCGATCCAGGCACCACCAAAATCATCAGGAAGTGCGTGTCGAAGCGCAGCCGACGGAGGTCGATCCACACTTCCCGAGTCAGATCCCATCCTCCAAAAAGGAACGCGAACATGAAGGCGGCCGTGGATACCGTCGGCCACCGACTTGCCAGGGCCCAACCCAGAGTCCCAAGCAACAAGCACATCCCCGACCGAACCGCCATCGTCTTCCATGCGTGGATAGAGGAGTCGGAGGGATTCACGGAAATGGACCCAAAAGGAAGGTGTTACTCCTTCTTGATCGCTTTCTTTCGTACGGCCGGAGGCTTGACCTGACCGGCATCGGCCCACAAGCCCTCGATGTCATAATGCGCACGCACATCGGCCTTCATGATGTGGACGATGACGTCAAAGAAATCGGCAACAATCCAATTGGACTGCGCAGAGCCTTCGGTGTGCACCGGTTTCAGGTCATGCTCCTTGCGAAGACCATCGAGAATCTCATTCTCGATAGCGCGTAGGTGCGGCTCACTGCTGCCGGTGGCGATCACGAAGAAGTCGGTCACGGTGGACACCTCCCGGACGTCCAGCACGATCAGATTTTCCGCCTTCTTGTTGTCGGCCAACGCCCTGCAGGCGAGAGCCAGCTGTTTCGAATCCATCTCGGCCAACATCACCCGAAACAAGCCCCGAAGAAAGACGATTTCCGAAATCGAGCAGAAGGCCCCCTTCTTTAACTCGGGATTAATGCCCCTTCACCGAGAGCTCGCGGTCATTCGGACGCACTGGAACGGTCTGTTGCCGCCCACCTGGCCAACGGATGCGAAGCTCGGTGGCAGGCTGTGGCACGGCGAGCACCAGAACCCATCCGTCCTGCCCGCCCGAACCCGAACCCGCCAAGACCGTCTTCACCGCTCCATCGGTACCGTCGGCGTATCGGAGGCGCAGCTGGGCTCCGATTCCCGACGGGTTGGCGACGGATCCCTGAAGACGAACGCGCAGACCCGGCGTAGCTCGAGTGTTGCGGTACAGGCGGGTGGGCCCCTGATTCTGCGAAATAGCCACATCCAACCGACCGTCCTGATCCACATCCAGTACCGTCACACCGCGCTGATCACCCTCGGCGTGAATTCCAGATTCCGCGGGCCGAACCGCACGAAATTCTCCCGCGCCGATGCCGCGCAGCCAAAGGCCACGCCCATTGTCGTCGCGACTAATAGGGCTGACACGCTCAGTCCGATTCTGGGCCAGCAGCAAATCCTCTCGCCCGTCTCCGTCAAAATCGGCCACGCCGATGGCGAAGACCGGAGACTCTTGAGCCTCGCGCGGCAGGGATCGCCGCTCAAAGCGCCCTCCGCGATTCAGAAAAATGGCCGACTCTAACTCGTTGACCTCCAGTCGACGCGCGGCCCCCACCCTGCCCTCCAAAATTGCCGACTCCGTCGCCTCGCCAAAGACCCGGTGGGTAGGAAAACGCTGTGGAAGGTCCGGAAACACCGTCGCCAACCAATTGCGATCGCGGAACGGACGGCGGACTCCCTGCCGCTCCCACACTTCCATTACCTGCAAGGTTCCCTCTCCCAACCATTCCCCGAAAACCAGGCCCATGCGGGCCGGTTGAACCACCTCGTACTCGGTGTTCCGCCCCACATTGCCCGCCACCAGATCCGTGCGGCCATCGCCATCGAGATCACCCACGGCCAGACAGTTCCAAAGACCGGTGTGGTTCTTGAGACCCCACGACTCGGAGACGTCCTCAAAGCGACCGCCCTGATTGAGAAAACACCGCAGAGATCCCCACTCTAGGGAAAGCACCAAATCGCTGTCGCCATCGTTGTCGATATCCACGAACACCGCCCCAGTCACCCGCCCCAAATTGCGGAATGGCACGCTCCAGTCGTCGGCCACCACCAGGGTTCCGTGATCGTTCCTCAGGCACACAGAAGACGCTGCTTCGGGAAACCGGCCTGGAATTCCTCGGCCGGCGACAAATCCATCGAGGTCGCCGTCCTGATCCATGTCTGCCAGAGCAATGGCTCCCATGCTGAAGAGACCCACCGGAAGCATCTTCGGTGCGACCGTCGGTGAAAAAACCTGGATCTGGCTGGGCTCCTTGCCTGCGGATTCCTCGTTGGAGATCCCCACCAGAAATTGGTGATTTCCCAGGCCATTGTCCCACCCGACCAGCGAGGTGTGATCACCCGAAGCGGCCCCCGCACCGTCCAATCGTACCAGCGAGCGGCCCTGCTGATTAACGAAGACACTCAGGCGTCCGCCCCGCCCGGCTCCAACCAACAAATCCTCCCAGCCATCCCCATTAAAATCGTACGCGCTGACTACTGGCCCGCCGCGACTCGGGCGATGGGGCAATCCCGGTTGCCGAGCCCAGTCATCGAACGGGGCCTCGGTGTGAATCGGCTGAGGCCAGCCCTCCCACTCGATGAATTGTGGCGCCGGCCGTGTGGGTGGCTTTTCGGCGGAGTCACCGGTGAATGGCGGTTCCACAATCTGATACTGGCGATTGGCTTCAAGGCCCTGGAATCGACTCACCGCTCCGCTCCGCCATCGCACCTCCAAAGAGTGTGTTGACCCACTCGCACCCAAGGCTGCAAAGACCCGTTCCGAAGGCTCCCCGGAGAGATAACGGCCACCGGCGATGATCTCCTGCGACTGGGTCATCCCTCCGCTCGTCCACAGCAACCGTGAACCAATACCTTGCCGATTGGCCCCACGCCCCTGGAGTCGAACGGCCACCCGCGGTGCCACGGCATTGTTGCGATACAACTGAGCCGGAGCATTGAAGCCGTTCACCACCACGTCCAAATCTCCGTCGCCATCCAGATCAGCCAAGGCCATCCCGTGCGCCACCTCGGTCGCAGCGAATCCCCAGGCCTCGCCGGCGGGTTCAAACCGTCCGGACCCGAGGTTTCGAAACGCCGCGTTCGGGGTCCGCCACTGCGGATAGAACTGTCGGTGGCGGCGCACTTGCTCGGGGGTCCACTTGCGCCGGTGAAAGGCCTCGGGGGCGTCTTGGTCGAGCACATCCTGGTCGAACCCATTGGTGATGAGCAGGTCTTCGTATCCATCCAGGTCCACGTCGATGAAGGCAGGACACCAGGACCAATCGGTGGCCGCGATTCCGGCCATTAGGGCCGTCTCGACATAACTCTCTAGGCCCCTACCCAGGAACAATGAGTTTCGATTGAAGACCGGGCGAACCTCCACAGGCTCAGGCGGGGTAGAGCCGGGCCCGCCGCGGCCGGCATGCCGCATCCGGGTCGCTGAATCTCGGGCCAGCATGTCCACGATGAGGACGTCATCTTGTCCGTCACGGTCGACGTCAGCCACATCGAGTCCCATGGACGAACGGCTCCCATGCCTCACAGCATCGGCAGCCATAGCTCGGAAGGTACCCCGACCGGCATTGATCCAGAAGCGGTCCGGCGAACCATTGTCATTGGAGACGATCAGATCGGGAAACCGGTCGCCGTTGAGATCCCGAAATTGAACGCCCAATCCCCAGTCCCGAGGCGGGTCCATTGGTTTTCCTTGATCATCCAGAAAGGTCCCCGGGACGTGGGTCAACAGCGTGAAGTGGCCACCGCCATCGTTGCGGTACAAGCCATCGGACTCGGGCAACTCCACAACCTCGCCCTCAGGCCCCACCCGAAAACGACCCAACCAGCGCGGATGGGTCGCCGGCTGCCCATTCACCTGAGAAATGCGGGGAACACCCCCTTCGCGGGTGATGCTCACCTGCACCGTGGGGTCCGCTAAGGCGACCATGTCGCTGTAGTGGGCGCAGTACAGGTCGAGGTCGCCATCCCCATCGATGTCAGCCAAAGCCATCGACATGGGCGTGGCCGATCGCGACAATCCCGAATCGGTCACCTCAGAAAAAACCCCCTTTCCCGAATTCAGAAAAAGCCGGGTCCCCGAAGCGATGCCATTGACCAATAAGTCCAAATCTCCGTCCCCATCCACATCCACCAACACCGCTCCCGTGGACAATTGATCTGGGCAAGCGGCCGCCCCGATCGTCTCTTCCTCGAAACGGAGACCCCCTCGGTTTCGAAACAATCGATTGGGCCCCTGGAGCGCGCACAAATAAATATCCGGTCGCCCATCCCCATCGACATCGCCGATGGCCAGCCCGGATCCATTGTTGGCCACCGCATTGGTCAGAAAGGCGTCGCCTTCGAGACGATTGGTGAAGTTTAACCCGGTCTGCCGAGAATCGAGTCGTGTGAGGCCAGCGGTGCCTCCAGGCCCGGGCTTCAGGAACTGGGACTGAATCTCGCTTGCTGCGTTGGTTGCAGGAGTGGTCGCCTCCGCCCTCAGCGCGAGGGTGCTCCAGATCCCGACAGCAACGGCGAAAACAGCGGCCGCCGGGCGAGGAAACATCGACTGGATGCAGAAAAGCAGGGTGAACACAGGGAAACGCAGCCAAGGCTCACTCTCTGCACTGGCAGGGTCAAGTGGAGGGATTTAAAGTGGAGGGGTTTTGAAGGCGGCCCCTGAGAACGGTCGGCACCTAGGCTCGTAGGAAGGGCGCAGTGCGACTTTCGGGCACCGAGGCCACGTGGTCTGGTGGACCGGCCGCCATAATTTGTCCGCCCTGATCTCCGGATTCTGGGCCCAGATCAATCAACCAATCCACACAGCGCAACAGCTCCATGTGGTGCTCGATGAGAACCACCGAATGCCCCTGATCGACCAGGCGCTGAAACACCATCAGCAAGATCCTCACATCTTCCAAATGCAGGCCTGTGGTCGGTTCATCAAACAGAAAGAGAGTCGGCTTAAATCCGCCCATCGCTCCGGATCCCACTGCTGGCTCCGATGCGGCTCGACGCCGAGAAACCGGCGGCGCCACTGGCGCAGAGGGTGCAGTAGACGCTGCCGCAGGAGTCGCGGCCAGGTGACTGACGAGCTTGAGTCTCTGACTCTCGCCGCCCGACAGCGTATTGAGCGGTTGCCCGAGCCGAAGATAACCCAAGCCCACTTCGGTCAGGAGAGAGAACTTCATCAGGGCCCGACGCGCATACTTGGAATCCGGGAAGGCAACCAAGAAGCGCACCGCCTCCTCAACCGTCGCATCCAGAATGTCGGAAATCGACAGGGCCGAGAGACCCAAACCGTCGGGAGGGGCCACCTTCACAGCAGCCACCCGAGCCTGATATCGGCAACCGCCGCACGCCGCGCAGCGGATGAGCACATCGCTCAAGAACTGCATTTCGATCTTCTCAAAACCGGCTCCTCGACAGGTCTCACATTGGCCACGCTTAGAGTTAAAACTGAAGCAACCGGCCGGCATTTCATTGGCCAGCGCCTCCGGACTGGCCGCATAGAAATCGCGGATGTCGTCAAAAGCCCCAATGTACACGGCCGGATTGGACCTCGGAGTGCGACCCAAGAGGGACTGATCTACCAGCACCACCGCTCCTAGGTGTTCAGCTCCCTCCAACTCCGCTAACTGCAAAGCCGACTGGGCCTCTCCGATCGATTCGCTGTCGACTTCTTCTTCGAGGCTCGTAGTCGACTCATCGGCATTGAGCCGAGCCTGCAACAGGGGCAACAAGATCTCCCGGATCAACGTGGTCTTGCCGGAGCCGCTCACTCCACTCACTCCCACCAGACGCCCCAACGGCAACGTGACAGTGAGGTCTTTGAGGCAATGGGCCGTCGCATGGCGAATCACCAGCGCAGGAATCGTGGCTGGGTATCGGATCGTCGGCAGGGCCTCCCTCAGGACGCCGAGGTTTGCGCGCGCAGATTCCGGCACCGTGCTGCGAGAGGGGCCTTTCGCAGTGCCTTTCACCACGCCGATGTACGGCAAGGGTACCGGCCGCTGGCGAGACTCCCCGACGCTGCGCCGCCCGGACAGGTAATCGCCCGTCAGCGAACCCACGACCGACTGCAAGGCCCGCGGCGACCCTTGAAACAGCACATGCCCCCCTTGGACTCCCTGCCCGGGACCGATATCCACAATCTGGTCGGCTGCACGCATCACCTCGGGTTCGTGCTCCACCACAACCACCGTGTTGCCGGCATCCCGGAGCGTCTGGAGGACACGAATCAGCCGTTGGCTGTCGCGCGGGTGCAAACCAACACTCGGTTCATCCAGAACATAGAGTGTGTTAACCAAGCGCGTCCCCAGGCATGTCGTCAGGTTGACCCGCGCTGTCTCTCCGCCACTCAAAGTGCGGGTGGTCCGATCTACGGTCAGGTAACCCAATCCGACCGACTCCAGGTAAGCCAGGCGGGCTCGCACCTCAGCGAAGACCAAGCCAATGGGATCCTTCGACGGCAGATTCAAGGTCTGGGCGGCCACCTCCAAAAGGCCCAGTGCCTCTCGAATTGGCAGACCGTAGAAGCCGGCCAAGTCTAGCGATCGGGATTGACCCGGAGGAGTCCAACGGAATGCCAATGCCTCAGGGCGCAAGCGACGGCCCTGGCACTCGGAGCACGTTTGATAGCTTCGGTACCGCGACAGCATCACCCGCACGTGCATCTTATAGGCCTTGCTCTCCAACCAGCGGAAGTAACCCTTCACCCCGTACCATTTGTTCGGCCAAGACTTCTCGAGATCCTTCGGATCGTAGTCGGATTCCCCGTCCATTACCCAGCGCTGATGGATCTCAGACATTTCTCGGAAAGGCACCCGGGTCGGAATGCCCGCACTGCGAACCTTGCGCATCATGTCGTTCTGACACTCCATGCCCATGCCAGTCTGCCAGGGCTTCACCACTCCCCCTTCAATGGACTTGGAGGTATCCGGGATAGCCAGTGTGGGATCAATAGAGATGATACGTCCGAACCCCTTGCACGCGGGACAGGCACCCAGCGGATGATTGAAGGAAAACAGGGCTGGCTTGGCCTCGGGGGCGTCCAGATTACAGCTCGCGCAATGAAGATTCTGGGAGAAAGGGTGAGGTGAGACCGCCGCTGAACCTTGAAAAATCCAAACCGACAAGTGTCCCTGACCGTAGCGGTAAGCTGTCTCACAGGCTTCACGGAATCGATTGCGTTGTCCGGGTTCCAGCCGCAACCGATCTGCGATAATCTGAACGCTGCTTGCACCCGATTTTACCGTACTCAAACCTTCTTCCAGTCGCAGGACCTTGCCATCGATGACCATCCGTTGAAACCCCTGCTGGGTCATCAATTGGAACTGCTCGGCCAACCCCATCTTTTCGGAGAGCGGCAACTCGAAGGTGACCAACGCATCGGCAGCGCGATCGCCGGACCATTCACCCGCCTCCACCTGTTGCCACACCGTCTCCCAGACACGATCCGGAGGCTCAGCATGGACCGTGTGTCCGCACTGACGGCAATGGGGGCGAGCGATGTGAGGCCACACCACCTTCATGTGGTCGCAAATCTCCGTCATGGTCCCCACCGTACTGCGTGTGGAACGGACAGAATTGCACTGCTCAATAGCAATCGCCGGCGGGATATTCTCAATCCGATCCACCGCGGGCTTATCCATCCGGTCGAAGAACTGACGAGCGTAGGGCGAGAACGTCTCGATGTAGCGTCGCTGCCCCTCGGCATAGAGGGTATCGAAGGCCAGTGAACTTTTGCCGGATCCGCTCAGACCTGTCACCACGATCCACTGCCCCAGAGGCAAATCGAGATCGAAACCCTTCAGATTATTCTGACGCACCCCGCGCAACCGGATGCAGGAGGCCGAGTCGACACTATTCGGCGTAGTAGACGGAATTGGATCCGGAGCCGGAGTCGCCGTGCGCGGTGTTTTCGAACCAGATCCGTTCATCAAGATGGCCAACCTATGACCGCCCCTCCGCGAGTCAATCCACACATCCTTTTTTGGTACTGTGAGAAGAGAGAAGAGACAAGACGCAGCGGACTGCGTCCCTCATGCCATCACCGCCTTGCTACTTCAGGCCGGAATCTCGTCGGCGCAGAAGAACCGCTTCACTTCGATCTCAGCATTCTCCACCGAGTCGGACGCATGAGCGATGTTGAGCATATTTGACTCACCGAGATCACCGCGGATGGTGCCTTTATCCGCCTTGTGACTGTCGGTCGGCCCGAGAAGGTCACGCACCGTCGCCACGGCATTGTCGCCCTTCATGATCAAAGCCAGCACTGGCTCGGACTTCATAAACTGGACGATCTCCGGAAAAAAGGGTTTGTCGGTTAGGTGAGAGTAGTGCTCAGCAAGCAGCGCATCGGTTAAAAGAAGAACCTTTGCCGCCTGAATGCGGAGACCAGCCTTCTGAATACGACCGATCACCTCACCGGCGAGGTTCTTTTGCATGCAATCCGGCTTACAGAGGATCAACGTGCGTTCCATTAATAGACAATACTAGCCATATGGGCAGATCAAGTCCACGAAACGCTGTCCTGAGGCGGTGTTGAAGTGTTGCAGGTCAGATCTGGAACCTCTTTTTCACCCCTCCGTACTTTCTGCCCCAACCACACACCAACCCAGGCAGCAGCGGTGTCAGGCCGTAGCGAGCCTTGGAGGCGAACATCTCAACCCCCTAGCGCACAGCGCGAAAGCCGATCCTCCCCAGAGCCTACTCAGCGAGCGGAGGCCTGATACCGCGGAGCCCCGCTAAAACCGCAGCGGAGCGGTGTCAGGCCGTAGCGAGCCTTGGAGGCGAACACCCCAACCCCTCGCGCAAAGCGCGAAAGCTTATCCTCCTCAGAGCCTACTCAGCGAGCGAAGGCCTGATGCCGCGGAGCCCAGATACAAAGCTCCACATCTGGAGTTTCCACCCGAAAGACCTTGAGGCAGCGTTACCACATGATGACCCGACGGGATTTCATCCGCTCCGCTGCCGGAGCCTCCGCCCTCGCCGCGGTCCTTCCGACAGGATGTGTTCGCGGCACCGCATACCAGGGCATCATCGATACCCACACCCACTTCTACGACCCCAGCCGGCCACAAGGCGTCCCATGGCCACCCAAAGACGATGCCGTGCTGTACCGCCGAGTCCTCCCCAGAGACTTCCGCGCACTGGCCGAACCCTTGGGCATCACCGCCACCGTGGTCGTCGAAGCCAGTCCCTGGGAAGAAGACAACCAGTGGATCCTCGATCTGGCCGCACAAGACCCGTTCCTCATCGGTCTGGTGGGCCACCTGAAACCCGGCCAACCCGGGTTCCGAGACCAACTCCTCCGCTTCGCGGCCCATCGCCGATTCCGCGGCATTCGAACCGGCGGATGGAACGGAGGCCTCCCCCTCAACGACCCGAATTGGAAACGGGACATCGCCCTCTTGGCTGACCACGATCTCAGCTTAGATTTAATCACTGGAGCCGACCAATTTCCCGAAGCCGTCCGCATCGCCGAGGCATTCCCCAGCTTGCGCATTATCGTCGACCACTGCTGCAACGTACCCGTGCGCCAACCCCTGCCCGAGGCCTGGATCTCCGCCGTGCGCGCCGCACGCCGGCATCCGAACCTCATCATGAAAGTCTCCGGATTAGTTGAAGGCACCGGTCGATCCGACGGCACCGCCCCCCGCGAAGTCGACGCCTACCGCTTCATCCTCGATCCGATCGCCGACGCCTTTGAAGAAGACCGCATGGTCTTTGGCAGCAATTGGCCTGTAAGCGAACGCTTCGCCCCCTTGGCAACGGTCTTCGGCATCGTCGACGACTATTTCAGCCACCATGGATCCACCGCCCGATCCAAGTTCTTCACCCACAATGCCCAGCGCGTCTATCTCGGCACTCACTAAAGCCCATCATTCCCCGCGCATTTTCCTCCGCATGAACCCCCTGATTTTTTCCTTAGGATTGGTCGCCTCTCTGATGACGACCCAGGCAGCCAGCCTCCTCTTGAAGGACGGCTGGATCTTCACGGCCTCGGGTCCCATCCTGACCAACGCCTCCATCTTCATTCGCGACGGTCGCATCGAAAAAGTCGGTGCCGGCCTCACCGACAAGGCCGACACCGTCGTCGAATTGAAAGGTCAGCGAGTCTTCCCCGGATTGATCGCTCCCTCCACCGTGTTGGGACTGCTCGAAATCGATGCCCTTCGAGCTACACGCGACACCACCGAAGTCGGCGAATATTCTGCCGATGTCAGCGCCTGGATTGCCGTTAACCCAGACAGCGAACTCATCCCCGTAGCCCGCGCCAACGGCTACACCCACGCTCATGTCATCCCCGGCGGAGGGACCGTCTCCGGCTTCAGCGGCCTCATCCAACTCGACGGATGGACCATCGAAGACCTTACGATTGAGAAAGCCGTCGCCTTGCACGTCCAGTGGCCCGGTTTCGCCCTCGACACGACCCCTCAGCCTCCTGGAAAGAATGCGGGCCCGTCTCTTGAAGACCAAGTCCGAGACCGGGACCGCAAGCTGCGAGAAATCGACTCCTTCTTCACCGAGGCCACCGCCTATTCCGAGGCCAAGAAAGTCGCCAAGGAAGGCTTCAAAAACGTACCGGCTTGGGAGGCCATGCTGCCCGTCGTTCGAAAGGAGCGCCCCCTGTGGATTCACGTCAACGAAGCCCGGGGCATCCGGTCCGCGGCTGAGTGGTCCGTGCGCCGCGGATTCAAGGCGATCATCGCCGGCGGTCGCGACGCCTGGCGCGAAGCCGCCTACCTGGCCGAACACCACATCCCGGTCGCTTACGAACACGTCTTCACCCAACCCGCTCGCGATACCGATGCGTACGATGTCCACTACTCCGCAGCCGCCGTTCTGAACAAAGCCGGAGTGCTCGTGGCCTTCAGCGAAGGCACCGGCCAATTCGGCACCAGTCAGATTCGCAACATCCCCTACTCCGCCGCTCAGGCACGTGCCTTTGGCCTCCCCTACGACGAGGCCGTGCGAGGATTGACACTGAACGCCGCGCGGATGCTCGGAGTCTCCGACCGCCTCGGCTCCATCGAAGCCGGCAAAGAAGCCAGCCTCTTCGTCGCTGACGGAGATGTTCTAGATCTCAAGGCCACGGTCACCCGGATGTGGATTCGGGGACGCGAAATCGACTTATCCTCACGCCACACGCGCCTTTACGAAAAATACCGCAAGCGCCCCACCAAGCAGTGATCCGACCGCTGCGACTCACACCGATGAGTTCGCGGGAACCGAGGTGTCTTTCTTGAGGAACACGGTTTGGGTCGGGAACGCGAACTCCAATTTCTCAGCGTCGAAGCGTTCCTTGACCTGCAAATTCAACCCGTGGAGCGCGGTCTGATACGTGGGCAAATCGCGGGTCAGGCACTGGTGATTCACCTCGATATTGAGGGCGGAGGCATCGAAGCGGTTGAAGGTGACCTGACATTCCCCGGTCAACGAATGCGCAGTGAAGATGGACCGCAGCAAGCTCGCGGCAAAATCAATGCGGTGAGCCGGAGTGTCATACGTCAGGCCGTAGTTTAAGACGGTGCGTATGGAAGGCCGAGCCGAGACATTGATGACCGTGTTGTTGCCCACCGACTTGTTCGGGAGGGTGATCAGGAACCCATCCGCATTGCGGACCTGGGTGGCTCTCAGGCCCATCGCCTCGACCACGCCATCCACGTCGGAACCCACCTTGATGCGGTCCCCGACTTTGAATGGCTTATCCACGAACACCGCCACCGCACCGAACAAGTTGGCCACCGAATCCTGGGCGGCCAAACCAAAGGCCAATCCCAGCACCGACACCGAACCGAGGATCGCGGTAATATCAACACCGAGATTCCCCAACAACGTCAGCGAAGTGATCAGTATCAGCACCGCCTTGAGCAGTTTGCCGATGAGCAACACGAACTGATCGTTGAAGGCCACGTCGCCACCCTGTTTGGTCTGCCGGCGCCAAGCGGCTATCGCCAAGTCGATGACTCGCAGCGCGATGAAGGTCAAGGCGACGGCACCCACGATGAGAGACAATCGGGAGAGATTGATCTCGAGCCAACTCGGCCAGTCATAAAGCTCGAGCCCGATGTGGATGAGGAACACCAGGGTGATGGCCTTCACCGGGCCATCGGCCAACTTCACCAAGATATCGTCCCACTCCGTGAGCGTCTTGGCCCCCCAATGCTTCAGCCGGTTCTGAATGAACCAATCCAGTGCCCGAGAAAGGTAAAACGCCAAGATGAGGTAAACCACCGATGCGGCATACTGCCAACGAGGGATTCCCAAGAACGGCTCCTCCATTCCCGGGATGCCGTTAATCCAAAAGGAAAGTTCAGTTTGATGGCTTTGGATGAACTGCTCATCAATCACCCTGCGCGTCAGGGCGCTGGCCTTGGAGGCCAGGTCCGTGCTCTTGGCAACGGTGGCGGTGTTCGTGGTTTCGGCAGCCAGTGAGAGAGACCACAAACTCCAAACCAGGGTGGCGGAGCAGAGAAACATCCCCAACTGAAGGAGGAGGCGTGGTTGCAGGCGTCGAATCATCGGCGCTGACGAGTTAGTCGCCGAACCGACGACTGGCAAGGCAGATTCAGGGGCCCCGCAATTTCACTCCCCAGAATTTTCAAGACGACCGCACTAAGCTCTGAACCGAGCGATCACTCACTCCACATCCGCTGGGTGTGGCCTGCGTGGCATCCCGGGCTTGCGGTAGAACACCTTCCACAAAACCAACCCCAGAGCTGGAGCAGTCATGCCCACCACCGTGCGATCGCGAGTCTGCAGCAGGGGGATTAGTTCCTCAGGCCGAAAGCGCCCATGCCCCACTTGCACCAGCGTGCCCACGATGCCCCGGCACATTTTGTACAAGAAGCCGTCGGCCTCGATAACCACCGTAATGCGGGAACCCGACCGAAGGACGTCGCACCGCGTCACGTTGCGGACGGTGTGGTGGCGCTCGTAACCCGGGGACGCACTGAACGCCAAAAAATCATGACACCCGACCAAGGTGGCCGCCGCAGCCTTCATCGCCCGCAAATCAATGGGTTTTGGCACGTGCCACTGCTGACGCAGCCCCAGTGGATCATGCGCCGCATCATTCCAGACGGTGTATCGGTACTGCTTACCGATAGCGTCGAAACGGGCGTGGAAATCCGCCTTGGTCTGCGCGGCCGCCGTCACCCGAATGTCTTCCGGCAAGTGCGCATTGGCCGCCAAAATTAGTTTATCCGGGGTCATCCGCCATTCGGATCGGGGCACATCGAAATGCACCGACATCCCCCGGGCGTGAACTCCGGTGTCGGTACGACTGGAACTGACAACCCGGGGACCACAACGAAACAACCGGCCCAAGGCGACCTCTAGGCAGCCCTGGACCGTGATGCCCTCGAGCTGCACCTGCCAGCCACGGTAAGCGGTGCCGTCGTAAGCGACGGTGAGTCGGATGCGTTGGAAGCCCTCGGGAGCCGAGTCCGGACGCTCACGGGTGCGCTTCTTGGGAACTTCTTGCTCCGAGGACATCGTGGCTTCCTGGGAAGCGACACCCTCACCCCTCACAGGGTAAGACTATCGAGGTATCCTTGTAGTAGAATGGCCGCCGCCGCCGCATCGATCTTGCCGCGCTGTTGGGCCGCCTTGGTGCCACCGCTGCGGAGGGCCTTGGCTGCCGACACGGTGGTGAGTCGTTCGTCCCAGGTTCGGATCGGCACCATAATCACATCCTTGAGCGCCGCCACAAACTCCCGCGCCTTGATGGCCGCCTCACCATAGGTGCCATCCATGTTGCGAGGCATGCCCACCACGATGAGTTCTACCTGCAGGGATCGGATGAGTTCCTTCACCCGTTCCACGAGAGCCAAAAATGGTTCGGCCGGAATGAACTCGACCGGACGGGCCATCATCCGCAGTTCGTCACTGACGGCGACGCCCACACGAACGGTACCGGGATCGAGGGCCAGGATACGCATAGCTCAGAGCAGTGAGGCGGAATCGGTGTCGATGAGCAGCACAGCCGCCGGGTTGCGTCGAAGCATCGAGGCCGGGCAGAGCGAATTCACAGGGCCCTGGAGCATATTCTTCACAGGCACCGCCTTGCGTTTTTCCGGCGCGACACAAACCACTTTCCGGGCAGTCATGAGGGCCGGCAACGTGAGCGTGAAGGCGTAGGGCGGCACCGTCTCCAGCGAGGAAAAATGCCCCTCCTTCACCTGCTGCATTTTGCAGGCGTCATCGAGTCGGACCAATTTGACCCACTCGGAATCATCCAAACGGGCAACGTGGGGATCGTTGAAGGCCAGATGCCCGTTTTCTCCCACACCTAAGCAGCACAAATCGATGGCCTGCGACTCAAGCAGCGCCGTGTAGCGGGCGCATTCCACATGAGGGAGATCGCAATCACCGTGGATATAATGGAAGGCCTTGGGCTTCACCAGCGACTCGACCCGCTGCTTCATATAGTACCGGAAGCACGACGGATGATCAGCGGAGATGCCGAGGTATTCGTCCATGTGGAACAAGGTCACCTTGGACCAATCGATGCCACCCAAGGCCACGAGGTTCTTCAGGAACTGAATCTGGGAATTGCCGGTGGCCAGAATGGCCGCGGCCGAACCGTTGCGGGCAATGGTGTCCGCCAAATAGTTGCGGACATCCAGCGCCACATAAGATGCCAGATCGGGTTGGCTGGCGAAGACATGAACGTCCAGGGCATCGGCCTTGAACGAACGGACCGGGGCATGCGATTGACTCATTGAATTGCCCAACCATGTCCTGAGATCTGCCCAAGGACAAGATTCAGACGCAGGGACTCAATCAACGCTCCGGTGGGTGGGCTGGAGACACCGGGTCGCCGCCTTCGACGGCTGCCGCCAACAGGGACGCTTCGGTCCATTGATTAGTCGGCCGGAGGGCCACCAACTGGCCTCGATGAAAAACTCCGATGGTGTCACAGACCCCTAGGAGTTCCGGCAGGTAAGAACTGGCCATCACGACGGCTTTGCCCTGAGACGCGGCCGCATCAATCTGGCGGTAAATGTGCACCTTGCTGCCGACATCAATGCCCCGGGTTGGTTCATCGAGGAGCAATACCAGGGAGTCGTGGTACATGAGACGCCCAAAGGCCACTTTCTGTTGATTGCCACCGGAAAGCTCATGGACCGGCTGGGAAGGACTGTGGGCACGGATGTCTAGAGGCTTCATCCATGCCTGGGCCTCCCGATGCTCCGAGGGCGGATGCCAAAAACCCCAACGCACCAAGTCTCCGGGCCGGGTAATGAACAAGTTTTCCGCGATGCTTCGAGCGAGAAGCAGTCCGTCCTCCTTTCGATTTTCGCTCAGAAAGCCAACTCCCTCGGCCCAACGCTGCCGGGGAGAATTGGATGAAATATCTAAGTCACCCAAATGGACTGTCCCCGACCGAATGGCGTCCAACCCGAAGGCAGCGCGCAAGGTCTCGGAGCGACCCGCACCCACCAGACCAAACAACCCAAGGACCTCTCCCCGCCGCAAACTGAAGGTCACCGCGCGGGGTTTCTCGACGCCCTGCAGCGCCGCAACCCGAAACACATTCTCGCCCAACGACCGCGGACTTCTCGGGTAAAGGTCCTGAACCTCACGCCCCACCATGATCCGAATGAGTTCCGGATTGGCGATGTCCGACAGCGCCCCAGTGGCCACGCTGGCGCCATCTCGCAAGACCGTAAAGCGCGAACAAACCCGGCGGGATTCCTCCAAGAAGTGGGAGACATACAGCAGGCTAACCCCCTCTTTGCGCAGGCGATCCAGCACAGCAAAGAGGTGCTCGGTGTCGGCACGGGTCAGGCTCGACGTCGGCTCATCGAGAATGAGCACCCGCGGCTTCGACCGCAGGGCCCGAGCGATCTCGACGAGCTGCTGCTGGGCGATGGGCAACTCCCCGGAGACCGCGTCCAGTGGAATACTCTCAGCCCCCAGATGCCTCAGAGCCTCGGTGGCCAACTGCCGCTGACGCGATCGATCCACCCACCCCCAGCGGGAGGGTTCTTCGCCCAGGGTGATGTTCTCAGCCACCGTCAGGTGTGGGGCCAAATTAAGTTCCTGATGAATCATCGCCACGCCCGCGCGCTGAGCGGCAATGGGATCAACCGGCTGGTACTCCGCACCGTCGAGCATCATGGAGCCCGCATCCGGCTCATGGATTCCGCTCAAGATTTTGAGCAGCGTGCTTTTTCCCGCCCCATTCTCCCCGATGAGGGCATGGGCCTCACCCAGCCCCAGCGACAGACTCACCCCCCGCAGCGCCTGGGTGGCACCGAAGGATTTTTCGATTCCGTTGAGTTCTAGTCGGGTTGGCACGGGAAGCATTCAGATTTTCTCGGAGCCGGCCCGCAGACAAAGAACCTGCGGCAACCTGACTCTCGGAAATCGTGACGACCAAACTAGCGATCCACTCCCAATGCCTTCAAGCTTCGGTCTGCGTCCGAGAATGATCACCATGGAGCCTGCCCTCAATCCTCCGCCCCCTCCTGCGCGTCTGGGAGTGAACCGCGCCGGCTACCGCGGCGAGAGAATCGACGCTGCAAGTCTCCTGAAGGAAATCCGCTTTCTGGCGAACCGTAACGGATTCACCGAGCATGTCTCCGCGGTGGGTGTTCATGAGCTCGTCTTCTTGTCCCGTCTCGGTCAACCCGGTCCGCGATGCTACCTCTCGGCCGGAATCCACGGCGACGAACCCGCAGGACTAGTGGCCCTGCGCGATTTGATCCGGGACAATGCCTGGCCCGACGACCTTAACCTAGGAATTTGCCCGTGCCTCAATCCCCAGGGCTGCGAGCTGGGCACGCGCGAAAACGCCGCGGGCCTCGACCTGAACCGCGACTACCGATCCCCGCGGTCCATCGAGGTCCGGCTCCACCTCGAGTGGCTGTCCTCGCTCCCGCCTTGGAACATGTCGATTTGCCTGCACGAAGACTGGGAATCGCACGGCTTCTACCTGTACGAATTGAATCCGGGGAACCTGCCCTCGCTGGCCGGTCCCATACTCGAGTCGGTGCGTGCGGTGTGCCCCATCGACCACTCACCCTGGATCGACGGAAAAGAGTCCACCGCACCTGGACTCATCCGACCCACGATCGATCCCACGCAACGGCCCGATTGGCCGGAGTCCTTCTGGTTGCTCCAGAACGGATGTCCGAAAGGCTACACCCTAGAAGCCCCCTCCGACTGGCCGCTGCCCGTCCGGGCCAAGGCCTTGCAAATAGCCGTGCAAACAGCCGTGCAATGTCAGGCTCTCCGCGCCTGAGATGCTCCGACGACGACCGCGTTCCAGCTTGGACACTCCAGCCACCTCACTCCCACACTGCAGCTGGCATGCATCTGTCCCGACTCAAACTGCGCGACTTCCGGAATTATGTCCGGTTGGACGCTGAGTTCGGGCCCGGCTGTCATGTCCTCTTGGGCAACAATGCCCAGGGCAAGACCAACATCCTGGAAGCCATCTACTTGTTGGCGACCTTGCGATCGTTCCGTGGCTGCGGCGGAGCGCAAATGATCCGGCAGGGGGCCAAGGGCTACTTCGTCGGAGGCTCGGTGGAGGGACAAGGAGTCAGCGACATTAAGGCCTACTGGTCGCCGAAGGAACGCAAGCTCTCGCTCAATGAACGGCCCATCCGAAAATTGGCGGATTACTTTGGTGTCTTACGAGCCGTTGTCTTTTGTTCCGAAGACTTGGCCCTAGTGAAGGGACCGGCCCAAGGACGACGGCGCTTCCTGGACCTGCTTTTGGCCCAGACCATCCCGGGCTATCTCCCGCTGTTCATGCGCTATGCCAAAGCCCTCCGCTCTCGGAATGCGCTGCTCAAGCAACCCGTGGTGGATGTCGTCGAATTGGATGGATTCACCCAAGAACTTGTCCTGGCGGGCGAGTCGCTGATTACAGCTCGGCAAGACTTCGTCCCGGCATTGGCTCCGCGGGTTCAATCCGCCTTTCGGCGCATCGCGGTCGAAAGCGACGAACTGGCACTGCATTATCAACCCAGTGTCACCGGCGACTTCGCCGTGGCCCTGTCTCAATCCCGTGCCCGGGAACGCGCGCTAAAGACCACGGTCGTCGGTCCCCATCGCGATGACCTGACGTTGCTAGTGAATGACCGCGCCGCAGCGCCCTACACCAGTGAGGGCCAAAAGCGCACCCTCGCCATCGCTCTGAAACTGGCGCAGGCCGAGCACCTTGCCGCCGTGTACGGGACTCCGCCGCTCTTGCTCATCGACGACGTCATGGGCGAATTGGACACCCGACGCCGATCGGCGTTTCTTCCCCTCTTGCAGCAATCCTTCCGTGCGGGCGGGCAAGTGTTCATGACGTGCACCGAAGAGAATTGGCCTCGCCAATTGGGTTGTGAACTCCTGCGCTGGAAGGTCGACAAGGGGCGCCTCGATCAGTGGTCTGAGTAGCTACGCACCCGATGAGGCCGCCCCTGAAATCAGCGGGCTTTAGGGGCCCCGGTCGGGGGCAAGGTCGGAGACAATAACGAGTTGGTCTTTGATGAAGGATTGGCAACGCCATTGGTGCCGGAGCCGGCGGAGTCTTCTGAAAGACTAATGTCTAGGTTGCTCGCACGCCGAGTGGCCCGCACCACGGCCACATCACCCGTGCCATCGACTCCTAAAATAGGACGTCCGACACGAGACACATAGTTGTGTCGCACGGCCACGGTCCCGTCGGCGTGGATGCGGTGATGGAGATATTCGTCCGCTCCGTATTGATGGAGCACGTGCAATCGATTCTGGGCATCCATCGCCATAGAGGGAGGGTTGAACGACACGACTGTCCCCAAAGGCATCACCTTGTAAGTCACCGAAGCCTCCGGGTTGGTGATCACGGCAAAGATGCGCGCCCGCTTGAGGTAATTGGCCTGAACAACGGCATACCGGCGGCGTTCAGAAACGCCTCCCAAGACTCCAAACTCCCGCTCCCACAAGACCACACCATTCATCACCTCGAACTCGGCAGGAGCTGTAATGACGTGATTGTCACCGGAACCGGTGTAGACCGTGGCCGAGACATTGTAACGGCCTACCTGATCGATCTTGAACAACGGGGTCAGGTTAAACCGCAGCGTCGCCCGAGCTCCGGTCTTCAACGTGAAGGCCCCCGTCTCCTCCAAATCTGCGGTACGGGCAACACCCACGCCCGAGACGTTCTCGAGACCGAATCGGAGCCAGTCCGCTCGCTCTCCCAACCGCAGTGGCCCCCCGGTGAAATTGGCAATTCTCAGGATGACCTCACTCTTCTCACCGGTGAGAAACTTGTTCTGGTCAAACTCCAGTTTTACATCCACCTGAGCGTGGACGGTCATGACCAACAGGAACAAGCAGAGCCACGAAAATAAGCGATGCACGGCCAAGACCATAGGTGTCTCCAGAGAAAATTGAAAGTGCCCCGAAGGATCCCTTAATGCCCGCGATGAAGGTCGCTGACGCCGTGCGGCAGCCGGTTCAAGGCACGAACCTCGTCAGCACTTAGGGCACGATCGAACACCGCCAGGTCGTCCATCCAACCGGTGTAACCGAGCCCCAGCATCATCACTGCGTCATCCGCATTCCAAGAGTAGGTGTGCTGCCGCTCCGAGAGGCGGCCCACCGGTTGACCGTCGATATAGAGAGCCACCCGACCGTCCGGCTTTCCAGTGTTGAAGTTTTCGCAGGTAAAGATCACCTGATGCCATTCCTCCCGACGGAACGGCGGTTGCGTCAGGACAAGGAGCGGCTTCTCCGACAACGGCATTTTGCCCCAGTCCTTACCCTCGGGATTCCAAACATTTTTGTCAGCATAAGTCCCTAGGCGCAAATGCTTGGGATTATTGTCGGGGGTGAATTCCACAAAGAGTGAGGCGTCATCCCAGGCCTTGGAAGTAATCTGGATGACATCCGAATATTCCTTAGGTATGTCGATCTCCGGAGTGGTCCTCAGCCAAAAACTAACCGTCGCGGACCAGGCCGTGGGCTTCCAGGGGAAGTTGCCCGGTACCCGGAACCCCACCACCTCGGAAACCTTCTTTTCAAAACGCAGCGCACCTCCGTGGCGGCCCGCGTGCGGATCAATCCAAAGGGCGCCATTCGTCGGCAACCCCGCCGTCGTCTTGCGTGGCGCATCCCATTTCGGCCCCGTCTGGAAAAGCCGATCGCCCGCTCCCACCACCGCATCGGGCGACTGGTCAAACGGAGCATGGAACACCAACGACGAAGCCAATCGCGACGGAGCCTTACCGAGCGTGCAACCGGCCAACAGAGCCATTGAGGCCATCAGACAAAGGAAGCGCATGCCCAGACCATGCCCATATCCCGTGTGACTGGAAACCCCCTTCCTTGCCCGAAGGATCCCGTGCACGCACGAGTTGCGTCGGGCCCTGTTTGCTGTTTCTTAAGACCGTGGATTTGTTCAATCGCCCCGACGGGCTGCAGGACATTCGAGACAAAGTCATCGCCGGCGAGCGACTGACACCCGAGGACGGGTTGCGCTTGTTCCAAACAAAGGACCTCAACGCACTGGCTTCAATGGCCGACTTCGCTAACCAGCGTCGCAACGGGCGCAAGGCCTCCTACATCCTCAACCGGTATATCAACTATTCGAATTACTGCATCTTAAGCTGCCAGTTCTGCGCCTTCAGCCGCAAGAAGCGCGACAACGATGGGTTTCAACTCACCGAAGAACAAATGGTGTCCAAGGCCCGTGAGGCGCTGGCTGTGGGCATCACCGAACTTCACATCGTCGGCGGGCTGCACCCATCGCTGCCCTTCTCCTACTACACAGGGTTCTTGAGGGCCTTGAAGGCGGTCGATCCGCGCCTGCAGCTCAAATGCTTCACCGCCGTGGAAATTCTGCACCTGGCTTGGCTGGCCAAGAAGAGTGTTCGGGACACCCTTCAAGAACTGAAGGAAGCAGGTCTCGAATCCCTCACCGGCGGTGGCGCTGAGATCTTCCGAAAGGAGGTCCGCAGCCGCATCGCCACCGGCAAGGAAAGCGGCGAGGAGTATCTGGATGTCCATGGTACCTGGCACGGACTCGGGGGCCGCAGCACCTGCACCATGCTCTACGGCCATGTTGAGTCGCTCGAAGACCGCATCGATCACCTGGACCAACTGCGACGCCAGCAAGACCTCAGCCACGGATTCACAGGCTTCATTCCCCTGCCCTATCAGCCCGACAACAACCGCATGCCCGTCCAGCACGCACCCAGCGGGTATGATCAGTTGCGGACCATCGCCGTCTCCCGCCTCTACCTCGACAATATCGACCACATCACGGCCTACTGGGTGGGCATGGGGTTAAAAATGGCCCAGGTCGCCCTGAGCCATGGAGCCGATGACTTGCACGGGACAATCCTCGAAGAGCACATCTTTCACATGGCCGGCGCGAAATCTCCTCAAGGGACGCCCGAAGCGGACCTGATACGCGCCATCCGCGAGGTAGGCCGGGAACCGGTCCAACGCAACACCTTCTACGAACCCATTCGAGTGTGGCCGACGGAACTTCGACCCGCGGCCGAAATCGCGGCGGGCGGACTTGCGCTCGCCTGATCGGCGCCCTTGGGAGAAGCTCCAGCCATGCCGGTCACGCTGTCAGAGCTTCAGGCACGGGAACTCCAATTCCTGGCCCCTTACGCGCAAAAAAGTGTGGAGAGCCGGGGACGCGTCCACACCGAGAATCCGCCCACCTGGCGCACCGAATTCCAGCGCGATCGGGACCGGGTGATCCACAGCCGGGCCTTCCGTCGTCTCGAAGGCAAAACCCAGGTCTTCTTGAACGGGTCGGGCGATCACCTACGCACCCGACTGACCCACACCATGGAAGTGGCGGCCATTAGTCGCAACATCGCCCGAGCCCTGCGCCTCAACGAAGACTTGGCCGAGACCATCGCCCTAGCCCACGACCTCGGTCACTCCCCCATCGGTCATAAAGGCGAATCCATGCTCGATCGCCTCATGAAGGACCACGGCGGATTTGAGCACAATCGTCAGAGTCTCCGGGTCGTCGAGGAACTGGAGCGCAAGTACCCTCTATTCCCGGGACTGAACCTGAGTTGGGAAGTCCGTGAAGGACTCGCCAAGCACGGTGTGGCCTTCGAATCCGTCGAGGGCACCCGACGACGCCAACATCATCAGACTTCCCTGGAGGCGCAGGTGGCCAACCTCGCTGATGAAGTTGCCTACTACAGCCACGATCTGGATGACGGCCTCGACTGCGGTTTGCTCGATGAGAAAAAGCTGCTCAAGGAAGTCCGTGTGTGGGCCAAGGCCGCTCGGGCCGTGAAACGCAATTTTGGCGAACTGCCCGCCGAAAGCCGGCGCTACTACACCATTCGTCAGATCATCGACCAACAGGTGGTCGATGTCGTCAACACCACTGAAGCCCACATCCTCGAGGCGGGAGTCCGATCGGCCGACGACGTGCGTACCCATCGCAAGGCACTGGTCCATTACAGTCCCGAGCGCCGCCTGGAGAACCTCGAACTGCGCAAGTACCTCTACCGAAACCTCTACTACCACCCGGTCGTCGCCGAACCCAACAACCGGGCGATCCGAATGCTCAGCGAGGTCTTCCAATCTTACATCGCACACCCCAAGGAGCTAGGACTGGCGGCCCGAAAACGCATCGCTGCAGATGGATTGCATCGGGCCGTCTGCGACTACGTGGCCAGCATGACCGACCGCTACCTGATTCAAGAACACCACCGCCTCTTCGGGCTAAAACTCGGATGACCGCAGGAAAAGACTTCCCCCACACGGGACCTCGTCGGTTAGGCGGTGCCTTATTGGCCCGCAAGAGCCGGACGCCGGGTCAGGAGACCCGGCCTACACGGGACCTCGTCGATTAGGCAGTGCCTCATAGGGGTAGCTCGGAGATCCGTCCCTACCTCGGAGGCTCTTATCCAAAAGAGGACACAGTCGTTTTAGTTTTAATAAACACTTAATTGAGACACCGCGCTAGCTCAGTGCCCGCGGGACAACGTCTCGCGCAGGGTGGTCTTGAGGATCTTACCAGTGGCGTTGCGGGGTAGTGCAGGCAGCACAATGGCACGTCGCGGCACCTTGTAGTCGGCGAGAGTTTCTTTAAGAAACGCGATCAGGGCGTGCTCATCGAAAATGTGGCCCTCGTCCATCGCCACAAAGGCTACGGCCCGTTCGCCCCGCCGCTCGCACGGTTCACCGACCACGGCCGCCTCACGGATGCCCGGAAAACGGTAAATCACTTCCTCGATCTCCCTCGGGTACACATTCATGCCGTTGGGCTTGATCATGTCCTTTTTGCGATCGGTGATAACGTACCAACCGTCGGAGCGGCGGTGCCCGATGTCGCCGGTCAATAACCAGCCCTTGAGGATCGTCTGGGCCGTCTTGTCCGGGGCATTCCAGTAGCCGAGCATCACATTGCCGCCGCGGACGCAAATCTCCCCGTCTAAGCCGTCTCCCAATTCGTTTCCCGCGTCGTCTTGAACCGACACCTCCACGCCCGGAATGGGCACACCAATGGTGCCGGGCTTGGGATCCCGAGGCGGATTGACGGTCACCACCGGGCTGGCCTCGCTGAGTCCGTACCCCTCAATCAACGGCACCCGAGGATGGCGCGCATTGAAGCCATTGAGGATTTCCAGTGGCAACGGGCCCGCACCGCTCACACACAAGCGCAGCGACGTAAACTCGATCCCCGCGGGAATTTGCGATAACGCACGGAACAGCGCCGCCATCGCCGGCAACAACGTCCCCTGATTCTGCAAGATCTCCGCAATCATGTGCTTGGGCGAATGGAGTCCCTTCACCGCCACCACCGAGGCCCCACTAAGCAGGGGCAGCAGAAGTCCCACGGTCAGCATGAAGCTGTGGAACATCGGCAGGAGCACCACCAGACGATCCTCCTCGGCGAGTTCCAAGAAGACCCGGCAAGAGACGACGTTCGCCAGCAAGTTGCTGTGAGAAAGCATCGCCCCCTTTGGGTGGCCCGTGGTCCCGCTGGTATAGATGAGCACCGCTAGATCGTCTCCGCCGCGGACCGGATCTGAAATTTCTGCAGCTTCAGTGGGCAGTGTCTCCGCATCCAAGATCTGAATCGACGGATGCAAGGCCTTCAACTCGGGCAGGCCCGCATGGCTCGACTCGGCGATCACCCATTCGATGCCCGCGTCTTGGAGCATGTAGGCCACTTCTGCCGGCTTGAGGAAGTTGTTGATCGGCACCACCACCGCATCCGCGGCCAAGACCCCGAACAGAGCTCCGACAAACTCTGGACAATTTTTCAGCCAGATGGCCACCCGATCTCCAGGGCGGATCCCCTTCCCCTTGAGGAGACCCGCCGTCCCAAGGATCTGGTCTTGATAATGACCGTAGGTGTACCGGGAATCGCCCCAGTACAAGGCCGTTTTGTCAGGACGTGACCGGGCGACGGCGAGGAATGCAGAAGCTAGGTGGTTCATGGCAGAAATCGTTGCGTCCGAGGGTTTCTCTTTGGGAAGTGCTCTCAGTGCGGACTCAGACAAGTCATCCAAGCGGACCGCTCCGCAGCAGTGCTCGAACTTTCAAAACGGCCGCTCAGCGGCGTGCGAAAATGCGATTGGCCTCAGCCAGGGTTTCCTTGGATCCAATATCGTACCAAATACCAGGAACACTCCATGTCATCACCGGAGTGCGCGGATACAACCACTGGATTAGGCGGCCCGGTTGGTCCGGATTATTACCTTCAGCGATGTACTGCCTAACCATGGCTAAATACTGGCGCGGGTAGTAGTAGAGCGCGATCCCGATGAGCGTGCTGGCAGGATCTGCCGGCTTCTCAACGAAGCTGCTAATTCGGCCGGTCGCATCGATGTCCACGACGCCATACTTGCGAGCCTGCTCAAGGCTCCCGACATCATACACCCCCAGCACCGGGCCGTTCTGAGAGCGGCAATAGTCCCCGAACCCGCGGAGGCTCTGGTTGAAGAGGTTGTCGCCGGCCACCACGATCAAGTCGTCATCCAGCTTCGCTTGTTCGAGCACCAAGTTCAGGTCGCCGATGGCACCCAGCTTATTGGAATCGTCCGTCGATCCGTCATTGATTACAGAAAATCGGAACGGGTGCTGGGAGGCTTCGCGGTAGGCCTCAGACCACTGAGAGAATTGGCCTGCGAACTTGGCGTTGCTCACTACGAACACCTCGTCGATGCCCCCGATCGGGGCCAGATTATCCATGACATAGTCGATCATGGGTTTGCCCGCGACCGGCAACAGAGGCTTGGGCTGGGTCAACGTCAACGGATACAGCCGCGTGGCATAACCGGCGGCAAGGATGAGCACCTTCATGGATGGACTGAGGCTATCCGAGATTTCAACTGGCATCCAACCAAGAAGCAGCCTCCCAGAGGCAACGTTCTGAAGACCGAGCCCGGGGCCAACCCCAGAAACTTTGCCAGCAGGGGCCGGGTGCCCCCTAATCCTGCAAGCGTAGATCAACCCGATGCGTCCCCTCCTTGCACTTCGAGTCTCCGAATCAGATCAAAAACACGGCATCGCCGACCCTCTGAACCCCGGTAAGTCTGGACAGACCCTGCATGGGTCGCCTAAACCCTTGAGATGGCTGTCGCGGAAAACCAGCCAGATGGATTCCCGACCCCGGCCCACGGGCCTCCGGAAAGGATTCCTGCAAAACCGCATGACCCAAAGCCATTTAATCTTGGCGGACCAAGTCCGCACCCTCATTGGCCGCTGCCCGAAGCCGGAGAACCTGCTCGACGCGCCCGAACCCCCACCTGCCGATTGGGAAGCGGTGGCTCTCAACCTGTTCGCTCTCCAATACGAGACCGTTCCGGCCTACCGACTCCTCTGCAATGCTCGGGGGCGCCGACCGGAAGAGGTGCGGTCTTGGCTAGAAATCCCCGCGGTGCCCACTCAGGCCTTTCAGGAATTGGAATTCACCGCCATCGAACCCGAAGCTCGAACCAGAGTCTTCCACTCGTCGGGCACGACTGCCCAGCGTCCGAGCCGGCACTTCCACCATGCCGAATCCCTGGCCCTGTATGAGGAGTCCTTGCGTCCTTGGTTTGCGGCGCACCTGCTGGCCTCGGAGGCCGCCTTCCCACAAGGCTTACGACCCCGCTGCCTGGCCCTGACACCGCAGCCTGCGAACGCACCCCATTCGTCGCTCGTCCACATGCTGGAGGTGGTGATTCAAGACTTCGGCGGCACGGGCTCTGGCTTCACGGGCCGCGTGGGCGGTGACGGCGCCTGGGAATTAGACCTCGAAGCCACCCTCGAAGCACTCGAGTCGGCCTGCGCCAACGGAATCCCGACCCTTGTCCTCGGCACGGCCTTCCTGTTTGTCCACTTGTTCGACGCGCTCTCGGCCCAGGGTCGCTCCTTCCGATTGCCCGCGGGTTCGCGAGTGATGGAGACCGGAGGCTACAAGGGCCGATCCCGTTCCCTGCCCCGCGCTGAACTGCACGCGGCCATCGCCCAGCAACTGGGTGATCCAAAAATCATCCCCGAATATGGCATGAGCGAACTCTCCTCACAGGCCTACGAGTCGGGCGGCCGTTTCCAATTTCCGCCCTGGGTCCGCGTCCGCACCATCCATCCCGAAACCGGCCTTGATACGGCCGAGGGAGAACCCGGAATCCTGCGGATCCACGACCTGGCTAATGTCTGGTCGGTCGCTGCTCTGGAAACCACCGACCTCGGCCGTCGTCACGGTCAGTCCTTTGAACTGCTGGGGCGCGCCGCAGAGGCAGAGCCCCGCGGTTGCTCGCGGATGACCCTTTAATGTGGCCATGAACCTCCACCAACTGTTCCTCGCCGACCTCGGCCCAGAACTCCAGCTCACCGCGGAGACACTGCGGCAGGCCAGCTTCGCCGTGCGCCGAAACCGCAACGAATGGCTGCTGCAACAGCGCACACGAGCGGTCATCGAGATGATCGCCCATACCGCCGATCAATGGCTGGAGCCGGGAAACCAATTTCGCATCCTAGCCCTCCGCGACGGCCCCCAGGAAACCGGCTGGAGCCCGGCCACCCTGGCGCGCGGACTCGACACCTTCTTCCGATCCATCACGGTGGAGTCGCTCGAGGCCCTCGTCGCCCAGGATCTCGGCGACGCCCGCCGCCTCGACGACTTCGGGGCGGGATCGGCCGAGCACCGCACGGGGCGCACCTCACTGGCCGTGGGGCCCGAGCTGTTGGTGCACCTGACGGCGGGCAACCTGCCCAATCCGGCCCTGTTCTCCATCATCTTAGGTCTGATCACACGATCGGCCCAGATCGTGAAATGCCCCCGCGACGCCTCGCTGTTGCCCCGCCTCTTCGCTCACTCGCTCGCCGCCACCGAATCAAAGATCGGAGCCTGCCTAGAGCTCGTTACCTGGAGCCATGACGAGTGGAATGCCCGCGAGCTCGAAGACACGCTCTTCTCCGAAGCCGCCTGCGTGACTGCCACCGGCAGCGACACCATGCTGGCGGAAGTTCGCCCCCGCATTCCGTCCCGCACCCGCTTCATCGGCTACGGGCATCGCATGAGCTTCGGCCTTATTACCAAGGAATCGTTGAGCCCGTATTCCCGCAAGCGACTGGTGCGGGCCATGGCCGACGACATCACCGCATGGAACCAATTGGGATGCCTTTCTCCCCACGCCTACTATATCGAGGAAGAGGCCTCCGGCAGTGCGGAGACACTGGCTGCCGAGTTGGCTGACGAACTGGAGCGACGTGAAGCGACCGAACCACGCGGCACCATTGGTCTCGCCGAATCGGCGCTCATCCAGTCTCGACGGAGCACCTTTGCGTTGAGAGCCGCGGCCATGGCGTCACTGACCGAGCGGAATTTGAACCGCTCACTGTTCTTCGATCCGCCCGCAACCGTGCGGCTTTGGGCCAGCACCGAATCCACGGCCTGGACCGTGGTTCTTAACCACGACGCCCGCTTTCAACCCTCCTGCCTCCACCGGTTCATCGAACTTAAACCCGTCCGACAATGGAGCGAAGTGCTCCGGTTCGCTGAACCCTTCCGCCATCTAGTCTCTACGGTCGCAGTCGCGGCGCCCGATGACCGTTTGCCAGACATAGCTCGTCAGCTAGCCCATTGGGGCGTGAGCCGCATTTGTCCTATTGGCCGCATGCAAGAACCCCCGGCGGCTTGGCGTCACGACGGCCGGCCCGCCTTGGGCGACCTGGTGACTTGGACTGACCTCGAAACCTAGCCCACTCTCTTAAAACCCCTCTTCATGGAACTCCGCAAAACCTTTCAGATCGAAGCCGCACACCGCCTGCCCAACGTGCCCACGGGCCACAAATGCGCCCGCCTCCACGGTCACAGTTGGCGCATCGAGGTCGCCATCGAGGGTCCTGTCGGAAACGACACGGGATGGGTGATGGACTATGCCGAACTCAAGGCCGCCTTCCAGCCGATCCATGACCGGATCGACCACAACTACCTCAATGAAATCCCGGGCTTGGAAAACCCCACGAGTGAGCGGTTGGCCGTATGGCTCTGGAACGAACTGAAGCCGCGCCTACCACTCTTGATCGAACTAGTCATCGCCGAGACCTGCACCTCGCGCTGCGTGTACCGAGGTCAATGAGGTCAGAGCCTCCTCATCGTCAGCCGACCCGTTGAATGGGAATCTTGATGACCACCTTGCGAATCAGAGTCGGTTGCCCATGGATCACTTTGGGACGATGGGCGTCACTGGGGAAGAAGATCGAAAACCGCCCGGCCGCCTGGGTGATGGGCGTGTAATCGTCGGCAGGGAACCAAAATTGAACGTCGTTGCCGAAGGGGCCATCCGGGCTCAGAGCCTCGCGCGGGATCCAGTCGATCGTCTCGAAGCCAGCGATGGTATACTGGATGTCGATGTGCTCCCGGTGGCTTTCAAAACGACAGCTCTGGCGGTCTTGAGTGGTGTACTCCTGAACCGACGCATGCAGCGTAGGACCCTCCAGCTCATAAGTTCCCAGCGGGGTCTCTGGAGTCAGGGTCCGCAACCAATCGAGACACACACCCCAGACCGGGGAGGATCGAAGGAACGGAGACCAAGTCTCGGGATAATTCAAGGTGGCGTGGAGCATGATGGCGGAGGGCGAAGGGTGGAGATCTTATCGATGGTTCAGCTGGGCCTGAGAAACTTTGCGGCAAAGGCTCCATCGACGGGTGTCCGCACCGGATGAAGGCTGCGCCGGACCGACTCGGTCCACCCGGGGTGATCCCGAAGGAATGCGTCGACCACTTGCTCGTTCTCCTCCGGTTCCAAGCTGCAGGTGCTGTACACCAAGACGCCGCCCGGACGGACGCGCAAGGCCGCCTGGTGGAGCAACTGAAGCTGTTCAGCCGCCAACCGGATGATCTCTTGGGGCTGAATGCGCCAGCGAAGTTCCAGGCGCCGACGAAGAACTCCCGAGTTGGAACACGGGGCATCCACCAAGACCCGATCGAAACGCTCCTCAGGCCCACCGAGTTCCGGGTTGGGCTGCAACTCGATTCCGGTAACCCCGAGGCGTAGGGCATTCTCACGGACCAGATCCAACCGACCGGCATGGTCATCATGGGCCACGATGCATCCGGTATTCTTAAGACGCTCAGCGATGGCCAAAGTCTTGCCGCCCGGAGCCGAGCAAAGATCCAGAATACGCTCACCGGGCTGGGCATCGAGCAAGTGCACGGCCATCAGGGTGCTGGGATCTTGGACGTAGAAACCGCCCTCCCGGAACGAACCCAGGGTTTCAAGGGAAGGATGGCGACCGAGGGCGAAGAGGGTGTCGGGATCGGCCCAGTCCACCTGAATTGGAGTCGCATCCACCCCTTCGGTCTTCCACCGGGCCAATAGGTCTTGCGACGTCGTCCGGAGTCGGTTGACCCGGGCACAGGTAGACGGCGCGGAGTTGTTCCATGCCAGCAATCGTTGAAGATCTGCCTTGTTCAGGACTCCAGCCCATCGCTGCACCAACCACTCCGGATGAGACCAACCCACGGCTGGATCCTTCGACTGCAGCGCATAGAGGGCCCGGCGGCAGGCGTCTTTTTCACGGGCCACGCCGCGCAACACCGCGTTGACAAAGCCACTCTGCGCCGAAAACCCGCGCTGACGGGCTAACAAAACCGCCTCGTTGACCACCGCATGATCGGGAACCCGATCGAGAAACAGCAGTTGGTACAACCCCATTTGCAGAATGCCCCGAAGGACCGGACGCTGAGGCCGCCCGTCGGTGCGAGAGGCAACAATATGGTCCAAGGCCGTGCGATTGCGCAGGACACCGAAGGCAATGTCTTGTGCCAGACGTCGGTCGCCCTCGGAGAGCGCCTGCAGGCCCGGGATTCGCTCCAGTCGGTGCTCAAGAAAATCCCCCGGCTCACTGCATTGAAGAAGAATCTCCAGCACCGATGAACGGGCCGTGGGCGGTGGCAGCGGACGAGCCCGTGGTGGGCGCTCAGATAAGTTCGAGATCATCGGCCTGAATTTTTACAACAACAGCCTGCCCGATAAAATCGAGCCGCAAGTGAACATCCGACATCTTGGCGCGGCTTTCCACCCAAGCTTCTATGCCCCGCATTGGCCCCGATTTGATGCGAACCTGCAGACCCGCCTTGATCTCGGGGCTAACCCGGATTTCTACCTGCGCATCGAGGGCGCGGTAAATATCATCGAGTTGACCCACGAACTCCGCCTGGTCGTGGATATTCAGCACATTGGCCACATACCGATTCTGCACCAGCATCTGCCGATGGCGCTTCTCCACCCGTGCGAAGAGATAGCCCGGAAACAGCGGCTTCTCGAAAACGACACGCTTACGCACGTAGGTCTTGACGCTGCGGTACACGGGCAACCGGTGTTCGTAACCCTGCTCTAGGCAGAATTCAGACAGCTTCTTCTCCGTCCGCGGCCGACAATGAGCAACAAACCATGTTAACTCCGTCCACTCGGGTTCCATCGACAGTGGATCGTCCTCTTCAAAGGATTCGGAAGGATGTGAGGCCATGATGATTCCGGGGATGCCTGGGTCGAAACCCGGCATCCCGATGAACTACGAGACTCGACTGCGGGCCAACTAGGCGGCCACCACGTAGGCCGCAATACTTTCGATGCGGTACTTCTTGGACTGTCCCTCCGACCTGAAGGCGACCTCGGCTCCGACGGGTTGTCCCACGAAGATCTTCGCGAAGGGAGTTAGGTAGCTGAGGATGTTCTTGTCAGGATCCCCGTCCCAGGCTCCCAGGATTTCGAAACGCTCCTTGAGGCCACTCTCAACTTCGGTGACGTGGATGACCGTCCCTGGGCCGACCGCATCGGTGCGGACATTGGCCCAATCGGTTCCTCGGGCGCGCCCCAAATCGCGCTCCAACTCGGCCTTACGGCGTTGGAGTACCCGCTGCATTTCTTTGGCGGACTTGTACTCGTGATTCTCGCGGAGATCTCCGTAGCTGCGGGCCAGAGCGATGTCCTTGACGTTGGCGGGTACGCGCTTGGTGACCAGATCCTGGTACTCCTCCTGACGGCGCTGAAGGCTAGACCAACTGACTAGGAAGATATGATCCTCCTTCTTGTTGTCACCGGTGATCATCTCCTGGATCGCCGGGTAGGCCTTGACGATGCGAGCGAAAAGGGACCGCTTGTCCATGTCATCAAAGCTGGGCGAGAGCTGCAAACTGCGAGTCAGATCGCGGATGACATCGACGTCCGCCGACTCGATCAACTCCGGCAGGAGCTTGATATCGTCGAGAATGAAGTCGCGGAGACGATTGGATCGCTTCTCGTTGAAGGCATCCCGCTCCATGGCGGTCAGCATCGCGCGGAAAACCTCAGGTCCGAGAATATCGGCGAAGTGATCATCGCGCTCCTTGCCGAGCCAGAGCAGCAGTTCGCTGCTGGCGCCGTGCTGACTGACGAGCCGGATCAACTCTTGCTTGAGCAACTGACCCCGGTTCTCGAGCAGCAAGAGCCGAGCACATTCACCGGCCAGCTTCGCGCTGACGTTGTTGATAATGAAAATGAGCTTGGAACCCCAATCGGGCACAGAATCCCGCAGAGCCTCTAAGGTGCGGCGGTGCTTGGCCGCGGGAAGTTCGGAGAAGAACTCTACCAGCCTGCTCTGGCCGTTGAGGATTTCGCACGCCGTGATCGGTCCTTCAGGGATGTCGAGGCCCGCCAATTTCTTGAGGTCATCGCGGACGAAGACACCTTCCAACGCCAAGGCTGGCATGGTCACCGCATGGTTGGTGATGTCGGAACTAAGAATGGCGACGATCTCGGCGATCACGGCCTTGTCATTAATATCAGCGACGCTCTTGAGGATTTCTGAAGCCACCGCAACGCGGGCCTTCAGGCCCTTAGCGGCCTTGAAGTCTGTGCCCAAGCGCACGCCGATGTTGACCTCGGAATCCTGATAGAGGATGGGCTCAGTTTTCTTGAGCGGCACGGTGAAGTGGCCGTCCTGCTTCATCTCGGACCGGGCAACTTCCCACCACTTTTTCCAATCGCTGCTGATAATATCCTTCAGCACAACCTGGATCTGGTCGGCGGTGGCCGAGCCACCGAAATTGCTCAACGCCAGCTTGACCACAGAAAGGTGATGAAGAGCTGCCTCGCGCTTCAACCCGTCGAGGTCGAGAGCCTTGCGAGCGAGAATGTGGTCCTTAGCAATGGGCTTGAGCGACTCTGCCGAGAAGGCGAGGTCCATCGAGTGACCCGCCTTATTGGTGAAGTCGATGTTCATCCGTCCTAGGGCCAGATCCACAGAAACGATGCGGCCAAAACCCCAGCTCTTGTGATGGCAGAATCCCGCTTCCTTCAGCGACAGCAGCGGGGTGATGTGGGGTTTCTGAATCTTTCCGGCGGCAACCAGTTTCTCAAGTTCGTCTCTCATGATCGGCTCAAAGTAGGCAGCCCAGTATGGGCGGTCGGTAACTATGCGCCGCAGATGTCCTTCAGACCAACATGAAATTCATCTGTTACGGTTATAGCCTCCTATTAGAGGCTTCCCGCATCGGCTATCCGGACCTCATAGACTCCCTCTATACCGCCTCCCCCTGCCCCAACGGGGCAGCGCATACCAGCCCAGGGTGTAACCCTGGGTATGACCCCATAGAATCAGCGCGTTCTGAAGGAACGCCGCATAACGCCCGCACGGTCTAGGCATTCCGGGATATGCGGCGTTCCTACAGAACGCCAAACTCTGGGAACCTCTCTTCCCAGGGTTGCACCCTGGGCTGGTATGCCCTGCCCCGTTGGGGCATAGGACCGACAACGACACCGGATGCGGGTGACGCCCCGTTGGGGCATGGGGCCAATGGCCAACCCGTTGGGTATATAATGATGTGTTGAGGTATGGATCCGACAACGCCACCGAATGCAGGCGATGCCTCGTCAGATATGGAACCACGATCAAATCGGTCATGAAAATGAGGTTCTGGGTGTCCGGTTGGGGCATGGCACCGGAGACCAATATTTCGCAGGCGATGCCCCGTCCCAATATGGAACCGACGGCGACACCCATGGAGGCGATGTCCTGTTGGGGTATGGAACCGACATCGAACCGGTCATGGAAATGGGGTTCTGGGTGCCCCAACGGGGCACTGCATACCAGCCCAGGGTGCAACCCTGGGACCAAAAGACCCAATATCTCGCGTTCTGAAGGAACGCCGCATATTCCGGGATCGTCGGTTTGCGTCGGGTTTATGCGGCGTTCCTACAGAACGCTAAACTCTGGGAACCTCTTTCCCCAGGGTTGCACCCTGGGCTGGTATGCAGCGCCCCGTTGGGGCTTTCCAAACACCACCCCTCTGCACGGCAACGATCGTTTTTTAGGGGAATAACAATTGTCGTTGAACACCACTCTCCGCCCCAGCCGAACCGCACATACCAGCCCAGGGCTCAGCCAAAAAACACCACCCCCCTGCCCCAACGGGGCAGCGCATACCAGCCCAGGGTGTAACCCTGGGTATGACCCCATAGAATCAGCGCGTTCTGAAGGAACGCCGCATATTCCGGGATC